>ERZ773076.972-NODE-972-length-13176-cov-5.216066_pt1 | contig 13176 bp, 13 predicted proteins | sample MGYA00580613_ERZ773076 | MGnify/ENA primary metagenome ERZ773076 (study PRJEB29015, sample SAMEA2738005) | human oral metagenome | biome: human oral; feature: human-associated habitat; material: dental | place: China | collected 2057 ...
TTTGCGGGTAGGGGTCGCCCGGGAGGGAGGCCCACCCGCGCGTCCGAGACGTGACGACGATAAAGGCACCGTGACGAAGGCCGAGCCGCAGGGCCGTGACATGCGGGAACAGGGAGTGAGACTGATGGCAGGGCAGGAGGGCCAGCAGGCCCAGGCAAGCGGGGACGGCGCCCAGCGGCAGGCCTAGGCGGGGGCGCAGTAGAGCGCGAACCAGCAAGGCACGAACCGGCAGGGCGCGAACCAGCAGCAGGCGAGGTACACCGACGCCGACGTGGACGCGATCATCTCCAAGAAGTTCGCCAAGTGGAGGGAGCAGCATGAGGCCAAGGTTGCCGAGGCGGCCAAGCTCGCGGAGATGAACGCGACGCAGAGGGCCGAGTACGAGCGCGACTAGCTGCAAAGGCGCCTCAACGAGCTTCGCCGCAAGGGTGAGGCGCCGTTTTTCGCGCACGGGGATGACACTCGACGTCCATCTACCCAACGCCTATCCCTCTCGTAGCTTCAGCTCATGCGTCAGGTTGAGCTAATCCATTTCTCATGGGGTGTTGTCTGCATGGGGAACAGACACCGCACCTTCCAGGAGCGGGTGTTGGGCCGCGCCGCTATGCCCTCAATCAAGTGATCGTCTGCCTGAAAAGCTCCATGTATCCTAGCAGGGCCAAAGAACCTATGCTTGCCATGGTTACCCTCATGTGATATACGAGAGCTTACTCGTATGAGATGGGGACTGGGGAGAGAGATTGAAAGCACTGAGCGTCAGGCCGTGGTGGGCCACGGCGATCCTGCACGGCGCCAAGACCGTCGAGTGCCGGACCTGGAGGACCTCCCATCGCGGGGACCTGCTGATCTGCTCGTCCGCCCGAAAGGAGCCCGGAGGGATACCGGGCCAAGCCCTCTGCATCGTCTCCCTCGAGTCGATAGCCCCACTCACCAAGGACGACCTCGATGACGCCTGTCTGGATGGGATGCCCGACAAGCCGTGCTACGCCTGGCGCCTTGGCAACCTGAGGTACGTCGAGCCATTTCCCGTCAAGGGGAGGCTCAACATCTTCGACGTGCCCGACGAACTCATACACGTAATTTGGGACGGGGATGACGTCGACGTGCTAGAGCGCGTCTACAAGCCCCTCGTCTACTTTGGGCGCGACGACTCCGCGCGCGAGGTTTGGAACTTCTCGGGCCTGCGCTGACCCAACAGCCGCTCGGTCCATGGTCGCGTTACGTACGCCCTCCCGCGTGAGCGGGGGTGACCCTCGAAGACGAGTACCGCGCCCCTGTGGCAGAGGGGAAACATCGTCAGAAGTGATACTCTTGACGTTGTCGAGACGACCACCGCGAGAAGATGGCGGTACGTCCAAGCCTCGGCCTCTTGCCGGGGGACGCGCCATCCAACTTCAGCACGTCTCATCCGGGGTGTGGCCATACGGCAAACGCGCAAGCTCTGGGATCGCGAAGGTCTCGACGGGCGCAGGGTCGAGCCTGCCGGTGACGAGAGGACCTGCGAGGTCTGCTCGGCGCTCGTCGGCGAGGCCTTTTCCATCGATGGCGCGAGGGTGGGGCGACGCTGCTGCTACACCCGAGGTCCTGCTGCCAGATAGCGCCCGCCGTGGACGACTGTGACGCGTGGGTACGCGATCAGGTGGACTGAAGGAGGGTCGGAGGCGATGAGGCGGTGAATCCGCTGCACCCGGTTCCGGGCAGGGGCTCCGTCAGGTACGAGAAGCCGTTGGGCGACCTCATGCCGCACGAGAGGCATGGAATCGATGACCTCGTGAGTCTTGGTTACGAGGTTATCGTGCCAAGGGAGGACCCGAACGCCCCGGCGAACATAGACCTCCGGCTCGGCGATGACGGACAGCTCTGGGAGATGAAGAACGTCGGCGACGGAAGGCATTCCGTCGAGGACAACATGCGAAGTGCCTACCACAAATGGACGAGACTTGGCCTCGACGCGGATACAGACGCTCGCATCATCGTGACCTCGTATGGGGCGACACGCGATGAGAGCGATGTAATCAAAGAGATAAAACGGAGGATGAAGAAATATGCCGCAGAGGCCATCTACATCTTCAGGGGTGAGCTTAAGGCTCTGTTTCTGCGCAGATGAATGCGAGGCCGTGTCCTCCCAATTAGCTGGGTGGGCGTGCCTCGCCTCGTAAGTAGTATACCCGATTACGCGGGGAGGATGCATGAGAAAGGTCGTCCGTCGCGCCGCCTGCTCGTCGTGCGCCAGGGTCGTGGGCTACGGCTTTATAGCGCGCGCCCGGCTGTGGTGCACGGAGCTGGACCGTTGGGTGGACGCTGATGACGGCCGCACCTTCGGTGAGTGCGGGGAGCCCGGGGCGCGCATCGTGCAGCACCTGCGCGAGGAGGGCGTGGAGCGTCCACCCTCGTCGACGTGGACCTGCGCCCGTGCGCGGCCAGGGACCGGCACGTAGACTACCTGCCCACAATCATCGCGGACGACGGTGACGATGAGCTCCTGCGCTGCCGTGGCCACCCCACGAAGGGGCAACCAAGCGTATTATGGAGCTCTCCACAGGTAGGGGTCGCCCGGGAGGGAGGCCCCACCCGCGCGTCCGAGACGTGACAGTGCTGAAGGCACCATAGCGAAGGCTGAGCCGGCGAGCCGCGATGGTTGGAGGACAGGGGCGTAATAGATGGCAGAACAGTCGGGACAGCAGCAGGACGGGGTGGACGGCAGCGGGGACGCTGCGCAGGCACAGCAGGCCGACCGGGGCAAGCACCTCAGGCACTCTGACGCCAACGTGGACGAGGCCATCAACCGGAAGCGTGCAAAGCGGTGGAAGTGGCAGGAGGCCAAGGTGACCGAAGCTGCCAAGCTCGAGGAGATGGGTGTCACCCAGAAGGTCAAGTACGGGCGCAACCGACTCCAAGAGGAGCTCGCCGAGCTTGCGCGTGAGGGCTTCGGGAAGTACCGTGTGGTGCTGGTGGGCGACGAGAGGTCCCACGAGGCCTGCTCCGTGCTCGTCGGCCGGGTCTTTTCAATCGATGGCGCGGGGTGGTAACCTTGCCGCCGCCACATCCCGACTGCCGCCGCCGGATGGCGCCGCCGTGGACGACCTGGGCGCTCGAGCGCGATCAGGTAAACCGTAGGAGGACGAAGCTGGTGATTCGGCATACCACGGAAGACGATGTGCGCAGGGTATTGGCCGATGCCGTCAGGTCTGAGTGGGATGGTATCGAGTCCGACTTCAAGAGGGTATGGGGGAGCTACAAGGTCACAGGGAAAAGCCGCAGGGGCTACGACGAGACCGTAAACGCTTATCTGGCATCTATCTCCGACGGCCGCGTGAGCGCCGAGTATCGTGCCAAACCGGAGGCGAAGGAGATCCAGGCTGCAGTTTGGCTGTCATCAGGCGGTGATCCGGTAAGATTCAATCGAGAGTCGAGCGCGCCAGGATCAAAGAATCCTGACCTGACAATCGATGGGAAGTTATGGGAAGTGAAGCGCATCGAGACAAGCAGCCTTGCCAAGGCAAAGAAGCGCATCGGGTCAGGCTTGAGCCAGTCCCAGAGGGTCATCGTTGATCTGTCGCTGGAGACGCTTGGGAAGGATGACGAGAAGGCGTTGGTTGACTTCGTTTTGAGGCTTCGCGATGCCAGGGGGCTGATCGTCCTGCACCATAGGTATATGGAACGCGTCAAATAGCAAAGACGCCGATTCTCTGCCCCGGCACTAGCCAACCCGGGTGGAGCTCGACGTCAATAACAGTATACCCTGAATTGGGGGCAGGAGGCCATAGGAAAGATCGTCCGTCGCGCCGCCTGCCCCTTATGCGCCAGGGTCGTGGGCTGCGGCTTCGCGGCGCGAGCGCCTCTGGCTCGTCGAGGCGGAGCGGTGGATCGACCCCGACTCGAGGCGTCCCTCGATCGCGGCGTCAGATGTCACCCGTACCGTTCCCTGCGCTCTACCACCCTAAGCTCAATCAACCTCCAGCACATGCGGTCCGCTCGAACACCCCCCGAGCCCAGCAAGGATGCTATGATGCCCAAGGTAGGTGGGTGCGCGGTCAGACGGCCGTTCCCCAAACGTAACGTGAGGGCTCTGCCCACAGTCATGGAGGTACGTCTCCCATGAGATTCCATATCGACAAGAGCATGGCGGCGCTTGGGATACAGCATGTTGTGGTTGGGATTGCGCGCAACGTAGATCCACGAGCAACGTTATCTGACTCATTTTTGAAGAAACAGAGGGAGATGGAGGACTGGGCGCTGAGGTGCGATGTCGACGAGGTATCGAGCCATCCCGTTATCCAGGGCTACAAGAACCTGCTGCAGCGCGTGGGGCGCAGTGTGAAGAGAAATCCTCCCACTGTTCCGGCGCTTATCCGAAACGTCAAGCATCGCGGCTCCCTACCGCGCATCAACAGCGTTATCGATATCTACAACGTCGAGTCACTGCGCTCACTGCTGGCGATCGGCGGGCACGATCTCGATAAGGTTCACGGACAGATAGAGTTCACCGTCAACAAGGAAGAGGGGACCTTCCTTCCAATTCTGTCCAAGGCAAAGCATGTTGCCAAGACGGATTACGTCTACCGTGACACAGAGGGAATCATGGCATGGCTGGACGTTCGTGACGGAGAGAACTACAAGTTTGCTGATGAGACACAAAATGCAGTCTTCATCATACAGGGGAACGCAAACACCTCCGTCGAGATGCGCCTAGATGCGCTCGGGAGAATTCAGGCTGACCTGTCGGAGTGCATGCCGGCCATGGAGTTCGAGACGCAGGTCATACATGCCGAGGAGTGCTAGGCAAAGCTGATTTCCAAGCGGACTTTGCGAGGAAGCCGCAGGGCCACCGCTACCCCCGAGTTGCGAGCGTGCGTATTCCCAAAGGGTCCTTGCAGCTGCCTATGCCCTTGGCAGCGACGCACGACGTGCAATGCCATCATGTGCAGCATAGAGCGCGGCGCGACACTCGACGTTCGCAGACGTTCATGAAAGGCCCCTCGGGATCTCCGAGAGGCGATGTGAATCTCAGGCTCGTCAGGCTCGTAATAGGCGGATAATAGGTAGACAAGGTGACACGGACCAGGTGACTCTCGAAAACCACTTCCAAGGGCGACTCTCTCCCTCTCAGGCGCGACATCGCCTGTGCCAACGATGCTGCCGAGTCCTGCGCGTCTGCGCAGCCGCCTCCTGAGAGGGAGAGGCTCGCCTCTCGCCTCGTGTCACACTACCAAAGCTCTTACAGCCATCTCTCAGCGCGTGCCGAGGCTAGCCCCAGACCTCCTCGGCAATCTCCTTGACGAGCGCGAGCTTCGCCCACTGCTCGTCTTCGGTGAGCTTGTTGCCAATCTCGCAGGAGGCAAACCCACACTGTGGACTCAAGTAGAGCCGATCGAGGGGAACGTACTGCTCCGCCTCGCGGATGCGGCGGATCACGCTGCCTTTGTCCTCAAGGGTGGGGCTTTTGGTGGTGATAAGCCCAAGCACGACCTTCTTATCTGGCGACACCTGGGTCAGGGGTTCAAATCCGCCTGAGCGCTCGTCGTCGTACTCGAGGTAGAGCGCATCGACATTCTCCTGGGCAAACACGTAGGGCGCCACGGCGTCGTAGGGACCCGTGCACGCGTAGTCCGAGTGGTAGTTTCCGCGGCAGATGTGGGTGTTGATGACCAGGTCATCTGGCTTGCCCTCGATGGCGAGGTTGTTGATGCGCAGGTATTTTTCCGCCTCGTCCTCAAGGGTGAAGTCTGAGCCGACCTTTGCCTTCCAGTATGAGCTATCCACGATCATGCCCCAGGTACAGTCATCCAACTGTATGGTACGGCATCCTGCAGCGTAGAGATCGCTGATGACCTGGCGATACGCTGTGGCGATGTCCGTGATCAGCTCGTCGAGCTTTGGGTACACCCGCGTGGTCTCGATCCCGTTGTCCTCACGGAACAGCTCGGCCAGCGTTTGGGCGGGGGAGGGTATGGTCTGCTTGGCGATGACGCCCTCCTCCTCGAGCTGCTTCACAAACGCATAGTGCTGCACAAACGGATGGTTTTTGCCCGTTATCCTGCCCGTTACGCGAGCGGAGCCGTGCGTCGTCTCCTCGCTGTGGAACTGATAGCCGTGGTCGAGCTCTATGTGCTCGATACCACCGAGCCCCCACATGAAGTCAAGATGCCAGTAGCTCCGGCGAAACTCTCCGTCAGTGATGACATGGTAGCCCGCCGCCTTCTGCTTGGCGACAAGGTCTTCGATAGCGTCGTTCTCGACCGTTGCGAGCTTCGTCGCCGAGATAGCGCCCGCCTCGAAGTTGGCACGAGCCTTCTTGAGTGCTTCTGGTCGCAGGAAGCTTCCCACGTAGTCATACCTGAAAGGGGCATGTAGCGTAGCCATGTCACATCTCCCATTCTCTCGCTACCCTATGTGTCACATGCGCTGAAAAGAGTATAGGGGGCGGATTCTTCCCTGGGAACTACGCGTTTTCTATCCCGCGTTATCGGTGTGGGGTATAACAGTGTAGGCGTCGGTACGACGCGGCTTCCTCTCGTGCGAAGTGAGTGCTCTCGCGAAGTGAGTGATTTTTCCGATAAAACTGAGGTTTGGGAACCATGCAGAAACATAGAACAGCAGGTCAGAGCTCTGTTGAAAGAAAGCTCGATGTGAGTGAATCACTCACATCGCTCCCCCGAAGTGAGCGACTCACTCACTTCTCGAGACATCGCCTGCAGCGGAAGATAGAAGCAGGGGCGTACGTTGCGAAAGAGTTGTGAACAAGGTGTGCCAGAGGTCATGGCAAAAAACTACATGTAGCATACGGAGAATCGAAACAAACCTCGTCGTATGGAGGCGACAGTGAGGAAGCTACCATGAAGCTTGCGGAGGCCCTGCAGGAGCGGGCAGACCTGAACAAGAAGATCAGCCAGATAGGGGAGCGTCTCGCCGACAATTGTTTCGTGCAGGAGGGCGAGAGGCCTGCGGAGGAACCCGCTCGACTGCTCGACGAGCTTGAGGCCGCTGTAAGTCGCCTTGAGCTGCTCATTGCCGCGATCAACGCGACGAACAATGTGACGAAGGTGAACGGCAGGACACTTACCGAGACTATCGCGCGGAAGGATTGCCTCATCTTGAGAATCAACACGCTTGAGCAGCTCATTAGCAAGGCCAGCGCGTCGGTCACCCGCTATACGCGCAGGGAGATCAAGCTTATGCGCACGGTGGACGTCTCTGCCCTGCGGGAGAGGACCGATGCCCTGGCCAAGGAGTTGCGCCTGCTTGACAACAGTCTGCAGGAGGCGAACTGGCAGACAGAGCTTGTCCTTTGAGCATGATGACCTGCAGGAACATCGCAGGGCGGGGCAAATCCTTGAGAGCGGGAGAGTTGGTAGCCTGATCGAGGCGAGTGCCATCTCCAAGGCAGAGAATGTGCCTATATGGTAAGGTTATGGACGGCCTGGGGTTCAACTCCCCCAAGGATCGCGTAGGTCCAAATCGTGCACGAACGTATTGTGATCACGCATCGTCACTACCACGGCACTGATTGACAGGCGAGGGTGGGTACGGGGACCCTGCACTCAAGGACGAGACGCCCCATCTCTGTGGTCGGAAGCACCTGCTCCCATGCTTTCGAACTTTTTGCTTCGGACTCCATGCTCGTCCCGGACCCCCCGCCAGATTGGCGGGGGGTTTGTTTTTCTCGCCAACTGGGCAAACGTCCCTCGAAATCCCCCCGCCAGATTGCGGGGCACTAAGCACTGAGCGCACCCCGCGCCCGCCGCCCCCAGGCCCGGACCCTCGCGCTCCTACCGCAGCCCGAACGCGAACACCATCCTCGACACGAAGGGGTGGCCCGGCGCATAGATGGGCTGCGGGAAGTTCTTGTGGTGTATAGCATCGGGGAAGAACTGTGGCTCGAGCGCCACGCCGTCGAAAGCCTTGTAGTGTGCCCCACCCTTGCCTCGGGCCTTGAGGCCACATCCCGTGTAGACCTGCAATCCCGGCGCATCCGTGTAGAGGTCCATGGATATGCCCGTCTCGTCTCCCACAAGCGTTGCGACCTTCTCGAGGCGCTCGTCGTTCTTGAGCACAAAGTTGGTGTCAAGGCCATCGGGAAGCGCATACAGGCGATTCTCGAAGTTCGTGCTCTCGCGCAGGTCGTAGGGCGTGCCTTCTACGGGTGCGATCTCTCCGGTGGGTATGAGGCCCTTACCCACGGGCGTGTAGGCGTCGGCGTCCAGGCTAAAGCTGTGGCGCAGCACCGATCCCGAGGCATGGCCGTTGAGGTTCCAGTAGGCGTGACTCGTCAGGTTGACTATCGTCGTTTTGGTGACCTGCGCCTCAAGGGCGAGCTCCAGACGCCAGTCCGGGTGCAGGGTGTAGGTCGCCCTCACGTCTGCTGCACCGGGAAAGCCCTGGTCACCGTCGCGACTCACGAGCCCAAACGTGATGCTGGCCCCACCATCGGGATCGTCCTTGGGGTCTTCGGCCACGTCCCACAGGCGCTTTCGCCACACGTGCGGGCCAGAGTGGATGTTGTTCTCGCCGTCGTTATCGGTTAGGCGGTGGGTTGTGCCCCCAAGGTCGAAGCTGGCGCCGGCGATGCGGTTTGCGTTGCGTCCGATGATGGCCCCAAGGGATCCCCCAAAGCGCAGGTAGCCACTCGCCCCGTCGTAGCCCAGGGCCACGTCGATGAAGCCGCCCTTGCCATCTGGAACCGAGACCTCCTGTAGCATGCCGCCAAGGTCAGTGACGGAGACGCGCATGCCGCTCACGCTCTCGAGCGTGTAGAGATGAACCTCCTTGCTATCTGCGGTCATACCGAAGTTTCTGATATGGACGGACATCATGACCCCTTTCCTCGGTGTAGAGATGGCACAAGGCACCGATATGGTAAAGATACGTGGACCCTGCCGCTGTCCCTATCATACGTGGGTTGGGTCTACCCGTGCCCCACAGGTCCGCAGAAGGAGAAATTGCTTGGGTGAATACGAAGTTAGGTGAGCATGAAGTTAGGTGAGCACGAAAGCCGTGAGGTATGAGATGATGGGAGCATGCAGGAGCATGAGGCGCACGGCTGGTAGGGCGTGCGGGCTTGGCGAGGCAGGTAGGCAGCGAGGCATGCGACGCATGCCCACGAGGGGAGATGGCACAAGTGCTTTCGAGAAGAGGGTTCGTCCGAAGGGCAGGTGCCGTGGCCGCGGGCCTTGGTGCCTCAGCCCTCTTGCCCGCGTGTTCGATCGCACCTTCCGGTGGCGGTGCCGCATTCTCGGATGGCAGGATGAGGATAGGCGTGTCAATCTGGAGCGCTACAGACGCGCTCGGCTCTCTCACCATCAACATCATTCAGAGGGCGGCCGACGCCCTTGGCTGCAGCCTTGCCATCGTGGAGACCAAGCATGTCTCGAAGCAGGTCATCGCCTCGGTGAGCACGCTGATCTCAGAAGGCTGCACGGGCGTGATGGTCTGTAACTCAGCCGATAGCGAGATGCCTCACCTCATCAAAGCCTGCAACAAGAATTCTGTATACCTCACCCAGTTCTACCGCGCGATTTCACAGGAAGATTCGCCCCAGGTCTATCAGGCAGCCCTCGACTCCCCCTACTACGTGGGAGCGGTTCACGAGGATGAGGTGAGAAACGGTGAGACCCTCGCTGGCCTCCTCATCGATGGTGGTCGGCGCCACATCTGTCTTGAGGGCTGGACCGAGAAGGACGCGACCTTCGAGCTGCGGTGGCGGGGGTATAGGAATGCCCGCGATCAGTGGAACGCCACCCACGAGGCAGATCGAATCGAGCTCTCCGAACCCATATATGTAGGCGTCTCGGCCTCGGAGTCGGCGAGCGCGGTGCAGCGCTTTGAGGGCGACGTGCCCTCTATGGATGCACTTATCGTCTCCGGGGGAGGAGGAGTGCCGCTCGTGGGCGCGATCGGCCAGCTCAAGAACATGGGGCTGACGGGGAAGGTTGCCGTGGCGACCACAGACTTCCTCGACAATATGGGAGAGCACCTCTCTGACGGCAGCGTCTATTGCGCGACGGGAGGGAACTTCTGCGACGCGCTCTATGCGTTCATCCTCACCTATCAGGCGTGTACGGGTAAATTACAGGTGAGTCAAGGTGGGGATGTAGTGAATATCCTGGTTCCGTATGTCCGCGCCACGAATGCCAGTGAGTATGCGGCGTACAAGGCGGCCTTTCTGGACGAGGATCCCTACTCTACAGACGAGATGCGCCATATGGCCGAGCTTACCCCTGGCCAGCTGGCCGAGCTCGCCGCATCCCTCTCTATCGAGGAGATCAGGGCACGCCACGGCAGAGCTTAGCTGAGGTGCGGTGTACCGCGACGTACGGGCTGCGACGCGAGTCATTTCGCCTGTTTCCCTGTCGCCCGTTGGGGGGTGTGCCGATATCTGTAGGCGCTCGATGTCCTATCATCAGATGATGGATTGAAGCGACGTGCTTGGAGGCCCTCATGGTCAAACTCGTTCTTACCGATATGGATAACACCCTGCTCGCGCCGGGGAGGCAGGCGAGCGACCGAGCGCTTTCGGCCATCCATGCCCTGGTGGACCAGGGGGTTTACTTTGGTCCCGCGTCTGGTCGCGACTATGCGAGCGTGCTCGAGTCGTTTCGTGGTGACGAGGCTTGCATGCAGACGGCGCTCCTCTCCAATGGCAAGAAGATCTACGTGGGAGGCGTGCTCACCAACCAGACGGCGGTAGACCGCGACTCGATGGTGCTCATGGCCAAGATTGTGCACGATTTACCGGGCGTCTATGTGAGTGGACGCGGCGACGCGGGAGGCTTCGTGTGCGCGCGCGACATGGAGAGTCTCATGGGGACGACCTGGGGTGGCAGACGCGCGAGCGAGCTCGTGGATCCAGACGACATCCCGACCTGGCCCATCATCACGGCGGGTCTCCACTTCGAGGAGGGCTCTGAGGGCATTGACAACAACCAGTGGGCCGATCGCATTCGTGCCGCCTGTCCCAAGCTCGACCTGCTCTCGCCTGGTAGCCGCATGTTCGATGTCGTTCCGCACGGCTGGAGCAAGGCATCAGGGGTCCGCGTCCTGCAGATCCTGCTCGCCGTGGGTGCCGACCAGATAGTCGCCTTCGGCGACTCGGACAACGACCTGCAGATGCTCAAGGTTTCTGGGCACTCCGTCGCGGTGGCGAACGCCAACGACGCCGTGCGCGAGGTGTCGGTGCACCACATAGGTCCCTGTACCGACGACGCGGTGGGTCGTGCCCTCGAGCAGCTTGCCGAAATGGGTGACGCTGCCTTCAGGCTGTGGGATGAAAGGGCCTAGGCCAAGCTTGCGCCCGAGGGCTAAGCCGCGTCTGCGGGTCGGGTCGCGCCCGGGGGCCATGCTCGCGTCCGAGGCCGACTCAAAGTTGATGTGTCCCTGCCGCATGTCACTGAAAACAAGGCATGGTATCATGGTACATATACGTGGCCACGACTTAGGGAGCGAGGCACTGCATGGATGACGAGCTCATTGACAAGGCGTTAGGTCTTGGTCGTTACGCTGGGGTGCGTCGCGTCATCACGGGTTGCTCCGTGGTCGTTTCCGCCTTCTTGCAGGCCTTCACGTTGATTGTTTTCATACGGCCTGCCGACCTGCTCTCCAGCGGGTTCACGGGACTTGCCATCTTGCTCGATAGGATCACCTCGCTTCTTGGCATCTCATTTCCCACCTTCGTGGGCATGATCACGCTCAACATTCCGGTCGCGATACTCTGTTGGAGGCACATATCGAGGCGCTTCGTGCTCTTCTCCATGGCACAGGTCTTTCTTGCGGCCTTCTTCCTGCGCGTGCTTCCTCCAGACGTCCTGACAGGGCTGGTCTCCTTCGAGTCAAAGTTTCTCGATGTGGTCTTTGGGGGCTTTCTCTATGGCTTCTCGATAGCGCTCGCGCTCAAGGGAGGGGCATCGACGGCCGGCAGCGACTTCATATCGCTCATGGTGTCCAACCGTACGGGCAAGACGATCTGGGGGCAGATATTTGCCGGAAACTGCGTGATGTTGCTCGTCTTCGGCGCGATGTTCGGCTGGGAGAACGCAGCGTGGTCGATCATCTTCCAGTTCATCTCGACCAATGCGATCAGTATGTTCTACCACCGCTACGAGCGTGTGACACTGCAGGTCACGACGAGGCGTCCAATGGAGATCATGGCTGCGTACCAGGCGCGCTATCGCCATGGGGTATCCTGCGTCGAGGGCTTCGGCGGCTACCGCCACCAGAAGATGTGGCTGCTTAACACCGTGGTGTCGGCCTACGAGCAGGATGATATCATCCGCCTGATGCGCGCCGTCGAGCCGCATGCAGTGATCAACGTGCTACGTACCGAGAACTTCTTTGGGGGGTTCTATCGCGGTAACATCGATGAGCCGCTGCCGCAGGAGCTTGCGCGCGACGAGGGCACCGTGTCTGGCAAAAAGTGATCAAGGCGAAAGACGAGGTGGAGGAGGTTCTGGGACAGCCGGACATCCCGCTGTCTGCTGCCCAGCGCCTCACGGAAAGGCGCATTTTGTTGGCTTTGGGGGTCGCAGAATGCGCCTTTCGGTCACGTCGCCGCCCGGGAGGTGTGGAACCAAACCCCCCGCCAGCCTGCGGGGCACTATGGAAAATGGCCCAACTGGGCAAACGTGCTCGAGCAACCCCCCGCCAGGCTGCGGGGGGGGTTGCGCCCGTCAATGACCTCTGCTCATGGCCCAAGGGATGTCTCCGGCGCTTCGCGGGGATGCCCATGGGCAGCATGCAGGGCTATATCAACTGGTGCGTCTATCCCTTCCGCGTCAACAAGGCAGGTGACGGATGGCCCAAAGCTCCTACATTCCCAAAGACTCATGACGTGGCGGGAGGATCGTAGCCCAGACGCTCGAACACGGCCCTCTGCCTGGGGGTGACTCCCAGCACCCTGGGCCTGTGGCCCTTCCGCGTGTGGCGCTCGATGGTCTCCACCTCGTCGGGCAGGCCCTCGAGCGTGTATTCCTCGTCGCGCATGCGGCGGCGCAGCCAGGCGGCGAGCACGAGCGCGACGAACGTCACGAACAGCCTCCCCGCAAGCGTGTCCTCGGCAGGCGCGGGCGGCGTGCGAAAGTCGAGCAGGGACCTGGCGTCGCCGAGGCGCTTCTCGATGGCGTCCTTGTCACGGTAGATGGCAAGCGCCTCGAAGGGTCCCATGGCCCCGTCGGGGAACAGCGC
>ERZ773076.973-NODE-973-length-13168-cov-3.570503_pt1 | contig 13168 bp, 11 predicted proteins | sample MGYA00580613_ERZ773076 | MGnify/ENA primary metagenome ERZ773076 (study PRJEB29015, sample SAMEA2738005) | human oral metagenome | biome: human oral; feature: human-associated habitat; material: dental | place: China | collected 2057 ...
CCCCTGCGGCTGCACGTCGAAAATCCGCCCGAACTCATCGAAGTGCGCGGCGAAGACGAGCGCCGATCCGAGGATGACCAGCACCGTTCGGACGGATCGCGACATGACAAGCAGGCCGATGAGCGCCACGATTGTGACGATGACGATCGCCTTGGACCACCCGCTCAGAGCGCCGACGACGAGAAAAGCGCCAAGGAGCGCCGGGGCCGGATAACCCGCCCACGTGGTGAGAATGCGGCCGGGGCCCGTCGGTTTGCCCTTTGTGACGGCATGCCCGGACATGTCGCGTTGGACGACGAAGCCCTGGAAGCGCCGCCCGCAGGCGATGCCGACGACGGCGTGCCCGGCCTCGTGGACCACGGTTACCAGCGTGCGCCCTCCGCGCTTGACGGCCGGGACCGCGAGCGTGAGCGCAAGAATGCCGGCCCCAATGAGCAAAACGGCGATACTTCGGCCATTCGTGGACAAGCGAGGCTCGGCCCAGTTCAGCCAGGAAGCGGCGATGGTCGTCATGGGTATCAGTGTTGCACGTGAAACTTGGAAAACGGCTACAAGACGGAACGAGCGGCATTCTGGTTATCACTTGTGCTTGGATCTCACTCTTCTTCGTTTGGTCCGATCGTCTTGCCGAATGCGAAACCAAGTGAAATCACGGCTCCAATGGCAAAGGACACGACTGGGAGCCAAGTGGATGTCTCAAGAACCCGTGAATATGCAGTTCGATAAGGACCGGGGGAAAGCACTGCTGAAGCTTTAGCTTGCCCTCCTCCTGAACCAAGTGACGCTAGCTGCATTTCGATGATGGCTCCCATTGCAGCCATGCCTATCACTCCGCCGACGATTCTCATGGTGTTGAAGATGCCGGACGCTGCGCCATGGTCTGTCGGAGCAACACGTCGCAAAGAATAAGTCGCAAGCGGAGGCCAGACGAAGGCAATGCCGACGCCAAAAACAGCGTATCCCGTAGTTATAAAAAGAGTGCTCCGGCCAGGGTTCATGGCGTATTGCAAGATCAACGAACCTGTGGTTGCGAGAAGAAAAGCGGGGGTGAGAATTGCGGCGGGATGGAGCCTTGCAATCGTTTTTCCGACGAATCGCGCCAGCACAACAGTTGCAACTGGCATTGAAATTGCAGTAAGAGCTGCAAGCAAGGCCGACATTCCCATAACGCGCTGTAGATAGTACATAACGGGAATCAATTGAGCATTGACTGCTAAAGATGACAAAATGAGCGCAGCAATCGACAGACTGAAGTCTCGATTCCTAAATAGACGCAAAGGAATTAGAACTTCGTTCTGCCTGAGTTGGGAAAGAACGAAGCATGTAAGCAGAGCGAATGCGCCAACCAGAAGCGCCCAAAAAGCGGGAGCCTTCAGACTGGTTCCTTCTTGAATCGTGAGAATGAGAGCAGTCAGCCCCGTAAACGAAAGGACAATGCCAGGAAGGTCGAAACGATGGGAATGGCCGGCGAAATGTGGAATGAAGCGCAGGGCACAGAAAACGGCGATCAGACCTATAGGGATATTGACGAAGAAGATCCAACGCCAGTTCAAAAAAGAGACAAAGAAACCGCCGAGGATAGGACCAAGCAACGTAGCCGAGCCTTGGACGGCCGACCATGCCGACATCGCGTAGCCTCGAGACTTGCCTGTAAAGAGCCTGTTGACGACTGCCAGGGTTTGAGGGCCCATCAACGCCGCACCGAGGCCTTGCACGATACGCGCTGCGATTAGCATACTGATACTAGTGGAGAACCCACACCATGCTGAAGCGATGGTGAACACGATAAGGCCGCTGACGTATATGATTCGGGGCCCATACTGGTCGCCTAGCCGTCCTGTGAAGAGCATGGGAACTGCATAAGCCACCATGTACGCCGTACTTGCCCAAATCACTAAGCTAAGTGACGTGTGTAGATTTGCTTGTAGTTGAGGCTGCGCAATCGCGACTATCGTCGTGTCAAGCATGATCATGAAGAACCCCGCGGATACGGCCCATAGGGCGGCCCACGGACGCACTTCATTGTGATTAATACGAGATTCCTTTGAATTTGATGATCTTCTTGCATTAGAAGTTGTGTGTAACTTCTTATAATTATTTTTCATTTATAAATCGCCTCTTTCGTGCCAAACCCACATTTTTATTGGAACTATCATGATGTAGGTATTGGCTATAAAGGAAACACGTATTATTTATCCACTGATAACTTCCGGTGGTTATCAATGACGAATGGTCAGAACAGAGCGTCTAATCCAGGAGCCGGCTTGTGTTTACAAGGCTAGCCTTTACCCACCGTCAAGAGCTTTCTTGAAGAATAGCGGCAAGCAATCCTGGAAACCTCTGTTCCATTTCGTCTCGTCGTACGCTAATGAAACGTGCCCGCCCCTGAACTGTTGTATGTGTAAGTCCTGCTTCACGCAGAATTCGCCAATGGTGAGACACAGTAGCCGGACTTACGTCGATGTTGCGTGCAATCACGGCACATTCAACTGGCTCCGTATGGCTGTATGTCAGACGAAGCAACTCTCGACGAGTTGGATCGGCAAGCGCACTGAGAATCGTCGTGAGATCGAACGAGTCCATGGAAGGTTGGGGGATCGACCTCATCATACTTCACCCTTCATCCAGGATCACCGATGAAGTGATGTTACCAGACTAGGACGCATAAGTGTCACCACCTTTCGTGAGTCGATAGCTGTCTGCTTCTGCAGGTCTTTTATGTGGCATTGCTTCAGTTCCAGCTCTTGTCCGGTTAAAGTTTGGATAGAGAGAGGTGACGAGTTCTTTCCAATTGCGTTTAATGAAGTTGCGGGCTAGTTTTCCACCACCTGATAAATGAGGAAGCTCAGGAACAACGTAAATAATGTTGGGAGCTGGCTTGCTACGCAATCGACGTGTGATGATTTCATGAATCGTTGTCAGATTGACTGCCTCTTCCGTCCTTGAATCGTTTAGGACCAACAACGCCAGAAGCGACGGCCTTCCATTGACCTCAGCTACAAAGACTGCGGCTTCAGAGACTTCGTCAAGAGCGACAAACTCGGACTCTATCTCAGCTGGATAGATAGACTCTCCCTCAAGCGTTTCAATGTCTTCGAATCTCCCAAGGACAGTGACAATTCCATCCTCATCGATTCGTGCAGCGTCGCCCATGGCATACCATTCATTGATCATCCGCCGCGGTGTTTCCGATCCGCGTAAGACTCCACCTGTGATGGTCGATCCTAATACTTCCAAGGCACCGACAATGCCAGCCGGACACGGATTCCTTAGTGTGTCAACAACTCGGACGTTATAGCCATCAACGACTCGTCCGGTGGCACCGGATACGTATGTTTCTGAGCTATTCACTACAATTGCGTGACCGACCTCAGTGGAGCCAAAAACATTTACAAGTCGTCCATCACCAAAGGTCTCAACAAGTTCCTTCTCCAGAGATCTGCCGAGAACTTCGCCGCCCGTTACAACGATACGGAGACTCGAAGTATCTCTTTCATGAAGTGTCTTCGTGAACCGCAGGTAATAACTAGGTATCGCAGAGAATACCGTGACCTTATGCAATTTAATCTGTGTTAATGCTTCTTTCTGTGTCATGCGTCTGTCAAGACCACTGAGGACACTTGTGGCACCTCTCAATAAAGGAAAGAAAACAAGGTTTCCAAGACCGTATGAGAAATGCAAACCTGAAGCTGACATGCATATATCATTGGACTTGATGCCAATGGCGTTTCCGGCTCCATGATTTAACACGGCGATGTCGGCATGAGTGTGGAAGCAGATCTTTGAAGAGCCAGTAGTTCCGGATGTGAAAAGCCCAATTGCAAAATCTTGGCGGTCCACAGCCTCAGGCACGGACGGAGCGTCACCATCGGTGTACAGAAGGTTCTCGACATCAACGCTGCGATCGATATCGAGTACTTTTGATCGGCTAACCACGGTCATTGAAGACTCAGCCACCTCGATGGCCTGTGCAACTGCCTTTTCTCCAAGCCACGCGTTGACAGGCATGGCAACCGCACCAAGGTGGAGAATGCCAAGAAATGTCACGACGAAGTCGATTCCTTCTGACATGACGAGTGTGACTCGTTGTCCTGGCTGCACACCTCTCTTCTTTAATGAAGCGGCGACTTGTGCAGCATTAGTCAAAAGCTCGGAGTAGGTGATAGTTTGCCCATTCTCAATAAAGGCAATTTTATCCCCAATTTCCTTATTCTGAATAACTTTTGCAACTTGTGTTACAAAATTATGTGCTGAGTTTTTCATTTGTCCTCCTTTAGGTGGCTAACAGTAGGGAAAACTGCTTCGATTTCTACGAGCAGTTCTTTGCGACAAATATCTACGTTTAAGTACCTCACATCCGCTTGTTTGCCAACATACTTACGCACCGTTTCATACGCTTTAGTTATATCAGTTGATCTCTTTACATATACTTTCATCAAAGAGGCGTCGGTTAGGTCAAAACCTTTATGGACCTTGAACCGGGCAAGATTCTTCCCGTCGACAAGAGCGGCAAGATTCTCGAGCGTAGTTGTTAACTGTGCGTTAAAGTCACCGCAGTAAACGGATTCATGTCCAAGAATGCTTGAGGTGCCTGATACGTAGAGGGACTGAGTATACGACTCAGAGGCCGTGTTGTGATTAAGAACCGTCGCCCGTGCGAAGCTAGGAGCCTTCGGGCCATACTGTTCAGGATATTCATATGCGGGTGTCTGCCTCGGGTTCTCCACATGTGTAGGTACACCAGTGCGTGAAGCCAAAGCGACAAGTCCTATCCCGCTTCCTCGAGTTCCAATGCCGGTCGCGGCGGGCATCAGCTTGGTGCCTCCGTAGTTTGCGAATGCCCGTTCACGGCCCTTTACAAACTCTTGATAAAACTGAAGTCCCGATGGGGCCGTGTCGAGCATGTTTCCAATGTAGTTCCATATTCGGAAAAGCCGGGAATAACCAAGATCGGCAATTAACTCGAATATTTGACGATAACGTGATTCCGCCGCCTTATCGTAATCATCCCCTTCGGCAATGATCGTTGTGATAAACAGATACTCTCCGTCCTCAGAATAGATTAGATCACCTCGAGTGCCTCCTTCTTTCCGTGAGGCGGTTGAACTCCAGCTTTCGACAAAGGATTCTTGATTGGATCTTGCCATTGGAACGGTGAGGTGCGGGATCGCACCAGGACCTTTTGAAACACTTAGACAATCGCCAAACTCAATGCATCCAAGAGTGTTCGTCGGCAGCCTTTTTCGTGCGGCGACGAATCGAGGATGAAGCAAAGAAATAGCTTTTGTCTCTGTCGAAACACCGTCTGACATTGGTGGACTCCATTTCGATAGTTAGAGAATTATCAATCTATGAAAAAAATAGACGATTTTTGAAGCACTGTCAAGAGGACTTCCGAGACGATTTCGTTTTGCCGACGTAACATTGGTAGGTAGCAAACGCTGCTAGCTACCGGTCGTCTATCGTCAAATCATTCTAGTTGGCGAAGTACTCGATGACTACGGCAGATTTGACGCCGCCTGTGTGATAACCTGCGCAGCGGCTTCTTTACAACTCCATAGAAAGTCTGTGAGAAACTTGTCCGCGTGCGATGCCGACATTACTTCGACTCCCCAGGGGCCTTTCCATCCTAGCTCAAGTAATGCGCTCACATAATCCTTAATGGGTACATCACCTTTACTTGGAACTGTTCTGCGATTCGCTGAGCTTTCCCTCAGTTTCGATGGATCTGGTTTTAGTATCCCTGACAGTTCGACAGCGCAGATCTCAGAAAGATCGACTAATTGAAAAATGTCCGTAGGATCCACGCCGCAGGCTCCAAGATGCCAAGTGTCAATGACAAGACCGAGATGATGGCTGTGTAAACTATCAAGAACGTCGCGTGCACTTTGCAAGTCGGGAACATTGGACATTGCCATGGGCTCGAGGGCAATTCGTATCGAAGCATCTTTGGCCCGCTCCACAAGTTGTTCAAGTGCATTAAGAAACGCGCGGTCAGGCCGTTCACGAGCTCGACTTTTGTGTATTCTGGGACTCACTTTGACGTAAGAAGCATCAAGCTCATGGGCTGCCTGGAAAAGCGTAGATTCGAGTTCACGATAAGTACGATTTAAAAGCCACCATCCCGTCAGTAGTTCAACTTCAATATGTTTTATGCCGTGTGTTTTACATATTGTACCGAATTCCTTGAATCCTAAATGCTGGCGTATAGCGTTGACGTCTGTGTGGAGAAGGCCGATTCCCTCCCACTTGGTGGCGATAACGGCTCCAAAGCGTTCTTCGAAGTTAATGGGAGCCTGTAAGTCTAAAGGCCCTGTTGCGCCTGCCCACGTCCAACCGGAAGCGACAAGAAGAGGCTTGGACGGTGTACTGCTCATGATAATGCATCTCGGAAAGAATCAACGACGTGTAGGGCCTGTTCCGCGTTAAGGCGCGGATCGCATAAAGTTGTGTAACTGTCTCTTAGCAAGTCTTCCTCGGAGACGCCTAGACCCACACATTCAGTGACGTCGAACGGCGTTGTTTCAAGGTGTATCCCCCCAGGATGAATGCTATTTGCGTGGGCAATTCGTATAAACTCCCGAACTTCATACTCGATATCCTCCAAGGTTCGAGTCTTTTGTCCGTTATATGAGCGGCGAGTATTGCCGTGCATGGGGTCTACGACTGCAATGACGTTGTGTTGACGGTGTCGAATCATCCGAAGTAATCTACTGGCGGATTCCTTGATCTTGTTGACGCCGAAGCGGAAGATAAGCACAAGACGTCCATTTTCCCGGCCTGGATTCAAAGTTTCGCAGATTGAATCGAGCGTGTCTGCGGCCATATTGGGACCCACTTTCACTCCAACGGTATTTGACACGCTTTGAAGCAAGCTGATGTGTGGGCCACGAAGATCCGCTGTCCGCTCACCAACCCATGGCATGTGAGTAGAAGTTAGTACTTCACTGCCGTGGTCGATTACCGGTCGAGCAAGAGCCTGCTCGTAGTCAAGGATAAGTGCCTCGTGGCTAGTCCATACAGTATGTCCGTGAGCGCGAGCTCCAGACAGATGTTGTATGGCTTTCTTTGAAAGGGAATAGGCCCTGCACATACGCCACGGATTCGGCTTTCGCGCCAATTGTGTTGGCTCGTGTCCGTTGACGATTTCGCCGCGAAATACCGGTAGCTGAAGCCCGTCAACGTTCTCGTAATTGTTTGTGCGTGGTTTACCAAACTGGCCAGCTATGCGACCAATTTGGATGACTGCGCCTCGACGACCTGCAGCTAATTCGTTCGCCATCTCGCCGATGAAGCTTATCTTCGTTGCAAGAGATTTGTGGTCAAACTCGGAGAATGGTTCGACACAATCTCCAGCTTGGAGAACAAAACCTTCTTCTTGGTATATACGACCCATTTCCTGACGAAAAGATATAATTTCTGAGGAGTCTAATAACCCTGTTTGGCTTCTAAGCCAGTTAATGACTTTCATTAGTTGACTATTGTTTTTCCAGTTCGGTTGTTGCGTCGAAAAGCTATCCGCTTGTAATGAGTGCGTTTTCACTCTATTTCCTTTCTTCTCCGCTTCTGTCCGCCAAACGGTGGTGGACAGAATGTAAACCGCTCGTTTGAAATTCTTGCCGTGGTTGCGGTTGAGTTCGACCGCTAAAGCAACGCTTTTCTTAACTTTACGGCGAATTCATATTTGCTCTAACAATATTATGAATTGATGATTATCGAAATGGAAAAGTTCAGAATGTGATTGTTGTCTCTGACGGAAGTTCCTCAGATGTGACCTAAGCATTAAAGACTTTCGTGAAGCTTAGTTCGAGGTTTGGATTCCTAGCAATGGTCTTCCAGTAAAGGATAAATGCGAAAACTGGAAGTCGATAAGGGGTTGGAGGTGGTCAGAGCTCTTGATCCGATTGCCTGCGTGTGTGGTTGTTAGGCAAACCAAACTGCGGTTCAGACAGTTAAATCACCCTCGTTCGTTAAAGGGGCGTTGTATTGACACGTCGGCTTCTCTTAGATCAACGGCGGGAACTCGTCGAGGCTGAAGACCGATTCCACCGGGACGCCGAACCATCGGGCGATCCTCAAGGCCAGATGCAGGGAGGGCGCGTACTCGCCGCGCTCGAGATAGCCCATCGTCTGATAGTGGATTCCGAGCTCCTCGGCGAGCTTGCGGCGCGTCACCCCGCGAGCGGCCCGCAGCACCGCCAGGCGATTGTGCACGCGTTCGTCCCGGCTGCGCGCGGCGTCGTCGTTGGTGCGTGCGCTCTTGTCCTTGCTGCGCGTGCCGCCGTCGTTGGCGCCCACAGCGTTGTCCTTACCTGGCACACCGCCCTCTTTCCGGTTCCGATCCGGGTTCTTTTGTTGTTTCGTCCTGCTCACGCGTAACCCCTCGAAGCGATCTTCTCCCGTGCTGCCGCGACGGATCCCATTGTCTCGCGGCGTATGCTGCGTCGGAGAATGCGGGGTGCGACGATGTATCCGGCCACGGCCCATGCGGTTAGGACCGCGAAGGCGATCAAGGGTTGGAACGATCCGGATATCTCCACCGATCCGAGTTCGGGTGGGAGCACGGCGCTGCGGGCGGCGTGTGCCCCCCAGTAGATCGGAGTCGAGGCCGCGAGCCACTGGAGGGGCTTCGGAAAGACGCTGATGGGAGACAGGGTTCCTGCGCCGAGGAAGAGTGTGTAGATGGCCATCATGGAGATGAGGAAGCCCCACGTGGAACGCACGAGCGATCCCAACGCCACTCCGATGGGAAGAAAGGCGACGAAAGAAAAGACGAGGCTGGCCGCGAGGACGAGGAAGTCAGCGAGAGAAGCCGGCCGCAGATCGGGAAAGAGATAGAATCCCGCGGCCATTGTCAGAATGAGGGTGATGCCGGTTACCGCTGATGCGGAAAGAAGCTTGCCGAACATCCACGATTCCGTTCCGCGCGGCAGGGTGCGTATGCGCAGAAGAGAGCCGTCGTTGCGTTCGTTGAACATCTCGCTCACGATCTGGAAGGCGCCGAGCAGACCGATCGATCCGAGCAGACCCACAAGGGCATAGGCGCTTCCTGAGATGGTGTTTGCTATCTGTTTGTGTCTTTCAAGGCTGGCGAAGAACACGAGAAGGCACGGACCGAGAAGCGTGCCAAAGAAAGTGGGTGTGAGGAAGGCTATGCGCAGTTCGGCGCGGGCCTGCAGACAGCCCGCTCCGACTGCAGTTCGCATTGAGTTGATCATTGGTCGCCCTCCTTCGGCGAATTCCTTGTGGTCGACGGTTCGGGCGTCGGCTCCGACATTCTGGTCAAGGCGGAGTTCTGGGCCCCCTCGACAAGGCCCAGGTAGGCGTCTTCGAGGGACGTCCTGCGAACTTCAAGGTCGCTCACGGACGGATCCTGCAGCAGCTCTCGCAGAAACGGCTCTGGCTCCGGCGTCGCGTGCACGTAACGGCTCCCATTCGAAGTCCACATGACTTCGGCCTGCGTCTCGACACGGAGCCGCAAAGACTCGGGCGACCCCTTCGCAGCGATTCGTCCCTCGTTGAGGATGAGAATCGCGTCGGCGAGGCGGTCGGCCTCCGACAGGTCGTGGGTTGTCAGAAGCAGCGCCATTCCGGCGTCGACCTCGTCGGCGACGATGTCGTGAACCGTTCTTTTTGCCGTCGGATCGAGCCCGGACGTGGGTTCGTCGAGAATGAGGAGGTCCGGGCTGGTGACGAGTGCGGCAGCGAGGTCGAGACGCCTGCGCAGCCCCCCGGAGAGAGTCGAGATCGTCTTGTACGCATGCTTGCCCAGGTCGAAAGAATCGATCAGCTCCGAGACGTCGCGGCAGTCGCGGATTCCCTCGTATGAGGCGCGTATCCAGTTTAGGAACTCCATGACGCGCCATTTCGCGTGGTCCCGTTGAGCTTGGAGCGTCATGCCTATCCTGGCCTGCCAAAGCGGATTGGAGTTATTGGTCGGATTTTCGCCGAAGACTTCGACGGAGCCCGCATTTCGAGGAACCAGGCCTCTGATGATCTCGACGGTCGTCGTTTTTCCGGCGCCGTTGGGCCCGAGCAAGGCAACCGTCTGCCCCCGCTCGACGCGCAAGTTCAGACCGTCGAGAACTGTGACGTCCCCGTACTTCTTCGTCAGATTGACGACGTTGACGACTGCATCGGCTTTCATCTCGCCCTCCTTGCTGTAGTGATACTTCAGAATGTAGCAGTAGTGCTATCAACCATGCAAGCAGTGCAACATTCTGGTTGCCGCTTTCCAGCATTTCGAACCCTTTGCGTGCGCGTCTTTCCCTCGCCTGAGCAAGCGCCTGTGTGTAGCATCGAGTGTGAGCTTGAACCGTTCCAGTGAATCCAGGCGCCCTTTCAGCGGCGAATTCGCGGATGCGCGCAGGCGGCTGCAGACGTTTGCCCTTCCGTTTCCGGCTTTCCCGATTCCTTGAGTGAAAGGCGACAAATGCGAGGTTTGACCCCCTACGACGCCGTGCTGCTGCTGTCCTACGGCGGACCGAACGGGCCCGAAGACGTTCTTCCCTTCTTGCGCAATGCGACGCGAGGCACCGGAATTCCCGATGAAAGGCTCCTCGCCGTCGGCCGGCACTACGAGAGATTCCAGGGGGTTTCGCCGATCAACGCATGGAACCGCAGGCTCCTTGCCGACCTCCGCGGGGAGCTGCGCCGCCGCGGGCACGAAATCTCCGTCGGTTGGGGAAATCGGAACTGGCATCCGTTCGTCGACGAAGGTTTGGCGGAATTGGCCGACGCCGGTGCCCGTCGCATCCTCGTTCTGCCGACCTCTGCTTACGCTTCGTACTCCGGTTGCCGCCAGTATCGAGAGGACCTTGACAGTGCTTTGGCCTCTTTCGAAGGGCGCTACGGGCACGCGGCGCTAGGCGCGGAGTCAAGTGCGGACAACGCCGAAGACGCGTCGTTGATCGTCGACAAAGTCCGTCCGTTTTACAACACGCCGGGAATGGTCGGCGCGCAGGCGAAAGCGATCGCTGCGGCCTATCGGAAGCTCGCGGACAATGGGATTGATGTGGAAAACGTTCGCCTCGTCTTGGTCACGCACTCGATACCGGTCGCAATGGAAGAAGGCTCGGCGCCCACCGAGGCGGAGCGATCGTCCGTCGCCCCCGATCTTTCGACGGAGATCAGTTACGTCGCCCAACACCGGGCGTTGATACGGGCGTTGCTTCCTCTCGTGCGCGGCAGCCTCGGGCTGAGCCGGATCGAATGGGATCTGGCGTTCTGTTCGCGTTCCGGGCCGGCATCGTCGCGGTGGCTCGAACCGGACGTCAACGATCTTCTCGAGAAGCTGGCAGACGAGGACGCGGGGGGCGAAAGGCGAGAATTGGAGCGGAAGGCAGGCGGGGGGCCGACGCACGGGCGGCCTGCGCGCAAGGGGACGACCGGCAGGCCCTCGGTGAGCGGGGTTGTCGTCGCCCCCATCGGTTTCATCTACGACCACATGGAAGTGGTCTACGACCTTGACGTCGAAGCGCGGGAAACCGCGGCCAAGGTCGGCTTGCCTTACGAGCGGGCCGCGACCGTTTCCACGGACGGGGATTTCATCGCGAGCCTCGTCGACGTGCTCGAGGAGCGAGCCGCCCAAGCGCGGGGCGAAGATGTCCAGCCCGTCACCTTGACGGGCGTCGGACCGTTCCACACCGTTTGTCCGGAGCAGTGTTGCCGCTCGGGGCGGCCCGGCGTTCGTCGGCCAGACGAATCCGATGCGGTACGAGTCGGGCCCCGCCTCGAACGGTGAGATCCCGAAGGGCGCAAGACGCGGGCTGCGGGCGCAGGCAGCCTATGGGCGAAAGGCGTCCAAGCCGAGCAACTAGGGCTTGCCCAAGCGGCGCGCAGGCAGCCCACGGCGCGAAAGGCTTTTAAGCTGCGAAAAGGCATAGACTGGCGGAAGCAGAAGAAACTGCGAATCGCCCACGCCAACCCGAAGGAGATCCTTATGGATGAGCATATGCAGCGCGTGCCCGATCCTCGTGACGCGCAGAACGTGGACCTCGACGCAATCAACAACGCTTTCCACTACGCGTTGTACGCGGTATTCCGTTTGGCCGATCCCCTGCCCGCCGACGCCGACGCGCGGCGCCTGCTCATAGCCGAGAGCGCGGAGTGCGTCGACGGCGCAGCCGTCACAACGCGCGGTTGGTATGACACGGCGGGCTTTCGCGCCGACGCCGATTTGATGGTGTGGTGGATCGACGACGACCCCGAACGTCTCCAAGACGCCTATCACAGGCTGCGCGCCAGTGCCCTCGGCCGCTGTTTAGAGCCCGTTTGGACGTGTATGGGGCTTCACACTCCTGCGGAATTCAACCGTCGCCACGTGCCCGCATGCCTCAGCGGCGTGGCGCCGCGCGATTGGCTGATGGTTTACCCGTTCGTCCGATCTTACGATTGGTACCTTCTCAAGGCAGAGGAGCGTTCGCGCATCATGGCCGAACACGGGCGCAACGGCTTCAGCCAGTACCCGGACGTCAAGGGTTCGACATTGGCGACGTTCGGGTTGAGTGATTACGAGTGGATCCTGGGCTTCGAGGCGGACAGTCTCGATCGCCTCGAAGGCGTTCTCCACGCGCAGCGCTACACGGAGGCGCGCCTCTATGTGCGCGAGGACACACCTTTCTTCACGGGCCGACGCGTGGATCCCATTGCGTGGGGAGAACGCCAGCCGCGAGCTTGAGGCGGTGCGAGAGGCCCGGTGCGTCGAAGGAGCAGCGCAGCGCGAAACCCCCGAAAACAACCAGTCCTTTCAATCGAGGAAAACAGCCTCTCAGCCATTCGACGGCGATTGAGGCCTGTCACGGCGATTGGAGCGCGTCCTCCTCAGAAATCCGAACGACGACGCGGCCGCGGACCCCCTCCTCGACGATCTGGAAAAGCGACGATTCGAGCTCGTCGAAGGCGATCTCCGAAGTGATCGCGCGAAGAGCGTTGGCCGTGAGGGAGTCGGTCAGAATCTGCCACGTGCGCTTCCGTACGTCGTCCGAGGGGAAGGTGACAGTGACCCCGAGCAGGTTGACCCCTCGGAGAATAAAGGGGAGCACCGTGGCATTCAAAGCGTTTCCGCCGGCGTTGCCGAAGGCCGCGATCGACGCTCCCGGCGCCGCCGTTCGCGTGAGCCAGGCAAGGGTGTCGCCGCCGACGGCGTCGATGGCCCCCGCCCACAAGC
>ERZ773076.976-NODE-976-length-13134-cov-26.850065_pt1 | contig 13134 bp, 11 predicted proteins | sample MGYA00580613_ERZ773076 | MGnify/ENA primary metagenome ERZ773076 (study PRJEB29015, sample SAMEA2738005) | human oral metagenome | biome: human oral; feature: human-associated habitat; material: dental | place: China | collected 2057 ...
TTTGCGATAGTAAAAATATCGAAAAATATATCCAAGAAGACTATAAACAGTATCAACCAAAGACGACTTACATCGCCTATGGAACAGATACAAGTAAGTCTGTATTAAAATCTGAAGACGAAAAAGTTCGTAATTGGTATCAAGAAAAAGGTGTTGCTGAAAACGAATATTATCTAGTTGTGGGACGATTCGTTCCCGAAAACAACTATGAAACCATGATTCGTGAATTTATGAAGTCTAATTCTAAAAAAGACTTTGTTCTCATTACAAATGTGGAACAAAATAAGTTTTATGATCAGTTACTCAAGGATACAGGTTTCGACAAAGATCCAAGGGCCAAATTTGTTGGGACTGTCTATGACCAAGAATTGCTCAAGTACATACGAGAGAATGCTTTTGCTTACTTCCATGGCCATGAAGTTGGTGGGACAAATCCATCGCTTTTAGAAGCCCTTGCATCAACAAAACTTAATTTATTGCTAGATGTTGGCTTTAACCGTGAAGTTGGTGAAGACGGAGCCATTTACTGGAAAAAAGATGAGCTGGCGCGTATAATCGAGGAAGTGGAACGACTTGATGAAAGTGCTATTTCGGAATTAGACGAAAAGTCTAGCCAACGAATTGCGGATGCATTTACGTGGGAAAAGATTGTGTCGGATTATGAGGAAGTGTTCATTGTATGAAAATTTTGCATTATACTTTAGGCTTTCAACCATCACGTACAGGTGGTCTTGTCAAGTATGCTGAGGATTTGATGACTCAGCAAGCTATAGATGGACATGAAGTAATCGCATTATATCCGGGAGAAATCTCTTTTATATTTAGGCAAGTTAGAATAAAAAAAGCGGAGTATCGAAAATTTCAATGCTACAAAATAATAAATAGCTTGCCCATGGCTCTATTTGGTGGTATTTCAGAACCAGATAAATTTATGAAGAGCTGTGATAAAGCTTCTTATAGGAAATTTTTGAAAAGCATTAAGGTAGATGTGATTCATATCCACTCACTTATAGGATTACATAAGGAATTTCTTGAAGTTGCAAAAGAATTAGGAATTAAAACTGTGTTTACAAGTCATGATTATTATGGTTTAGCGCCAGTTCCGCATTTCTATTTTAATGGAGTAGATTACAGTAACAATAATACCAATTTAGCATGGAACATCATGTCCTCTAATGCTCTTAGTGTAAAGAAGCTTCGATTCTTTCAAGTTCCTTTTTACCCAACAATTCGGAAATTGTTGAAAATACTTGGGAAAAATCCAAAATCCAAGAAAAACATAGTAATTCGTGAGGTTACAGAGGCTATTGATTATAGTGGTCTCCGCTCTTATTATAAAGCAATGTTTGGGTTGATAGATGCTTACCTTTTCAATAGTCGGTTAGCTAAGGAAGTTTATGAAGCTAATCATATAACACCTAAAAATAATAGCATAGTTTCTATTTCTAACAGCTCAATAAGTAAGCACAATATTCTTGCTAATTCCCGTGAGAAAACAGTGGTAGCTTATATTGGGCCTGATGAGGAATATAAGGGGTATTTTGATTTTCTAGATATAGTTGAAGATTTAGATCAGGAAAAGTATGATATTAAGACCTATGGCTATTTTCCAAATGAAGAGTGCCCATCTTATATCCAACAGAACGGTTATTTCACCAAAGAAACGATTGATGCGATATACGCTGATATAGATATTCTTATCGTACCTAGTAAATGCAAAGAAACATTTGGTCTCATCACGATGGAGGCACTATCTTATGGTGTTAATGTATTTGTGAGTGAAAATGTGGGCTCAAAAGACTTAGTTTCTCAAGAGCATGTATTCTATGATAAGCAAGACCTACTCGATAAATTGAATAGTGTCCAGCGTGATACAGTTAATCTTAAGCTTCTGAAAGATCATGCAATCGAGGTTGTAGAATATTATGCAAGTGTTAGTAATATAAGAAACGATGCTAATTAAAAGAGTTAATAATAGTTGTTCTATGCTGGGTCACTAACTTAGATAAAAGATAACAGTTTGAAAAGGCATCTAAAATACGACATATAGCATTATTTTTTATTCGTGTTATTAGATATTTTTTATTTTTATAACAAGTAATTAGATGGAGTGTAATGGAAAATTTAATAATTTTAGATAGTGAATTGCAAAAGAAGAATGAAGAGTATTACCAGTCTCTTTATGGTGGAAGCCGAGTGGTTTATACCAACTATGAAAGTCCACTTATAAGAAAGGTGCGAAATTTTAAATATGTTGGTAGCGCTTTGTATCATCTATTGATGTGGAAAATGTCATATGATTATGCGCGAAAATTAGTTAAATACGATGCTAAGAAGATCATTTGCGTAAATCCTCTTGTAGGTCTCTTTTTGGGAATTTTCAATAAAAGTGGCAAGGAAATTACATTAGCAGGTTTTTTGTTTGAGAATAAAAAAAATAAGTTCTATTATTATCTACGAAAACTACTTGTGAAAAAATCTTTTCAGAATATTACCAATATCATAGTATATGGTTCAAAAGAAATTCATTATTATTCAGGAATCTTTCCAGAATTTAAAGGGAAATTTAAATTTGTTCATTACGGTTTAGATTATGACAATCAACGAACTTATTCAGGTTCTTTACCAACTAAGTATATCTTTTCAGGAGGAGGCAGTAACCGTGATTATGAAACACTAGTCAAAGCGGTTGAAACTTCAAATCTTTCTATGCCTTGCGTGATTGCAACTCAGCCTTGGAGAGTTCCTGACCATGGGTCAAACATTCAAGTTTTGTCAGATGTTGTATTAGAGACATTTGGAGATGTATTAGAAAAATCTGAGGTACTTGTCTTATCGTTAAAAGATATTGATTTATCAGCAGGCCATATGGTCATGCTTCAAGCAATGTCTTTAGAAGTTCCAATTATTGTTAATGATATTCCATCAGTTAGAGATTATGTTGATGAATCGTTGGTCACTTTCTATCCATCAGGAGATTTTGAGAAACTAGCAGAATTAATAGAAGATTTCAATCCCTTGGCTGATGATGTTTTACAAAGAGTAGCAAATGCAAAAACTCGCTATTTTGAGAAATATACTTCTATAAAGTTAATGGAAAGATTATTAGATTTTTAATAGGAGAAATTTAATGGGAGAGAAGATTGATTTTGTTGTTACATGGGTTGATGGAAATGACCCGGCTTGGAGAGCGAAGAAAGCACAGTATGATGGTTCAGTCAATACATTAAAATATAGTATGAATTCTGATAAAGCGTATCGTGATTGGGGAACATTTAAATACTGGTTTAGAGGTGTTGAAAAGTTTGCTCCTTGGGTAAATAAGGTTTATCTTGTTACTGACCAGCAAAAACCAAGCTGGTTAGATATAGATAGTGATAAATTGATCTTGGTTGATCATACTGAAATCATCTGTAATGACTACCTACCGGTTTTTTCTGCAAATCCTATCGAAAGCAATATCCATCGGATTCCAGGCCTCTCAGAACAGTTTGTCTTTTTTAATGATGATATGTATTTGACAGCTCCTGTTGAGCCAACAGACTTCTTCTCAGAGGAGGGGCTACCTAAGTATGTTACAGCCTTGGCACCAATCACAACAGAGAGATATGGGACTGGGCACTTTCAAATGAATGATATGGGGATTATTACTAGCCATTTCACACGAGAAGAGATTTTTAGAAATGGGAATTTTTTATCTTTTAAGCATGGAACTAAACAAATTATTAAAACATTGCTTTATGGAACTGCAAAGTTTATCTGTGGTTTTTGGGAGAGTCACTTGCCTTATCCTTTATTAAAGTCGACTATGGAATTGGTATGGAAAAAGGAAAAAGATGTTTTGGAAAAAACATCTGCTAGCCGTTTTAGGAATCCGTCTGATACTAATGTTTGGCTCTTTAAATATTGGCAAATTGCTAGTGGTCAATATGCCATCGGGAACCCAAAGCTAGGGAGTGTTTTTTATTTAGATAATGCGGGAGCAGATTTGTGGAATTTATTAATTTCTGGAAAATACAAAATTATGTGTATAAATGATGGGTATGATATTAAGGATGAAGAAAAAGTGATGCAAGAGTTTATTACTGCAATGGAAAAACTTTTACCTGAGAAAAGTTCATTTGAATTATAAAAAAGGAGTGAGAATATGCCATCTGTTTGTGCTCTAGTTGTTACATATAATCGTTCAAAATATCTGCAAAAGGCTTTGGAAGGTATTTTAAATCAACAACAAGAAATTTCGGGAGTTTTAATTTATAACAATAATGCTACAGATAATACTGAAGAAATTCTTATGAATTTAGGCTATGTTGACTCAAAAGGTGATAAGATAAAAGAAAATTATCTTTATTCGACTGAAAAAGATGGGAAACACTTCTACTATTACCATAATGACGAAAACTTAGGAGGTGCTGGGGGCTTTGCAAATGGAATTAGATTAATTTCAGAGCTTAATTATGATTATGTTTGGATTATGGATGATGATGTCTATCCGGAACCTAATTGTTTATCCGAAATTATGAAACAAATGGATGCCCAAAATGTACAGGTAGGTATCCCGAATCGCACAGATGAAAATTTTGATGATCGCGCCATTATAAGTTTTGATTTTGATGACTATCATAAATTTTGGACGGAAATGCGAAAAACAGTAACATATGGCCCCTTTAATGAAGAAGCGCTAAAAGTGGTTGATATGCCATTTGAAGGACCAGTTGTTGAAATGTCTTTGCTTCGTAAAGTAGGCATTCCTGATAGTGGCTTTTTTATTGAATATGATGATTCGGACTTTGCACAACGTCTACAACAATATTCAGATATAATCTTTGCAACAAAGGCACAATTGCATCGTCAACTTGCTGTAAAGGTGAATCCAAGCGAGGTAAAAAAAGTAGAACCTTATAATTGGAGAAATTACTATAAAATTCGGAATAATATTATTTTCGATAAGCGATATGGGAAAAATTGGAAAGTACGTCAATTGAGTCCTTTAATTCTAATTGCTCACCATATTGTAATTGCTATTCGCCATCAGCATTTAAAAGATAACTTGCCAATTATTTGGAAGGGGTTTTGGGATGGAGTTTTTCAACGAATGGGGAAACGAGTAGACCCTAATTATTAAAAGGAGAAAAAAATGTCTGATTTACTGTTGAGTTTCATTATGCCGACCTATAACTCTGCAGAATACTTAGCAGATACAATGGATAGTTTAGTAGCCTCTATAGGTGATTATAGTCGTTTAGTTGAAATTATTTGTGTTGATGATGGTTCATGGGATAATACAGTTACTATTTTAGAAGGCTATAAGTCTATTTATGATAATTTGATTATTATAAGAAATGAGCATGGTGGGGTTAGTCAGGCTAGAAATACAGCGTTAGATATAGCTTCTGGAGAATATATCAGTTTTGTTGATAGCGATGACCTTTATGAAAAGGATTTTTTGGATACTTTTGTGAATTTAGAAGATAATTTTGATATTTTATTCACTGATGTAAAAACTTTAAATCAAAATCTTTATTTTCCAGCAGCTACTTTTGAAAACAAATTAAAGATTTTTAAGAATACATTGCGGATTGGTGAATATGGTATCGAACCTGGAGTGGCAGGTAAGTTCTTTAGAAAAGAAATAGTTGATGAAAATAATATAAGATTTAATACAAAGCTATCAGTTAGTGAGGATGTATTATTTAATTTTAGTTTTATTACCAACGCTAATAATATTCTCCTTAGTTCAGAAAAATTTTATACTGTAACAGGCACACATAGTTTGATGTTCTATAATGAAAAAAATCTAGGTGGTCAAGTAGAGTTCGTTTGTCAACTAAGGAATTTGCTATCTATATATCCTGATACTTATGATAAAGAATTATTAGAGGACAAGTTTATAATAAATGCAATGACTATCTTTATTGATCGATACTTTGGACCATTGTGGTTGAATGGAACTTATTCATTGAATGAAGCATCAAAACTAATGAAATCTACAATTGAAGATAATGGCTTTTCAAAAGCTTTTAATAGTAACCGTCTGGACTATTCTATTGGAAATCGTTATGTTGTTTTCAGAAAATTATTGAGATTTAGACAATACAAACTATGTTTGTTATACAATCGTATAATGGATAAAATTAAGGGATATGAGAGATTTAGGAAAGATTGATAGGCGCTTTCTTTTTAAAATTCTTATACATAACAGTGTCTATTAATGTATATGTATATCTTATGTTGAAATTATTTTTGTTCATATTAACACAACAATCGAAAGGTATGGAAAGTATTTGTGAATAATAATCGCTTTATTTCTGAAAAAATATATTTATTTATCCTATTTTTGTGGGTTGTTGTCACTTCACTAGTCACAACCACTTATTTTATTCAATTAGATGGCTTTCTATCACTTTATCAATTGTTACTTTATTTTACAATTATCGTGCTATTGATAAAAGAGTTGATGAACCTACAGAAAACCTTATATTACTTTAGATTTCATTGGAAGCAGCTATTAATAGTGATAGCATTATTTATTTCGATGTTTATAGTTGCAAAAAATCGTGATGGAATACTAGATATAAATGTTTTACTACTTGTTTTTTCAGCTAGAGATATCAATTTCAAAAAGTTGCTGGGAACTTTTTCTGTAGCTACATTTCTAGTGCTCTGTTTGACTATTTTTGCTAGTAACAAAGGTATTATCTCCAATATGTTTATGAATGCAGATGGAGGTTATCGCTTTAGTTTAGGATTTAGATATGTTTCATTTGCCTCACAGAGGATGTTTTTTGCATTATGTAGCTACCTAATGCTAAGAGGTAAAAAAATTTCATATATAGAGTTATGCAGCCTATTTTCGGTTACTGTTTATATGTATTGGCAAACTTCGACATCTAGTCCATTTTACCTAAGTATTTTGATTCTTATATATGCTTTTTTTAGTATCAAAATTTTTAAAAAAGATTCTATTATTGAAAATTTCTGGATGTCAAAACTTATAAGTTACGGTTTTCCTCTTGCTTTAATTATTATATTGTATTTTTGTTTTTATTCCTCGGGGACTCTTTTCCATTTAGTAGATCAATTAACCCATAATCGACTGCAGCTTAGTGTAGACGGTTTTCGAAATTTTGGCGTAACTTTGTTAGGTCAGAGAGTTTCCTTTACAACTCTTGATATGTTTGGTAATTTTACTAGTAATTATAATTTTATTGATAGTTCTTTTGTTCAGTTATTAGTTGTTGATGGTTTAATAGTTAGTACGTTTATGCTGTATACACTTACGAAGGTTATGAGATATTTTGTGTCTATTCGAAAGGACATCGTACTTGCTTGTTTAGGAGTCATGATTATCCATGGAATGTTTGATCCTCAGATGTTGCTTCTTCGTTATTCTCCATTAATCTTATTTATCAGTCGCTTATTTGTTATGAATGAGGACAATAAAATTGAATAAAGAAGAATTTAAACCAATTTAAAAAAGAAAGATTAAGACGAATTACACACTTATGAAAGTTCTAAAAAATTACGCATACAATCTCTCATATCAATTATTGGTGATTATTCTACCGATTATAACCACCCCTTATGTTACTCGAGTCTTTAGCTCAGATGATTTGGGAGTCTATGGTTATTTTAACTCTATTGTTACCTATTTCATCTTATTAGCAACTTTAGGAGTTGCTAACTATGGAACCAAGGAGATTTCAGGTAACCGAAAGGAAATCAAAAAAAAATTCTGGGGGATATATACTTTACAACTTGGTGCAGCATTATTATCGATTTTCTTATATATTCTCTTGTGTATGCTAATCTCTACAATGCAAAATCCAGTGGCGTATATATTGGGCTTGAGTTTAGTCTCTAAAGGACTAGATATTTCATGGCTGTTTCAAGGGTTAGAAGATTTTCGTAAGATTACGGCCAGAAATATCACAGTAAAGCTTGTTGGTGTAAGTGCCATATTCTTGTTTGTAAAATCAGCGAGTGATCTATACTTGTATGTTTTTCTTCTAACAGCATTTGAATTGTTGGGGCAGTTAAGTATGTGGTTCCCAGCCCGCGAGTTTATTGGAAAACCGCAAATTGACATGGAATATGCTAGACATCATCTGAAGCCAGTTATCTTGCTATTCTTACCACAGATTGCTATCTCGCTTTATGTGACTTTAGATCGTACAATGTTAGGGGCGCTAGCTTCTACAAAAGATGTGGGTATTTATGATCAGGCTTTGAAGCTGGTTAATATTTTACTGACTTTGGTAACCTCATTGGGGAGTGTGATGTTGCCACGAGTATCCAGCCTATTAGCAACTGGTGATCACAAAGCTGTAAATAAGATGCATGAGATGGCTTTCTTGATTTATAATTTGGTTATTTTTCCGATTATAACTGGGATGTTAATTGTTAATGATGATTTTGTTCATTTTTTCCTTGGGAAGGACTTTCAGGATGCACGTTATGCGATCGCAATAATGATTTTCCGAATGTTCTTTATCGGTTGGACTAATATTATGGGGATTCAAATATTGATTCCACATAATAAGAATAAGGAATTTATGGTTTCAACAACTGTGCCTGCGATTTTCAGTGTCGGATTGAACCTTATCTTTTTGCCTAAGCTCGGCTTTATTGGAGCAGCTATTGTATCTGTATTAACAGAAGCCTTGGTGTGGGTGATTCAACTATATTTTACCTGGACTTATATTAAGGATGTAGAGATTATTGGCGCTATGGCAAAAGTTGTTTTAGCATCGGCAATCATGTATGGTATATTGCTACTTTCAAAATCAATCCTACACTTTTCACCAATTCTAAATGCGCTAGTATATGCGATGCTTGGCGGGATTATTTATCTTATTGCAATCTTATTGCTAAAAGTGGTAGATACGAAAGAGATTAAACAAATAATAGGGAAAAGTTAGAAATGAAGAAAAAATATAATATTAACTTGGATTTACTAAAAGTTATTGCTTGTATCGGAGTTCTTTTACTCCATACAACAATTTCTGGATTTAGGGAAACTGAATCATGGAATTATTTGACATATTTATATTATTTAGGAACCTACGCAATTCCAATATTTTTTATGGTAAATGGTTATTTACTATTGGCGAAGAATGAAATATCATATTCTTACATATTACAGAAAGTGAAATCTATTCTTATAGTAGCATCAACGTGGTCTTTAATAATTTGGATTTATAAAAGAGATTTTTCGTTGAATCCAATAAAACTTATTGCAGATTCATTGATACAAAAAGGTTATTTTTTTCAGTTTTGGTTTTTTGGTGCTTTAATTCTTATTTACCTATGCCTACCAATCTTGAAAAAATTTTTAAATTCAAAAAGTAGATATTTGTTTGTTCTATCTCTATTAGTAGCTATTGGTTTGATTTTTGAACTGATGAATTACTCACTTAAAATGCCAGTGCAGTTTTATATTATACAAACATTTAGATTATGGACTTGGTTTTTCTACTATATCTTAGGTGGGTTTCTAGCACAATTTAATGCAGATATTCTCAAAAATAGATTTGAGAGTTGGATGAAAGTAATAAGCATGGTGTTATTATTAATTTCGCCAGTAATCTTATTTTTTTTAGCAAAGACTATTCATCATAATCTTTTTGCTGAATATTTTTATGATAATATTTTTGTAAAAGTTGTAAGCTTGGGAATTTTTCTTACTGTATTCACGTTTAATTTAAATGAAGCTAAGAAAAAATGGATTATTTTTCTTTCAAATCAAACTATGGGTGTTTTCATAATACACACATATGTTATGAAAATATGGGAAAAACTAGTAGGATTTAGTTTTACAGGTTCCCATTTACTTTTTCCCATATTTACATTTTGTGTTAGTTTCATTGTAGTTGCAATATTAATGAAACTTCCTTATTTCAATCGAATTGTCAAATTATAAGAAGGAGGATAAAATGTTCGACTATTTAATCGTTGGAGCTGGTTTGTCTGGAGCAATCTTCGCGCACGAAGCTACAAAACGTGGTAAAAATGTAAAAGTGATTGATAAACGCGATCACATTGGAGGGAACATCTACTGTGAAAATGTAGAAGGTATCAATGTCCATAAATATGGTGCCCATATTTTCCATACCTCGAACAAAAAAGTTTGGGACTATGTCAACCAGTTCGCTGAATTCAACAACTATATCAACTCACCAGTGGCTAATTACAAGGGTAGCCTCTACAATCTTCCCTTCAATATGAATACCTTCTATGCCATGTGGGGGACCAAGACTCCTCAAGAAGTCAAGGATAAGATTGCTGAGCAAACGGCTGACATGAAGGATGTTGAACCGAAAAACTTGGAAGAACAAGCCATCAAGTTGATTGGTCCAGATATCTACGAAAAATTGATCAAGGGCTATACTGAAAAGCAGTGGGGTCGCTCAGCAACAGAACTTCCTCCATTTATCATTAAACGACTTCCAGTTCGTCTAACATTTGATAATAACTATTTTAATGACCGTTACCAAGGAATTCCTATTGGTGGTTATAATGTGATTATTGAAAACATGCTTAAAGACGTAGAAGTTGAACTTGGAGTAGATTTCTTTGCTCACCGTGAAGAGTTGGAAGCATCTGCTAAGAAAGTTGTCTTCACAGGAATGATCGACCAATATTTTGACTACAAACACGGAGAGTTAGAATACCGTAGCCTTCGATTTGAACATGAAACCTTGGACGAGGAAAATTATCAAGGAAATGCTGTAGTGAACTATACAGAGCGTGAGATTCCTTATACTCGTATTATCGAACACAAGCATTTTGAATATGGGACGCAACCAAAGACAGTTATCACGCGTGAATATCCGGCTGACTGGAAACGTGGGGATGAACCCTACTATCCGATTAACGATGAGAAAAATAATGCGATGTTTGCTAAGTACCAAGAGGAAGCTTCAAAGAATGATAAGGTTATCTTCTGTGGGCGTTTAGCGGACTATAAATATTATGATATGAATGTGGTTATTGAGCGAGCATTGCAGGTTGTGGCAGATGAACTTGAAAAATAAGTATGGAGTCATTTTTACAAAATTTAAAGTTCTATCTTAATCAGCTTGATGTAGAGGATAAAGTAAAAATTAGCCTATCTCCCACCCCCCAAATGTCAAAAATATTCCCTGAAATGTCATTTTCTAGTAACCTACCCTACCTTTTGGCTCTAAAATGAGACAGGATAATATTCTTATCCCCAAATCTCTTCTTTTTGCGATAAACTAGTGTTAAAGCAAAAAGATTGGAGTTATGATGGAAATTCAAGAAATTTATAATCAATTCAGAGATTACTATGGGGAGCTTGAGGCTGAGTATGCTCATTGTCAAAAGGCTAGCACGGAGTGGGAAAGCCTGCATCTGCGCTATCTGATTTACTACCTGATGCGCTACGGTATCGGGGAGATCAAGTTTTTTAATGCCTATCATTATCGGGCGGCTTATCGCTGGTATTTGCAGTCCTTGATGATGAGCTCGGCCTGATATTTAGAGAGTGGGACAGAAATCGGTAATTGGTTAGAATTCGATTTCGTCGTCCCACCTCCGCATAGTTGAGTAGGGCTGTAAAAGCTGATGAAATCAGCGTAGTAGAGCCCACTCAACCACTGCGTCTTGCTCGACAATCCAAAGACAATTGAGAGGCTAGGACCTTTGTCCCAGACTCTTTTTTATTCCCTTGGGGGAATAATTTATGATAAAATATAAGTAATATGGAGGTTGGCAAAATGGAGAAAAGATCTGAAATCAAGCGACAAGTAGCATTAAGCAACCGTGCCTTTATCCTTGCCCTGCTGGGAGCGGTATTTGTATCAGCGATTGCCATTTTATTCTTCCAAAGCATCATGGGGCTGCCTAAGGGAAGCGGTAGGAATGTTGCTAAAGATGCTCCTAAATCCTCCTCGCTATCAGGAAAGAAGACCGACTCGAAAACGGTCCGCATTATGGCTAATGGCGATCTTTTGTACCATGATGGGCTTTATATGAGCGCTCAAAAGGCTGATGGTAGCTATGATTTTTCGGAAAATTTCACCTATGTCAAGGGCTGGCTTCATCAAGGTGACTTGGTCTTGGGGGATTTTGAAGGAACTATTCGCTCAGACTATCCTTTGGGAGGCTATCCGCTTTTCAATGCTCCGGAGGCTGTTGTCCCCGCCATCAAAGATGCTGGCTACCAAGTGGTGGATCTGGCCCATAATCACATCCTAGACTCAGGGCTTGAGGGAGTCTTTACGACTGCTAAAGCCTTTGAAGATCACGGAATTAGTCCAGTCGGTGTCTATACTCACAAAAATAGGGATAAATCGCCCATCCTGATCAAAGAGGTAAAAGGTATCAAGATTGCGATTCTGGCTTACTCCTATGGTTTTAATGGCTTGGAGTCCAATCTCAGTCAGAAGGAGATTGATCATCACCTATCGACCTTTGATGAGGAGAAGATGAAGGCGGAGATTGAGCAGGCGGAGAAAGAAGCGGACATTACAGTAGTCATGCCACAGATGGGGATAGAGTATCAGCTGGAGCCAAATGAGGAGCAGGTCGAGCTCTATCATAAGATGGTAGACTGGGGAGCGGACATCATTTTTGGGGGGCATCCGCACGTGGTGCAACCCTCAGAAATCCTTGAAAAAGATGGTCAGAAGAAGCTGATTATCTACTCCATGGGGAATTTTATCTCCAATCAGCGGATTGAAACCATGGCTGGTGTGGATACGGCTGAGTGGACCGAGCGTGGTGTTTTGATGGATGTGACCATTGAAAAGACGGACAAGGGGACCATTATCAAAACTGCTCAGGCGCATCCAAGCTGGGTTAGCCGTGTGGAAAAGGGAACTTACTCACCAGAGGGTTATCCGCTTTACACTTATCAAACCCTTATCTTAGAAGACTTCATCGAGGGTGGAAAATATCGCAATCAGCTGGATCAGGCGACCAAAGATCGGATCGATACAGCCTATAAGGAAATGAAAGAGCACGTGCATCTGAATTGGAAATAAGCACGAAAAAGGACACTCCCTTTTGTTTCTTTACTTTTCTTTGATGAGAAACGAACTATTATAGTGCTCACGAGCAAAATAGTTTCATTATCAAAGAGATTTATATATAATATAGGATACAAAA
>ERZ773076.981-NODE-981-length-13075-cov-36.332719_pt1 | contig 13075 bp, 14 predicted proteins | sample MGYA00580613_ERZ773076 | MGnify/ENA primary metagenome ERZ773076 (study PRJEB29015, sample SAMEA2738005) | human oral metagenome | biome: human oral; feature: human-associated habitat; material: dental | place: China | collected 2057 ...
AAAGTTATCTGCCTCATCAAGGGGCTAAGTATATATCTCCAGACAAGGCAGGGCAGTTGCGTGAGTCTATGTTGGAGTTGAGAGCTAAGGGCCAGGCGGCACGCAAGGAGTTTGCGGACTTGGTCAAGGATTTTCAAAGCCTCTATCCTAAGCTGACCTTGGAGCGAACCAGCCAGTGGATGAATCAAGCGCAGATACTGCGGCCCCATTTTTGGAATTATCTTAAAGGGTATGGGGAAATCACAGAGCCAATGTTCGCCCTGCGCTTGTACGGAACTGCAGAAGATTTTGGAGTGTCGCTAGAGGTGAGCTTCATGGAGCGTAAGAAAGATGAGCACAGCCTCAGCAAGCAAAATCGGGTTTTGGAACTGCCTATTCAGCCGCCAGCTTATTATTTTGCTCAGATAGATGGTGTGAGTCAGCGCTTTGAAGGCACAGAGGAAAATCGCCAGTTCCTTACTCAGCAGCTAGCGGCCGGTCAGGTTCGTAAGGTCTTAGTCAAATACGATGTTCCTCTTTCTCAGGCTGCTTCAAGAGAGCAGGTGCTGTCCCAGCTGCAAGAGGCCATGACAGCTTTGATTCCCTTTTATGAAGCGACTCGGGCTATATGATTACGTTTACAAAGAGAAAGTTATTTAAGTAAGTATTGACAAAAGCCCTAGAATCATATAGAATAGTAAAGTATGTTTAGTAACTGATCACAACTAGCCGGCTAAACGAATACAAGAATCTAAGAGGAGGTATTCATCGTGAAACGTACTTATCAACCAAGTAAAATCCGTCGTGCGCGTAAACATGGTTTCCGCCACCGTATGTCAACTAAAAACGGTCGTCGTGTATTGGCAGCTCGCCGTCGTAAAGGACGCAAAGTTTTGGCTGCTTAATCCAAACGATTTATCAAGAAACCAGCGGAGACTCGAGACCGCTGGTTTTTTTGTCTTAAATTTATGGGTGAAATTCAATAGACTGGCAGGAAAGTTCCTCTTTTTGGCTAGTGTTTTTATTTATGACCTCAACATACCAGTCTCCTTTGTGGCTAAATAGTTTGATAAATTGAACCAGAAGAGACTGCTGTTCATACTTAATTGGAAAAAATTCTCCCTGCCTGTGCAATAAAATATCAAGAATGATTCGCAACTGAGAGTTGTTGATTGTTTTCCTGACTTCTGGTTGAAGGATTTTCTCAATTTTTGTGATCTTGCTTAACTGCTGTTCTGAAATCGAGTTTTCAAATTTTTCTTTTAATTTTTGCAGGTCAATATCAAAAGGGCACATATTGTAGTTTTCCAGAGTCAGCATGGAAAAATACAAGGCAGAAATTTCATCTATGGAGAAAATAATAGGAGATAACAAGTCGTTGCTAAGAATTTTATAACTGCCATTCCGGCCTAAGTCAGAATAAATTGGAATGCCTAACGTTTCAAGGCTGGCAATATCGCGAAGAGCAGTGCTTTTTGAAATATGATATCGATTCATAATATCTTTTAGATTGAATTGTCTTTTCTTATTGAGAAAAATAAGCATATCGTTAATTCTTTGAGATTTATTCATGAGAAACTCCATATTTTATTAAATGGTTTCAAAAAATGATACCTTTTTATATTATACTAGTTTTAAAGAAAATAATAAAGGAGTCAAATATGAATCAATATTTTAAGGCCTTATTGGCAGAACAGACAGAAATGGCCCTAGCAACTTCTGTAAATGATATACCAAATGTAAGAATTGTCAATTTTTACTATGATGAGGATACAAAGAAATTGTTCTTTATCTCATTTAAAAATAGTCAAAAAATTCAAGAGTTGGCAACCAATAATCGTATAGCTCTTACAACAATCCCGAAAGGTGATGGGAGGTATATCCGAATTCAAGGGAGAGTCAAAGAAAGCCAGCTTTCTATTGAGGATATAAAAAGCGTTTTTATCCAGAAGTATCCTTATTATCAAGATATTATTGAGCAACACAGCAACTCCTTACAAGTTTTTGAAGTCTCTTTTTCTGATGCTTTCTTGGTCTTAGATAATAATCAAGTTGAGAAAATCAAACTATAAGGAGAAAATAGATGGTTGAGATGAAAAGATGCGATTGGGCTGAAAATAGTGAGCTTGAGAGAAATTATCATGACCATGACTGGGGGCGACCTGTGCATGACGAGCATAAACTCTTTAAAATGTTGATTTTGGAAGGTCAGCAGGCGGGCTTGAGCTGGCAAACTATTTTGTCAAAAATGGATGCTATGACAGATGCTTATGAAAACTTCGATCCTGAAATACTCTCCAATTATGACGAGCAGAAGATTGAAGAATTGCTTAGTGATCAAAGAGTGATACGAAATAGGCTAAAAATAAAGGCAGTTATAAAAAATGCTAAAGCCTATTTAAAACTAAAAGAAGAATATGGTAGTTTGGATTCTTATATTTGGTCTTTTGTAAATAATGAACCGATTCTTAATTCATGGTCCAGTATTGAAGAGGTGCCCGCTCGAACGGATCTATCCGATAAAATCAGCAAAGAACTCAAAAAGAAAGGTTTTTCTTTTGTTGGTTCTACGACTGTATATGCCTTTATGCAGTCCATTGGCATGGTCAATGATCATTTGCTGACCTGTGATTTTAGAATATAATTATTTTTCCTTTGAATGAGAAAGGTAAGCAGTCTATTATTGAATACCGGTAAATGATATAAAAAAAGAGGATAAAACCAGAAAGGAAATCAGATTCTTTCTGGTTTTTTGTGTATAGTTAAGTACAGTTGCTTATTTTGCCACTGGTAAAAGCATTGGATAAAGATAGCAGAGCAAGGTAAAGCTTATCAGGGCGTAAAAGGTACCGATGCGGATAGCTTGGATAGGTTTGTAGAAACGAATCAGAGTCAGTAGGCACCAGACTAAGAGAACTAGGATGAACCATGCTGAAATCAAGCGCAGCGGTGTTGGTCCGTAAAGGTAGATGTAGATACCAAATAATTTCCAGCCAGCTAGTAAGGCCAGCAGACCAGTGAAGATAAAGAGGATAGTAGCTGCGAATCGCGTTCCTTTTTGGTCCCAGAGCGGTTTTTTGGCAATCAGATAGAAGACGCCTAGGACTGCAAAGTTAAGGATAGAGGCCCGAACCAGCTGCCAGAAGCCAGCTACGGCAACAGTCGAAGCATTCTGCGGAGAAATAGACTGAGCTACTGTTCCGGCGCTCAGGAGCTGACCGAGCTCACCCAGGCCCGTCAGGAAGAAGAGTGCATAGGTCAGGCAAAGACTGCCGATGATAATGTAGGCTGCGAAAGCGGGTGCTACTCGCAAAGGGCGGATGCTTGCTTGAAATTTTTTGTAGCTAAGTTTAGTATCTTTTCTGCCTAACAGACTGCCGGCTAGGAGGCCGTATAAGTAGAGACTGACAGGAACAGCCAGGCAGGCCTTGAAGAGAATCATGCCGCTATCAAGACTTGAAAAGAGGGAGTCAAGGAGATTTTCGATAACATCAGCAGTATTGCTGAAGAAGGAGGCAAAGCTGTCTGAAACCTGACTCAGCTGGGACCAGACAAAGTAGACCAAGATTCCTGCAACAAAGAAGCTGCTGACGATAATCGCGAGCTGTTGGACTTTCTTCGAAGACAGACTGTCAGAGCTGTCAGAAGAGTCCTGCTGCTTACCTTCTATAAAGACTAGAATAGCAGCAATGAAATTTTTAAAGGGCAGGATGCAGAAGGCTTGAATGGCATCAAACCAGACTAGGATACCCAAACGTCCCTGGCTTAACCAGCCTGTGCGGGACAGAATATAGAAAGCGAATGAGATGTGGATGGCCAGAAATTGGAAAAATTCTAGCTGACGATGAAGCCCCCAGAGACTTAAAGCCAGAGCTTGAGCTAGCGTCATGATCAGAAAGCTTCTAGCCTCTAACTTGCTGTCAAGATTTTTTATCTGCAGAGATGGATAGGCTAATTTCTTGATTAGGGTTTCGCTTAGCAATATAAGACCAATTGCAAAAGGAAAAAAGGATGCAGTTTGATAATTAAAAAATACAGCAGAGTAAAAGTAGGTTAAAAGATAGAGGATTAGATAGCTGATTTTAAAGAATCGCAGTTGCTTGTCCTCTAGGCCTGTGAAGATAGTCTGTCTTTCCTCCTCTACGGGCATACAAGGCTGGACATTCATCTGTTCTTGTGCTGGGTATTCCATAATTATTTCTCCTCCTCATCAGGGATATACTCCAAAATATCGCCAGGCTGGCAGTCTAATTCACGGCAGAGAGCATTGAGTGTTGAAAAGCGGACAGCCTTGGCTCGATTATTTTTTAGGATAGATAGATTGGCTGGTGTTAGGTCAATCAACTCTGCTAAACGGCCTGCACTGATGCGCTTTTTCGCCATGACAAGGTCTAAATTTACCTGAATCATAAGACCTCCTAAATAGTGTAGTCCACTTGATCCTGCAGCTCAATGGCCTTGCCAAAGGCGTTGCGGATGACGCGGATAATCAGGGTCAAGATGCTGCAAGAAACAGTGACCAAGAGCATGGGCAAATAGGCTGTCAGTCCCATAAAGAGGGAGATAAGAGCGACAGTGCCCACTTCCCAGCCAAGATAGCGCATGTACTGAACATTTTGTGTGATAAAGACCTGATTTTTACCGATGCGGCTAAGGAGTCGATAGAGATGGACAATGCAGGCCAGAGCTAGGCAGCCTAGGACATAGCCGAGCAGCAGCAAGACCCAAAAGCGCGTCTCTCCTTGAAAGAAAGGAGACGGAAATTCGATAACTAGATTGACAACCCAAGGTCCTAAGGCTATCAAGATAATGGAAGCAATAAATAAAAGGCTGATACTGATTTTTGTAAGAGTGATACTCATATCTTCAGCAGTCTTTTTCATTTTGTCTGTCATAATTTCCTCCGACCAACGTTTCATTTCTTAGTAACTATAACACGTATATTATCGATAATCAATAAAAAACTATCGAAAAAAGATAAAATCAGTCTTAAGGACTAGATGAAGGTTTCTAAAAAAGTTCTTATTTTATAGAGATGGATTTTTGTCAGGAGATGAACAGAGCAGAAGGGGATGAATATTTTGCTTGATTTTTGGTATAATGAAAAACAGGAATTGTACACTCTTTTCGGTCAGAGACGGAGTATATGTAAGGAGGGAAGAATCTGTGGGTGTAAAGCTTGTTCATTATCGTAGTAAGTTATATGAATTTCTCATGGTGCCTGCCATCGTTTCAAGGGATGATAAACATATGTGGAAGGATTTACGGCAGAATCAAAAGGAGCTGCTTCTTGATGTACAGCCGCACTATGATAAGCTCTATCAGGCTTTACTTCCTTTGAAAAGCGAGCTTGTTGCGGTTAGTTTGTTTGAAGGAGCTACGGTGGGACTGGCTCCGCTCTTCTACCTCTACTTACTAGAAAAAGGAGAAGATCCGACCAATCCGCATGCTTTGTTAGAATGTCTGAAAAAACTAGACGCAGAGCAAATCATCTATTGCTTATCACTTAAGCTTTCTAAAGGGGACGTCATCAAGGGACATCCTGAAGATCTGCTGGCTTTTATAGAGAATAGTGACAAGTCTCCGGAAAATAAATGGTACTGGTACCAAGCAATTCAGCATCCAGAGAAGCTTCGGGATCAATTAGTTTCCTTGCTGGAAAGAGTGTTCGAGCTCTATCAGCCTATTTATGAGCAGTTTGAGCAGGAAGTTCTAGCTTTTGAACAAGAATTTAGCCTATTAGATGTGATGGATGATGAAGAGCAGAACGCTAAGCTTCTTGAAAAGGACACTCAAGTCTTTGTTCTGTCACCCATGTTTATTGACTCTTTTCTCGAAAAGGTTCCTGATTTCACTTCCTATTCCTTAGTCCTTTCGACGAGAAGTTCCCAGTTATCAAAGGCGGAATCGGAGCTTAACGATGAAACATTGGCTTTGACCTTAAAAACTCTTGGTGATGAAACCCGCTATAAAGTCTTGATTGAATTGATTCAACCGCATGCCAAGAATAAAGATATAGCTAAAAAATTGGGGCTTACAAGAGCCTCTATCTCATTCCATACGCAAAAGCTCCTAAATTCTGGCTTGCTGGAGCTTGTGATGGATGATGATTCTGTTAAATACACGGTCAATAAAGAACTGATTCAAAAAATTATAGAGAAGTTCAAACAAGACCTAACATAGTTTAAGAAGACCTGGATTGATTCTAGGTTTTTATTTTGTAAAATAATAATCTAACAAAAATTTGACAATCGATTAATAAATTGTTATGATTTGTTAAACAAAAATCTAACAAGAGTAAAGGAGATGTCGTATGATTGTTTTTGCAAAAAACAAAAATTTTCGCCAGTTGCTCATCAATCAATGGATTTCAGGTTTTGGAGACATTGTTTTTTACTTAGCTTTGATGAACTATGTTTCTGCTTACTCCTTTGCTCCACTTGCGGTTTTATTGATTTCTCTTTCTGAAACGCTACCCCAGTTAATTCAAGTTTTTACGGGAGTTGCGGCGGACTTTCAAAAGAATCGTATTCATAAATACCTGCTTATACAGTTTAGTAAGGTCGTGCTATATAGCCTGGTAACGTTTTTGCTTCTTGGACAAGATTTCTCTTTCTTGACTCTGCTTGTGATTTGCCTGATTAACTTTCTGTCGGATAGTCTGAGTTATTTTTCAGGTGCCATGCTGACCCCTGTTTATGTAAAGGTGATTGAGCAAGATATGACCTCTGCTATGGGCTTTCGACAGGCTAGTATGAGTCTGGTTCATATTTTGGGGAATCTAGCTGGCGGTTTTCTCATCGCTTGGATGAGTATTGGAGCTTTGGCAGGACTAAATGCTCTGACATTCTTGCTAGCTTACCTTGGGTTTTGGCATATTAGTAAAAGCTTACAGGACTTAGAACCGGAGCTCAGCAGTGCCAAGGAGCTAAATAGAGAAAATTATTGGCAGCATTTATTGAATTCTCTTAAAGTCTTGCTGGGATTGAAAAACGTTGTGAGGTTGTTATTGGTTTCAACTTTTGGGCAGGTCACTCTGAATATTCTGACGCCAGTAGCGACTCTTTTATTGCTGAAAAGGCCTTTTTGGAATCTGCAGGTCGGTCAGTCCATTGCCGTGTTAATTATTCTAAGTTCCGCTGGTCTGATCTTAGGGAATATTTTGAGTGGCGGTTTGCTGAAAAAACTTTCGACTAAGCTTGCTATGTATGTAAGTCAAGTGTGTGAAGGTTTTATTCTTTGCGGTTTTTTCTGGCAAAACTTTTTACTTGTCCTGATAGCCAGCTTCGCTTGTGCCGTTACAGTCGGTCTGCTGAGTCCTAGATTGCAGAAATCTGTATTCAGTATGATTCCAGAAGAGTCCATGGGAGCTATCCAGTCAGCTGTTAATTTATTTAGCATGGCTGTTCCGAGTATTTTATCTATGCTGTTGATAGCTCTTGCCAGCAGTTTGGGGGTTATTTATATTCTCCTCCCTCTTGTGTTAATGCTGGCACTGTCTTTCTGCTTAATTATTCCAATGGAGAACTTGAAGGCAGATTCGGATGGCTGTTGAATGGCAGCTATCTTATTTTTTCTCCTTTGAAGAGACTTCTGATTTTTCAGGTCATTTTTGGTATAATAAAGGACAGGAAAGACAAGGAAGTAAACCATGAAGATTTTTGATACACACACGCATTTAAATGTGGAAGAATTTGCTGGTCGAGAGGCAGAGGAGCTACAGCTGGCTGCAGAAATGGGCGTCAGCAAAATAAATATTGTGGGTTTTGACCGACCAACCATTGAGCGCGCCTTGGAGTTGGCTGACAGCTATGATCAGCTTTATGCTACGATTGGCTGGCACCCGACTGAGGCTGGGACATATGATGAGGCGGTGGAAGCCTATTTGGTAGATAAACTTCGTCACTCCAAGGTGGTGGCTCTGGGCGAGATTGGGCTGGACTATCACTGGATGACAGCTCCAAAGGATGTTCAGGAGCGGGTATTTCGCCGCCAAATCCAGCTTTCCAAAGAGCTGAACCTGCCCTTTGTCGTTCACACACGTGATGCTTTGGAGGATACCTATGAGATTATCAAGAGTGAAGGCGTGGGTCCTCGAGGTGGTATTATGCACTCTTATTCGGGTTCTTTGGAAATGGCAGAGCGCTTTATCGAGCTAGGGATGATGATTTCCTTTTCTGGAGTCGTCACTTTTAAAAAAGCGACGGAGATTCAGGAGGCTGCGCAGAACCTGCCTTTGGATAAAATCCTTGTCGAGACGGATGCTCCTTATCTGGCGCCCGTTCCCAAGCGTGGTCGAGAAAATAAAACGGCCTATACTCGCTATGTTGTAGAGAAAATTGCGGAGCTTCGTGGGCTGACTGTCGAAGAAGTAGCGCAAGCGACCTATGACAATGCAAAGAAGGTGTTTGGGCTTGACTGAGAAGATAAAAATCCCCCAGGTAATTGTCGTTGAGGGCAAGGATGACACGGCTAACCTTCAGCGATTTTACCAAGTTGATACTTACGAGACGCGAGGGTCTGCGATCAATGAAGAAGACCTAGAGCGGATTGAGAAACTGCACCAGCTGCGTGGTGTTATTGTCTTTACCGATCCAGACTACAACGGTGAGCGTATCCGTCGAATGATTATGGAGGCAGTGCCAACTGCTCAGCATGCCTTTCTCCGTCGAGATGAGGCGACCCCTAAGTCTAAGAACAAGGGTAAATCACTTGGGGTGGAGCATGCATCATTTGAGGATTTACAGCATGCATTGGCTGGGGTAGTCGGATATTTCGATGATGAGGATAATTTTGATATCACCAAAAGCGATCTTGTGCGACTAGGTCTACTTATGGGAAGCGACAGCCGTCAGCGTCGAGAGTATCTGGGTGAGCAGCTCCGTATCGGCTATTCCAATGGTAAGCAACTGCTTAAACGCTTGGAATTGTTTGGCGTGACTTTGGCGGAAGTGGAAGAAGCCATGCTTAAGTATTCAGACTAACGGAGTCAAAAATGGAAAAAGTAATTATTACGGGCGGCAATAGTGGTATTGGCTATCAGGCTGCAAAACAGTTGGCTGAAAAGGGGTGGTCAGTGACCTTATTTTGCTGGCGAAAAGAAGCTGCTGAGCAAGCCTGTGAAAAAATCCGTCAACAAACAGGAAATCCGCATGTAGATTACATCTTGGTTGATTTATCTGAGATGAAGAGTGTCAGGAAAGCAGTGGAGCAGTATATCCAAAAAGAAGAGACTTTAGATGTTTTAATTAACAATGCGGCTGATTTTGATTTATCAATCAAAAGTCCTGTGATTACCAAAGACGGATTGGAAAAACAATTTGCGACCAATGTGGGCGCTCCATTCTTGCTTTCTTCCTTATTGAAAGACTTGTTGGAAAAGTCAGAGAGTGGTCGGATTATTAATATTTCTTCCCAAGGGCTAGTGCTTTATCCTTTCATGAAGCTTGATTTTGAAAATTTATCCGGTCAAAAACATTACAGTCCTGCTAAGACCTATTATCAGAATAAACTGGCCTTGTTGATGCTATCGCTTCATATGAGGAAACATTGGAAAGGCATCAAAATTCAGGCAATCCGTGTAACCAATGTCAAAGTTGATATGCGCCGCTATGATCACCTCAGCGCTTTTATGAAAAATCTGTATAAAATTAAGTCGAGATTTTCGATTAGTCCTGAAGAAATGGCGAAAGTCTATACAGCCTTATCTACAGAAGCTGGCTATGAGGGCTTTTTGTATGACGAGAAATGCAAAGAAGTTAAGGCTAATGCATTTGCTTACGAGGAAGAAGAGCAGAAAAAACTTTACACCTTGCTAGGGCAAATGACTTCCTTAAAAGATAATGAATAAATAATTAGAAAAGAGAAAAGATGCGTATTGCAGACCATAGTGTGACCCGTGCCATTCTGGAGCGTCACGGTTTCACTTTTAAAAAATCTTTCGGTCAGAATTTCCTGACGGATACTAACATCCTCCAGAAGATTGTGGATACAGCTGAGATTGATAAAAATGTCAATGTCATCGAGATTGGTCCTGGTATTGGGGCTTTGACGGAGTTTTTGGCGGAAAGTGCCGCAGAGGTTATGGCCTTTGAGATTGATGATCGGCTGGTGCCGATTTTGGCGGATACTCTGCGCGATTTTGACAATGTGACAGTGGTCAATCAGGATATTCTCAAGGTTGATCTGGCTCAGTACATAGCAGAGTTTAAAAATCCAGACCTGCCTATCAAGGTAGTGGCGAACTTGCCCTACTATATCACGACGCCGATTCTCATGCATTTGATTGAGAGCGGAATTCCTTTTAGTGAGTTTGTCGTTATGATGCAGCGAGAAGTGGCCGATCGGATTTCGGCTCAGCCTAATACCAAGGCCTACGGTAGTTTGTCGATTGCGGTCCAGTATTACATGACGGCCAAGGTTGCCTTTATCGTGCCGCGGACAGTTTTTGTGCCAGCGCCAAATGTGGATTCGGCTATTCTCAAGATGGTACGCAGAGACCAGCCAGCTGTTGCGGTACAGGACGAGAAATTCTTTTTCAAGGTCTCCAAGGCCAGCTTTGTCCACCGTCGGAAGACTCTCTGGAATAACCTGACCAGTTGTTTCGGGAAGTCTGAGGAGACTAAAGGCAAATTGACAGCGGCTCTAGAACGAGCGGAGTTATCTCCAAGTGTTCGGGGAGAAGCTCTGAGTTTAGAGGAATTTGCGCGCTTGGCAGACGCTCTGAAGTCTGAAGGATTATAAAACAATAGAAGATCCGCTCTATATAGCTGGTCTTCTATTTTGCTAATGAGGTACATATGAAAGTGAAATGTCTGTCTTTGTTTTCTGCCTTGCTCTGGTTTTCGCAATCTTTGCTCCATTTCCTTCTACTGCTAGGACTTCCGCTGGGACGTTTGGTATTTGGCGGTACTTATATAGTATTTCCTTTGTGGCTGCGTCCTGTCAACTTCCTGCTTTTCTTGATGTGGGGTTTCTTTGGTTTCAGTTATCTATCTTTTGGCGGTTGGCTAAGAAGTAGTTTAAAGTCATCTGTTCTGAGAAAGTTCATCTTAAGCGGAACTGTTTTTCTCTTTTTGGCTACTGTTTTCAATTTCTTTGTGACCGCGAGTTTATTAGAGAAGTATTTAACAGTGGGACTGACCTTTCTGGCTTTTCTCTGCAGTGTAATTCTACTTCATAATAACAAAAAATCCTATCAATCATGATAGGATTGCTTTTTATGCGGAGGAAGGGATTTGAACCCTCACACCCGTACGGGCACATGCGCCTGAAGCATGCGTGTCTGCCGTTCCACCACCTCCGCTTGAGATTCTATTATAACTTATTTTTGTGAAAATGCCAATAGAGAATATCAGTTTTTTTCACTGTATGAAAAAAGTAGAAAAATTTCTATTTTTTCTTTACTAAAATAGTTCTATAATATTGCTATTATAGCAAGTATTTGTTACAATTAGATTAATTACTTATTTAGGTAACGAAATAAAAAAGGAGAATGTTATGAAACTGAAAAAATGGCTGCTATTTTTGATGCTGCCCCTTCTGTTTTTGCTGGATTTGAAGCTGTTTACAGCAACTGCTCAAGCGGATGCTTTGAAGAATGCAATCACAGATATTAAAATCTGGGACCATTCTAATGGCCGCGAAGCAACTAAGGTTAATGGTGCTTACAATTTGGTTCAAGGGGGAAATTATCGCTATGAGCTAGTTTTTGATTTGTCTGCTTACGATAACAAGCTCAAGGATGGGGATACCTTTACCTTTACAGTACCGAACGGTGCAACCATTGCTGATGGTACAACCTTTACCCTGACAGATAATGAAACGCAGGTCCAGCTCGGAGCTGCTAAGATGACATCGAATGGTTCAGGTAAGGGCGGTCTGATCACGGTTACTATTCAGAATTTGGCAGATTACAAGTCTAAGACAACTGCTAGTGGAGTAAGAGGGAGCTTCTTCTTTGACTTTCAGGCGACGACAGTAGGCGCTGATCAGGACTGGAATTATAAGCCCGAGGAAACTCAAGGCGCGATGAGCCATAAGGTAACCATTAACGAGCGCAAACAAAGCAGTTTTTCAACAGCCGGTGAAAACTACGCTAAGATTGGAGGGGTCATTGCTAAGAAGCCATATAATTCGGCTATTCTAGGCAAGAGCGGTGACTACTCGCATAACTGGACTGTTCGTATCAATACTCAGCAAAAGACTTATAATTCTCCGATTGTTATCAAGGACGTCATTCCAGATAGCAGTGCACCAATGCAATTCGTTCCGGAGCAACTTGTCCTTCGCCAAGGGGAGTACACGCAAAGTTTATCAAGTATTGCGAATTCTGTTATCTTGAAAGAAGGTCAAGATTATACGGTTGCCTATAATGACACTTATACAGAGTTTACTCTAACCATCAATAACCCAGGCAATCGTGCCTTTATGTTGAACTATATGACAACTTCACCAGCTGATGGTTCTTTGGTATCCAATACGGCTGAGATGGAAGTTGATAATACAAAACTGCCATTCAGAGATGATCGTCCTGGTCAGACGAGCTCTACAGTAGAGCGTAGCAGCCGAATTACAGAAGGTGGTGTTATCACAGCAGATATCAGCAACAGTCTGGTTCTATACAAACAAGATTCTAAGACTGGCAAAATGCTGGAAGGAGCGGTCTTTAAGGTGACAACTCCTAGCGGCCAAGAGATTACTCTGCCGCCGACTGATGCTAACGGGCGGGTTTCTACACAGCCTTTCTCAAGTGAAGAAATCAAGAAAGGCCAATTTACAGTAGAAGAAGTCACAGCTCCGGAAGGCTATGTACTGGACAGCAATCCGATGAAAGTGACTATCAAGGCTGATGGTGCAGTCAAAACAGTCAAGAATACGGTAGATCCAAATGCCAGCAAAAAGCTGACAGTCAAGAAAATTTGGAAAGATGAAAGCAATCAGGACGGCAAGCGTCCAGCTTCTATTGCTGTAGATGTCTACGCTAACGGTCAAAAACTGGCTGATAAGACAGTGACCGTAACTGGCGGTAGTACAGATGCGGAGTGGACAGCTCAGACAACTGATTTACCAATCTTTGATGCAAGCGGTCAAAAAA
>ERZ773076.983-NODE-983-length-13049-cov-4.453825_pt1 | contig 13049 bp, 18 predicted proteins | sample MGYA00580613_ERZ773076 | MGnify/ENA primary metagenome ERZ773076 (study PRJEB29015, sample SAMEA2738005) | human oral metagenome | biome: human oral; feature: human-associated habitat; material: dental | place: China | collected 2057 ...
TTATTTTTATGCCGGGGGGCAGCGGGGCAGGGTGGGCGGACAAGCCGTAATTCGCGGTCAGGATGCGCTCGGTATGCCCTGCTGATGTGCCATAGTGCCGCCATGCGATATTTGCGACGGTGTCGCCTTCTTGCGTTATGTATTCCATTTCAGATTAATTCTGCATCGCAGCGTCTTTCGCCCATGACGGCGGCGGTCGCGTAGTGGGCTTCGCGACGGTAGTCCTCCGCCTGACTTTGCTTCATTTCGGCACGTTCGCCCGCTTTCCCTGATGGTTCCGTATCCGCGTATTTTTCCAACAGTAGGGATTTGGCATAGCAATAGACGGCGCGGCGGTAGTGGATGGTTTTCACGGACTCGCCGTTGATAACGTCGTCTGAATCGCCAGTTTCGGCAAGCGTAGATTTGCCTACCTGAACGGCGGAAATACGGTATTTCTTGAGCTGTCCGTTGACATGTGCGACGGCTTCAAGGGCAGCGTGATATACGCGCGAACTGGATATGTTTGCCTCTATCCGCATCACTTCGCGAAAGTTTGTTAAGTCAATAACGGGGAAAAACGGAATGCTTCGGATTTCGGATTGGTCGAATTCCTGCCGCCCTTGGTCGGGAGTGTCGGCGAAAACCATCGTCATGTTTTGTGTCCATACTGAAGAAGCCCGCCCGATATGCAGGCGGGCTTCGGAATAGAGGCGCAGAGGCTTTTACGGATAAGGCCGTCCGCGATTAATCGGGAGGACTTTCCGCAGGCTTGCGCCCGGCGGGGGGAAGATTTCAGCTTTCAAGCTGTTTTTTGAGTGCGGCAATACGGGATTTGACGCCGATTTTTTCGGAATACTGCAAAGCGGATTCGTAGTAGCCTACGGCACCCTGCACGTCTCCGACTTCTTCAGCGCGTTCGCCACATGCTTTGAAAAATTTGGCGCGGACGATGTCCGTCAGATTGATTGTGTGCATGCCTGTCTCGTCATCCGTACCGCTCAAGAGGGCGAGCAATTCAGCATGATTTTCGGGACTTAAAGCGGCACCGGTGGCAAATTGCTCTGCCAATTCTTCGACCAACAGGTCAGGCAAGTCGCGGCGGTAGTCGTCTTGCACCTTCATGCCATGCTTGATAGCGAACAGGATGTACGGCACGGCAGTATCAAGGTCGCCAATGTCAATCAGCCACAAAAGTGCGGTAGTGAAGACAGGGTCTGATTCAGACGGCGTTCCTGCTTGATACACGTCTTCAAGCCACGGCAGATATTTCAAAATCATGCCTTTTTTGGCTTGGACTTTATCGGAAACCGCTTTGATTTGGCTCAATACGGAACGGTCTGCGTTGAGGGAGGCGAGCAAGCGGCGGTACGGTTCGGCGGCATTGATGTCCTCTCCGTTTTGTGCGGCTTGCTCTGCCAAAACTTGTTGTTTATGTGCTTGGGCGGGTGTCATTATTTTTCTTTCTGTGGTGTCGTCTGAAACTCAATTGCCGCAACCCATACGGGATGAAGCTCGTTTCAGACGACCTTTGATACAGTCAGACGATTTGCGCCTGATTGCTATTTGGCGATTTTGATGTTTTCCACCAAAGCCGCTGCGCCGTACTCTTCGACAACGTAGCAGATGTTTTCCGATTGGTAGTCTGCGATGCGGTCAAATTCAGGCTCGTCCGCCAATTTGCGGCGGTGGCCGCCTTTGTGGAAGTAGATCGACAGATTTTCCAGCGGCGTAACCAGCAGGGTATTTTTCGGGAAATATGGCACAGTAACGACCGGCAGACCGCCCAAGCGTTTTTCACTCATGATGATGTCGGCTGGACGCAGCTCGCTTGCCTTATTGCCTGCCTCTTTGATGACCGCGAAGTATTTTTCGGACAACAAAGATTGATGGCAGATAACAGTCATGCCCGGCATATCGTGGAACTCTTCGTCAATCAGGTTTTCCATGACGTCGGTAACGAGATGGTCGATTGATGTGTATGGTTTACCTGTACCGATTTCGATTGCCGTCGCAGCCCCACCCATGACGTTTGTCGCTGCATTTTCGCGCAGATGTTGTAACCAGCCTTTTTGAACATCCTGCAAGAGCGGGTTACTTGCAAAGTTGGTGGTCGCAGCGGCAGACGTGCCGTTGAAACCGATGGCAATCAGGCTCAACGCTTTGGATTTGACGAGCTGGTTATTAATCAGCTTGACGTATTCGGGGTGGGCGCTCCAAGAGTCCATATCGTCATAGCTGACTTGAGTGTCAAAATTGACTTTTTTGCACAAATACTGGCGGTCGGTCAGGTTGTGATATGGCTTAGGTTGGCGGCGTACACTGCCGTCGCCATTTTTAGTATCGGTACGAGAGGCATTCAGACCTGTCGATAAACCGATGATAGAACCGGCAATTTCGGTTTTGCTGATGATGTTGATTTTCTGCAAGAAGGTAGATTGCAGACGCACCGCTTCGCGCATTTTTTGGGATACGGCGGGCTGTACGTTGAATTGTCGCGCAATACCTGCGGCGGTCGTGCCGTTGGCTTTTGCGACGGCATTGATGTATTGCTGGATATATGGGTGCATTTTTAGCCTTTACTTATTATCAATATTCGGAATCTGCGACGGTGGTCGCGCCAGTGTGCGCGGCGGCGGCATTGACAGGAGTCGATTCGACTTTTGCTTTAAATTCATCAAATTCTTTACGCAATGCCGCGTAGTCTTCGACGATTTTTTCAGTGATTTGCGCCGATTGCTCCAATTCTTTGTTCAGGGCGTCAATTTCTTGGCTGTAATCGATTTTCTGCGGTTCTTGGCTTGGCTGTTCGGGGTCTGTTTTTTTGCTGAACATTGCGTCGTGAATGACGGCAAAAATGCCTTTTTTCTCTGTTTTCGGTTGGTTTTCGGTTTTGGGCATATCTTGACTTTCCATTTGTGTGTATGCGGCGGTGAAATTAGGGTCGTCCGGGGCAATCTGTCGGAATTTGAGCATTGTTGTACCCATCGAGGCGGGCGAGTCGGTCATCGCGAGACCAACCAAATAGGCTTTGCCGGTATCGCCGAACGGCTTCATAAGTTCCATCGACGTGAAGACTTTTTCGCGGTCTTTGATGTATCCCAGCATCTTCTCGGTAGGGTCGATTCGGGCATACAAACGGGTTACGCCGTCGGCGGTCTCTGCTTTGAGTTCGAGGACGTCGCCCAATCCCGAATAGTCGTTTTTGGGGCTATATGGACGGTAATGTTCGAGATTGATGCGCGCGCCGTACAACTCTGGGTCATAGGCGGCAGCGGCGGCAATCAGGTCGGCGGATTCGATGTTGCGTCCGTCAACGGTTGCCCCTGATTTGCCGATGCAAAACCAGCGGTCGCTAAATTTTTCTTGGGTTGATTTGGAGGATTTATCCATTTTTGCCTGCTTTGGTGTTTGTCCGCTTTATTTTGTCATTTGCGCGGAACGAGGCAAGCAGCAGGGTTTTTTCATGTGATTTTCAAGTCATGCCGAATGGGCGGCGCGGGCGGATTTGCCCGAAAATCGGAAAATTGAAGATATTTTTTGAACTAATGGAAAAACGTCAAAACATCGAAATCGCGCAGAATATAGACCCGCGCCTAGTGGCGCGGTCGCTCTATTGGCAGGGCTGGAAGATTACCGCCATCGGGCGGCATTTGGGGCTGAAGCCCGCCACGGTGCATTCTTGGAAGCAACGGGAAAACTGGGACGGCGGCACGCCGATGCAGCGCGTTGCGTCATCCATCGAAGCGCGCCTAATCCAACTCGTCAACCTGCCCAACAAATCGGACGGCGTTTACAAAGAGATGCGCCAACTTTCCGCACTGATGGTCGGGGAGGGTAAAAGGTCGTCTGAAAAATCGGAAATGCCGAAGGACAACCGCTTTGACGGCGCAGACAAGCCGCCTTTTGACAGCGTGCCGACCATAGACCGCCCGCCGCGTGAACATACCGAGCGCACCGAGCGCAGCCGCACCCGCTCCGTCGAAAAACCGCCGAAAAACTATATCGCGCCGGAGCAACAACAGCGCATGATTGAGATTTTTGAGGAACAATGTTTCGATTATCAGCGGTATTGGGGCGAGATTTACCGGACGCACCGTTTCCGCAATATCTTAAAAAGCCGCCAAATCGGCGCGACTTTCTATTTTGCCCGCGAAGCCTTCCTGACCAGCCTAAAAACGGGCATCAACTCCATTTTCCTGTCCGCGTCCCGCGCGCAGGCGTATCAGTTTAAGCAATACATCCTCAACCTCTGCAAGATGGTCGATGTCGAGCTAAAAGGCGGAGATACGATCTCGCTGCATAACGGCGCAGAACTGCATTTCTTGGGTACGAATTCGCGGACGGCACAGGGTCGCAACGGCAACTTGTATGTCGACGAATATTTCTGGATTCCCGATTTCGAGCGTTTGCAAACGCTGGCCGAGCCGATGGCAAGTCAAAAGCACCTGAAAACGACCTATTTTTCTACGCCGTCATCCGAAGGCCACCCCGCTTACGGCTTTTGGTCGGGCGCGATGTTTAACGAAGGCCGTCCCCGGAGAGAGCATATCAAGCTCGATTTGAGCCATGCCGCTTTAAAACACGGTCGTCAGGATGCCGATGCGCAATGGCGGCAAATCGTCACGATTCATGATGCACAGGAATCGGGCTGCAACCTCTTTGATATTGATTACCTTCGCCAGCGCAACTCGCCCGACAAGTTCGCGCAGCTCTTTGAATGTCAATTCGTCCCGGACGGCGAAGGCGTGTTTCATTTTGCCGACCTGCAAGCCTGCGGCGTCGAATCGTGGGATTGGACTTGGTACAAACCTGACATGATGCGTCCCGCTGGGAATATCCCTGTATGGATAGGCTACGACCCGAGCTATACCGGCGACGCGTCCGGCTTGGTGGTCGCTGTTCCGCCGCAACGCAACGGCGAGCCATTCCGGATTTTAGAAACACACATGATTAATGGGGCGGATTTTGAATCTCAGGCAAAAATCATTCGCAGCATGACCGAGAAATTCAACGTTACCAAAATCGTCATCGACGCAAACGGTATCGGCGCGGCAGTGTACGACCTTGTTAAAAAATTCTACCCGCCCGCCATCGGCATGACCTACACGCCCGATATTAAAGGGATGATGGTTTTAAAAACGCAGAATCTGCTCAAAAACAAACGTATCGAGTGGGACGCGGGAAAAATTGATTTGCAGATGGCGTTTATGTCCGTCCGCCGCGCCATTACTGCCAGCGGACGAAACATCACTTACGAATCGACGCGCAGTAAAGCCGCCAGTCATGGCGATTTAGCTTGGGCAGCGATGATGTTGTTTTATCAAGAGCCGCTGGACAATGTTGTCAGCGGACGTTTTGAGATTGATAGTTAAAGGATTTTTATGTCTGATTTAAATTCGACAGGCAATGAACCACGCACAGATTTAGAGATTTTCAGTTGGGGCTACGACGAGCGTTTGTCTTGGCTCGGCGCGGCGTGGGAATGCGCCGACAACGGCCATTACTACGAACTGCCCGTCAATCAAGAGGACTTGATCGGATTGCTGCGTGCCGGCGTACATCATTCGTCCGCGCTGCATTGCAAACTGAATGTCTTAACCTCCACCTTCGAGCCGACTGCGCTTTTGAGCCGCGCCGAATTCAAAAAGCTGGCTTTTAATTTCCTAGTCACCGGCAATGGTTATCTGTCGGCGGAGCGCAATCGCTTCGGCAAGGTCTTGGGATTCAAAAACCGCCTGTCCGTTTATATGCGGCGGTCGTCTAAAAAATACGAAAAAGACGGTTACTTCTATCTGCGTTCGCACGTCATCGCGACGGCTGACTTCATCCCAAAATCCGACGTTATCCATCTGATGCAGCCCGATTTGGTGCAGGAAGTTTACGGCATCCCCGAATATTTGGCGGGCTTAAGTTCGGCGGAGCTTAACCGCTCGGCGACGACCTTCCGACGCCGCTACTACGACAACGGCAGCCATGCAGGCTTTATCGTGTACGCAACCGACAACAATATGAATAACGACGATTGGAACAATCTCAAGGACCAATTTAAAAAAGCGCAACGCGAAGGCAATTTCCGCAATGTCTTTTTGCGCTCGCCTGACGGTAAACCTGAAGGTATCAAACTGATTCCGATTTCAGAGGTTGCCGCCAAAGACGATTTCCTTAATATTAAAAACGTGTCCGCTCAAGATATGCTGACGATACATCGCGTCCCACCGTCATTGATGGGGGTCGTCCCGACGGCAGCGGGCGGATTGGGTGACGCCCGAACAGCGGCGGAAGTGTTCGCTGCGAATGAAATCGAGCCGATACAGGCGGCGTTTCTTGAAGCCAACGACGCATTCGGCGCGGAAGTGTTTAGATTTAAGCCGTACACATTGGCAACGGTCGGAAAATAGGAAAAGATCGTCTGAAATGTTTCAGACGACCTTTTATTATCCATGTCATTTATCGAAATATTCGTCCCGCATTCTGATTACTTCCTCCCGCTTGTAGAGGTTGTCCCGTCCCACCAACTTCGGCTGCGGTATCAGCCCTGCTCGGCGGCGCGCCCAAATGGTTGTCGTGGATGGCGGCTTTTTGCCCGGTATCGTCCATAGTTTCTTCACTTCATCTAGGGTAATGTATTCGCCCATTTTTATTCCTTTCCGGTTGGTCAGTTTCGATTAATCAATTTTTCATTCATTGCCAGCGACGCTTCACGGGCGGCGCGGGCGGATTCGAGGACGCTTTCGACGGTGTCGTATTGCGGTTTTTCGTAGCGGACCGTCTTCGCGCGGATAGTGGCTTCGTCGGCGGCTTTGATGGCGGCGAAGTCGAAAACAGGTTCTTTCGGTGTCAATCCGCTGACGAGCGGACGGCGCAGTTTTTCAATACCGTGGATATATTCGCGGTAGTTTCGTTGTTTTTCGCGGGCGGATTCATTTCGGATGGCGGTATCTTTCGCCGCTTCCTCGATTTTTTCGCGGGTTTTGCGGCTCATGTATCCCAGCTCTTCGATGCTTGCCATATCAATCATGTCTTTTTGATATTCGTTTTCCAGTTCCGGGCTTAATCCGGCTTTCGCCAAACCGACGGCGTTTTGCACCGAAAAACCGTGTTTCCAAATAAGCCATTCTGCGGATTCGGTTTTTTCAAGGTCGGTCAGGGTTGCGGCGGCTGGGCGGCTGCTGAATTTTTGTGCAGATTCGGGGTAAAATTTCATTTTCGTAGAGTTATTGACACAAGTCCAAGCGGCGGCGATGCCGCCGTTTTTCTTCAAAACCCACGAATGGACGCGCGAAATTTCGACGCGTCCGGTTGCTTTTTCGTAAACGCCCATGATGCGGTCGGCAGGGATTTCGCCGTAGCAGTTCGGCTCGGTTGCCTCTTCGCGGTACAGTCCGAGACGGACGTCTTTACGAGATACAGATTCGCCGCCCAAAAGGACGGTAAAACGCATCCAGTCGCCCATATCTGCAGCCTGTTGAGCGAGCATTAAAAGGTCGTCTGAAGCGTCGGGATTGATTCGGCGCAGTTCGCGCCAGATGGTAACGGGGCAGCCGCCGATTTGCTGAAACTGGCGGATACCGTGATGACTTGCCCATGCGTCCACGCGGACGGCGGTTTCCGCCATGCTCAACAGCGCGTCAGACTCATAGTCAACGCCCAAGCCGTCGCCGCTTTGACTTTTGCCGTCAATGTTTTTGGCGATATATTTGGCGATATAACCGGCAGCCGAACCGCGCGCCCAGTTGATGGCTTCAAAGTCAACGCGGGCAGAGGCGGGGCTTTGCTTCCAAAATTTAAAGTATTTGGATTCCCAGAATTTCGCCTCAGTTTTCAGACCGGCGCGAATGGCGGCGAGCGTAGGCGCGCTGCCTTGTTCTTCACGGATTTTCGATTGGATTCGGCGGGCTTCCGCGTCCGCTTCTTTCGCAGTCGCCAAGTATTTCAAACCCAGCTCTTCGCGGTTTTCGCGGCAAGCGTGTTTTGCCACGACGCGGCGGAAGGCAAGGCGGTGTTGCTCTTCCATGAAGACAAGGCCGTGCCAGTGCGGCGTACCGTCGTGATGCGGCTCGGCAACGCGGAAACCGTAGATTTTGATTTTCAGACGACCTAATTCCGCATTGATACGCCCCCATACTTTATTTAAGTATGCCTGCGCCTGCGACGGCGTTTCGCCGCTGAATTTCTCGTTTGGCTTGCCAAAGTGGTGCATACGGTGCATGCGGGAAGGGCAGGTAATCGTAAAAAATTCGCCGACGTGGTTTTTCAGACGGGCGATTTCCTCGAAGCCGCGAATACGCACCATCAATTCGGCGCGACGCAGGGCGGGATTGGATACAGAGACTTCAGACAAGGCCTCAAGCGTGAACTCTTGCCCCAGCTCATTGATGGCGATCATGGTTTGCAACATGGCAAGATTGCGACGCTTTTGAGACAGGCGGCGGAATACCGCTTCATCAGAGGCATAAAGCCCCGTTTTACGGGATACAAAGCCAGCCTCGCGGCGGTAGCGTTCGGCGGCGCGCGCGAAAATGCGGCGAAGCTGTCGACGCCAAAACTTCGGAGCTTTCAGACGAGCCTCAATCGCTTCGGGGATTTTGTCCTTGAATACTTTTTTGGTATCGATGCCGTATTCGGAAGCGGCATAATGGATCAGACCGGCGAGACTCCAGCCGATACGTTTCTTGAAATAAATATCTTTGGCGGCAGCCTCGGCGAGGACACGGATGTCGTCGTCCGAAGCATCCAAACCTGCCGAACGGACGGCAGGCGGCAAAACGGTCAGATTGTCGAGCAGGGTTTTCAGACCGTCTTCGGCGCGAACACGTGCGGCGGCGGGCTGAATGCCGCTGTCCAACTGACGAACGACCAAATCGGTAAAGAACGAACGCGCTTTTGACGCCTCGGCAGGTTTCAGGCTTTCAAAGCCTCCACGCAACACGGGCGGAATCAGCAAAAAGGCTCCGGCGGCGTAGTCTTGCTGCGCCGCCTTTGCATTTGCTGTGTGAATTGATATGCCCATGATTTGTCCTGCCTAGTAAGTGGCGGGCTTCAGCCCGCCCTATGTCTCAATGCTTAAAATAGTCCTGAATTCTTTCTTCGATTTCCGCGTCCAGCTTCTTCTGCTCAATTTTGTAATCTACATAGAGCCAAGCAGCGAGCGCGGCGGCGAAAACAATGCCGATGACTGCGATAACATTCATTGCTGCCCCTCCTGCGGAATTTCAGCGTCGCCGCCCATGTGGTCGAATGTCGGCGATTCGTAAGCGCGGACAACGTCCGTTTCAGGCAGCGTTTGCGGCGGATTCGGTATGTTTCCGTGTGTCGAACCGAGCATAAAAGACGAGGCGGCGAGCATCAGGGCGAGAATGATGTAGCGGATTTTGATTTTCATGATGTTTCCTTGTCGGGTCGGGTTCAGGCAGCCTTAAGGTCGTCTGAAACAGGGTTTACTTTCATTTTTCTGCCGGCGTAGGCGGCGCGGGCTATTTTTTCGTCGATGGCTTCAAGCTGTCTGGAGGCTTCGGAAAGCTGGAGAACCGGCAAGCCCAAGCTGTACACTACATTTTGCTGATTCAGCATATTGCCCAGTCGGGCGATTTCCTTTATCAACTTCTGACTGTCTTCCAGAGCCTTGCTTTGCTCCGGCGTAACCAGCCAACTTCTGACGACTTCCGCATCGTTGTAAGCCGCCAACGGCTGACGGTCTGCATTTCGTTCCAATAGCGCGTCACGCTCCAAGCCGTTCATGATTTTTGCGTTTTTGGTTTTACTGTTTGCCAGCTTTTTGCCGATATTCCACATGGCGCGGGCTTGGGCTTTGGTTCTAAAAAAGCGGACCCGCTGCGGGGCTGACTTCCACGTTGGGACGATTTCGCCGTTCATTTTTCTTTCCCTTTACAACAAATTTTTCTGGCTGCTGCCGCCGTGTTGTTCCCGAATTTCATCCGCCGTCATCTGCGGCGGCACCAAGGCGGGGTTTTGATGCAGCGGGCTGGGCGGGGAGATGGTTTTGATGACTTCCGTCGCCGCCACGCCCGACCAGCCGCACGAAGCATTCAGGCATTGCACCGAGCTATAACGGACGCGGTCTGTCATCTTCCGACTCGCCGTTACCTTGCAGCGGCTGCCGCAGCAAGGGCAGGTAATCTGTACCCGCATATTTCCGTGTTCTGCCTTACTGATGTTGCGCTGCGTCATTTTCTCTACTCCGTTTCAGGTCTGCCGATGCCGCCTCAAAGGCTCGCAGATACATTTCCGCGTATTCCAGCGCAGCCTTAGCGGCGAATGCAGACAAAGACTTGCCGGAGGCAAAGGCAGCCCGTTCCAGCAAATCAAGCTCTTCGCCGCAGGCTTCGATTTCAATCACGCCAAACGGCGCACGCGGGGCGGCGGGGTACACATCGGCGGCGCGATGGTCTTCGATTTTGTGAATACAGTATTGGCACATGACGTTTCCTTTTTGGGTTGATGCCGACTGTCCGGCGGGTCAAGCGTCTTTCCGCTTTGTCATCACTCCGTTACAATGTCATTTCCAGTAACCATCAACGGAGAAACTAAAATGTCTCAAAAAAGCTATGAAAAAGCCCTTGAACTGACTACCGAAATTATCAAGTCCGGCAATAGCGCCTTACTTGGCAATTTTGCTCATGGTCGGGATCGGGCTATCCATCTTGCGGAATTCGTTGAAACCCTCGCCGACCGACTTGAGCAAATCGAATCTAAGCATCTTCAATAAGCCGCAATGCCCGAATCAAGTTATCTGCCAAGCTTTCCGGTGGTAGGCTTGAGTTTCTAGCCGCTGTCAGAACAACTTCTTTGATGGCGGCTTTTTCCAGCTTTTCTTTTTCCAATTTATATGCACACGCAATCCATCCCTCCCATGCGCAATCAATTTCGACATCTTCGTAATAGACTTCACCATCACAATTAACTGCGGTTTTCAGGCGGGCTTCGTGGTTTCGGACTTTGCACCACGCCTCAAAATTCATGCGTTCTACATCTTCTCTTACTACGATTTCTTTCATTTTTCTGCTCCTTGGTTGGGGTTGATGCCGTCTGAAATTTGGCGGGCGGTAACTCGTCCTTCGGTCAGGTCTTCGATTTTGACTGCGTGGACGACGCTCAATCCGCCGCCTTCCCGCCATTTCTGCACTGCGACACTGCTCACGCCGACGGCTTTGCTTAAGCGGTTTTTGTTGCCGATGATGGAAATTGCAGTTTCGATCGCTTGGTTCATGGGAACTTTCCTTTTGAATTTTTGACAATTATAGAAACTTAACTTTCGATATGCAACTATTTTCATAATTTTTATTTTGTTGTTTTGATGAAACTTAAGTTTTATCATTGAATACAAAAGTTATTTTCTGGGAGTAAGCATGGAAACCTTGGGCAGCAGAATCAAAACTGTGATGGAAACTAAAGGAATGAACGCCAATTCTTTGGCAATGGCAGTCGGGGTGTCTCGCCCTGCTATTGCGAAAATCCTTGAAGGGCAGGTTCGGCACCCAAAATATCTTTTTGAAATTGCTGAAGCACTAAATGTGTCGGTTGAATGGCTAAAGACAGGAGAAGGGTCGTCTGAAAACCTTTCAGACGACCCTTCAGACGACCATATCCGTTTTGAGCGGCTGGACGTGGTTGCCGCGCTTGGAGACGGCTATATCAACAACGAAGCAGTGGAGGTGGTCGATTTCGTCCATGTCGATAAGGCGTGGGCGCGCGAAAAACTCGGCGGCAATCTATCCCGCATCCAAGTCATCACGGCACGCGGCGATTCCATGCAAGGCACCATCGAGGACGGCGACGTACTCTTCGTCGATACCTCCGTCCGCTCATTCGAGGGCGAGGGCGTTTACCTCCTGTCCTTCGCCGACGGCCTAAAAGCCAAACGCCTGCAAGCCTCCGTCGGCGGCGGCCTGCTGGTCATCAGCGACAACCCGCTATACCGCACCGAAACCATCGAAAACGACAAGTTGGAAAAACTAACCATCTGCGGCAAAGTCCGCGGCGCATGGCATTTGTCGGGATTTTGAGGGGGAGATAATGACAGATTCAAAAGGTACGTTTCCGCTGCCGCAATACCGTAAACCTGCAAAACAGATGGGCAACGGGCGGCGGGCAATCAAGAAAGAATTGGATGCTTTGCAGAAGACGATAGACAGCAATACGCTTCTTATCGAGATACTGCAACGGAATATGGCGGCGACGGAGGAAGCGCATAATCTGCATATTGCCGCACTGTCTAATTTCCTCGGCCATGATATGAAAAACTGTATTCAAAACATGGATGTCATCTTGACAAGCTATGGGGCGTGCGAGATTACCGAGGAGCATTTGGAAAGCCTGCGGGTACAGTTGGACATGATTCGGGAGGTAATGGGCAATTTTGCGCAGCTTGTGCCGCACGGGCGGGACGGTATTTTCAAGGTCAACAGTCTGATTGGCGCGACGGAGGCTTTGACGCGTTCGATGCTGGAGGAAAACGGGGTTTGGTTCACGAAGGAATTGCTAGAAGACATCGATTTGCGGACGAAATATCCTTTTCATTCGTTGCTTCAGGTATTCAGTAATCTGATTATTAATGCCTGCCGCCATTTGCGGGATTTCGAGCGGCGGAGGTGTTGTAGTATTTCCGAGAGTCGGTTGGTGGTGATTTTTAGGGTGATAAGCACGTTGTTTTCCGTACGATTAGAGAGATAAAGCCCTAAGAGTTTTCCTCCATTTTCCTCTACGATGCTGCTAACTTCAGCAAGTGAATAGTTGAGAGTATCTTTCTGCAAGATAAGCACATAGCCAGCTTCTTGTATGAAAGGGGTTTCGGTGAGTTGTAACACAAACTCATCTAAATGATAGTAACCTATAAAATCTCCTCCCTCATTGATTACGGGTAACATATCGGTTTGATAGAGCGCAAAAGCCTCTACCACAGCATCCCACGTAGCCGTTGAAGGTATAAAATAGTGTTCAAGCGCATACTCATAATCACTTACTAACGCCTCTTTAGCTGCCCCTTCCACGGCTTCTTTACGGAGTACCCCTATAAAAGAATTGTTTTCGCACACGGGCAAAGCCGAAAG
>ERZ773076.996-NODE-996-length-12969-cov-8.438594_pt1 | contig 12969 bp, 9 predicted proteins | sample MGYA00580613_ERZ773076 | MGnify/ENA primary metagenome ERZ773076 (study PRJEB29015, sample SAMEA2738005) | human oral metagenome | biome: human oral; feature: human-associated habitat; material: dental | place: China | collected 2057 ...
CTTGGTCAGTATGACTGTCTTTGTCAGCTATCGTATCAGTAAGGGAGAAGTATAACATGGAAGGACATATCAATATCACCCTCCGTTTGCGAGATAAGGATGTGGATATTCGCATCCCTAAGCGGATTGAGGTCCGTCGCTTCATTCGGGAGATTGATCAGATTTTCAATATCGAAGGAAAGCGCCATAAGTATCAGCTGCGGATTATTAACAAGGGGTTGATACTGGATGAGGGCAAGGTTTTGGCTGATTATCCAGTCACAACGGGAGATTTAGTAGAGATTGAGGAGATTTAAGGTGACTGAGGAAAAATTTGTATTTGCTGAACAAGAGTTTATCTATGAAAAAAATGACAAGAATTGGAGTCTGACGCTCAAGCGTTCGGATGTGGCAACGCAGGATTTGCGGGAGCTCTTGCTTTTGGACCTGCATCATCCACTTTTCTTGGAGCAGGAGACTAAGGCCGACCATGATAGTGTCTATTTCACCTATCAGATTGAGCCTTTGGGGCTGTCCAAGGAAGAGATTGAAAAGCGCACGATTTCTGAGCGGATTCGTCTGGCTCTCAATGTTTTTGCTCTAGAAGCGGCACTGGAGTTACCGGTGACTTTTTTGCTGCATCCAATTAATCTCTTTATTACCAAGGATGCGCAGGTTAAGATTGCTTATCGCGGAGTTCCAGGTATTATGACACCTCAGTCTATTTCTCGGGAGGACTTCTTACGTCAGGCTAAGTGCTTTGCGGTGACGCTCTTTGCAGATCTGGACTTTATGGAGCTTTACAAGGGTTCGTTGGAGCTAGAAACTCTTCCGGATTTCCTAGTGGAGCTGCGTGAGGCTGATAGTCTGGAAGATGCGGTTGCTGTTTTGGAGAAATCCTATCAGGAAAAGGCCGCAGAAGAAGCAGAGAAGCAGACACTGGTTTCCAAGCGCCAGCATAAAATTTTCAAACTGGCGACCATCTGGCTGACTGCAGCTGTTGTGATTTTGGCCATTCCTTTGATTTACTTAATTTTCATACAAAATCCTTTCAAGGAAAAGCTGTTACAGGCGGATACTGCCTTTATCAAAGTGGACTACAGTAAAGTCATCGATGAGCTGGAAGGAATCTCTCCTAAGAGCCTACCGAATACACAGAAATATGAACTGGCCTACTCTTATATCCAGGGGCTAGAGTTTTCCGATGATCAGCGTAAGGTCATCCTGAACAATGTCACACTAAAATCAGATGATTTGTATCTCAATTACTGGATTCAAGTTGGACGTAATGATTTTGAAGATGCTTTGGATACAGCCAAACGGATTAATGACTCAGATCTAATCATCTACGCCTTGACGCAGGAGATGAAAAAGGTGCGTGAGGACGATAGTTTGTCTGGTAAGGATCGGGAGACTAAGCTTGAGTCCTTGGAAGGCGAGTATAAGAAATACTGGGATAGCCGCAAGGAGCTCCTAACTGGTGATTCTAGCTCAGGCGCTTCTGGCGAGGAAGGTTCTTCAGGAGCAAACTCTTCCTCCAGCAGTGAAGCGTCATCTAGCAGTAGCGCGAAGGAGTAAGTATGGGCAAGACAATCATCATCTATACAGACCATCTGCGCTATGAGCTGCAGCTGACAGAGGACAAGAAAGTTCTCCTAGCAGCGAGTGAGAAGGCTCAGCTTTACCTGCCTCATCAGGAGACTCCTATCCAGCTTCAGCTAGCTGAAGGGCAAGTCTTTTATCAGATGGGGGAAGAAACGGGTGTCGTAACTGACGGTATGGCCTTGGGTAATCTCACCTTGTATCAATCTGATTCAGAACCGGCTGTTTATGACCTACTGGACAGAAAAGAGTTACTCATCAGCGACCAGAAGGGAGCAGCTATCAGTCTGGAAGCGCCTTTGGAGTTGCTCTTGAAGCGAACGAATGATTCTTGGCTTTTGACCAAGATGCGAGGTCAAGTTTATCTCAATCACGTTGAGTGGACGGGAGACCAAATCCAGCTGGAAGCCGGCGACGAGCTAAGCTTGGAAGGTATTTGTCTCAAGGTCTATCCAGAAGAAATCTGGGTGACTGGTCCAGCTACGGTCAGTTCTAACCTGACCTTGCGGGGGGCTTCTCGCCATGGTTTCTATCCAGACTATCCAGACTATCACCGCTCACCGCGGATTATCTATCGGAGTTCAGAGGACAAGATTCAGATTGCTCCGCCAAGCAAGGAGCCTCAAAAGCCTAATGATGAGCTCTTGAGACTGATTGTGCCGCCACTCCTTATGGTTGGAGTGACGGTGTTGATTACACTGGTTCAGCCGCGGGGGATTTATATCCTCGTTACGGTGACCATGTCGATTGCCAGTGCAATCTTTTCGGTTCGCGGTTTCTTCAAAAACCGCAAGAAGTTCAAGGAAGACAAGAAAGAGCGCATCGATCTTTATCACCTCTATCTAAAAGACAAGGCTATTGAGCTGAACAAGCTGGAACGTGAGCAGCGTGATGGGATGCTTTACCATTTCCCAAACATTAACGAACTGACGGGGCTGGTGACAGACTACAGCCACCGCATCTACGAGAAAACACCGCTCCACTTTGACTTTCTTTACTATCGCTTGGGACTTGGCCAGGTGCCAACCTCCTATAAGCTGACCTATGGTCAAGAGGAGCGGAGCGGCAAGAAAGATGCGTTGGAAGAGGAGGGCTATGCTCTCTACACTCGGCACAAGAAAATTCCCGATCTTCCTATCGTGGCGAATCTCAGCCATGGTCCAGTCGGCTATATCGGTCCGCGCAATCTGGTCCTGGAACAGCTCCAGCTCTTAGTCATGCAATTAGCGGTATTCCACTCCTACCATGATGTGCAGGTGATTACCATCATGCCAGAGGAGGAGCGCGACCAATGGGATTGGCTGCGCTGGCTGCCGCATGCGACTCTGCAAGAGCTGAACGTTCGTGGCTTTGTCTATAACCAAAGGACCCACGATCAGGTCCTAAACAGCCTGAACCAAATCCTGAAACTGCGCAAGGCTCAGAAGGAAGAAGCGACCCGGCAGGAGACGACACTCTACAGTCCTCACTATGTGGTATTGGTCACAGATGAAAAGCTGATTCTCGACCATATCATCATGGAGTTCTTTACTGAGGATCCGACGGACCTAGGCTGCTCACTCATCTTCGTGCAGGATGTGATGAGCTCGCTGTCTGAGAATATCAAGACGGTTGTCAATATCAAGGACCGCAACACTGGCCAGCTGGTCATAGAAGAGGGAATCCTCAGAGAGATTGACTTCCGCTTGGATCATTTCCCAGAAGGCTATGACAAGGAGCGAATCGCTCGGACCTTGGCGCCGCTCAATCACTTGCAGAATCTCAAGAGCTCAATCCCTGATACGGTGACCTTTATGGAGATGTATGGGGCAGAGACCTTCTCGGATCTGCAAGTCTTGCAAAAGTGGCAACAGAATGCGCCTTATAAGAGTTTGGCGGTGCCTATCGGCCTGCGGGGGAAAGAAGATCTGGTTTATCTTAACCTGCATGAAAAGGCTCACGGACCGCACGGGCTGATTGCCGGAACAACGGGATCTGGGAAGTCAGAGACCATCCAGTCCTATATCCTGAGTCTGGCTGTCAACTTCCACCCACACGATGTGGCGTTTCTGCTCATTGACTACAAGGGTGGGGGAATGGCCAATCTCTTCAAGAACCTGCCCCATCTCTTGGGAACTATTACCAACTTGGACGGGGCCCAATCCATGCGGGCGCTGGCTTCCATCAATGCGGAGATTCACCGCCGTGAGCGGCTCTTCAGAGAGTTTGAAGTCAATCATATCAACCAATATCAAAAGAAATTTAAAAACGGGGAAGCAACTGAACCCCTGCCCCATCTCTTCCTCATCTCGGATGAGTTCGCAGAGCTCAAGGTCAACCAGCCTGACTTTATCAAGGAGCTGGTATCCATCGCTCGGGTCGGGCGTTCCCTCGGGGTCCACTTGATCCTGGCTACTCAGAAGCCCTCTGGGGTGGTGGATGACCAGATCTGGTCCAACTCCCGCTTTAAGCTGGCGCTCAAGGTGGCAGACCGGACGGACTCGATGGAAATGCTTAAGACGCCAGATGCGGCAGAGATTACCCAGACTGGTCGGGCTTATCTGCAGGTCGGCAATAATGAAGTCTATGAACTCTTCCAGTCAGCCTGGTCAGGGGCAGACTACCAGCCAGATAAGGACGAGATGGGTATCGAAGACCATACCATCTACCTGATCAACGACCTGGGTCAATACGAGGTGCTCAATCAAGACCTGTCAGGTCTCGACTTAGCCGAGGATATCAAGGAAGTACCGACGGAGCTGGAGGCCATTGTCAGCCAGATCCAAGTACTGACAGAGAGCCAGCAAATTCCACCGGTACCACAGCCATGGCTGCCGCCGCTCAAAGAGCGGATGACCCTGCAGGAGCTGGAACCGATCCAGCCGCAGGAAGCATGGGAGCAAAAGAAGCCGGTCTCCGTCCTTCTTGGAATGGCGGATATTCCGCAGGCGCAGAAGCAAGAGCCGGTCTCTGTCAATCTGTCCAAGGATGGGCATATCCTGCTCTACGGAAGTCCTGGTACAGGGAAGACAACCTTCCTGCAAAGTGCGGCTATGGACTTGGCTCGCAAGTTCAGTCCCAAAGATATCACGCTCTACCTGATGGACTTTGGGACCAATGGTCTGGCACCACTGGGGCAATTACCGCAGGTGGCCGATACCCTGCTTTTGGATCAGACAGAGAAGATTGCCAAGTTTGTACGCATCATGGAGCGAGAGCTCAACCGGCGTAAGAAACTTTTATCCGACTACGGCGTTGGGACCTTGGAGCTCTACCGTCAGGCTAGCGGTCAGGAAGAGCCGGCTATCGTCATCCTGCTGGACAGCTATGAGTCCATGAAGGAAGAGTCTTATGAGGCGGAGCTCTTCAAGCTCTTGGTGCGGATCTCCCGTGAAGGTCTCAGTATCGGTGTTCACCTCTTGGTGACAGCGGGCCGTCAGTCCAACCTTCGAGCGCAGTTCTACGCCAACTTCAAGCACCAGCTGAGTCTGCCGCAGAATGATGTGGGAGAAGTCCGCTCTATCGTGGGCTCTACCCCTCTTGCGGCCACTATGGAAGATATCAAGGGTCGGGCGCTTATGAAGCGTGACGAGGTTGATGTCATCCAGCTAGCTCTGCCAGTTGCGGGTTCCAATGATGCGCAAGTCCTCAACAACTTGCGTCAGGAAGTCGCTTCTCTCCAAGAAGCTTGGACTGGACAACGCCCAAGTGCCATTCCGATGGTACCAGAGGAGCTGACGGAAGCTGACTTCTATAGCCGAGCTAGCGTTCAAGCAGCTTACGAGCAAGGTCTCGTACCGCTAGGACTGGATATGGAGACGGTTGAGCCAATTACTTGGAATCTCTCTAAGGGTAATCTTCTCTACTTGACAGACAAGGAAGAGCAGATGAGTGCTTTAACTGAGCAGATTGCACGAGGCAAGCAGAAGGTGATTGTGCTGGCGCCGAAGTATCATAATTTATCAGATTCTGATAATTTATTTGTCTTTTCATCGGCTGAGGAAGTTTTAGAGTCACTTGAAGATATGAATAAACGCATTAATGAAAGACTGGAGCAGCATATTGTCTCTCATGATGCTACTATCATTATTTACAATATGGTTGATTTACTTCAAGAATTATCACAAGATGGTATTGACCAATTGACCTATCTATTAGAAAAAGGTCTTAAAGTAGGATATGGTATTGTTGTAATGGCTTCGCCAGCTATAAGTAGAAATATTGATATGGCGTCTAAGCAAGTTAAATCTTATAAACAAGCTATTTTGGCTATTAGATTTAATGACCAGAGTATATTAAGTGCTGTCAATAAACCTCTAAGAGAAGCGGCATTGGAAGGGCAGCTACATTATTATGTAGTTGATAATCAATTAACAACTATTAAGGTTTTGATACCATAAAGTAATAGGAGATACAATGGGAAATAAAGCAGAATTAATTCAAAAATATGATGAAGTTAGTGCTAGATATGATGCATTAAATACTAAAATATCTGAACTATCAGATGCATTAAAGACTTTAAATGGAGTTTCAACTACTATAGATTATATCTTAAAAGATCATGGTAACATCAAACATACTTATAATCTAGCTGGCACAGCATACAAAAATGAAACGGAAGCAGAACAAAAGACTGTAAAGACAGCATCAGATGAATTTACAAAACATAAAGATGATATTGCGGGACAGCTCAGCACAAAAATATTAGTGCTGGGGGTCGAAGCATCGCTATGCAATGCTTCAATGGCCACTTTATCAGGACTAATAGCTACAGCAAAGGAGTAATAATTTTATGAGTGATATTATAAAAGTGCATGATTTACCTGGTATAGAAGACTACGGGAAATCTATTTCAGAATTTTCAAAAAGTTATTCAGCTGCTGTCAGTGATACAGAGCGAACGTTTTCGTTAAAGAAACAAAATTCAGAACTTGATGCATTGGAGGCTTTTTACAATAAACTAAATCTATTACAAGAAAAAGTTTTTCATAAAGTTCCAGAGGCTCTAGAAAAATATTCTAAAACTAACACTGTGTTTAGTTCAACTGTCAAAAATGCTGGTTTTGAAGTGAAAGCTTGGACTTCAGAAAGTGGGAGAGATACTGTAACAAAGACATTAACTGGTGATCAGACTACTGCGGTTTCAAAAGTCAAGTCTGAACTTCAACCTGCACTAGATACGGCCACACAATTATTAGAAATTGATAGTATTAATTTAAGCCCTATTCAATCAAAAGCAGAGGAAGAATTGTCAACGGAATCAACAAACCGAACGAACACTCACAATGCGGTTGATGGGGCGCATAGAACTTTTGTTCAAGGGTTAGATGAGACAACTGAGACAATAAATCGCCTCCAAAGAGATGTTAATAATGCTAAATCAATTTTAAGAATGCCAGCAGACTTTGTTATGAACAGTATCAGTCACAAAGTTTTGACGAAGGACAAAATGTATTATCTGGATTCAATGTCCAGTGATGTTGATGCTTCGGTTGTTAAAGATGTTCTTAGCGAGTCACCAGGTAATATTATGAAGCAACGTCCTGAAGAAATTAGCGAAAGTGCGTATAATGTACTTTCTGCAGAAGTTACTGATTGGGTTATACGTGGCAAAAAAGGTGATAAACTAGCAGAGAAAAAATTAAATCATTTTGTAGGTGCAATGGGGGACGAGCCAACAACTAAGGTGGATCAATTTACGACTTCAATGTTGCAAGCTGGAGATAGGGAAGCGTGGACTTTAATCGCAAATATGAAACAAAACCGTGCAAAAAATCCGAATGATCCTAAAATTGGGCGAGATCAGGAACGGTTAACAAATGTAAATGAGTTTATTGGTCTGATGAAGTCTATTAATCTTTTAGATATTGGGTATGGCACAGAGATATCTGAGCTTGCTCATGAGACTTACAAGATACCAACTTTTAAGTCAACAACCACTACGAAGAGAATGAAAAATATTGATATTACAAATAGTGGAGTTACATTTTCTGTTTCTACAAACATAAAAGCTTTTGAAAGAAAGAATGTTTTGGACACTGTTGCGGTAGATCAGCCTATTAAAGATGAGACTACCACTGAGACTTATCGAAGTGGCACAATGGCTGGTATTGGTGCTAATCTAGTCTATAATAAAGCGAAAGCTGCGGAACTTCAGAAAGCACGAGAAGATGCCTTGGAAGCCTTTCAGAAAGATGTAACTGCATCTGTTAGTAAAGGGATTGTTAATACTATTCTCCCTGGCTCTGTAACGGTTCTAGAACTTTTAGAATCATTTTCTGGGGATGATGAGTCGAAGTCTGAGGGGCTTGCATCAGTTAGCGACTATATTCCAAGCAAAAAGGGAAGCAATGCCCTGAGTGCAATCTCAAATGTTGCTAAGGCACAGTTTGCTTTTAATAGCAAGGTAGACCAACTTCAGCAAGAGAAGTTAGAACAAACTCAAAAGAGTATTGGTGAGTACTTGAAAAAAGGAACTTGGTATCTTGAAGGTGACAAAAAAACCTATACAGACTCTTCTATTTATTATGATTTTAATGCGACTCTACGGGCAGAAGAGATGAATGATAGAGGTATGCTAGGATATGTTGAGACAAAAGTTCCAGAAGCTGCTCAGAGTGGTTTAACTCCTGAACAGTGGATAGAAAACCAAATTAAAAATAATCAAGTGAAAGTTGATAAGGAGACCAAGAACTATCTTATGGGGAAATCTGATAAGAAAATTACAGATATGGATCAAAATCAGATTGATAATCTAACCTCAGCATTGAATAGTATTATTGGCCAAGAAGATGCGACTGCAAATAATGGAGTGGAAAAATATATTTTATACTTAAATGAGAAGTATGAATATTAAGGAGAACTAAGTATGACCTCTAAAAAGTTTTTAATTCTGTCTTCAGTTCTTATTGTGATTAGTGGTTTCTTTGTTTGGAAATACTATAAGGATGAGCAAACTAAAAAAGAGAAGGAAGATTATTACAATAGCGTATATACATATAGTGGTGAGTTTGAAATTGAAGATTATATCTTTCTGGGAGATAAAGGTTTAGCAGTGAGATGGGTTAGCAAAAATCCAGAAGAAGATAAGGAGATTCGCAAGTACCTCAAAAATGACCCTAAAAGAAAAGTGGAATACAGTAATGATGAAGTTATTACTATGGGCGAGCGATTTATCATTAGGAAGAATATTAAAACAATGTCAAGAGAAAAAGGAGAGAGTACATATCGTTTACTGATTTATGATACGAAAGATCAAACTCTAAGAAAGAAAGAGATTGATATGCTGAAATGGCTTCATTCTAAGGGTGACGACTGGAATCTTGATATAGGGCCTTATGTAGCGAAAACATCGGACGGGCGTGAAGTGCTTCTAATAAATATCGCTAAATATGTGGAAAAAACAATAAATGGTAAACGAGATTCCGAGAGAGTTGTTGAAGCATATTATGTTGATTTGGAAGCGGGCAAAGTGATTGATTTTCAGCAAGGCGGAAAAAAAATTGAGAGTTTATATTATTCAATCAATAAAGATTATCAAGGGGAAAATTTACCGGGAGATAGATTGCTTAAATTTGGAATTGACTTCAACTACAACACTGTAAATTTCAAAAAGGAATTCTTTAAACAAAGTAATAATCTCCCAATTCAGAAAGAGTATCCTAAGGCTTATCAAATTCTGCAAGAAAAGAACAGTGCATATTATCCAACTTTTAACAAAAACCGCAGTCCGAAGGATATTCTTAATAGCCTTTCCCCACTAATACCTCAGGATAATGAAATCTTACAAGACACGGGGATTCAATAGTTGAAATAGAAAGGAGACACAATGGGAACTGATACTAAACGAATTAGCCCAGATCATATAAAGGGGGTTGAAGCAAGTTTCAAGGTTGCAGATAGCCATTTGGCAGAGAAATCATCTGATTTAATAGAATCAGATGCAACAGAGAAATTATCAGCAGCAACTAGCTCGGTAAAACAAATAATTACTGATATGAGCGATACTGTAGAAAATCTCGATAAATATTTGAATTCAATAGCAGATGCTTTTGCTAAGGTGGACGGAGATTTAGCAAAAGAAATTAAAAACAATATAACTGAATCTTTTTCAAATGGGAAGTCAACTAAGCAAATGCAGGCAGAAGAAAAAGAACGGCAAAACAAAGCCAAACAGAAAAGTAACACGAAATCTAAGAAAAAAGTTCAGTATCCGTAATTATATAATTCTAATTTATAGATTTTTTATGTTTATCACCACTTGAATTCATTTTCAAGTGGTTTTCTTTTTCTCTTCTTTTCTCCTATCTCGTTCATTTCCTTCCCTTCCCCGTCCGATCTCTCGTATGGTATAATGGAACAAGGACATTTTCCTTTTAGTACTTTGAAAACTCTATATTTTTGAGGCTCGTTTCCCTGCTCTGCTATTCCTTCCAAAAATAAAATGACTGACCTGGTCTACCTCAACCTGCATGAAAAGGCTCACGGACCGCACGGACTGATTGCCGGGACAACGGGATCCGGGAAGTCAGAGACTATCCAGTCCTATATCCTGAGTCTGGCTGTCAACTTCCACCCACACGATGTGGCTTTTCTGCTCATCGACTACAAGGGTGGGGGAATGGCCAACCTCTTCAAGAACCTGCCCCATCTCTTCCTCATCTCGGATGAGTTCGCAGAGCTCAAGGTCAACCAGCCTGACTTTATCAAGGAGCTGGTATCCATCGCTCGGGTCGGGCGTTCCCTCGGGGTCCACTTGATCCTGGCTACTCAGAAGCCCTCTGGGGTGGTGGATGACCAGATCTGGTCCAACTCCCGCTTTAAGCTGGCGCTCAAGGTGGCAGACCGGACAGACTCGATGGAAATGCTTAAGACACCAGATGCAGCAGAGATTACCCAGACTGGTCGGGCCTATCTGCAGGTCGGCAATAATGAAGTCTATGAACTCTTCCAGTCAGCCTGGTCAGGGGCAGACTACCAGCCGGATAAGGATGAGATGGGAATTGAAGATCATACCATCTACCTGATCAATGACCTAGGTCAATACGAAGTGCTCAATCAAGACCTGTCAGGTCTTGACCTAGCCGAGGATATCAAGGAAGTACCGACAGAGCTGGAGGCCATTGTCAGCCAGATTCAAGTACTGACAGAGAGCCAGCAGATTCCTCCTGTACCACAGCCGTGGCTACCGCCGCTTAAAGATAGAATCTATTCAACAGATTTACGTAGGGGAGATTTCAAAGAATTTTGGTCACATAAGAACCGACCTTTAAAAGCAGTAATTGGTTATGTGGATATACCAAGTCAACAAGCTCAATACACATTAGAACATGATTTTAATGAAGATGGGAACATTGCTCTTTTCGGCGGTCCTTTAACAGGTAAGTCTACTTTTATTCAGACTTTAACGATGGATCTGGCTCGTCAGTTCACACCTAATCAGGTGAATTTCTATTTATTAGATTTTGGAACAAACGGTCTTTTGCCGCTTCGTCAATTACCACATGTGGCTGATACGATTATGATTGACGATCAGGAGAAAATTACAAAGTTAATAAATCGTATAAAAGGAGAAATTCGATACAGAAAAGCTCTTTTGCGTAAACACATGGTAGCCAATGTCAATCTTTATCAAGAAATTAGTGGGCATCAAATACCTAAGCTATTCTTCATGTTAGATGGTTATGATGCTATCAAGGAATCTCCACTGGTGATGGAATTGGAAGATGCTTTTCAAATTATCTCTCGTGAAGGTCTGAGTCTAGGAATATATCTGGTCATTACCGCTGGTCGCATAGGGGTTGTCAAAGCTGCTCTATTAGCTAGTATCAAAACTCGTATTTCTTTGAAATTAACGGATGATATAGATACTCGAAGTTTAATTGGTCGTACTCAGCTAATAATTGAAGATAAGCCTGGCCGGGCAATGATAAAGCTTGATGAACCAGAGATTTTCCAAGTTGCTTTGCCAACCAAAGGAGATGACGCGTTTGAAGTAATTGAGCAAATTAGCTCTGAAGCAGGAATGATGTCAGAACAGTGGGAAGGAAGTCTACCTAAACCAATTCCGATTGTTCCAGAAGAATTGAGCTTCGATACTTTCGCGAAAACAATAAGCGTTCAAAAGTCTTTGAAAGAAAATACTCTACCTCTAGGTTTAGACTTTGTTAATGTTGAGAGTGTTGATATACCGATGAAAGGTTTCAAACACCTGTTATATATAGCTAACGAAGGTGAACATTTGGAGAATATTACACGCCACCTTTTAGAAATATTCACCACTCTCATTCCAAGTAAGAAAGTCATGTTTATGGATGTAGACGATGAGTATGATGGGCAATTTGACTTATTTGCCCGTATTTCTGAACCAGAAACTCTTGAGGATATGGCAAATCAGCTTATGCTTGAGTTAGAGGATCGTAAAAAAGGTGAAACTGGACACGACTTTATTATCTTTATCCCTAATTTAGAGAAATTTGTTCAGGCAAGTGGCCTGACAGGCGAACAAGTATCAGCACTCTACCAAGAGGGATGGAAATACAATATGCATTTTGTTGTTGGTAGTTTTTATTCTTATATTAGCAATAATGCTATTGGCAGCCCTGCTCGTCAGGTTAAGGCATATAATCAACACTATCTTTTGGGAATGCGCTTAACAGATCAAACAATATTAGAAAAGCCTTATAACAGCAAGGAACCTTATTTAAATAAGGATGAAGTTTATTTATATGGACGTCCATCCAGCGTTAAACTTAAAATTACAATATAAAGGAGAACACTATGTCAGTAGGAGCAACTCAGGGAGTAGGTATTCAATCTGATCCGACAGCTGTTCAAAACTATGCAAATGGAATTGTCTCAGCTTATCATTCAGTAGGAAAAGAAACTGCTACAAAGGATTCTATCAGTCAATATGCTGCTTCTGGAACTATAAGTAGTCATATTGATAACGAAGTTAGTGCAAGTGAGCAAGCAGCACAGCAATCTATTGACTTCATTCAGGTTTTACATGGTATTCATGCAGAGTTTCAAACAACAGATGCAAAGATTGCCAATTATATTAACAGAAATACAGGGCCAGTCGAGTCAGGAACTGCTGGTAGTAATTCAGGAAAGAAGAAAAATAAGCAGTTATTTAGTGAGGGAACTAATTAATAATTGTTCAACTAGAAAGGAACATATATGGTAAAGGTAAATTACGCTAGCCTGCAGACACAGTCTTCCACGATGTCGTCTGCCTCACAGTCACGTGTAGCAGGGTTCAACCAGTTGATTAGTGCCTTTGACAGCTTTGGCGGCAGCGGCGGTGAGCTGATAGGAACAGGCTATGATGCAGCCCGTGCATATGCGACAAGTGTCATGAGTCCTTATTATAAAGGGTGCATTCTCTACTCTGAAGCAGTTGCGGAT
>ERZ773076.1004-NODE-1004-length-12917-cov-5.409268_pt1 | contig 12917 bp, 10 predicted proteins | sample MGYA00580613_ERZ773076 | MGnify/ENA primary metagenome ERZ773076 (study PRJEB29015, sample SAMEA2738005) | human oral metagenome | biome: human oral; feature: human-associated habitat; material: dental | place: China | collected 2057 ...
GAAAATGGATTGGAAATTTGAAAAAAATATGTATCCAATACTTGACACAAGGGTGTAATGTAAATTATCAAAAATTTTACTTCTAGTGATATTTCAAATAGTTTAAATAGAAACATACTGTAATGTAAATTCAAAAAGAATGATTTTTTATATTTATAATTTTCTAAGTTTAAATAGAAACATACTGTAATGTAAATTTTTTTAATACTACTATATCTAATATATTATTCTTCGTTTAAATAGAAACATACTGTAATGTAAATTCTCCCAAAAATCTAGTATTAACTACTAATTCTTCGTTTAAATAGAAACATACTGTAATGTAAATCTCTATTGCAAACAATCCAATTTTAGGAATTTCTAGTTTAAATAGAAACATACTGTAATGTAAATCTGCAAAGCAAATGCAAACAGCAGTTATGCAGTTTAGTTTAAATAGAAACATACTGTAATGTAAATTAGTTTTTTTAAACTATTTATCTGTGATGTTTTACGTTTAAATAGAAACATACTGTAATGTAAATATAAATTCCAATTTTGTGAATTATTTTTAACTTGATTAAGTTTAAATAGAAACATACTGTAATGTAAATTGCTATTTGGTGATTGTAACCTACCATATACCTGTAGTTTAAATAGAAACATACTATAATGTAAATACAAAAAAATTTATGATTATTTTTCAAGTTGTTTAAGTTTAAATAGAAACATACTGTAATGTAAATTCTATCAAGTTTTATAAAAAGAATTATATCAATTTTTTTGTTTAAATAGAAACATACTGTAATGTAAATAAAAAAGACATTTGGATTAGTGTTCCGTGTAGTGATGTTTAAATAGAAACATACTGTAATGTAAATTCCAAACACCATTCATAAAACTTTCTTGGCCATATCGTTTAAATAGAAACATACTGTAATGTAAATCTTCTTCAATTTCAGCTAAGAAGTCCTTGACTTTTTGTTTAAATAGAAACATACTGTAATGTAAATAATTTAAAGAAGGTATTTAGTGTGAAAAAATTTTGGTTAAATAGAAACATACTGTAATGTAAATGAAAAAATTCAGATTTTATTACAAATGGGTTTTACGTTTAAATAGAAACAAACTGTAATGTAAATTCTGTCAATAAGTTTGTGATTGGATCTATAATTCCATTTAAATAGAAACAAACTGTAATGTAAATTAAATTCTGCTATGTCTCCTACAGTAGGGATTGTACACGTTTAAATAGAAACATACTGTAATGTAAATAATAAATGCTTGATGTACTCGTAAAATTTTTTGTGTTTAAAAAGAAACATACTGTAATGTAAATTTGCTATTCTTTCTTCTTGGATCTTTTTTCTTCTCAGTTTAAAAAGAAACATACTGTAATGTAAATATTGATGTTTTAAGTGCGATTTCAATTTTAAAACTAAGTTTAAATAGAAACATACTGTAATGTAAATTTCTATCTTCATCCTGATTTTCTACAATAAATTTTGTTTAAATAGAAACATACTGTAATGTAAATTAAGTCATACATAAAGGTTTATGTATTAAAAAAAGGTTTAAATAGAAACATACTGTAATGTAAATCTAAAATGGTGCATCTTCTAGCACGTCTTCAATTGGTTTAAATAGAAACATACTGTAATGTAAATTTAATTGCTTTTTAAGTTGATCTAATCCTGTTGCGTTTAAATAGAAACATACTGTAATGTAAATTTGCTTTCGTCATATCCCTGTGGTAATTTTTTTAGGTTTAAATAGAAACATACTGTAATGTAAATATTCTCGCATTTAAAAATTCTATTTGTTTTTGGATAGTCCGTTTAAATAGAAACATACTGTAATGTAAATATCTTTGCTGTCGTAAAACTTTTTTGCTGCTTTAGTGTTTAAATAGAAACATACTGTAATGTAAATGAAGGTGCAGCACCGAATCTATCTAGATTCTTATCTACGTTTAAATAGAAACATACTGTAATGTAAATATGTATATGTCTGTTTCATATCCAGAACCACACCTTGGTTTAAATAGAAACATACTGTAATGTAAATCTGCGTAAAAAGTAAATTTAATAGTTGCTACTGTATGTTTAAATAGAAACATACTGTAATGTAAATTAAATCATTCAAAATTTTTATTATTGCGTCGAGTTGTTTAAATAGAAACATACTGTAATGTAAATTGAATCCTTCTAATTGATAATACTTAACTGAGACTCCTAAGTTTAAATAGAAACATACTGTAATGTAAATTCATTTGTTAAAATAGTAGTGTTTAATATTGCTACCGTTTAAATAGAAACATACTGTAATGTAAATCTATATTCTGTTTTATTAATGTATAAACTACTTCCTTTTAAGTTTAAATAGAAACATACTGTAATGTAAATTTGAATATTAATTTGAATGACGCCCAATTTTTAGAGTTTAAATAGAAACATACTGTAATGTAAATAATAATCCAACATTTTTGTTTGATTATATTGTTTTGGTTTAAATAGAAACATACTGTAATGTAAATTCAATTTTTCCGTCAAAGTGTAACTCTTTGTCAGCGTTTAAATAGAAACATACTGTAATGTAAATTGGCTAAACTTACAGGTTTTAAAATACTAGGTTCTAAGTTTAAATAGAAACATACTGTAATGTAAATCTTGAGAATACTTGTTTTAAAATTTCATTGTGTGGTTTAAATAGAAACATACTGTAATTTCGTAGGATAGTTATATTTTTGACATTGAGATGGCGATTCAAGTCTTGTTTGTGAGTAGTGAAAATGTCATTACTATATTGCTAATCCTAATAGAGTTATTTCTGTATTTTGATTAGCAATTATGCTATAATATAAAAAACTACAAAACTAATTATAATAAATGTTTCCTTTGTATTATTTGATACAACATTATTATAAAGTTTTAGGAGGTCTGTCTTATGAACGAATTTAATAAGTACAAAATACTAAGTGCGGGAAAAACATTTGGACATAGGGCTAAAATTGCTTTATTATTACTTGATAGCAGTACAGCTTATGAAGAACTTAAAGAGGAAGCTACACATACTTCAGTTGCTGGAAGTTATGATTGTGTAGGTGGTTTTCCTGCTGAAATACTTGAAAGAATAATAATTGAATTGATATGCCGTGATACATGGTATTTGCCTGACAATGTAAAATTTTGGGACAGGCGTTTTGGGAGTCTGTTTGAGACAAAGTTTTTTTGTTATGATAATGATGTAGAAACTTGGAGTAAGATATTGAATAAATTTTTTGTAAAGCTGAAGTGGATGCCCAAAAGAGAAGATTATAGTTCAACAAAAAGTTTTAATAATGCTTGGGGATATTTTGCAGAACTTTTAGCAGTTGTAAAAGAGAATAATCATCCTGAATTCAATGATTATTATGAGATTGCAATAAAAAATGGTATGAATGAAGCTGTATTTGAAAAAAAGCTAAAAAAGTTGTCTGAAATAAAACAGTCATTTATTAATGTTTAGATAAATTAAGTTTGGAGTCAGAGCTGGTGATGCTGTAGTAGCAGTTATATTTTCCTATTGCACTAAGTCGTTTAACATATATAGGAGATATATTAAAATGGATATTTTATTTTTACAAGTAGTTTTATATTGTTTATTATTCACATTATTAGTTGCTTTATCATTTAGAGGAAATACGATTAATATTATATATTTTTATCCTAAATCCGTTATAAATAAGGTTGTTGAATTTGGTTATACAGATTATAAAACAATTAAAAGAAAAAAGATTATATTTTATTCTCTATTTATTGTTCTTATGTTTGGAAGTTTGATATTAATTGTTGGATTATGGAATGAAATCAAGGATTTTAAACAAGCTTTTATTCAATTAAATATTTTTCTTCAATCTTGGAATATTTTTGATGGACTGGTTATGGATATTTTATGGACAAGTAATAGCAAGAAATTAAAAATCAAAGGTATAGAGGATAGTGAATATATACCTAGTGTTTTAGATGTAATTAAAAAGAGAATTATTTTTATTCCTGTTTTATTTTTAGTGGCTTTAATTTTAGCTAAAATCATTGTACTTATATGTTAAATTATTTGGCAGTATATAATGGATAGCTTGTTTTAAACTGAATCAATAAGATCATAGAAAAGATATACATTTATGACAAGAATAAGATAAAATATTATTGATAGTTTTTTAAAAAATATAATAGTAATATAATGTGCAAATATTATTGGATGTAAATTGAAAAATTATGAATCCATTACTTTATAAAAGGATGTAATGTAATTTCTTTCTTTTAATAATTCTTTAAATACATTATTTAGTTTAAATAGAAACATACTGTAACGCAAATACCCAATCAAGAATTTTTATGATAAGTTCTATTAGTTTAAATAGAAACATATTGTAAGCAAATTAGATATTTAAAATAACTATTATACTTAGTCAAAATATAAATGCATTTTAATTGAAAATTATTATACAAATCGGTTATAATATATATTACTTAAAAGATTTTAAGTTTTAAATTAATATTATTTTTTATGTATTTTTTGATAAAATTAGTAATATTTAAGGAGGGAAAATGAAAGCTATATTATTTGATTTGGATGGAACTTTGCTTCCTTTGGATGAAAAATTATTTGTTGATATTTATTTTACGGAATTGTCAAAAGTTTTTTCAGAGTATAATATTGAAAGTAACAAGCTTGTTGAAGCTATTTGGACCGCAACTCATGAAATAATTAAAAATGACGGGAAGAGAACTAATGAAGAGGCTTTTTGGGAGAAGTTTAAGAGTATTATAAATATTGATTTATTAAATATTAAAGAAGTATTGGAAAAGTTTTATGCAAATGAATTTTTTACTAAGCTAAAGAAGTGTTCAACTGAAAATAATTTAGCAAAAGTTGCAGTTAATCTTGCAAAGAAAAATGGAAGAAAAGTTGTTCTTGCCACTAATCCAGTTTTTCCTATAGATGCATTAGTTAGATTAAAATGGACAGGACTTGATATTGATGACTTCGATTATGTTACTCATTATAGTAATAGTTCTTTTTCAAAGCCAAATCCTAAATATTATTTAGATTTATGTAAAAAACTGAATGTTGAACCAAAGGACTGTTTAATGATTGGAAATGATGAAAGACAAGATATTTTTGCGGCGAGTAGTGTCGGGATGAATTGTTATTTAGTAACGGATTATCTTTATACTTATCCTGAATGTAAAGTAAATTGCGAAAAAGGAAGCTTTAAAGATTTAATTGAAAAATTAAAAACTTTATAATTGAAATATGTATAAATTAAAAAGACAACAGTTAGTTTAATTGCTGTCTTTTTTTGTTTTGTTTTTATTTCTTTTTAGCTATTAAGAATTTTATATTTATTCCTAATGATTTAAATTTGTTTTCATATTCTGTTTCTATATTTTGTGGATAGTCAAAGTTTGCTAAGTCATAAGTGATTAGTATTACTTCGAATCCATTTTCGTTAAAGTATTCCAAACTTGCTTTGAAAAGATCATCATCATCCGTTTTGAAGTGTATTTCTCCTTCTTCTACGAGTAATTTATTGTATTTTGCTAAAAAATTGGGATGAGTGAGTCTTCTTTTATGATGTCTTTTCTTTGGCCAAGGGTTACAGAAATTTATGTAAATTCTGGATATGGAATTTTCGCTAAAAATTTCATCTATTTTTTCTATATTTGTGGGAATTGCACGAACATTTAATAATTCTAAATCCCTAATTTTTCTTGTTGCATATACAATAGCATTTGTGTCCAAGTCCAATATACAGTAATTAATATTTTTGTTTACATCAGCAATTTCACTTATAAATTTTCCTTTTCCACAACCAAGTTCAAGATTTATTGGATTATTATTTTTAAATTCTTCATTCCATTTTCCTTTCAAATTTTCTGCATTAAAGATTACCTGAGCATTTTCTTTCATTTCTGGGACTGCCCACCATTTTTTTCTAAGTCTCATTAGTTTTCCTTTCATAAAAATTTTTTCATCACAAGTATTATATCATATTTTTGAATTTTATATTTATTTTATAAAAAATTTTTTAACTACTAATAGTAATATTTTTATATCCACCAAAATATTTTTAGAAATACTACAAAACATACTATATATAGTGCAAAATAAAATTTGATTTCTATATATATTTTATTTTGTAATGGGTATAAATTTGCGGAGGTGATTTTGTTGAGGATTATAAAGAGAGATTTATCAGAAGTATCATTTGATATTTCAAAGATAGAAAATGCAATTTATAAAGCATTTGTTAGTGTTGGTGATGAAGATAAAAAGTTACTTTCAAAACAATTGGCAGAAGAGGTTTTTGAAAGTATTTTGCAAGATAAGGATGAAAATTCAAGTATAAGTGTTGAAGAAGTTCAAGATTATGTTGAAAAGACTTTAACTAAGAATAATCATTATGAAACTTTGAAAAGCTATATCTTATATAGAGAAAAGAGAAATTCACTAAGAAAAGAATTAAATTCTTTTAGAGAATATATTGAAGATGAAAGTTTAATTGAAGTACTTGCTAAAATTCAAAAAGATTTTTCAACAGAAGGTTACGAGCTTGACAGATTATGTAGAAAGTTTTTGTCCTTTGTTAAACCAAATTCAACTTTGAATGAAAAAGTTGAGCTTTTGATAAAGGCATCTTCTGAATTAACTTCAAAGGAAAATCCGAATTGGGAGTATATTTCTGCTAGAATTTATGCTTATAAAATTCATAAAGAGATTTCAAATTATGAAAAAGAATGGCATATTGTTGATTTTAAATCAAAGATACAAGCTTTGACAAAAGCTAATTTATATGGGGAATATATTTTAGAAAATTATTCAAGTGATGATATTGATGAGCTTGAAAAGTATATAGATAATAGTAGAGATGAGTTATTTACTTATTCATCTTTAGATTTAGTATATAAGAGATATTTAATTTGTGATTCACATAAAAAAGTAATTGAAACAATGCAAGAGATGTTTATGGGGATTGCGATGCATCTTGCAATTCCTGAAAAAGATAGAGTTTCCTTTGCGAAAAAAGTTTATGACGTGCTTAGTAATTTAAAGGCGACTGTGGCGACTCCTACAATGTCAAATGCAAGAAAGCCATTTCATCAACTTTCTTCTTGTTTCATAGATACAGTTCCCGATACTTTAAAAGGAATTTATAGAAGTATAGATAATTTTGCCCAAGTTTCTAAGCATGGTGGCGGAATGGGACTATATTTTGGAAAAGTTCGTGCAAGTGGTTCTGATATTCGTGGATTTAAAGGTGTTGCAGGTGGAGTTATCAGATGGATAAAACTTGCTAATGACACAGCAGTTGCAGTTGATCAACTAGGGGTTAGACAAGGTTCTTGTGCTGTTTATTTAGATGTATGGCATAGAGATATTCCGGAGTTTTTAAATCTTAGAACTAATAATGGTGATGACAGAATGAAAGCTCATGATGTTTTCCCTGCAATTTGTTTCCCTAATTTATTCTGGCGCTTAGCAAAGGAAAATATAAATTCTAATTGGTATTTATTCTGTCCACATGAAGTAAAAGATGTAATGGGCTTTTGCTTGGAAGATTTTTATGGAGAAGAGTGGGAAGAAAAATACATACTTTGTATTAAAGAGCCAAGACTTGATAAAAGAGTTTTAACTGTAAAAGATTTAGTTAAATTAATTTTAAAGAGTCAAGTTGAAACCGGAACACCTTTTATTTTTAATAGAGATAATGCAAATAATGCAAATCCAAATTCACATAAGGGAATGATTTACTCTTCAAATCTTTGTACTGAAATAATGCAAAATATGAAAGAAATTTTAGATGTTGAAGATAAAATTTTACAAATAGATGGAGAAGATCATGTTGTAACTGATGTTAAAGCTGGAGATTTTGTAGTTTGTAATCTTGCAAGTTTAGTACTTGGAAATATTGACCTAAAAAATGATGAAGAAATGGAATTTGTAGTTTCTACAATGATAAGAGCATTGGACAATGTAATTGACTTAAACTATTATCCAACACCTTTTGCTAAAATAACAAATGCAAAATATAGAGCAATTGGACTTGGGACAAGCGGATATCACCACGCCCTTGTAAAAAATAAAATTATGTGGCAAACTGAAGAACATCTAGAATTTATGGACAAGGTTTATGAAAAAATAAATTATTTTGCTATTAAAGAAAGTTCAAAGATTGCTGAAGAAAAAGGAAGCTATAAATATTTTGAAGGTTCAGAATGGCAAAATGGAAAATATTTTGAAAAAAGAGAATATAATTCTAAGGAATGGATTGAACTTAAAGAAAAAGTTGCTAAAAACGGACTTAGAAATGCTTATCTTTTAGCAGTTGCTCCGACAGGTTCAACTTCAATTATTGCAGGAACTACAGCTGGTGTAGATCCTGTTATGATGAGATATTTCCTTGAAGAGAAAAAAGGTTCTATTATTCCGAGAGTTGCTCCTGATTTAACTCCAGAAACATTTTGGCTTTATGAAAATGCTCATGAAGTAGATCAAACTTGGTCTATAAGAGCAGGTGGAGTTAGACAGAGACATATTGACCAAGGACAAAGTTTAAATCTTTATATCACAACAGATTATAAGATGAGTCAAATTTTAAAACTTTTGATTTTATCTTGTGAAGTTGGTTTAAAGAGTATTTACTATATTAGAAGTAAGAGTTTAGATATTGAAGAATGCGATAGCTGTTCAGCATAGAAAGGAGATATTATGGAATTAAATAAAAAAGCTCTGTTTAATGAAAATGGAGATATTGAATTATCAAAAAGAAAAATGATAAATGGAAATACAACAAATTTAAATGATTTTAACAATGTAAAATATACTTGGACTACTGAATGGTACCGTAATGCCATGAATAATTTCTGGATTCCGGAAGAAATAAATTTATTCCAAGATTTAAAAGATTATAAAATATTGGATGAATATGAAAAAACTGCTTTTGATAAAGTTTTAAGTTTTCTTATATTTTTAGACAGTATTCAAACTGCAAATCTTCCATATATTGGAGAGTATATTACAGCAAATGAAATCAACCTTTGTCTTACTATCCAAGCTTATCAAGAAGCTATCCATTCACAAAGTTATGGATATATGTTAGATAGTATATGTTCTCCTGAAGAAAGAACAAATATTTTATATCAATGGAGAGATGACGAACATCTTCTTGCAAGAAATAAATTCATTGGAGACTTATATAATGAGTTTCAAGAAAATAAAGATCCATACAGTTTAGTAAAGACAATGGTTGCAAATTATATTCTTGAAGGAGTTTACTTCTATTCAGGATTTATGTTCTTCTATAATTTAGGAAGAAACGGGAAAATGCCGGGCTCAGTACAAGAAATCAGATATATAAATAGAGATGAAAATACGCATCTTTGGTTATTCAAAAAAATGCTTTTAGAATTACAAAATGAAGAATCAGAATTATTTACAGAAGAAAAAGTTGCTGTATATAAAGATATGATTAAAACAGGTGTAGAACAAGAAATAGCTTGGGGAAAATACGTGTTGGGGGAAAATATTCCAGGTCTTACAATGCAAATGGTTGAAGATTATATAAAATATCTTGGAAACTTAAGAAGTACTGCTTTAAACTTTGGTAAACTTTATGATGGTTATGATGAAGAACCAGAAAGTATGAAGTGGGTTAGTGAGTATTCAGACCCAAATGCAATAAAGACAGATTTCTTTGAAGCAAAACCATCAGCTTATTCAAAAGCAAGTGTAATAGATGATGATTTAGACGATTTATAAAATACAAAAAAACTACTTTTTTGATTTTTCAATTAAGTAGTTTTTTTTTTCAAAAATTTGATTTTAGCTATTGCAAAAATAAATTAATAGTAGTATAATATTAACACAAATAAGAATTATTTGCATTAAAGAAATTTTAAGGAGGATTATTTATGAATATAAAATTGAAAAAAATTATTTCAATTATTATGATTAGCTGTATGTTTTTAGTTGCTTGTTCATCAAATAAAGATGAAAAAAATAAAGAGCAAAAGACTACAGAACAAAAAGGAAATAAGAAAGTTATTTATACAACATTTTTTCCTGTAACAGATCTTACGAAGAGAATTGTTGGAGATAAAATGGAAGTTAAAACAATAATAAAAGGAAGTCAAGAACCTCACTCTTTTGAACTTAAAGCAGGAGATATGCAGGAAATTGTAAAAGCGGACTTAGTCATTTACAACGGTGCAAATATGGAGTCATTTATTTCTTCAATTGAAGAAGCTGTTAAAGACAAAAATAAATTTTTAAACCTTTCACAAGGATTGACTTTATTAGAGAGCGGAGATGGATTGGAAGAGGAAGCAGAACATGAAGATGGAGACAAACATGAAGATGAACATGAACATGGACATGGACATAATCATAAACACGGACATGATAAAACAAATCCACATACATGGCTTAGTGTAAAAAATGCTATTATACAACTTGACACTATTTATAAAAAAGTTTCTTCTATAGATCCTAAAAATGAAGCCTATTACAAAGAAAATCTAAAAAAGGCACAAGATGAGTTTAGAGCTTTAGATAAAAAATTTGAAACAGAACTTTCTAAAGTTAAGAGTAAACAAAAATATTTTGTTGTAAGTCACGCTGCTTTTAACTATTTAGCAAATGATTATGGCTTAAAACAAGTTGCAGTAACAGGTATATCACCGGAAGATGAACCATCAGCAAAACAACTTCAAAAAATTGCAGACTTTGTTAAGAAATATAAAATAAATACAATTTTCTTTGAAGGAAAGGCAACTCCAAAAGTTGCTGAAACTCTTGCTAAAAACACAAATACAAAAACAGACACTTTATATACAATGGAAAACTTGACAGACGAAGAAATTGAAATGGGATATTTAAAATTAATGGAATTAAATTTAAAAGCCTTGCTTAAATCTTTTAATGAATAGGAGGAGATTATGAGTAGAAATTTAAAGAAAAAAATTTATAAAATGAACTTGATTTTAGTTTGTAGTGCAGTTTTACTTGCAAGTTGTTCAAAGAAGCAGGAAGAAAAGGAAAAAACTTCTACTAAAAAATTTGAATTTGTGGAAAAAGAAACAAATTATAAAAAAGATGAGACAACAGAAGTCTTAATTGACGCTGAAATAAAAAAGAGTGATATTGTAAGGTCTTATAAACACGGGGATCACTGGCATGTATTTACTAAAGATGGGAAAGAACATATTACCTATACAGACCCTTCAAAATTGGGAGATGGAAATTCATTATCTCTTGTCAGTGTTGTTTCAAGAAATAAATTAAGAGGTTTAAATGTAAGATCAATATTAAAACATGGAGACCATTGGCATGTTTATACAGCTGACGGAAGAGAATATTTAACTTATGAAGATCCATCAAGTATGTTTCCTAATATTACTGTAGGAACTTATGTAGGTTCACATAATTCACACAGAAATAGAAGAAATTCAAATAACTATTCACATGCAAATATTATTGAAGAGAAAAAAGATAGGGTTGTAAAAATTTTAAGACATGGAGATCATTGGCACATTTATACTGCAAGTGGTAAAGAATATATTAGCTACACAGATCCAACTTCAAAATATCCTGATGCGGAAGTCGGAGAATATCAAGGAAATCATGGAGATTCACAGAATAATACAGAAAATGAAAAGCCAAGTGAAAAACCTAATGTTCCAAGTGCTAGTGAGAAATTATATGAAGCTAGAAAAAATTTAAATATAGTAAATGTTTTAGGAAAAAATCCTGTTGACAGATATGATATAGTAAAGATTTTAAAACATGGAGATCATTATCATATTTATGACTCAAAAGGAAATGAAGGAATAACATATACAGATCCAAGATCACTTTATCCTAATGCTGAGTTTGGAGAATATAAGGGAAATCATGGAGATGAAAACAAAAAACCATTTGAATGGCCAAAAGGTGTGACAAAAATTGTAGATCATGGAGATCATTGGCATTTATATATTGGAGATAAAGAGGTTGGAGTAGTTCACGAAAACCCTAGAAGCCATTATCCTGATGCAGAATATATTAAAGAAGGAAGCGACCATTCAGATATAGGTGTAGATGAAAAAGAATTATTCACTTATGAAAGTGTAAAGGCAGAAATAAAAGACAAAGTAATCCCATATCTGGACAGTAACCTCAGAGCGATGAGACATTATGGAGATTTGGATACAACATTACCTGTTTATGGTTCAAATGGAGTGAAAAAAGGAATATTTTACTGGTTACATGGAGGTCACTACCATGCAATAACTATAAAACAAATTATTCAAAATGCAAAAGCAGGTCAATATGGTGATTGTACGGCAAGAGAAATTGTAGCTGCTTTAAAATATATAATTCAAAATCCTGATAAAGAAATTGAATCAAAAGTAACTGTTGATAGAGAAGAAGTGGTAAAATATCTTATGAAAGTTTATAATCTAAAAGACAGAACGGATGTAAATATTATTGGAGATATTGCTTATGTTTATATAAATGATGAAACTTTAACATTCAGTTTAGCAGATTTTGAAAAGGTAAATGGAGAAATTAGATATAAAAAGAAACTACCAGAAGCACCAAAAAAAGCTAAAAAAGATAATGAAGATTATGTGGATGAAGAAGATACAAAAGATTATTCAGGTTATGAAGAAGAGAAAAATAAAATAACTAAAAAAAATAGTGAAAAATCTAAAGAAAAAATAGTTGAAGAAAAATCTGCAGAAAAAAATAATTCTGTTCCAAAGGCTGAAGATAAAAAAGTTGATGATAAGAAAGATGTAGAAAAAACAAAAACAGATAAACCAATAAAATCTGAAGAAAAGAATGATCCTGAAGAAGATAAGAAAGGATTTCTATCTAAACTATTTGATCTATAATTAATTTAGGAAGTG
>ERZ773076.1005-NODE-1005-length-12875-cov-2.620437_pt1 | contig 12875 bp, 13 predicted proteins | sample MGYA00580613_ERZ773076 | MGnify/ENA primary metagenome ERZ773076 (study PRJEB29015, sample SAMEA2738005) | human oral metagenome | biome: human oral; feature: human-associated habitat; material: dental | place: China | collected 2057 ...
GGCTGAGGCGAAGGGCCTCGATCTCACGCATCACCGCGCCGAGGCCGGCGTGCGGCCCCTTGCCGCCATCGTCACCGCCGCCGCGGTGGTCCCAAGCCGTCAGCCGGACAAGGAGATCACGCACCGAGATGAGGGCGTCGACGGCCGCCTCGGCCTCCTGATCCTCCAGACCTGCCAGGCCCGGGACGAGACGGGCGATCATGGCGACGCCTCGGCGCACCATGGCACGAATTCGGGGCACGGCGTGGTCCAGGCGCAGACGAGAGGTGGACTCGATCAGTCCCGTCAACCGGTGCAGGGCCTCGACGAGCTCACTCAGGTCGCTGAGCCGACCGAGACGGTCCTCCAGGCGGTCGCAGGCCTCTCCGGCCTCGGTGTCGAGTCCCATGACCGCTAGCTCACTGACCAGGGTGGCCAAGGTGTCGGCGTCGAGCTCACCGGTGAGCACCGCCTGAGTCCCCACTGGGCGGTGAGTGCAGGGTATACGCGGCAGAACACGAGCAAGAGCGGCGACCGATTCAACGCGCCTCTCAAGGGTATGCCTGAGTCCACCTTCAATGCGGGCGTGCGCTGGGACAGCCTCCACGGCCTGCAGTCGGCGCTCGATCTGCGCTACATCGGCTCCGTCCCCGGCTCCTCGGACAGCGACTACATCTCGCCCTACACGGTGGCGGATCTGACCGTGTCCTATGCCTTCAAATCCCACATCATCAACCTTGCCGTCAACAACCTCTTTGACCGTTACTACGAGCAGACGCGTGATTTCCGCCAGCCCGGCATCAATTACAACCTCTCGTATCAGTACACGTTCTAACCGGCAAACGGGCGCCTCGGACTTCGGGGCGCCTGATTTATAAAGAAAAGAAAGGGGATTCCATGAAAAAAGCATACGCCCTCCTGTGCCTCGCCCTCCTGCTGCTCTGCGCCCTCAGCGGCTGCGGCAGCGAAACGACATCCGAGGAAACAGCGCAAAAGACCGTGACTGTCACCGACGCCACAGGGCGCACGGTGACGCTGAAACAGCCCATCCGAAGCTATGCTATCAGCACCTTTGACCTCATCGACTTCATCATCCCGCTGAAGGGGGAGGACGCCTTTGCCATGCTGCGGGGCGTCGGGGATTCGGGCGGCAAAAAGAGCTACGACAAGGTCTACGAGCCGCGCTTTCCCCAGTACAAGGATCAGTGGAAGATCATCTCGCCCCACAACGCGCCCTTCGACGTGGAGGCGATCCTGACCGCGAAGCCCGACGTCCTGATTGTGAATTCCGCCATGCAGGGACATATGCACGCATTGGACATCGAGCCGCGCCTCACGGAGGCGGGCATTGCGCTGCTGCTGGTCGATGTTCCGGGCACGAGCCCCCGGTCGGCACAGGAGCTCTATCGGCTCCTGGGCGAGGTGTTTGACGAAAAAGAAAAGGCGAACGAGGTCGCCGCGTTTTTGGATCAGCAATATGCCGATCTGGAGGCGGGGCTCGCAAAGGTCAGCGGCGCGAAGCCCCTCGTCTACTACGAAAAATTCGGCTCCGCCGAGATCTTTGGCCCGTCGAGCCGCAGCAATGTCTCGGGCTGGGGGACGCTCATCACGCGTGCGGGCGGTGAAAACCTTGCCGATCGCGCGGGTGCGGGGAAACCGGCGGACGGTCCCCCCGGCTCTGTGAGTCTGGACCCCGAGTACATACTGACCTCCGATCCCGATTTCATCATCCTCAGCGGCACCTCGCCCATGGGGTTGGGGGCAGCGCCCGAGGAGACGATGAAGGATCGGTTCAGCGTTGTGAGCCGCCCTGGCTGGGATCGTCTGAAGGCGGTCAGGAACAAGAACGTCTACGAATATCAGCATGAGCTCGCGCGCAGCACCTGCGTTTTTTATCCGACGCTGAGTTTTGCGAAGCTCTTTTACCCCGAGGCATTTGCCGATGTTGATCCGGAGGCGCGTCTCGCGGAGTTCTATGATCGCTTCATGCTCATCAAGAGCAGTGACGGGCTATGGAAGATGAGACTGCCATGAGGGCAGAACACGTGCCGCCCTCTGCCGACGGGCAAAGCGTCTACCAAGCGATCACGCGGCGCAAAGCCCTCGTCGTCCTCCTGTTGCTCATAGGGACGGCGGCGGGCTTCCTGCTCAATATCGTTGCCGGCTCCTCGGACATTGGCCTCAGGGAAGCCGTCATCGTCCTCACGGGCGGCAGTGTCGATCCCACCACCGACACAGTCATCCGTAGCATCCGCCTACCCATGGCGGTGATGGCGATCCTCGCGGGGGTTGCGTTCGCCGTTGGGGGCTGCGAGATGCAGACCATCCTCGGCAATCCGATGGCAAGCCCCTATACACTCGGCATATCGGCGGCGGCGGCGTTCGGCGCGGCGGCGGGGATCGTCCTGCAGGTGAGCATTGAGCTGCTGCCGCCCAACCTCATTGTCACGGCGAACGCCTTTGCCTGCGCCCTCGTGGCGGCATTTCTCATCTATCGCTTTGCGGCGTGGCAGCAGAGCAGCCGCAATACCATCATCCTCTTTGGTATTGCGCTGAACTTCATCTTCAACTCCCTCACCATGTTCCTCCAATACATCGCCGACGAAAACAAGCTCCAAAGCATTGTGTTCTGGACGTTCGGCAGTCTGGCGAAGGCCTCGTGGGACAAGGCGCTCATCCTGCTTGCCATCACCCTGTTGACGCTCCTGTTCCTCCATCGCCGCGCGTGGCAGCTCACGGCACTTGTCCTGCAGGACGCGCGTGCGCTGAGTCTCGGGGTCAATGTCCCGCAGCTGCGGCGGCAGGTCATCATCCTCATCTCCCTCCTGACGGCGACCACCGTCTCATTCGTGGGCACGATCGGCTTCTTGGGGCTTGCCGCCCCGCATCTGGCGCGCGGTCTGGTCGGCGAGGATCACCGCTATCTGCTGCCCGCCTCGGCGCTCTTTGGCGCCTTTCTCCTCTCCGTCGCCTCCCTCCTCTCCAAGCTGCTGATTCCCGGCACACTGCTGCCCATCGGGCTCATCACGTCCATCCTCGGCATTCCCTTCTTCATGCTCCTCATCTTTACGGCGGGGAGGCGTTATTCATGATCCGCGTGGAAAACATGAGCTTCGGCTATGCCAAAGACCGCATGATCTTTTCGGGGCTTTCCCTCAGCTTTCATGCAAATGTCAACGCGATCATCGGGCCGAACGCCGCCGGCAAATCCACCTTCCTAAAGTGCATCTTCGGGCTTCTGCCCGCCTCGGGGAAGATCCTCTGCGACGGTCGCGACATGGAGAGCATGAGCCACGAGGAAAAAATGGCGCGCATTGCGTACCTGCCGCAGGAGGAGACGAAAGCCGGCGGGTTCACCGTCTTTGAGGCGGTTCTCTTGGGGCGGCTGCCGCGTCTGCGCTGGAAGGTGACGGCGGAGGACACGGACGCCGTCGTGGAGGTGCTCTCCCTGCTCCATTTGGAGAAGCTCTCCCTCGTCCCCTTTGCGCGGCTCTCCGGCGGTCAGCAAAAGCTCGTCTCCATCGCGCAGACCTTGGTGCGAAAGCCGCAGATCGTCCTCATGGACGAGCCGACCAACAGCCTCGACCTGCAAAAGCAGCTCGAACTGTGCGAAAACGTGCGGAGCATTAGCCGAACCTACGGCATTACCTTCATCATCGTGCTGCACGATCTGGGCCTGGCGGCACGCTTTGCCGACGAGGCGTTCGTCTTTGCCCCCGGGGGCGGGCTGTACGCCCACGGCAGGCCGTCCGATGTCATTCACGCCGCCATGCTGCGCGAAGTCTACGGCGTGGATGCGCAGGTTCTGCACGACGAGGCGGGCATCCCCATCGTCGCCGCACGCGCATCCCTGCGCACCGCCGGAGGTGAAAAACGGTCGGCCGATCCATAAACGAAGCGCCGCCGAAGTGCGGGCAAAAAAGATGCGTCAAGATGGCGGTGCTGAATTTATCAGTGCTTCCTTTATTGCGTATGATCTCTGAGATACGCCTTTGCTGACCTTTGACATACCTCAAAATAGCACGCCAGACGCTCCTCCAAGACCGCCGTATCCTTCTCACCGGACGAATGCCCCGGATTCTCGTACAGCGTTGCCGTCCAGTCACCCTCCGTGCGCAGATAGAACGTCATCACCCGAACGGCGCGCGTCCGATCCTCCGTTTGTGTCGGCAAATAGTAAAACGTAATCCTGCGCCCATGCGCCTCAGCGAGCAGCGTGTCGTCGCCCTGCGGACGGTAGAGCGCATGCAGCTCCCGACACACACGCACCACATCCGCCCCGTGTGCCTCATGGAGGAAGATGATATCCCCCTTTCCAAAGAGCGTATCCCCTTGTATGGGATCTGTCAGCGAACACTCCCGCAGTGCCTCTGCCTCCTCCGGAGAAGCCGCCGTGAGATGATATGCCGACGTGATGGCACACACCTTGGGATAGAGATGGGCGAAATACGCCTCCGCATACGCCGCAGCGGCATCCGTATCGCGATAGAGGAATGGATAGGGAAAATGGGCGCGCCGAATCTCCGCCGTGCAGGTGAAGTGAATTTCGTTTCCCTCATCATAGAGCGCATAGACATTCTTCTGAAACGGCTTCTCCCGCTCGACCTGCACCGACTCCGGCACAACATGTGTCCCATAGGCATGAAACGTATCATTGACGCGTGCGGCAACCTCATCTGCCGCAGCAGGATCGCTGTTTTCCGTCACCCAAAAATCACAGCCCCAAAGCATGGAACACAGCAGAACGAGCACCGAAAGACAGAACCATCGCTTCATATCAGCACATCTCACATCCTGCCCGCAGCGCGTACGAATTGCTCCCAGATCTCTGCATACGCCGCCTCCACGTCACGGACATACATGCGCGCATCGGTCAGCGGCGCGTGCGCAAGGATCGTGCGCAGATTCGCCCGCAGTGTGCGCAGTGTCTCGGGTGAGGATGCAAGTGTCGCCGCGATCTGCACATAGTCCGCAGGAGTATCGGCGATCAGTTCCGCGAGGTCTGCATTTGTCAGAAGACTCTCCCCGAATCGTGCGCCGTGGCTCTCCCCGCGCAGGGTAATGACGGGCACGCCCATCGCAAGCGCCTCACAGGTGGTGATGCCGCCCGTATAGGGGAAGGTGTCGAGCGCGATGTCGATGTCCGTGTACTGCTCAAGATAATCGGGGCTGTACGGACGAAGCTCGACCTGTGCGAGCGGTATGCCGAAGCGCTGCAGACGCTCCTTCACGATCTTCCTGCCCGCCGCAATGCTGCAGATCTTGCTCTTGACGACGAGCCGCGCCCCCTTCATGCGCTCAAGCACGCCGCGCCACAAGGCGAGCATATCGTCCGACACCTTGGAGAAATTGTTGAAACTGCCGAACGTGATATAGCCGTTCCTCACAAACGGCGCCTCCCCGCCGCTCTTCGGCATATCGCGCAGCACGGGCACATAACAGAGGTGGCTGTGCGGCATGCGCAGCACCTTCTCTGAAAAGCCACGCGCGCCCATGTCCCACGGCGAGCAATAGATGTCGGAAAGGAAATAGTCGACCGCACGAAGCCCCGTCGTCGCCATGTAGCCGATCGCCGTCATCTGCACGGGCGCAGGCCGCCGGGCGAGCACGGGCAGACCGCTTCCCTGCGTGTGCCCGGCAAGATCGACGAGGATGTCGATGCCATCCCTCTCGATAAGCCGTGCCGCATCCCTCGCCGAAAGGCGCGAGACATCCTTCCACCGTACGCCTTTCTGGCGAAAGAGCGAGGTCACACGGTCGCGCTTGCCCCGCGCATAGCAGGTGACCTCGAACGAAGCGGCGTCAAAATCGCGCACGAGCGGCATGAAGAAATACGCCGCCGCATGAAGGCGGAAATCGGGCGAGATGTAGCCAATGCGCAATTTGCGACTGAAGGTACGCGTGCGTTTCTCTCCCACAGGCGGCGCCGTCGGCTGGATGCGGAAAGCCGCCATTTGAGCTCTCGGCACCGGAGACGGCGAAAGGTGTGCGTTACCGCCAAAAAGCGAGGCAACGCGCGCCTCTCGCCGCGTCTTGCTTCTTCGCTCCTCTTCCAATTCTTTCTTGAACGCCTCGTACTCCTTTTCCTCTTCCATGCGCCTTTGATTTGCCCGCGCTTCCCATGCCCAGAGGCGAAGTGAATCCTCATACTGCGGCTTCGGCAAGGCCTTCTGCGTGAGACGCGAAAGAGGCTCGCGTTCCTGCTTCGCCTGCTGTGCCACAAGCGCCGCACCGCGCCGCTCACGATCGGCTTCCGCTCTGGCCGCCGCCATGGCCTCCCCGACGGAAAGCGTCGCCTTCGGCTGCAATGCCCCCGCCTCTGCCGCCTCGGTGCGATACGGATGACAGATCTTGACGCCTTCGAAAAATTTTTCGTAGCCGCGATGGAGACGCAGGGATTCGGCGGGCGTCCTCGCACGGTAATTCGAGCAGAAGAGCGCCTTGCTGTAGCACTCCGCCGCCTCCTCGCCCGTCAGCATATCACTCGCTGCCAGAAGCGTGTTCATGGCAAACTCCGGCTCCGCCGCGAGAAGCCACGCGTCAGAGAGCCATGCAAGCGCCTTGAAGCGCACGTAGCGAAGCGACTGCGTCCAAAGCGATTCAGCGACCTTCTCCGTCGCCTGCACGATGGAGAGAAGCTCCTTGATTTCCTCCTCCAAGGCGAAGTCCGCGGAGAAGAATGCGGCGCGTACGAGACGCGCACGCAAGTTCCCCGGCTCGCGCTCTTCGGCACGCGCTATATACTCCTTCGCCTGCTCGCGCTCATCCATATAGAAAGACGCCTCTGCCATGATGGCATAGGCGTCCGCGTCCTCCTGCACGATCTGCAGAATCTCCTTCGCCGAAGCGCGCATGCCGCGAAAATCGCCCTGGTTTGCAAATCGGTTGGCTATTCCGATCCAATTCTCTTTGTCGTCCATAAAGCACACGCTCCAACAAGTATAGTCTAAACCTCCGGGCACAATTCCGCGCCGTACTCTCGGAGAAAGATCTTCTGATACTCCTTATAGCTTTTGGCGAGCGGCTTCTCCACGGGACAGTGGATGCACCAAAATCCCGCCTCCTGATTCGGCACGACCGTCCGAAACCCTCGCCTGGAGAATTCCTTGCACTGCGACGTATCGTAGAGATGCCAGCCCGTGAAAAGATCTTCGCGCCAGAGCACGTCGTACTGCGTCGCAAGGAAGAGCCCGTCCGCCGCTTCGACATCGATGCTCTCGCCGTCCGGCTCCTTCATGCGCGTGTCGACGATACTCTCCGCCTCGCACGCATGAAGCACGCGTCCATAGCAGCGAAGCCCGTCCCACCACACGCCGCTTGCGGGCAACGAACGGCAGCCGATGACGCCGATCATGCCGATGCTCTCATCTGCAAAGATATTCAACATCGCCCGTGGAAAATCCTTGTTGACGAGCAAGGTGTCCTGATGCAGATAAACCTTGTAGAGAGCGCGCGACCTCGCCATGCCCTCGTTGTACCCCGCAGCCATCGACGAGGCACCGCGCACGGCGATATACTCGGCGCGAAAGCCTTCGGGCAAACGCAGATGGCGCAGGTAGAGCAGACACTCTGCGTACCATGCCTCATCGTTGACGCAGGTGATGAAGGCGATCGCCCTCTCATCCTTCATCTTCCGCCGCTCCTTTCACACTTTCTGCCGCAAGTTCCTGCAGTACATCCCGCACCTCGCCGCGCGGAAGCCTGCGTCGTGCCGCCTCGGCAAGTTCTCGCGCCAGCTGCGGCTCTGCCGTCTGTAGGAGCACGTTCAGGAGATCCTTCCGATGCACGATGGTCTGCGCGGCAAAGTCCACGAGGTATTCGAGGAAGATTCCTTCCTCGCGGCAGAGCTGCCAGAGAGCCGCTGCATTTTCTTCCACCTCTATGCCGTACTCAAGGCGGCGCAGGAGCGTCACAAGAGTTCGGCGCACAGCGGGCGTGAAGCACTCCTTCAGAGGTGCGACCTCGTCCGATGTGCGCCGCGCACGGCAGAGCCAAAACTTCGCTTCCAAGTCGCGCCCCGAATTTTCAAATTCCGCTGCTTCCAACCGCTCGATCACGCCCTGCGGCGCTTCACGCCATACAGGAAGAAAAGAAACCTCCTTATAAAAGGACGCCGCGAGCAGCGTCTCCATCTCAGGGCGAGCGAAGAGACGACGCACGATCGCATAGAAATGCCCGCCGCGCAGATCCTCGATGACACTCCAATGGCGTACGTTCAAGAAGCTCGTCAGGAGATAGCCCGTCGGTCGCAGGAAGAGGCCGAACCCTGCAGCAATGTCCTGCGGATTTCCCGCCGTTTCCAAACAGCGGTCGGCAAGGATATAATCGAAGCTCTCTCTCTCAAACGGCAAAGGTGTATCGCGGTAGTCCAAGAAGGACCAGGAGACATCCAGTCCCTGCAGTTCGGGTGCATCGGCATCATCCAGTTCCGCCGTCACGGCGAAGAGCGCGGCGGCAGGCATCATCTCGCGCAGTTTTGGCAGATAGGCGAGGCTTTCCACGACGAGCACAGAGAGAGCGGCGCGCGTCGGCGCGAGAAAGCGCAGCAAGCCACCGCCATATTCCATGAGATCGCCTCGCTCTTCACCCGCGTCCCTCAATGCATCTTGCGCGCCATCTCGCGCGCATTCTCCTTGAGTTCATCCGGTGTATGACCCTTGAGCCGCCACAGGCGTGTCGTCGCGTGCAGAGCGATCACGAGTTTCGTCATCTCCTCCTCTGCCGCCTCATCGTCAAGCTTGTCCAACGTTTCCAAAAACGCGGCGACGTCCTTCATGCTGCCGCCGTTCTGGAAGAGCAGGAGAATCTTTCCGACGGCTTCCGCTGCCTGCAGAACCTCCATCGAGAGCTTCGCCATGAAGAACTGCGCGAGCTTCTTGTAGGCGAGCGTCGCCTCGATATAGCCCTCTTCTCCCGCATCGTAAACCTTGCCGTAAGGAATCTCGGCAAAAGGAAGATTCTCCTTCTCCTTCTGCTCTCTTTCGAGCCACGGTGCACTCAAAAGCGTATGATACGCCAAGCCTCGCTCCGTGCCAACGACTTCCTTGTGCCAGCAGGAGCCGTTGAGCATCACGCCCATGAAGGCGGCGAAGTCAAGGCGCTGACCCTCTTCGAGATAAGCGTTGACCATGGCGAAAAGCTTATCGTAGTCGAGGAAGCCATAGTAGAAGAGAAGTCCTGTCGCGAGGCGCATGATCTCCGTATTGAGACGCACGGCATCCTCATAAGCTGCGGAATCGAGCTTCTTAAAGATTTCGGTCATCTCCTCGGGCATGTACCAATAGAGCTTTCCCTCATCCGCACCGACCGCCATGATGCCAAGTCCGCACAGGTAGTCGATGCGCACATCGTCCTCGCGGAAGTCATCGGCAAGCCCGCCCTTGTCCTGTATATGGCGAAACGCCTGGTACTGCTCCTCAAACGCCGACGGCAGCCAGCGTTCGGCAAACTGCACGGCGGCAGGCAAAAGAGTGTCGATGAGCGCAGGCAACGTCATGTCATCCGTCTCCTCCAGGCAGAGGTTGTATGCCAAGTCGTCCAGTTCTTCGCGCGACAGGCAGCCCAGAGCCTCTTTGAGCGTGCGGTTTTCGGGCAGTGCACGGCGATAAAAGCGCTTCCTGCGCTCCTCCTCGCCCATCAGGATTCCATCCAATCTCGCCTTCTTCTCCATGAAATCTTCCTTTCTCAACGTGGCTTTCCCACCGCAGCGGGTGCATCCCATCTCATTGGAAATACTCGGCAATTCCTTCCGCGATGCCCTGCGCGGCATTCTCCACGCCTTCCTCCGAGTTCATCATCTGCTCCTCGCGCGGATTGGAAACGAAGGCCGTCTCCAAGAGCATCGCGGGCATATCCGTATGACGGCACACATAGAAGGCGCACGGCTTCGTGCCGCGGTCGAGCGTACCGAGGCGGCGCAGCACACCGCGCTTGACGCAGTCGGCAAGGCGCGTGCTGTCAGCCGATCCCATCTCGTAGTAGTAGCCCGTTGTGCCGTGCGCTTCAGGCCCTGAGAAAGCATCGAGATGTATGCTGAGGAAGATGTCCGCCGAGTTTTGATTCGCGATGTCGCAGCGAGCCTGCAGTTCCTCCACATCCGTCGCCTTCGCCTTCTTCGGCGAAACCTCCGTGTCCTCCGTGCGCGTCAAAATGACCTCTGCCCCCTCTGCTTCCAAGAGCGCCTTGAGTCTTTTCGCGATGCGAAGCGCGATGCTCTTTTCCGTCACGCCCGTCGGTCCGATGGCACCCGTGTCGCTGCCGCCGTGCCCGGGATCGAGGACAATGCGCTTGCCGTCAATGCCCGGCGCTGCGCTGCTCTGGCTTCTCGGGCGTGCCGGCACGGAGGCCGACCCTGCGGAAGACGCATCATCCGACCCTTCCGCCGTCTCCACTTCGCCCGACGGATTTCTCCCGCGCTCGAGGTCGATGTTCGAACCACCCGAAGAAGCTCCTCCTGCGGAAGACGCGCTGCTGCCCGCACTGCCCGAAAGATTGCCAAAGTCCATGACCACGCGGTACGGCACAGGGCCGCCTTCCAGAGAGAACACGTCGTAATTGCTGCTGCTCTTATACATCTCTGTCTCCACGACGATGCGTACCGTAGTCGGATTGAACTGCCCGATGCGCACCTTCGTCGCGAACTGACTTTCAATCTTCTGGCTCTTTGCAACAGAAGGCGAGAGGCGTGCACCTGAGAGGTCAACGACGACACGCCCGGGCGAGGCGAGCGTCATCGACTTGTAGTCAACCTCGCCGTCCGCATCGACGACGATGCGCACCTTCTCCTTGTCCGCATGGACGCGCACATTCTTGATCTGAGCCAAAGGCGCCGCCTGCGCCGTCGGAGGCGCCAAGAAGCTCAAGAAATAAGCGCCCAAAGCGAAAACGAAAAAGAAAAGCCAACGAAACGACACGTTCATGCGAACCCCTCCTGTCAAACCTCAAAGCATGTTGCGCAGGAACGCCTGCGTGCGCTCTTCCTGCGGCTGTTGGAAAAGGTCTCGGGGCTTCCCCTGCTCCACGATCGTACCGTCCGCCATGAACACCACTTGCTGCGACACCTCTCGCGCGAACGCCATCTCATGCGTCACGACGACCATCGTCATGTGCTCTGCCGCTAGTTCGCGCATCGTCTTCAAGACCTCGCCTGTGAGCTCGGGGTCGAGCGCCGACGTCGGCTCGTCGAACAGCATGATCTCAGGACGCATAGCAAGCGCGCGCGCGATGGCGACGCGCTGCTGCTGGCCGCCCGACAGGCGTGCGGGGTAGGCGTCGCGCTTGTCAAAAAGTCCGACCTTTCGGAGAAGTTCCTCCGCCGTCGGCAGGATTTCCTCGCGCTTCATGCCCTTGACCTCAACAGGCGCCTCCAACAGATTCTGCAGCACCGTCATGTGCGGGAAGAGGTTGAACTGCTGAAAGACCATGCCCATCTTCAACAGAAGGGTGCGGCACTTCCCGCTCGAAGCGTACTCCGTATGACCGTCCTCGTTCTCTGCAGCGAGGAAATCCCCATCGATCTCGATCGAACCCTTGTCGATGTCCTCGAGCCGATTGATGCAGCGCAGCAGCGTCGACTTGCCTGAGCCTGAAGGCCCGATGATGGAAAGCGTCTCGCCGCGTTGGGCTGCGAGATCGATGCCGCGCAGCACCTCATTCGCCCCGAAGCTCTTATGGATGCCGTGCATGCGGATTGCCGGCTCATTCATCGTACTTGCCATAGTACGCCTCCAATTTCTTGAATCCCCACGTCAGAACGAACGTCATCGCGAGATAAAAGACTGCCGCCACGAAAAACGGCGTCATGTCGAACTCGCGCTGCACGATCGTACGAGCCACGCGCAGGAGGTCGTTCATCGCCAAAATGTAGATGAGCGACGTATCCTTGACGAGGTTGATCGTCTCGTTGCTCACAGGCGGCAGGACGTGACGGATCATCTGCGGCACGATGATGCGCCGCATCGTCTGCGTGTACGTCATGCCGAGAGACTTCGCCGCTTCATACTGCCCGCGCCCGATCGACTGGATGCCCGCGCGAAAAATTTCCGCGAAGTACGCCGCATAGTTGAGCGTAAACGCGAGGAGCGCCGCCGCGATGTCGGGCAGGCGTATGCCAACCATCGGCAGGGCGAAGTAGACGAAGAGAAGCTGCAGCATCAGCGGCGTGCCGCGCATGAGCCAGATGTAGAACTCCATCAGAAGGCGCAAAGGCCCGAGCTTCGATATGCGGCAGAGCGCGACGAGAAGCCCCAAGGGCAGTGACAAGAGGAGCGTCACGCAGAAAATTTCCAGCGTGATTTGTGCGCCCTCCATCATCAAGAGCGCCGTCCCCATGATTTGTTCCATAGATTTCTCTCCTTATTTTTCGGAAGCATCGCTTTTTGCGCGCTCCGACGATTGCCCCTCTATCTTATCACAAATTTTCCCTTTCGCCCATATTTTTAGGAGAAAATAGATATGCAACATGGGAAAACGCACGAAGCGTCAGCCGTCCGCATGGGCTGTCGCAAGTATGCCCATGCTCACATTCCATGGCCAAGACATATCATCTGCGGACATATCCCAAGCCGTCGGCACAGCAATCGTCCCGCCTCTTCTTCTCTGATGGATAAAATATTTTTACAAAAGCAACATTTTCTTTTGACCTATATGCGCATAATATGTATAATATAAATAGGAGGAGTGACCGCGATGAGATTCAAGGAACTTGAACGGATCATCAAAAAGGACGGTTGGTATTTCGACAGCTCCAACGGCTCGCACATGCACTACAAGCATCCAGAGAAGAAGGGAAAGATCACGATACCGAATCACCCTGGCGACCTCGACCCAAAAACCGTTAAATCTGTCTTGCGGATGACAGGCTTGCAATAACAGCCCGTTTCCGAAAGGAGGCTTCT
>ERZ773076.1007-NODE-1007-length-12862-cov-3.710393_pt1 | contig 12862 bp, 15 predicted proteins | sample MGYA00580613_ERZ773076 | MGnify/ENA primary metagenome ERZ773076 (study PRJEB29015, sample SAMEA2738005) | human oral metagenome | biome: human oral; feature: human-associated habitat; material: dental | place: China | collected 2057 ...
GCGGTGCGCCGAAAAAACGGCGGTTGCGAAAGACAGAGCGAAAATCGCGGTGATCCGAGCGGAAAGCTGAAACAACGGAAAATTGCGAGAACATCAAGACATGAAAAACCGGATTGGCAGAGGGTTATCAAGGCCGATGCGACGACGGAAGCTTTTTGGCAGAAGCAAAGTGTGCAGGCGCGAAGCTTTCAGGGGATTGGTTTTAAACGCCCGTGATCGGGAGAGAAAGGAGTATCGGTGGAAGCGGGAAAGGTATATTTTGTCGGCGCGGGGCCGGGGGCGGAGGATCTTCTGACCCTGCGCGGCGCGGCACTTTTGGAGGAAGCGGATGTCGTGGTCTATGCGGGATCCTTGGTGAACGCAGCGCTCTTAAAGCGCTGTAAGCCGGAGGCGGAGATTCACGACAGCGCGCGGCTTGACTTAAACGAGGTACTGGATATTCTGATTCCGGCCGCAAAGGCCGGAAAGCGTGTGGTGCGCCTGCACACCGGAGACCCTTCCGTCTACGGCGCACACCGGGAGCAGATGGACGCCCTAAAGGCAGCCGCTGTGCCCTTTGAAGTCTGTCCCGGCGTCTCCTCCTTCTTCGGTGCGGCGGCTTCGCTCGGGGCGGAGTACACCCTGCCCGGCGTCTCGCAGACGGTCATCCTGACCCGCGCGGCGGGACGCACGCCGGTCCCGGAAAAGGAAAGGCTCTCGGCACTCGCGGCGCACGGCGCAAGTCTGGTACTCTTTCTCTCGGCGGGGCGCGCCGCCGAGGCGGTGGAAGAGCTGCTTCGGGGCGGTTACTACACGACGGAGACTCCGGCTGCCATTGTATACAAGGCGACCTGGCCGGACGAGCGCATTCTGCGCACCACACTCGGCGAACTTGCCAAAGATGCGGAGGCCGCCGGGATTACCAAGACTGCGCTGCTCTTAATCGGAGATTTTCTCGGTGCCGAATATGAGAACTCAAAGCTCTACGACCCGAGCTTTACGACTGAATTCAGAGAGGGGAAACAAGCATGAAACCATATACGATTGCGGTGGTCGGAATCGGCCCCGGAGACCGGGAGTCCATGACTTTAAAGGCGCTTCACACGATTGAGGCAGCCGATACGATTGTCGGCTACAGCACCTACTTAAAGCTGATTGAAGACTTATTGGCGGGAAAAGAGGTCGTTCAGAGCGGCATGACCGAGGAGATACAGCGCTGCGAAGAGGCGATTGCCCTTGCGCTTCAGGGAAAACAGGTCGCCGTGGTCTCCTCGGGCGATGCCGGCGTTTACGGCATGGCAAGCCTTATCCTAGAACTCGCGGCGGCACACAAGGAGCTCACGGTCGAAGTGGTGCCGGGCGTCACGGCAGCGCTCTCCGGCGCAGCCCTGCTCGGCAGCCCGCTGACCCTCGACTTTGCCTGCATCAGCCTCTCGGATCTCCTGGTACCCTGGGAGCAGATTGAGCGGCGCTTAAAGAGCCTCGCGGCTTCGGGTATGGCGGTGGTCATTTACAATCCGGGCAGCCGGAGCCGCAAGGACTGCCTTCCGCGGGCGGCGGAAATCTTCCTCGAGGCGCGCAGGGCGGATACGCTCTGTGCGATTACGCGTAACATAGGCCGGAAGGGGGAGAGCAAGGAGGTGCTGACACTCGGGGAACTGAAAAGTCGCGAGGTCGATATGCGTACCACGGTCTTTATCGGCGCGGAGGACAGCATCGAGTTGAACGGCTACCTCCTGACGCCGCGCGGCTACGATAAGAAGAGGAAGGGCTAAGGTGGCGTTGCAAGCTGGCGAGACAAGCTTTTTCGAGGCGACTTTGCGCATTTTGCCGCCGGACCCGGCTGCGGCGGAGGCCGCGGCGAACAAGTTTCTCTCGATTGCGATGCCGCTTCACGGGCTCGGCGTGCTCGAAGAGGATTTAATCCGCATGGCGGGGATTCAGGGGACTGCGGCGCTTCGCTTAAAGCCGCGGAAACTGTTTGTCTTCTGTGCGGACAACGGTGTCGTGAAGCAGGGGGTCACCCAGACCGGGCAGGAGGTGACCACAGCGGTCTGCGAGCACCTCGCCTACGGCGGGAGCACGGTGAATCGCATGGCCGCGCTCGCGGACTGTGCGGTGGTCCCGGTCGATGTGGGCACTGCGGGAGAGCCGCGGGGCAAGGAAATCCTTCGGCGGAAGGTACGAAGCGGAACGCGGGATTTTACGGAAGAAGCCGCAATGACGCGGGAAGAGTGTTTACAGGCACTTTGTATCGGCATGGAGCTTGCGGCCGAAGAAAAGCGGCGGGGAACGGCCCTCCTTCTTGCGGGAGAGATGGGGATAGGCAATACGACCACCAGCGCGGCATTAACGGCGGCCCTGCTGGAACGGGATTCCGCGGAACTCATAGGGCGCGGCGCGGGGCTATCGGATGAGGGACTTGCGCGAAAGCGGCGCGCGGTGGAGAAGGGACTGGCGCTTCATAAGGACTTGCGCGGCGATGCGCTCGGGCTTCTGTCTGCGCTCGGCGGATTTGACTTGGCGGCGCTCGCGGGACTCATGCTCGGCGCGGCCGTCGAACAAATTCCGCTGCTACTCGACGGCATCATCACGGAGGCAGCCGCCCTCGCCGCAGTTTGCCTCGCACCGGGGGTTCGAGGCTACCTCTTTGCGAGCCACTGCTCGGCAGACCCGCTCGCGGAGGCTCTCCTTACGGCGCTCGACTTAAAGCCCCTCATTTCCGCGGGTCTGCACCTCGGCGAGGGCACGGGGGCGGTTGCGGCGCTCCCGCTCCTTGACATGGCAGAGGCGGTGTACAGCGGGGCAGATAGCTTTACGGAGCTCGGCATTGCGGCCTATACGGAGCAGGGAGGAAAGCAATGAATTCCGCCTACGAACACGGCGGCGCCTGCTTTCCGCGGGGCGGCGTGCAAGAAAGCGGTATCACGGACTTCTCGGTGAACATTAACCCGCTCGGTATGCCGCCCGCGGTGCGGGAAGCGCTGCACCGCGCGGTTGACGCCTGCATCCACTATCCGGATCCCTTTGCGAGCGGACTCCGCGCGGCGCTTGCCAAGCGCTATGCGGTCAGCGAGACACAGGTCTTTTGCGGAAACGGCGCGGCGGATGTGATTGAGCGGCTCGCGGAGGTGCTGAAGCCGAAGCGCGCCCTGCTTCTTGCCCCGAGTTTTTCGGAGTACGAGCGAGCGCTCACGCGGCGCGGCTGTCACTGTGCGTTTCATATGCTGCGCCGCGAAGAGGGTTTTCAACTCACGGAGCGGGTGCTCGACGATCTAAACGAGGAGGCCGAGCTCTTCTGGCTCTGCCTCCCGAACAACCCGACGGGACTGGTTCCCACATCGGATTTATTTGCGCGCATTCTTTCGCGCTGCGCGGAAAGGAACATCACCCTGATTACCGATGAGTGCTTTTTCGGTTTCTTGAACCGGGAAGATGCGCCCACGCTCCGGCATCATCTGGGAGCAGACGGAGGCAGGGCGCGGCGCATTCTTCTCGGGGCGTTCACGAAGACCTTTGCGATGCCGGGCGTGCGGCTCGGCTACTGCGTGAGCTCGGATCCCGCGCTCGGCGAAGCCCTCTTTGCGGCCGGACAGCCCTGGCCGGTTTCGGTGCTCGCGGAGGCGGCCGGAGAGGCGGCCCTCGCCTCTCCGGATTGGGAAAGAGAAAGTGCGGCAAAAATCGCCGTCTGGCGGGCGGAACTCGCTGTGGGCCTGCGCTCTCTCGGGCTCTGGGTCTCGGAGAGCGAGAGTAATTTTCTGCTTGTTTCGGACGCAGTGCCGAACGCAGCAAAAAATGCGGCAAGACTTCGCTTCGCTGCGGCGTGCGGACTTCCGCTCCGCGACTGCGCGAACTTTCGCGGGCTCTCCGTGGGCTACTTTCGAACTGCGGTGAAGACGCCCGAAGAGAATCAGCGTCTTTTATCGGCGCTCGCTGACTTTGAGAAGGAGGGCGAATGGCAAAGACAATCATGATTCAGGGCACCTGCTCCAACGCGGGCAAGAGCCTGTTTGCGGCGGCGCTCTGCCGCGTCTTCCGGGAGGACGGCTACCGGGTGGCGCCCTTTAAGTCTCAGAACATGGCGCTGAACTCCGCGGTCACGCCGGACGGGCTCGAAATCGGGAGAGCGCAGGCCATGCAGGCGGAGGCCGCCGGCATCGCCCCAGATGTGCGCATGAACCCCATACTCTTAAAGCCGAACTCGGACACGGGTTCTCAGCTGGTGCTCTGCGGAAAACCGGTCGGGGACTACAGCGCAGTCGAATATCAGAAAAAGAAGAAGGAACTGCTCTCCGAAGTGTTGAAGGCCTATCACAGCCTCGCGGCCGAGCAGGATATCATGGTGATTGAGGGGGCGGGTTCCCCGGCGGAGATTAACCTCCGCGCCGACGACATTGTGAATATGGGACTCGCCGAGGCGGTCGATGCCCCTGTCATCTTGATCGGCGACATAGACCGAGGCGGCGTGTTTGCCGCGCTCTACGGGACGGTGAAACTCCTCTCCGAGGCCGAGCAGGCGCGCATCAAGGGGCTGGTAATCAATAAGTTCCGCGGGGACATCAAAATTCTGGAGCCCGGCTTAAGGCAGATCGAGGCGCTCACCGAAAAGCCTGTGCTCGGGGTTCTTCCCTACCGTCACTTTGATTTGGAGGATGAGGATTCCCTTTCGGAGCGGCTTCGGAAGACAAAAGCAGAGTCGGAAGCTCTGCTTCGCCTTGCCGTGATCCGTCTTCCGCGGCTCTCGAATTTCACGGATTTCGATCCGCTGCAGGCGGCGCCGGACGTAGCCTTAAGTTATGTGAGCAGCCCGGAAGAAATCGGGGCTGCGGACCTTTTGATTTTGCCGGGCTCCAAGAGTACGCTTGAAGACCTCGCGTGGCTAAAGGCACAGGGCTTTGCATCGTGCATCCGGGACTTTGCGGCGTCCGGCCGCCCGGTACTCGGTATTTGCGGCGGGTACCAGATGCTCGGCGAAACACTGCGGGACAAAGAGAGCGGCATAGAGGCGGCGGGGCTTGGGCTCTTGCCGGTCGATACCGTGTTTTACGCGGCCAAGCAAACGGTCTGCGCATCCGGAACAATTACGGCTTCGAGCGGCTTTTGGGCAGCGCTTGCCGGGCAAAAGACCGAGGGCTATGAAATCCACATGGGACAGAGCCGTATCGGCAAAGAAGCCGATTGCTTTCAGCGCCTTTCTGCACGAGAGGACAGTGAGCGGCAACGCGCGGACGGCTGCACGACAGGCGCTGTCTGCGGAAGCTATCTGCACGGCCTATTTGACGAAGCGGCGGTCACAGAGGCACTTCTTAAGGCGCTTGCAGCGAGAAAGGGGCTTTCTTACCCGCACCGATTAAAAAGTCGCAGGGAGCGGCAGGAAGCGGGCTTCCGGCTCCTATCGCAAACGCTGCGGGAACATTTTGATTTGCGGGAACTGTACCGCATCATGGGAGTTGAGAGATGAGCATAGAATTTTGGAAGCCGGAGGAAATCGAGGCAGAGAGCTTTCGGCGCATCAGCGAGGAACTCGGAGATCGGCAGTTTCCCGCCGGGGTCGATTTGGTTGTGAAGCGCGTCATACACACGACGGCGGACTTTTCGTTTGCGGACACCCTGCTTTTTTCGGAAGGCGTGGTCGAACAGGGCAAGGAAGCGATACGGCAGGGGGCCTGCATCGTGACAGATACCAATATGGCGCTTGCCGGCATCAATAAGGCAAGGCTCGCGGGCTTCGGCGCTACGGCGCGCTGCTTTATGGCGGAGGCGGATGTGGCAGCCGAGGCAAAGGAGAGGGGCGTGACTCGCGCGACGGTCTCAATGGAGCGGGCGGCAGCGCTCTCCGCGGAGCGACCACTGATACTCGCAATCGGCAATGCACCGACCGCACTTGTAAAAATCAAGGAGCTCATGGATGCCGGGCAACTGAAGCCCGCGCTTTTAATCGCGGCGCCGGTCGGCTTTGTCAATGTGGTCGAGGCAAAGGAACTCTTTGTCGGGAGCAGCACGCCGCACATCATTGCGCGCGGCCGTAAAGGCGGCTCGACCGTCGCGGCGGCCATCGTGAACGCGATACTCTACCAGATTTGAGAAGCACCGCAGCGCCCCGAAGAACCTTTCTTGAGAAGAAGGACAAAAGGCGGGAAGCAGATAAGAGTGCAAACCGGTAGGCGGGGAAAAGAAGCAGAGGAAAAACCTGCATGCTTGCGTCGCAAGACCCGAGTCATGTCTGACGGCCAAGAGATACCGCAAGTGCATCGAGAAAAATTTGAGAGGCACTTGAGAAGCGGATTGATTTTGTACTAAATACCGAAGGCAGTAGAGGAGCGAAAGACAAAGAATACAGCGGGACAAATCCGGGGAAGAAAGAGAAGGGAGCGTGAGATGAGCAAGCTTTACGAAGCCGTCATGGGGCTGGTGGTCGCGGACGCACTCGGCGTTCCGGTCGAGTTTGCGCCGCGGGACAGCTATTTGGTGACGGAAATGACGGGCTACGGGACCTACCGGCAACTGCCCGGTACCTGGTCGGACGACAGTTCCATGACGCTTGCGACCTTGGAGAGTTTTAAGCGCAAGGGCTGTGTGGATCCCGCCGATATCATGCAGAACTTTTTTCTCTGGCTCTTTGAGAAACGGTTCACGGCGCGAGACTATGTCTTTGACGTTGGCAATGCCTGCCGAAAGGCCATTTGGACCTACGGACAGGGGGCGCGCCGCAGGACTGCGGCGGAACAGAAGAGCGAGACAACGGAAACGGCGCGCTGATGCGCATGCTGCCGCTTGGCCTCTTACTCGAGGGGACGGACGAAGCAAAGGCAGCCGCTGTGCGGCAGGTTGCGGGACTCACCCACAACCATATGATTTCGCACATCGGCTGCCTGATTTATGTGTTTGTCGTAGGGGAATAGCTTCGCGGGGGTGAAAAGCGGGAGGCGCTTTCTTCTGCCTTAGAGCGCGCGGCGCGGATTTACGGAAACGAGCCCGCCTGGCAGAACTATGTCCGTCTCCCGAAAATCGAGACCTTGGGCCGCGAGGAGATTAAGAGCAGCGGCTATGTCGTGGACACGCTGGAAGCAGCGCTCTGGTGCCTCTTGCGGACAGAAAGCTACCGCGATTGCGCCCTCCTTGCCGTGAACCTCGGAGAAGATACGGACACCGTGGGCGCGGTGGCGGGCGGCCTCGCGGGACTCATCTACGGCCTTGACGGCAAGACGGGCATCCCGGCGGAATGGATTGAAGTGATACCGCGGAAAGCGTGGATACGGGAGCTCTGCGAAGGCGTGGAGGCGATACGCTGCTAGGCGTTTCGGCGGTATTCTAGAATTCGTAATGCGTCCAAAGGCTGATGATTTTTACGGTATTGACTTCCTCGAGCACCTCGTAGACAAGACGATGTTTGACATTGATTCTCCGGGAATAAGCCCCCTGAAGATCCCCAATCAGCTTTTCGTAGGGCGGGGGTGTTTGGTAGGGATTTTCTCTTAGGATCTCGATCAGCGCCTTGGCTTTTGTATCCAATTTTGCCGACTTTAGCTTGGGAATATCGGCAGTGGCTTTTTTTGTATACACAATGGTATACATTACCAAGTGACCTCATCTTCCGACAGGCAGTCTTCCAAAGAGGTGTGCAGTCCCTCGATAATCTTCGCACGTTCTTTCGGGAGAGAAGAGAGATACAGGGTCTCCATCAGGCTGTTATAGTCTTCCTCGCTAATCAGGACAGCATTGCCTGCTTTAGTGCTGATATTCACAGGTTCGTTATAACGTATGGTCTGTTCCAGAAGTTCAAAGATGTTTTTTCTGAAGTTGGTAATATTTGTGTTCAGCATAATGATGCCTCCTTGCATGTACATGATAACGTACGTACTTGGATGTGTCAAGAAGCTCGGAATGAGGAAGGCGAGGATGGGGCTTGTCGCCTCAGGTACCTTTTGTGATACTATCGTAGGGAGAGGAAACGGAAGAGAAAGGAGACAGAATGGCAGAAGAAAAGAAGATGGGACGTCCGACGGATAACCCGAAAGGCCGGCCGATTCATGTGCGGCTGGATGCCGAGGCGGACGCGATTTTGGAAGCGTATTGCGCGCGTGAGAATGTGACACGGGCAGAGGCAATTCGGCGCGGTATTTCCTTATTGAACAAGCAGAATTGAATCGGGAAAAAGAGGGCGCAGTTGCGCCCTCTTTTTGTGTGACGGGTCGTGTGATGCATGTACCCAATCGAAGCGCTTTTTGCATCGGTTGCAGCTGATTTTTCGCTAACCCGGAATATAGAAAAAAGCGCGTATCCAAGCGATTTCCGCTCAGATACGCGCTTTTATTTGAGAGCTGATGACGGGAATCGGACCCGTGACCTCCGCACTACCAATGCGACGCACTACCGACTGTGCTACATCAGCCTCTTGCCATAAGGCTTATGTAGAATAGCACGGAGAGAAGTAATTGTCAACGAAAAGTTTTCTCGAGTCGATGCAAAAATAAGGCGGCCGAGAGAAGGTCCGCGGCACCGCCGGGACTTACGTTTCGCTGCTTGCAAGTCTCTTTGAGCTCGTAGAGCAGGTCTGTCCCTTCCGGCGTAAAAGCGCCGCCGTGCGAGAGGATGTTGCGGCAGTCCGCACGGAGGGTGAGCAGGGCGTCCTTCCCGCCGCGGTACAGCACGTTGGTGTCACTGACATGCAGGATGAGATGCAGGAGTACATTGAGGACGCTCGCCTCCGCGGGACGCTCCTCTGCCTCGTACTGCCGAAGCAGGGGCAGGGCGACACTGCGGAGCACCGGGAAGCCCTTGGCCGCCGCGCTGCGAACACCGCCTGTGCCGTCGCGGTGCAGCACCGCTTCGCCGTGGGCCTTTCCGACTTCTCCGGCTTTTAAGTCAGCGAGCTCCTGCCGCAGGGTGTCGCCGACCAAGTTCTGTACCTCGTCCAGAATTGTTTCGGCGGAGAGTTTGCCGCTTTTTGCGTAGAGTAGCCCTGCGCCCGCGGAGAGAAGCCCGAGGGTAAAGACAGCGCCCTTATGGGTGTTGACGCCGCCCGTTGCCGCGTACATCTCGCTTTCGGCGCGTTTTCCGATTTCCCGGAGCCGGGAAAAGAGTGCGGCATCCGTTTCTCGCGCCGCATCGGGCAGGGAGAAGCAGGTTTGGTAAGCCGTAACGGCCATTTCCCGCAGGAAAGGAGTGATTGCGGCGGTACTCAAAATAAAGTCCTCAAACTTCATATCCGCGTGTGCGCCGGAATCGATGCGGTCCACAAGGCCGGGCTTCGGCGCGGCGTAGACCTCATCGAGGAGGGAGAGCGCCGCATGATTTTCGAGTGCGGAGAAGAAAGACGCGGAGAGCGGAAAGGCCTCCCGGAGCAGAGAGTCGCAGCGGGAAAAAAGAGCCTTCACGCTGTGGGCGCGGCTTCTCGCGCAGACTACGGCAGTCTCCTCGCAGAGCAGGCAGCGGCGGGGCGGCAGGGAAAAATCCTCGCGGGAGAGTTTCTGTCCCTCGCAATTCAGCACATCGATGTCAAAGAGCCGGGCGAGCGGCTCGCTGTCCTCGAGTGCGACCGCGAGGCGCTTCACGGCCTCGGGCGGCGCGCCGACCAGGCAGAGCCAGCTGTCCCCGCTCACGCGGCGCAGTTCGCGTGTTCGGAGGAGCGCATAGTCCTCGCGGTGTAAGAGCGCCGTGAGCCGTTCTTTGCCGAAGAGAAAGCCGCTCCGGATGAGCGGCGTCTGCTTCACCGCGCCCGGAATGTTCATGCCGAAGGAGAGAAGGGCGGTCGGCGCGGGGAAGGAAGCAGCCGCCGCGAGCATTTCGTTCTGGGCGTGTACGCGCTCATCGCGCGCCCGCATCATATCTTCGACGCTCACGGCGTAGGGGGTAAAATCAGACATGGAACTCCTTTCTCAGGAAGAAGCCTCGGACGCTCTGAGCTCATTCCAATGGGCGTTTAACCATTCGCCTGTGACCGGGGGCACGAGTGACAGTACTTCCGGGCAGACGCCCTTTTCGCTAAGCAGGGCGCGCACGCGGGAGGCGCTGATCGGTTCACTGCCCAGTTCTCGCCGCGGCAGTTCGTCGAGCAAAATGCCGGTGGGCGGCAAAATTTCCCAGAGCGCCCGGTTATAGCAGGCCGTTGTCGGGTCCAGCGGCTCCGAGCCCACAAAGCGGACGGAAATGCCGAGTTTCGGGGCAAGACAGTGCGCAAAAAGTGTCGCATCCAGTTCGCACTGGAGGGCGGCGGCATCCTCCCCCGCTTTTAGGAAATAGGTCGGGAAGGTGTTGCCGGAAATCATATAGGGGCCGCTCAAAAAGACATGTACGTTCGGCAGGTCTTTGACGCCCTCTTTAACCAGTTGAAAGCGAACCTCAGTCGGGAAGAGGGAGCGGTTCTCCTCGACCACAAAGAGGCAGAGTAAGTCTACCTTTGCCGCGGCGTATTCCACGAGCGCGCGGTGGCCGAGCGTAAAGGGATTACAGTTCATCACGATTGCGCCGACCGTTTTTCCATCGTGCGGCGGCAGGGCGGAGAGGACGCTCTCCGCAAAGCGCTCGGGGCCGTCCGGGCGGTTTTCGAGCATCGCAAGCGCGCCCGTCTCAGCGAGCAGGCGGAGGCCGCAGGAAGAGAAGAGCGTCGCCTTCTCGCGCCGCGTGATCACAAAGAGATCAAAGTAGCCGCGCTGAAAGCGGTTCTCGATGAGGGCGGAGAGTAGGGTGCCGAGCGCATTCTGCCCGCGCAGTTCCTCGCTGACCGCAAAGCACTTTAAGAGCGACCGGGCAGCGCAGCCGCAGCCCACCAAGTTTTCGTTTGCGTCAAAGATGCCGTAGGCCGTATCGAGATCGGGCTCGCACTGCAACTTATTTTCCACGAGAAAGGCGCGGAGCTTTTCCCACTCCGAGGGATAGGAGAGCAGAATCTCTCCGAGATGATAATTGTCTGTCATACAATGTACTCGCTTCCGAAATCTGTTACCGTTTGCCGCTTCAGCATAGCATAAGAGCAGGGAAAACAAAACGCCGGGGAAGGCTCCCCGGCGCAGCGGAACCGGTTTCGGTTCCGGGTTTTATCTGTTCACTCAGTCTGCAAACTGAAAAGGCTTAATCTCACGAACCACATCCATGATGCTGCCGTCGCGCGCCTCGATGATACCGACCACGCGCTCTCCGAACTGCACGCGCTCCGGTTCGCCCGTCATCGCATAGGCAATGTCGCGGAGTTCTTCGATGCTCTTTAACGGGAGACCCGAATCCTTCAGCGCGTCAATCAAATCCTGCCGCTTCGGGTTAATCGCGATGCCGTAGTCGGTGATCACGACATCCACATCCTCACCCGGCGTCGTGACCGTGGTCACATCGGTGCAGACCGAGGGAATGCGTCCCTGCAGAATCGGGGTGATCACGATGGTGCACTTTGCGCCCGCCGCCGTGTCCGGGTGGCCGCCCTGTGCGCCGCTCACGACGCCGTTCGAGCCGACCACGACATTGCAGTTGAAGTGCACATCGACCTCAAGGGCCGCGAGAATTACAAAGTCGAGCTTGTTGACATAGGCGCCCTTGTTAAACGGGTCCGCATACTCGCCCGCCGTGATGTAGTGGTGATTCGGGTTGGTCGCCGCACTCTGAATCGCGTACTCGTCAAAGTCCTGCGTGTCCACAAGTGTGCGCGCAAGACCCTCTTCGAGAAGCTGGCACATCGGCTTCGTGATGCCGCCGACACCGAAGCTCATGTGGATGTTCCGCTCGCGCATCACATCGGCGAGCGAGATGGTGCTGGCAATCGAAGCGCCGCCCACACCGGTCTGGTAGGAGAAGCCGTCCTTAAAATAGGGCGTGCGCTTCACAACCTCGGTGCAGTAGCTCGCCATGAGGAGCTTTCTCTGGTCGGAGGTCGGCTTTGCCGCGCCCGTCGCAATCTTCGAGGGATCGCCGATTTCATCGACCACGACCACATAGTCCACATAAATCTGGCTGATCTGGTGCGGCCAGTTCGGGAAGGGAACCAGGCAGTCCGTGATTGCGACCACCTTGTCCGCATAGAGGGCATCCGGCGCGGAGTAGGAGAGCACGCCGCAGTTTGCCTTGCCGCCGTTTGCGTTTAAGTTGCCGTACTCGTCCGCGGTCGGGGCACCGATAAACGCGATGTCGATGTGCGTTTCGCCGGACTCAATCGCGCGGACGCGGCCGCCGTGGCTCCGCATGATTGCGAGACCCTGAAGCCGTCCCTCGGAGATTGCCTTGCCGATTTCGCCGCGCACGCCCGAACTCTGAATGTTGGTGATGGTGCCGTCGTCAATCATGTAGACAATCGGGTTATTCTGGCTGCCCATCGAGGAAGCGCAAATCGTGATGTTCTTAATGCCGAGCTTATGGACCTCTTCCATAACCATGTTGAGGACTTTGTCGCCCTCGCGGAAGTGGTGGTGGAAGCTCAGCGTCATGCCGTCCTTGATTTCACATTTCAAAAGGGCGTCCTTGATGGACGGGAGGAGTTTCGAGCCCTCGGAATTGATGACGGGTTTGACACGCGCGCCGTCACGGCGAAACTCTTTTCCGTCCATTGCGTGCGAGCCGCGGAACACATCCTTGCCGGTCGCCTGTAAAATTTCCTCCGGAATATCTCTGCCGACTGCATTTTTCATTTAGAGTTCCCCCTTGTACACGCCGGATGCCTTGGCGAGCGCAATGACGCGCTGCGCGCCGTCGTAGAATGCAATGTCAATCATCTTGCCGTCCACCGTGAAGACGCCGATGCCTTCCTTCCGCTTGGAGTCGATCTCGCGAATTACCTTCTCGGAGAAAATGATCTCCTTCATGCTCGGCGTGAAGACTTCGTGGACAATCGGAATCTGGCGCGGGTTGATGATGGACTTGCCGTCAAAGCCCATGTCCTTAATCAGCATGACTTCCTTCC
>ERZ773076.1011-NODE-1011-length-12827-cov-2.913248_pt1 | contig 12827 bp, 11 predicted proteins | sample MGYA00580613_ERZ773076 | MGnify/ENA primary metagenome ERZ773076 (study PRJEB29015, sample SAMEA2738005) | human oral metagenome | biome: human oral; feature: human-associated habitat; material: dental | place: China | collected 2057 ...
CATGCGCTCGGGATTCGTCGTGCTCTCGGCGAAGACCGCCTTGACCTTGTGCTCGACGATGAAGTCTGCGGTCTTTTCAATGTCGGCATTCGCCACCTCGGAATTCGTGCTCACGCCCTGCGGCGCGACGACCGTCATGCCGTAGCTTTTGGAGAAATAGTTGAAAGCATCGTGCGGCGTGACGAGGTTGCGCTTGCCCTCAGGAATGGACGCAATCTTCTCCTTGACCTCAGCGTCGAGCGCATCGAGTTTGGCGAGGTAGGCGGCGCAGTTCGCCCGAATCTCCTTCTCATGCTCGGGCACGAGCTTGGAGAGACTATCCGCCGCCTTCTCCGTCGCCTTCTTGTAAAGCGCAATGCTGAACCAGAAGTGCGGATCGACGACGCTCTCGCCGTCCTCTTCCATGCGCAGTACGGCATCCGCAGGGAAGTCCGCCGTCACCGCCGTGCCGCGTTTTTCAAGGATTTCGACCATTTTGCCCTCGAAATGCAGCCCGTGGTAAAGCACGAGATCGGCGTCCTTGAGCTTTTTGAGATCCGCCGGCTGAGCGACGTAAAGATGCGGGTCTTCTCCCGCCGGAATGACGAGGTCGATATCGACGTAGTCGCCCGCCAGTTCCTTCGTCATGTCGGCGAGAAACGACGTCGTCACCGTGACCTTCTTCTTGCCCGAGGGCGCATCCCCTGCTGCACCGCCGCAGCCCGCTGTCAGAAGCGCCGCCGCGAGGCACAGAGCCAGCAGAAATAGCCCCTTGCCGTTCCCACGAAGCATCCTCTTCAAAAAATTCATACTGCACCTTCTTTCGAGATTTTCTTAGCATGTAGTATAGCACGTTCCTCGGAGGTTGTAAATGAGATAGAATATCATTATTTTATTTATATATGAAGGTTTTTGTGATAAGATTCATCTATAAAACACCTCGTCAAAACTTCCTAAGAAAAACAGCATGCACTCCCATCGGAAACACATGCTGTTTGAGTGCCTTGCGGCATTTTGCTTTATGTGATTATGTGGTATGCAGGATGCGTCGCCTTATCCCTTCTGCACTTCTTCGCCGAGAAGCCGAAATACCGTAGCGCATACAAGGGCCGATACTGCCAAAACGATGGTGCTCATAATGAATAACCTCCTGTTTTCATCCAAATAAATCATGCAATACTTCAAATCAAATGTCCGAAGCACGGAATTTTCTCTTCATCCATATAAGCAGCTCTTTTCCTCTTCGCGTTCGGGAGAAGCTGCTTACATGTTTTATTATACACGTAAAATATATTTTGTCAAATGTAATTTTATAAAATATCATTTTTTCATATTTTATTTTTCTACATTTCATTTGCTTGTATTTTATTTATCTGCTAAAATATCGAAGAGACACTGAAACAAGAATCATTCTATGGAGATGTTGTCAATGGCAAAAAAGAAATTCGATCCGCTTCTGCTGGAAAATCAGTTTTGTTTCCCACTCTACGCCACAGGCCGCAAGATCGTGGCCGCCTACAATCCCTTTCTGAAAAGGATCGGTCTGACCTATGCACAGTATGTCACGATGATGGTGCTCTGGGAAGAGCACACCGTCACCATGCACGATCTCGGCAAGCGCCTGTACCTCGACTCCGGCACCTTGACGCCCGTGCTCAAGAAGTTGGAAAGCATGGGGTATCTGAAGCGCCGCCGCAAGGCGGACGATGAGCGCGTGGTCGTCGTGGAGATCACGAAGGAAGGGGAAGCCCTGCGCGAAGAGGCGGAAAAGATTCCCTATGCGATGGGCTGCCTCGTCAATAAAAAAGGCACACTGTTCACCCTCGAAGAGGCCGAGGCGCTGAAGGAGCAGCTCTATCGCATCCTTCGTGCATTGGAATGACACAGCACAGCGCGGCTATTGACAATTCAAGAAAAAGGGGTAAGATAATAAATATACCCTATCCATTCAGAAAAATTTTCCATTATGTGTATAGCAAAGGAGAGATCCATCATGAGTGAAAATTGCAGCAGCGGCTGCAGTAGCTGTTCCTCGGCGGGCGGCTGCGGCGGCGCACAGCAGGAGCCACAGAGCCTTCTTACACCACCGAACGAACACAGCCATGTCAAGCGCGTCATCGCCGTCATGAGCGGTAAGGGCGGTGTCGGCAAGTCCCTCGTCACCTCGCTTCTCGCGACCGCCATGGCGCGGCGCGGTCATCGCGTCGGCGTGCTCGATGCCGACATCACGGGGCCTTCGATCCCGAAGGTCTTCGGCGTCAAGGGCGAGGTAGAGAAGGCATCTGCCGATGCCGCAGGCATCCGTCCCTTGAAGAGCGCGGGCGGCATCGACATCATGTCGATCAACCTGCTCTTGAAGGACGAGTCCGACCCCGTCGTCTGGCGCGGCCCCATCGTCGCGGGCGTCGTACAGCAATTCTGGCAGGACGTCGTCTGGGAAAACGAGGACTATCTTTTCGTCGACATGCCGCCGGGAACAGGCGACGTTCCCTTGACCGTGCTTCAGTCGCTGCCCGTCGACGGCATCATCGTCGTGACCTCGCCACAGGAGCTCGTCTCCATGATCGTCGAGAAGGCGGTCAAGATGGCCGGGCTGATGAACGCCCCAATCCTCGGCATCATCGAGAACATGGCGTACTTCAAGTGCCCCAACTGCTCGGCCGAGCACAAGATCTTCGGCGACAGCCACATCGAGGAGATCGCGCGCGACTACTACCTGCCGCTTCTCGCACGCCTGCCGATCGAGCCGAAGCTCGCCGCGCTCTGCGACGCCGGCAAGATCGAGTCGTACGAGGGCGACTGGGTCGACGCTGCGGCGCTGCTCTTAGAAGAGCTGCCCGAGCATGACGCAGCCGAGGTCGATGACTTCAAAGAATCGTAAACCGCTGCCCCGCAAGGGACGCAAGATATAGCGAAACGCCGCTCGATACCGCCGTCTCAGCACAGAAGACGTATCGGGCGGCTTTTTCTTCTTCCATTTTCCGCGATGCGAAAAAACGAAAAAAATCCATGAAAAATCAGAAGAACTTCCTTAAAGGATTTCTTCTCTTCATGTCGAAGGTTAAGTAAGATTAAGTCTCAACATGATTCAATGGAGATGGTTTTTCATGAAAAACATGACCGTGGCAAACAAGATCCTGTTCTCTTTCAGCATCTTGCTCATTGCCTTCATCGCTTTCGGCGTCTTCGCCTACCATTCGGTCGGCGAACTCGACGATCTCAATACGGGGATCAACCAGCGCACGACCCTCGTCGCCACTTCGAACAGGGTCGCGCAGGCCATGCAGAAGACGCGCCTCTACGTCTTCTATCAGGTAGTATCGGTCGACCCGGCGAAGAAGCACGATTTCGCCCAAAAGGTTCAGGATTCGCGTCAAGAAGTGGAAGATGCGTTCAATGCCCTGCGCGAGGCAAAGAAAAACACGGATTTCGGTTCGCCCGACATCACGAAGCAGGCGCTCTCCGAACTCGATGCAGAGCAGGAGCTGTGGGAGAACTACAAGCGTCTGAGTCAGGCGGGCGATGCCATGAAGGAGTCGAGCAACCGCGAGGAGGCCGAGGCCGCCATCCTCTCGCCTGAGATTGTCGAGGCGTTCGACGCCGCTGTCGCCGGCATCAATCAGGACGCTCAGAACTGCATCAAGGACGCCGCAGCGCAGAAGGAACGCAGTCAGGCGAAAGAAGCGCAGATCGCCATCATCACCATCGTCTCCCTGCTCCTCGTCATCGCCCTGACGCTCGCCGTCCTCTACTGGCTGCGCCGTGAGATCAACAACGCCGTGCAAGGATTCCTGCAGGCTGTGCGCCGCGCCGCAGGCGGCGACCTCAGCGTTCATGCGCCCGTGGAGAATCAGGATGAATTCGGCGAGATGGCGACGGCGTTCAACGGCATGATCGACAACATGCGCTCGATGACAAAGAAGATTCAAGACACCGCCGCTTTCGTCTCCGACACATCCGAGCAGCTCACGGCAAACGCCAACCAGTCTGCTGAGGCTACGCAGAGCGTCGCTCAGTCCATCACGGAGGTCGCCGAGTCCGCTGCCGTTCAGATGGATTCCCTCGGCGAAACGAAGCATGAGATTGACGCCCTGTCCGACGGCATCAGCCAAGCCGTCAGCCGCATCGCCACGATCCGCAAGAACATCGAGGACACCGTCGAGCGCGCCAACGAGGGCAATGAACTCGTGAAATCGACCGTCGAGCAGATGAACACAATTTCTGAGACGGTCGACCAGTCGGCGCAGATCGTCGAAAAGCTCGGTCAGCGCTCGCAGGAAATCGGCGAGATCATCTCGACGATTTCGGGCATTGCCGAGCAGACGAATCTCCTCGCTTTGAATGCCGCCATCGAGGCGGCGCGCGCCGGCGAGAACGGACGCGGCTTTGCCGTCGTCGCCGAGGAAGTCCGAAAGCTCGCCGAGGAATCCCAGCAGGCAGCACAGCAGATCGGCGACCTCATCAGTTCCATCCAGACCGAGACAGAGCAAGCAGTCAGCGCCATGAAGGACGGCCGCGAACAGGCTGAGAAGGGGCTGGAGAATGTCTCTTCGACAGGCCAGGGCTTCTCGCGTATCCTAGAGCTCATCCGCATCTGCAGTGACGACAGCGCACAAATCACCGACACTATGCAGATCCTCGACGGACGCATCCGCACGATCGTGAATCTCAGCGAGAACGTGAACAACTCCGCGAAACGTGCAAGTGATGCCTCGCAGAATGTATCTGCCGCCACCGAAGAGCAGGCCGCGGGCATGGAAGAAATCGCCGCAAGCTCGCGCGGCCTTGCAGACTCCGCGAAGAATCTGAAGGAAGAATCCGTCAAGTTCAAAGTGTGACGCCGCATCTTTACATGAAAACCCCGCAGGCCTGGAGCCTGCGGGGTTTTCATGTGCAAAGGGACGCATAAAAACTCCGGCAGAAATCTCTTCCTGCCGGAGTTCCTCATTCTTCCTATGCGTCTTGTTCTCCCGACAGCACGATCTTACCGGGGCGCTGCGGCGCCCAGAGGCTGCCCATGAGGCTGAAACGTGCGGGAGCTTCGATCTCCATGTGCGTGTACGTCTTACCCTCTTGATAATTTGAAGCGAACGCTTCCTTCATGCCGCAGAAGCGATGGCGTTCCTCACTGTACGGAAGTGTGGGGTCGGGAATGACGTAGTAATCGTCCGAACCGTCGCCCTTCTCAACGGCCCAGAAGTCGCCTTCATCTCTCGTTTCAAATGTCGGCGGCGCATTCGGGTTCGTCTTGCGATCCTCAGGATTCGTGCAGGCGAACCGTTTGCTGGAGAACTCCGCCAAGAGGCTGGCAAAACGCGCTTTTTGCAGAGCGGGGTCTTCTATATCGTTCGCCTCGCTGTACGCTTCCATAAAGCGTACGATCGGCGGCGATTCCGGCTCTGGTTTTTGTTCAGGCTCTGGTTTTGGTTCAGGCTCTGGCATCGGCTCAGGCTCCGGCATCGGCTCAGGCTCCGGCATCGGCTCAGGCGTTGGCATCGGCTCAGGCGTTGGCATCGGCTCAGGCGTTGGCATCGGCTCAGGCGTCGGCATCGGCTCAAAGGGAGAGTCGATGTCCTCGGGCGGCTCTGCCGCAAAATCGTCCTCGCCGCAAACGCGCCGCCGCAGTTCCCGAACTTCCTTTCTCAGCTTGATATAGCCGACAAGCCCGACGACGATCAGCGCCAGCAGCATGAAGATCATGAACGACTCAATCAAGAGCGTCACATGGTAAAATTCCTCGACGTCTTCGAGCAGCATGCCGACCGTGCCGCGCAACTGCTCAAGCTCCTGCGGGTCGATGCGGGCGGCGAAAGCCTGCGTGCTCCATCCCCCAAAAGCACATGCGCCAAGCGCGAAGGCTCGCCACCCCGCACGCTTCATCCAACCCTTTTTCATTTCCAGCATTCCTCCCTTGCGCCAGGACGATTCGTACCTCTGCATGAAATCGTCCTCGTGCAACTTCCTCCATCACCTTCCGGCTTCAGGAAGCGCAGATACATTTGACGCTTCTTGAAAATACTTTGCCTCGAACTCCTCGACCGGCATGGGTTTCGCGAAGAAATACCCCTGGAACATATCGCAGCCGAGTGACCGCAGATGCTCGACCTGCTCCTTCGTTTCCACGCCTTCCGTGATGACGCGCATGCCGAGCCACTTTGCCATGGCGATGACGGCATTCAATATGACGGAACTGCGCTTCGGATTGCCCGTCTGACGCAGAAAACCCATATCGATTTTCAGAATGTCCGCCTCGATGTCCTTGAGCATGGAAAGCGAGGAGTAGCCGCTGCCGAAGTCATCGATCTCGACCTCGAAGCCCACCTCCTGCAGACTACTGATGAGCTTTCTGTACTTTTCGATGTCTCCCATCAAGGCCGTCTCCGTGATTTCCAGCTTCAGCTGTTTGGCGTCGATGCCATGCCGCTTCACAATATCCGTCATCGTCTGGAAAATGTCGAGATGAAGCATGTCGTTCACGGAAATGTTGACGGAGATCGTCATCCCTTCCTTTTCCGTTCCCTGCCAACGTTTCAGAATCGCCGCCGCCTCTTCCCAGACGTACTGGTCAAGGCGATGAATCTGCCCCGCATTCTCCAGGATACCGATGAACTGTCCGGGCGCGAGGAAGCCCTTCTCGGGATGATTCCAGCGCACAAGCGCCTCCGCACCGAGCAGATCACCCTCTGTCGAAACCTGCGGCTGCAGGTAGACAGCGAGCTGGCGCTCGGCCAAACCTTCCTCGAAACTTCCCAGGATCTCCTTTTCGCGCAGTGTGCGCTCCATCAAGGCATCGTCATAGAACACCACCTTGTTGCCATTCTCGTCGCGCACAAGAGCGAGCGCGAGATGCGCCCGATCACACATGACGGAAACGGGCATCTGCGCCTCCTGAATCTTATATATGCCGAGATGGATATTCAGCTTGAATGAATTGCTGTCGAACGCCTGCCCCAGACGTTCCAGGCCGTCGAGCAAATCCTTTTCCGTGAAGCGCGCCCTGTCCACATAAGCGGCAAAATGATCGCCGTGCAGACGGGCTGCCGCGCCTGAATCCATGGCAAGATCGGCGAAAAACTCCGCCAGGCTCTTCAAGATCTCGTTTCCCTTCTCCTCGCCGAGAAGCTCGTTGACCAGTTTGAAATCCTTGATGTTCGAACAGATGATGCAGCGTTCGCCCTTTATGCCGTAGTCAAGTTCCTCGCGCACGGCGCCGTAGAAGCCCTCGCGGTCATAAAGTCCCGTGAGCTTGTCGCGCGACCATGCCGCATCGTCCTGTTCCTCCATCACTCCATGCCGATCGCGGATCGTGTAATAATAGCCCTTGTAATGTCCGTCCGCATCAAAGAGTTTCGCCATCGTCACCCGATAGACGAAGCGCTCACCTTCGAGGAAAAATTCCTGCTCCCATGCAGCTGCGCTTTCCCACGGAGAGTCCCAGCTTTCATCTTTGAGCCATGTCATGAAGAAGCTGCGCAGAGCCTCAAGCTCGCCCGGCGGCACCTGGAAGGCACGGTATGCTTCAAGGTTGGCATAAATGCAGGAATCCTCCACATTGAAGCACAGGACACCCGCATGAGCCGTATCTTTCGCACGCGAGAGAAGCTGAAGCACCTCGCGGTCGCACATCGCGCGCGTATCCGCATTGCGCGGGTAGTTCGTCACCAGTTCCATCGCACAATGTAGGATGCTCTTGTCCGGCATCTCGATCTCAACCGGTGCAGAAAGGACGTGATAGATCTTGTCGTCCGAAATCTCATCCTTTTCAAAGTTCGACTGCGACTCGGCGGCGCAGAAGCTCGTGCAGTGCCGGCAACGACGCGTCCTTCCCCAAGTGGTGAAGCAGCGACCCTCGCGCCGCACCGTGCCATCCGCTTCAAGATGAAGCACCTCACATGCCTTTGCATCCACAAAGCGAGCGAAATCATATATATGCGCAAGATTTTGCTCCAGCTGACGCGCTTCCTGCATACTGAATCTCGCCATGCATTTCCCTCCTAAAGGTACCACGGAGAGGATAGTCGCGCCATCCAAATTCCTTGGCGTAGTTCTCATGAAATCTCAATCAACCAAGTCTATTCTACCATGAAAATTCAAGAGGTCAAGCCCAAAGGGCGCAGAGCGATTGGCTTTTTCATGTAAGGGCGACGCACAATGTCCACGAAGTGTACGTTGGTACGTGTAGTTTACCATGAAGCCCCAAGAGGTCAAGCCATAGGCGCAGACCGATTGGCTAGGCTTCTGTAAGGGCGGCGCACAATGTCCACAAAGTGGACGTTTGTGCGTGTAGCTTACCATGTTCCAACAGAAAAAGATAGCTTTTCTTTTGGAAGAAAAAACCTTCTTTCATTTTTTCATAGGACGATATACGCCGCACCTGCGGCAAGCGGCAGTTTCCGAAAGATCCGCCAGCCATTCATCGATTTTCCTGCCTCGGACAATCAGCCCAGGTGCAATCTCCACCAAGGGCAAGAGCACGAAAGCTCGTTCGTGAAGATACGGATGCGGCAGACGAAGCTCCGACGCCGCACTCTCGAATCCTTCGGCGAAGAGCAGGTCGATGTCGATCGTGCGCGGCCCCCAATGCTCCTTGCGCACGCGGCCGAGCGCACGCTCGATGCGCTGAGCGCGGCGCAGGAACACGAGGGGTGAAAGGCGCGTCTCCAAAGCGGCGCAGGCATTGAGAAACGGCGGCTGCTTCTCGTTTCCCCACGGCGGCGTCTCATAAAAAGAGGATACGCGTAGGAGCCGCGTATCCTCAAGATGAGCCAAAAGTCGCAAGGCTCGCCGCAAGGAAGCGCGGCGGTCGCCGAGATTCGCGCCGAGACCGAGATAGATGCGATATGTTCTCTCTGCACGCCCTGCAATATCGTGCGCCAATCCCCGCTCCACAGGGGGCACGCTCGCCCCCTCGCCGGCTCTCGCCTCTTCGCCGTTCATGCGCGGCCCCTCTCGATGCGCACGCAGACGTCGCGGAATGCGCCTGCAAGCGGTGCCTGGGGCTTATGCACGGCGATTTCGACGCGCGCAAGCGCCGCATACTTCTTGAGGAGCTGCGCCGCGATTTCCTCCGCCAGTGCCTCGATGAGATTCTTCGCTTCTCCCTCGACAACGGTGCGCACGTCCTCGAACACCTCAGCATAATTGACGCTCCTGCAGAGGTCATCCTTGCGCCCCGCTTCGGCGAGGTCGAGGCAGAGCACGGCGTCGACGATGAATTTCTGTCCCTTTTGCCGCTCTTCGGCAAAGCAGCCGTGATAGCCGAAGAACTCCATGCCTGAAAGCTCAATCCTGTCCATGCTTCCCGCCCTTCAAGATGACGTCCGCCATGCGGCACATGCGTGCGATCTCCTTGACGTCGTGCACGCGCACGATGGATGCGCCAGAGGCGACGCCCAAAACCGTCGCCGCGCCCGTCGCTTCGAGCCGCTCCTCTACGGGGAGATCGAGCGCATAGCCGATGAAGCTTTTGCGGCTCGCGCCCAACAGCAACGGATACGCTTCTCCGTCGAGCTTCATCAGCTCATGCAGACGATGCAGTACCTCGATGTTCGTCTCGGGCGTCTTGCCGAAGCCGATGCCCGGATCGAAGATCAGGTTCTCTTTCGCCACGCCCGCTTCCTCGGCAATGGCGCAGCTCTCGCGGAAGAAATCCTGCATAGCTTCAATGACGTCCGGCCTGTACACCGTGCCCGTCTGATTGTGCATGACGACGACGGGCGCGTGGTATTCGGCTGCGACGCGAGCCATCGCGCCGCGTTCTTCCGCCGCGTACTGTAGGCCCCATATGTCGTTGAGGATGTCCGCACCAAGCCGCAAGGCAGCGCGTGCCGTCTCCGCCTTGAACGTGTCGATGGAGATCGGCACGGGAATCTTCGGTACTATATGCTCCAAGAAGGGCGCGAGCCGCTCGATCTCCTCTGCCGCCGACACGGGCACGAAGCCCGGGCGCGACGACTCCGCGCCGACGTCGATGATCGCCGCGCCGTCCTCGACCATCGAAAGCGCATGGTCGAGCGCCTGATCGAGCGTGTTCCACTTGCCGCCGTCTGAGAAAGAGTCGGGCGTCACGTTCAATATGCCCATGACGAGCGTCCCTTCGCCGACCGTCAGCTCCTTGCCCGATGGCAGTCGGTAATGCCTCTTCGCCTTCATCTGCCTCATCCCTCCTTCGCTCCGCGCATCAGAAGATCCCATGCCTCCTTGCCAAGAGCCGCATCGGCGGTGATCGTGCCGCCCGTTTCCGAAGTCAGCGTGCGCGTTCCGGGCGCAAGCTCGCCGCGCATCATCATGCACAGCTGCCGCGCCTCGACGATGACGAGCACGCCCTCTGCCGAAAGCCCGTCGAGCACGGCGTCCGCGATCTCGCGCGTAAACCGCTCCTGCAGCTGCGGCCTCCTCGCGAGAAGATTCACGACATGGACGAACCTGCCGAAGCCCGCGACCTTGCCGTCCTTCGGCAAATACGCGATATGCACCTCGCCGAAGAACGGCACGAGATGATGCTCGCACAGCGAATAAAACGGGATGTGCTGCACTGCCGTCAGACCACTCGCCTTCGTCTCGAAAAGCTCGCCCCAACCCGAAGACACATCTTTGCCGCAGCCCGAAAAGAGCAGTTCAAACATCTCCGTCACGCGCTCCGGCGTCTTCTCCATGCCGCACGCCGCGAGATCGAGTCCCATCGCTTCAAGGAACCGGCGCATCGCCGCGCTCGCCTTTTCGTTCATCGTACCTTCCGCCTCTCGCAGATATGATAAAAAGGGCGCGAAAGCGCGCCCTCCTTCAAGTCATTCCATGGTGCGCTCGGCGGGAGTCGAACCCACGCTTTCAGCTCCGGAGGCTAACGTCCTATCCACTGGACTACGAGCGCGCGTCAAAACACATTGTGCATTATAGCTTAAAATATATTATTTGTCGAGAGCTTTTTCATCACTTTCTGCCTCCACACCGACCGTATCCTCATGTGTTGGTGAAACAGGCGCAAAATAGCGTCGAATAATACCGACCTCATCACTGATGAAAAGTGCCACAGGGGACTCGCGCAGCATAACAAGTTCCAAAAGGCGAGCCTGCATGGCGGGATTCTGCTCCCGCATGGCCGTAGGGTCTGCTGCCGCGCGTGTCAGCGTGATTGCCTTTTGTTCGGCAGCTGCATAGTCATTCGTCTTGCTCATGATAAGTACAATCGGATCATAGATATGATTTGAGAGTTCCGTCGGCGGTACATTCTGTTCCATACGAACACGTAGTTCCTGCATATCCTGCTCAAGTTCTACAAGGCGCGCATAAGTAACCGCAAGCTTACTCTCACCTTCCTTCGCATCGGTGAGAATTTGATGATAGCGCATCCAGTTGCGGTCTAGTTCTGCAATTTGCTTCTGATATGTACCCCACCACGGCGTAAAGAGTTCCTGATCACGAGCGATGACGGAACGCTGCTCCATTGATAACTGTTCCGGCACACGCTCTGCCGTCTGCATCTGAAAAACGATACCACCAAGCACAGTAAGTAGAGCAATAAAGATGAAAAAAATACGCCGCGGTAAATAACGGAATAAAATGACAAGCAATAAGATGACAAGAAAGACAAGAACATAGAGCAGCATAAAATCCTCCGATGAAAGTAGGGATCAGACGCCTGCGCGCTCCTGCAGCGCGACACGATTCAGGATGTGAATACGCCCTCTGGAGGTCTTTACCAACCCCTCCTGACTGAATTCACGGATGAGCCGACTGACCACCTCGCGTGCCGTGCCAAGATACTGTGCCGTTTCCTCATGTGTCAAGCGAATCTCATCACCTGCAGTGCGTGCAGATTCTGCAAGCAGAAACTTAGCAAGCCGTCGATCTGCCGAAGTGAAGATCATCTGCCGAAATTTCCACAGCATCTCAGAGAGACGAATGACTGCATGCTCATAAGCACGCGCACGCACGGGAATATTTTCCTCCAGAATGCCGCGTACAACCGCCGTATCCGAAATAAACAATACAGTATTTTGAGCCGCCTCAATCGAAATATCACAGGAAGTCGAACCGAGAGATGAGGTGCTCGCAAGGAGTCCAACATCTCCATCGCGCAGGAAATAAAGCGTAAATTCCCGCCCCTCCTCCGAGAGAATGTAAACACGCAAAGATCCGGAAATGATATGAAGCGTCCCCGCCTGCGCAAGCGAACCTCGATAAACAAAGCCTCCTTTTGCACAACAACTGAACCGCGTATGAGAGATCAGATTTTCTCTCTGCGCATCGGTCAATGCGTTCCACAGCTCAAATTGCTTGATATAATCTCTAAAATGACAGCGTTCCGCAACATCCTCCGGCATGTTCACCCCCCCTTTTTCTCTTTCCTATATTTTATTATTTTCGCAGATAACGCACAGCCGCAAGTCCAGCCGTGGCTCCTTCATAGACGGCCTTGGCAATTTGCAGGAGACCGCCCGTGCAGTCTCCTGCGGCATAGATACCTGGGACATTGGTCTCCATTTCTTTTCCCACAAGAATTGCTCCTTCATGTAGCATTACGCCCAGCTTGCGTGCAAGCTCCACACTTCCTGCCGTACCAATCGCCATAAAGATGCCATCCACTGACATCTGTGAGCCATCGTCAAATACAATCTGACGAACGCGGCGATCCCCCTCAATACACGATATGGATCGTTTCTCCACGGAAATACCCTCCGTAGTATCAAAGGACGGTTCCGCTCCATTTGTCAGTATGGAGATTTTCGATACGTGCGGTTGTAGAATCTGAGCCTCATGCAGGGCATAGTCTCCCGCACCAATGACAGCAACCATTTTTCCACGGTAAAAAAATGCGTCACAGATTGCACAAAAACTAACACCACGCC
>ERZ773076.1019-NODE-1019-length-12775-cov-5.320126_pt1 | contig 12775 bp, 10 predicted proteins | sample MGYA00580613_ERZ773076 | MGnify/ENA primary metagenome ERZ773076 (study PRJEB29015, sample SAMEA2738005) | human oral metagenome | biome: human oral; feature: human-associated habitat; material: dental | place: China | collected 2057 ...
ACATCCCGACCAGGCTCGTGCCGATGACGATGGTCAGGATATGCACTTCGCCGAAGAACAGCAAAGCCGCCGCCAGACCGGTCAGCATACCCGCCGCCAAAGGCAGCGTCAGCCAGAACACGCGGACGCTGCGGAATACCCACAGCAGCAGCGCGAAGGTCAGCAGCATCCCGACTGTACTCATCAGCCGGCTTTCCTGCTCCGCCTCTGTTTTGGACGCGGCGGCAAACAGCGCGCCGCCTGCCGCCAGCGTGTCCGCGCCTTTGGCTTTTGCCAGTTTGCGGCTTTCCGCCATCAGCGGCAGAAGGGCGTCGTTGCCGGAAAAATTGTCGCCCGCCGCCAGCCGTCCGCGCAGCCAAACCCAAGTTTTTCCGTCATCGCCTTCGGTGAACAGCATTCCGTTGCCCATGTTCCACTGCAAACGGCTTTGCGGATTCGCCTTGCCCGCAACAAAACGCCCGAAGCCCAGCCAGTCTTGTTCCAAAGACAAAGGCGAGGGCGCGGCAAACGGGTTGACCGCCGCTTCCGCCCGCGCCTGAAAATACGCTTGCGGATGCTCAAACAGCAGACGCACCTGTTCGTTTGGCAGCAGCGCCAGCCCCAGCTTGCCGATGTCCTTGCGCACCTTGTCCAAGTCGGGCGTCACGCTGCTGTCCACTTGCTCGAACACGCCGCTTTTACGCCACAAAGCCGCAATTTCGGAGGTCGTCTGAAACGCCGTTTCCGCGTCTTTGCTGCCCGCCAGCAAAATCACCTGCGTGTTCAACTGCTCTTCGCCCGCCTTGTCCGCCGCCGTCAAAAGCGCGTCAGGCTGCTGTTCACTCGGCAGCAGCGCAGTCAGGTCGGTTTGCAGCCAATTTTGCGTGGAGACCGTGTAGATGAGGAACAGGGTCAGCAGGGCGGTGAGGACGGTGTAGGCGCGGCGGTAGGTAGTCATCATTTTTCAAATGGGTTTGAAGTGTGTCTACGGCATTTTATGGGGAAGTCGGGTGCATTGACAATCCGAATGGATAATCGGCAGGGGAAAGAAACAGGTCGTCTGAAAATGTGTTTGAAACAGAAGACAGTTTCGGATTTTCAGACGACCTGTCGGTACGGAGGCAGCGGCGTATTTCGGAACACGTTTTGCGTTTGCGACCTCATAGAATTTCTGCGCGCGCCATCATGATTGGGTTGGTTTTGCCGGATGATAAACCGTCGGCAAGGAACAATGTTTCCAAAAAATCGGCGATGTCCTGCCAATAATATCCTTGCGTTTCAGAGTGCACAGCCGCCTGACGGGACGGCCTTTCAGCTTCTTTAGTTTGTCCGCCCAAGGTAACGGGAACGCCGTGTTCCGCGCCGTGTTCGAGCAAAATCCAAATGCCGCCTTCGCGCGTATCGGCGTGGGTGGCTTGGTGTTCGTATGCCCAGCCGACTGCGGCCTGTCCGCCGCTTTGCAAGGATTGTGCGGCGAGCAGCAGGGGGTGGAAACGGGTTTCCAAATGGCGTTCGGTGGCAACCGCCAACGTCGCGCCGTGCGTGCCTAGGGTTTGTGCGGCATGAAAAACGGGGGCGTTGTGCAGGTTGGCGATGAAGTCGAAAGGCATGGCGGCATGGTGGTTGAGCACGTTGTCCGCCATTTTTTCAAACACGGATGGCGAGGAAAACGGCGTGCCGAGGAAGACGGCGCAATCGGGGCGGATTTTGCTTTGTCCGCGCAGCAGGCCTGCGCCGAGTGCGGCAATCAGGCTCAGGCGGCTGAGGCGGCGGGCGTCCGTGCTGCTTTGCTGTTGCAAGGTTTGTTTGAGGATTTTGTTGCCGACGGCAGCGGCGGTGTCGAAACGCGCGGCGGCGGTGATGCGGATGTCGGGATTCATGATTGCCATTGCCATACCATAGCTGTGTTGCTGCCGCCGAAACCGAAATGGTTGGCGAGACAGAAAAGGTCGTCTGAAAACCGGATTTCGCGTCCTTGATAATCGGTGCCGCCGCCTTGTTTCAGGGCGGACAAGAGCAGCGCGGTTTCGAGGGCGGCGGTTGCGCCGAGTGTGTGGCCGATTTGCGCTTTGAACGCCATCAGCGGCGGCAGTGTGCCGAACACGTTTTCCAGTGCAGCCAGTTCGGCGGCGTCGCTGTCGGCGGTGCCGATACCGTGGGTTTTGACGGCGGCGATGTTTTCGGGTGCAACGGCGGCGATGTTTAAGGCGCGGCGGATAACCTGTTCCAATGCCTTACTGTTGCTTTGAATCAGGTCGTTGCCGGTATTGGCGGCGTGGCCGACGAGTTTCAGACGACCTGCGCAATCGGGCGGTGTGGCAGAGAGTGCAAGTGCGGCGACACCTTCGCCCAAAATCAGACCGTTGCCGCCGAAGGGCCGATAGCGTTCGGTAAACAAACCCAAGCTGTGAAAATGCAGCAGGGTCAGGCGGTTGAGGTTTTCGATACCGAGGACGAAGGCGCGTTCCGCCCCGCCGCGCAAACAATTGTCTGCCTGAATCAGCGCATGGGCGGACGAAGTGCAGGCGGTCGCCAAACTGAAAATCTGCCGGTTGCCGCTGCGTTTGCGCAAATCTTCGGCAAGATAGAGCAGGCTGTGTTCCCCAATGTCCGTATTGCCCGCGCGGCGGCGGTTTTCGTATTCGGCGATGGCGTAGGAGCTCGAACCGATGAACACCGGCGCGTCGTGCCAGCTTTCAGACGGCCATCCGGCATCTTCGGCGGCGCGGCGCAAATGTTGTTCGGCAATATCCGCAAAAGCGGCGCTCCCCAAGCTGTCGTCGGCAAAAGCGCGGAAATAAGCGGCCTGCTGCGGCTGGTTTAAAAACGTATAAGACACCGCATCGGGTCGTCTGAAATCCGCCTGCGGATTCAGCGCGGAGGTGGCCGCTGTACCGCAAATCCAGCTCACGCTCCATGCTCCGCGCGGACGAACGCCGCCAAATCGCGCACGCACATCATATGTTTGCGCACCATACGGTCGCCTTGCAGCCGCACTTGGAAATACTGTTGCAGCGCGACGCAGATTTGCAGCGCGTCGAGCGAATCCAAATCGACAGGGCTGCCGTCGCCGAACAACGGCGCATCGTCGGTAAAGTCTTCGGCGGCAACATCATCGGTCTTGTCGGCTTCTTGCAGAATCAGCTTTTTCAATTCCGCTTCCAGCGCGTGTTCTGCCAAGGTAAAGGTGTAGGACATTTTTTGCTTTCGTGTTTGGGGTAGGGATGGATGTCGGCTTGTGTTTTCAGACGACCTGATGGCTTTCCAAACCGATATAATTTAAATTTCTCACTCAGGATTTTATCATGCCTCTATCCGCCTATCTCACTCAATCGTAAATGTCTTGTTACAATTAATTGATGAGGAAACTTGAAAGGATTGAGTTTTTGTTTAAAAAAGGTATATAAAATATGGATGGCTAAACATTAATACGTTATGCATCATGCTGCTGATGTGGTTATAATGCGCCGATTTTTTTTTAAAATTTAAGGAACATTGAATAAAGTGAAAAAAGTATTGTTTTTCTCTGTGGCTTTAATGGGTACAGCTTTTTGTTATGCCCAAGAAAATGCTACCCATAATAAAGATGTTTGCCCTAAAAGCATGCTGGAAAATATTGAAGAGGTTGACTACGATTGCCTAGATATACTGGATGGGCGACTGGCAAAAGAAATTGATGAACAATATAAAATACTGTACCAACGGGTAAAGAATAAAGATGCTGCCTTACATGGTTTGCCGGCTTCTTATTTTAATAAGGTACGTAAAACTTGGGGGGAGTATAAAGAGCAACTTTGCTCTGACCCGACAAATGACACTGATCTGAAATCTGCGGCTGATTGGTATATCCTTAAATGCAGCATTGAACAATCACAAGCGCACCTGAAAGCCTTGAAACGTTTTTAACCTCTGTTATCCACTATATTAGGAATCTTTCATATGAAAAAATTATTTATCTTGGCATCGCTCACTTTCTCTGTTGCCGCTTTTGCGGCACCTTCTTCGGAAGGAACTGAAAATGAGATAAATAGCGGGCTGTATAACATCGATTTTCGTGCCGGAAACGGTAAGATTTATTGCGGCGGCGATGCGAAAACATCTGATTTGGCTCAGGGTATATCATGTCTGACTGAAATTAAAGGCAAACCTGTTTTACCGCGTCCCAAGGATTGCGACCTCGAATGGGGCGGAACATTTTTCTTAGGTAAAACCGGCAAAGCAGATATGGTTTGCCACAGTGATTTTCCTTTTAATCCTAAAGCCCGTATCTTGAAAGACGGAGAAACAGTGAAAGGCAATGGCTGGCAATGTACGGCTTCTGGTTCGGAGGTGACTTGCTCCAATCAAGATAAACATGGGTTTAAGGTTAGCCAAAAAATGCAGAAGTTGTTTTAATACATATAGTGGCTGTATGTTTACACGATGGGGTTAACAATAGAGTTGCTATGGGGTTGTCTTGATTATCGAAGCAATTTGAAATTGTTATAGCTCTAAAAAAAAGCTGTCCGAAATTTAAACATAATTTCGGACAGCCTTTTTTATGGTTTTGACAAGGTTTTTTAGACTCTTTGTCAACTGTAGTGGGTTGATGAAAAGTTATAATCTGGAGAGGACTAAATCAGTCCTCTCCTTTTTGATGTTCAAAGCGATGAGGATTCTAGTTTTAAAATTGTCAAAGTTCCGAAAGCCGAAAGCGTTTCGCTTGATGACTTTGATGAGGTTGTTAGTAGCTTCTAGTTTTGCGTTTGAGTAGGGCAGTTCCAGTGCGTTCAGGATCTTATCCTTGTTTTTCAAGAAGGTCTTAAAAACAGTTTGAAAAATAGGATTTACATAAGAAATGGTATCTTCAATGAGTCCAAAGAAAGGTTCAAATCTATCACTTGTGAAAAAATGGTGCAACTATCAAAGTTAATCTCAAAAAGTTGAGGGAGTTAGCTCAAACAGCTTGAAAGATACTCACTTAATCAGAGGAACAACTTTGTTACATTTGACTTGACAATTGGGGGTTGAAAAAAGATATAAAAACAGTTATAACAAAGATGTGAAAGCGCTTAATCTATTATTTAGGGGATTAATATTGTAAGATATCTGTTTTTTCTTTCTTTAGAATAGGAGAATTTTTATGAAAGTTAAATGTCAGAATCATTATATGCAAAGAACTTCAGCATTACCGCTTCAGATTTCAGAAAAATTGTTAAATGAATTAAGCAATGATTTAGATGTTCTACAATATTTAAAAAATGATGAAGATGTTTCAGTTGAGAAGTTTTTATCAGCTATATCTATAGCAAATAGACAGATTTTAATTAGTGATTTAAAGGAAAGAAAAAATGAAGAAATCCTTATAAAATATCTTATAAGAATGTCATCGCGTCCAACACCATTTGGCCTATTCGCTCAAGTCTCTTTTTCCGAATTTTCTGACAAAGAAGAGAACTTTTATATAGATCCTTTAAGTATTGAGCCAAACTGTAGTGTTAGTAGACTTTGGTTAAATAAACTAATTATTAAGTTGGAGAAAAAGTATTTAAAGGATCTTTGTTATATTAAAAATAGTAATATATATTTAGCAGGAGATAGATTATATAATCCAAATTTTACAAATAGAGGTTCATTAACCCGAAGCGAGAAAGCTATTAACTCAGTTAATATAAAAAATACAAAAGCAGTTCAACGAATAATGGAATTAACTTCAGATTTTAGTAGTTTCACAGATTTATACGAACTTCTGAAAAAGGAATATGTAGATTTAGATTTAGATAGATTTGCTTCATTTGTAACAACATTGATTGAAAATGAAATAATTTATTCAAATTTAAGTGCACGTGCATATGATGAAGATCCATTTTTGACTTTAATTAAAGAACTTCAAAAACTAAATACGACTGGAGAGTTGCTTACTAATCTAGAAGAAATTTATAATGCAATTAAGTTTTTTGTTCCTTCACTTGAAAATATTGATATAATATATAAAATGATGTCAAGTTTACAGGATTCTACTGACTATATAGTATGTAATTCTACATTAGAAAAATTTACTGGAAATCTTAGCAAAGAAGTTAAGTCAAAAATTGAATCCTTTCTTAGTAAATTATCAAAAATATATGTAGAAAAAAGTAATTATCCTAGGTTAAAGTTGTTTAAGCAGGAGTTTTTTGATTATTTTGAACCGAATACTTTAGTTCCATTGAAATTAATTATTGATGAGCGCAAATTTAACGGATTGAAGTATCTTACAGATACAAGTGAGGAACTATCAGAAAGAGAGACTAGGATTCAAACAATAATAGATCAAAAAATTTTAAGATCAATAAAAAATCAAAGTGATGTTGTATCCGTTAATCTTGAAGATTTCGCAGGAATAATTAGTGAGTATCCATTAAATGAAGAGGAGGTAGCTATTTCTATAGATTTAAATTTTAGTGTCTTTAAAAACAATGGTATTTATAATATTTATGTAGGCCCTAATCATGGAGCATTAAAACAAGGGAACTCCTTCCAAAGATTTAAGGGGATTTGGAAGAAAGATTTCGAAGAACGTATCACACAAAGCTATAAAAGTGAGATAATAGAATACGAAAAATTAGATGATTTAGTGGTTGATACCTTTGAAGTACAAAAATTTGGGAAAGCTAATAATATTATAAATATGTCTTGTAATTATCCGACTTCACTTGTTTTTGGAACAATTAAGTCAGATAATGAATTTTCAAGGACTATTAGTATTGATGATTTATTTATATTATTAGATGACAATTTAAGACTTCATATAGTTGATAAGTCTGAATTAAAAAGGGTACGGTTAGTAAGTGACTCAATGCTGACCCCATTTTCAAATGGGAAATTAGTGCAGTTGTTAAAAGAAATTACTTATGAATATGAAGATCATAAAATAATTGAAAGACTAAACACATTCAACAGGACAAATTATTTTTATACTCCTAGAATTGTGTTTGAAGGAGTGACGATTTTCCTTGAAACTTGGCGTATCAATCAAGTAAATTTTGATATTAAAGATTTCAATGTATTTGAATGCCAAATTTCTAAATTAATAAGTGATTTCAGTATACCTAATATTGTATATTTATGCAAATGGGATAATAGATTATTAATAGACTTGAATAAAAAAGTATTCAGGGAGATACTATTTAAAGCAATAAAAAAGGGTGATTTATCTCTACAAACTCCAGAAGATGGATTAATAGCAAATTCAATTTTCGAAGATAGTAATAAAAATAGGTATGCAACAGAATTTGTAACCTCAGTAATATTTGAGAAAGATGTTCAGCCAAGAAAAAAATTATTATATGATTCAATGCCAGTTTATTATGTTGAGTCTGTAAAAAATTTTAGTGAAGATGGTTGGATGTACTTTAACATATATGGTATAGGTGAGCAAGGGAAAGATTTTTATAGAGGGTTATCTAAATTACTATTCGAATTGAATTCTGTTTCAAAGATATTATGGTTTTATATCAATTATAGTGATGATCTAGGTAAGCATATTAGATTGCGGTTCAAATCTATCAACCAGCTTAATTTCTTTAATCACTATAGAATGGTATGTGAATTTTTGAATAACTGTTGCAAAAATTCTTTAGTAAATAAATGGTTAGTGATGCCATACAATAGAGAAATATCTAGATACGGTGGAGAAGAAATACTTGGACTTTGCGAAGAATTATTCTATCTGGATAGTGAAATTAATTTAGACTCTTTTATTAATAAGGATACATATGGAGCAATAGAGGATGTGTTTTTTAACCTGGCTCATTATTTATTTTTTCTTACAGATTCTCTTCAAGATTCGTCTAATGTGCTAGAGAAATATTTTGGAGATGACCTTGGATATAGAAAAGATTATAGAAGGAATTCAAAGAAGTTAAAAGTGATTCTGAGTAGAGCAAATGATAGGGTGTATTCATCTTACTTTTATGATGTGCTTCAAAAATTGAAGCAATCTATAGAAATAATCGATGAGGTTCGTAGAGAAAGTATTATTTTATCAATACTTCATATGCATTGCAATAGATCACTAAATAATTTAGAAGTAGAGAAAAAAATACATCATTACCTAAAGTTTGCAGTCTGGGACTTAATTAGTAAAAATAAAAAATATTGATATTTATATTATTATGTTTTTATACGGCTACTATAAATAAAAGGAGGAACATTATGTCTGCATATGAAGAATTCGAATTGGATCCACAAAAAATAGATTCTGACAATCAAGCACAACCACAAGGAACAACAGTTACAATTAGTCCTATAGCTTCATCAATAATTACAGGATGTACAGGAAATTGTCTCACTGTAAGATGTGACCTTGATGGTATTACAAGACGTACTGGATGCACAGTCAATCATACTAGATGTAGAGGATAAATTTATATAACTATAGTTTAATTTTCTATTACGTTTTATAGTAGCCGTATTTTAGGAGAATAAAAATGAAAAAAGTTTGTGTAATTTGTGGGGGTAAAATTAAAAATTCTATTTCAAAAAAATATATCAAAAAAATTTTAGATAAAATTGAAGAAATTGATTGTACATATTTTGAATTAAACAAAATAAATATAGAATTATTATCGGAAGGAGAAAGTCTTTTTGAAGTGGGACCGTTACTCTTCAAAGATGATTCATTGCAAGAGGTAATTGATGCTATGCAGGTTTCAGAAGTCATTTTTTGGGTTACACCTACTTATTTACAACATATATCAGGAATCTTCAAAGTATTTTTAGATAGAATTTCTCCTTTTACTCATACTATGGAATTAGCTGGGAAACTGGGTGGAATTTTTGTAACATCAAATGGAAGTGATACTTCGGACGTTATAAAATATTTAAAAAAAATTCAGTTGAGTATGGGAATAAAGAATATTTTTGCAGAGAGCATAATGGAACCTACAGTCACTGAGAAAGAAATAAAAAATTTCCAGTATGAATTTAAAAAATCTTTGGAGGAGATTTATTTTTTATCATCAGGTGATTTAGAGACATATTTTGCAAATTTACAGAAAATTTTCTGTAAAAACGAAGGGAAGCTAAATAATTTAGAAAAATACTTAATAAAATTTTTACAAGAAGTTGAAATTGATAAATTCAATTCATTTCAAGAATTTGCAGAGTACAACTGCATACGTTTAAAGTCGAGGTGAAGATATGAATGTCTATGATGAAGTCAAGTTGTTTTTAACTTCTATTGTAAACGATCTTGATAGCCGTATAGGAAGTAGAACTATTCCTCCTAGAGATTTTCCAATGATATTAGTTATGATTCCAATTGTTCAAAAATATTTTTCCGTGCAGAATGATTGGAAGAGATTTGGTTTTGAAATTTGTAAATATTATAAGAATGAAATTGAGGCAGGGAGGATTCGTGATTTATCAATGTTTTCGGGGTTGGGATACGTTTCTTTTGCTGTTGAAAAATATTCAAAAGCTACTGGCGAATTAAACAATTTTTCCAGGCAACTTAATGAACTATTATATATAAAATGCGAAAACTTATCAAAAACACTAATGAGAAAACAATATGTGGAAATGTCTGATTATGATACAATAGCTGGGATTTCGGGAATTGTACTATATTTGGTTAATAAGAAAGTAGGAGTTTTTCCAAATGCTTGTAAATACTTATCAGGGCTATTTGACTTTGATAAATTTGGAGAATTAAAAATTAGAATTAAGGAAAAGAATTCTTACACCCAAAATAGTGACATATGTACTGTTGGCTGTTACCTAAATTTTGGATTATCACATGGAATGATTGGTCCAATGCTTGCGTTAAGCAAGTTATATTGTGTACAGAGGGAGGACATTTTTAGAAAAATGATTCTTAGTTCTTTAAATTGTGCCAGTAAGATATATGATGAATACTCTTCAAATGAATATAATATAAAATGGCCATCTCAAATGGATTATAGAATTTATAGGAAAGAAATAGATCAGTCAAATATTGAATACTTCGAATATCCTAGTTGGTGTTATGGTTCTTTAAGTATTCTCAATTCGATTGAAATAATTGAGCAAAACACTGGGTTAACAGTGTTGCAAAAGCATAAATTTGTAAAGATGGGAAAATATTCTGAGTTAATAGGGCTAATGAATATTCATGACATGAGCCTATGCCATGGTTTGACTGGTGAAGTTTTGTTTTTAAAAAAATTTGGAGTGAACATTGATCTCTATAAGAATAAACTAAGGACAATAATGGAAACTTCGAAACAAATAAATAAAGAGGAGTTTAATTTTTACAGATATTTATACAATATGGCTGATAATGCTATTGTAAGAAAATATGTAGGACACAATGAAAATTTATCATTACTCGAGGGAATTGGAGGAATTTTTTTAACTTTTTCAAATATTATATTTGGAGATACAACTGTTGAAGAGATGCTCTTTTTGGAATAAAATTATTGGAGGGTAGATAAATGAATGGATATTTGAAATCCGTGAAGAGTGTAGTCTCAGTGATTCTCGATTATAGTAGACTATATATGTTAGTTAATATCATTTTCACCTTCCTTTTAAATATACTATCTTTATCAAGGATATATATTCTTCAGCAATTAATGAATAAAATTCAGCTTGGAACACATGACTTTTCATACCTAGTTGTTTTTAGTGTAATCTATGTCTTAGCTGATATTTTGGAGAGAATTACAGATGCTTGTTCCACGAATTATGAATCAAGTAATAGACTAAAATTTAAATTATATATTAATCAAAAAATTTTAGAGCACGCGGAAAGTCTTCCATTAAGTGCTTTTGAAAATAGTAAAACATTTGATATTATTGAGAGAACAAAGAATTTTGTTCCTGATGATATTTTTGAGTTCTTCCAGAATCATGTGCGCATATTATCCTCTGTAATAAGTTCAATTTTTTATGTAAATATTCTTTTGACTTTGGATGTTTTTATTTTTCCATTGATATTCCTGATACCGTTATTTCAATTTTACGTAAACAATAAGATAAATAAACGACAGTATAACATATTACGCAACCGTACTAATAAAAACAGGGAATCTTGGTACTATAAGTTCTTACTGTTATCTGGTTCGTTTTATAAAGAGTTAAAAATTTTACTAAGCTGAAAAAGAAATTTTTAGACTTAGAAGAAAGTTTTCAGAATCAAGATATTTCAATTATTAAGGAGTCGTCCCAAAAAAATGGTTTTCTCTCAGTTATTAATAGCATGATATTGGGATATATTTTTATTGACTCTATCGCTCGGGGATATTCAGGTAAGTTATTGCTAGGCGATATTGTTTCAATTGTTAGAGCAATAACTTCTTTACAGTCACAAATAACTTCAATTCTAACACAGAGTAGCGATTCAATAAAGAAAAGGCTTTTTTTCGATCAATTCTTAGAATTTTTTGAGTTGGATAGCTATAATTGGGGTGGATCTGATAATATTTCCATCAACACTATAGATTATATTGAAGTAGTTGATTTATCCTTCAAATATATAAATCAGTCAGAAAATATTTTGAAAAATATTAGCTTTAAGTTAGAAAAAGGGAATTTCTATGCGATAAAAGGAGAAAATGGATGCGGGAAAACTACCTTAATAAAGTTGCTGTTGGGATTGTATGATAATTATGAAGGGGAAATACTAATTAATGGTATTAATTTAAAACTAATAAATAGAGAAGAATATTTATTTAATACTGCAGTATTATTTCAGGATTTTTTAAAATTTGAAGGTAAATTGTCTGATAATATTAAATTGAACAGCAGGAGTGATACATCAGTGGAATATTGTATAAAAAAATTTGGACTAAATAAATTGGTTCAATCTGATTTTGATTGCCAACTAGGATATTGGTTTGAGGATGGAAAACAGCTTTCATCAGGAGAATGGCAAAAAGTTGCATTAGCACGGTGTTTTTATAGAAATTCATCATTTGTTATTTTAGATGAACCAAATTCAAATTTAGATATTCCCTCGGTTGCAATTGTTTCCGATATAATAAAAAAACAAATCCCAAACGTCATAACACTTTCTATTCTTCACAATATAGATACTTTTGAATCAAATATTGATTATTTTTTAAATATTAATAATGGTTTGTTGGAGGTAGTTAAAAATGAGCGAAAAACATAAAGTGACTGGGCAGTTATTTTTGCTCTCAAATTTACCGTTTTGTTGTTTAATTTTGAAAGATATTTCATTAGTCTATGCTAGGTTGCTATTTGTCTTTTCTTGTTTTTTACATTATATTTCTCTTATAAAATAGTCATAAAACATAATGTCATTAATCGTATTTAGAAACTAGAGTGGAACAAAGTATTTTATTGCTTAGCATTCGCTGTTTTGTTAAGACTTATAGTTCATTTGTATTTAAGCATTTTTGGAGATACCCAAAATGATACGTTATTACAAATTTTAAAAGATATTATGGGCGTAGAGTTATTCAATTTTTATGCAATTTTCGTAGTACCAATTTTAGAGGAATTGACTTTTCATGGTGCAATAATGAATTATTGCTATAATATGAGCAGGAAAGGTTTCATCATATCAAATATATTGTTTGGATTTGTGTATTGCATGAACGAACCTAGTATTGGAATTTTTATTAGATCGATTTTACTGTATAGTTTGTCAGGCAGTATAATATCTTACATTTATTATAGAACTAAAAGAATAGAATACTCTGTACTAATTCACATGCTTAGTAATTTTTTGGCTGTAATAGTGTAGTTAAATAGATTTATAATTATGTATTCTAATTGTTTTTATATTGCTCCATTGTAAAATGAAGTGCAACACAAAAGACATGTT
>ERZ773076.1026-NODE-1026-length-12727-cov-2.982244_pt1 | contig 12727 bp, 10 predicted proteins | sample MGYA00580613_ERZ773076 | MGnify/ENA primary metagenome ERZ773076 (study PRJEB29015, sample SAMEA2738005) | human oral metagenome | biome: human oral; feature: human-associated habitat; material: dental | place: China | collected 2057 ...
CAGGCGGAGTCGGTGGAGTCGGCGGAGCTGGAGACGGGGGTGAGGTGGGCATGCATGACAAGGGGTCCTCTCGGGTGCCCTGGCGGGGGTGACGCGCGAGCGCAAGGCGCAGCTGTGGCGTCGAGCTCAGGGGTGGCCAGCGGCGGGCCGGCCGAGGTGGCGGGTTGCTGGAGGGATGAACACGGGGCGGTAGTGCCTCCGCGGAGTGCAACGAGCCGGTGTTGGACGGCTCGGACTCTCACCGTTACGTGATCAGACAGCGACGGCTGGCGCTGTCAGCGCATGCACATTCGACCCTTGCCAAGGGTGCGCACCATCATCGCGCGGGCCTGCGGCAGAGAAGTCATCACGGCCGAGATTCTAACGATCCGTTGGAGCGGAGCGCAAGCAAGCTTTATGGTACACCGTGTCAAGTATGTGGACGCGTTCCTACCGCATAGCAGAATATTGAGAATGCGCAATGGTGAGCGCGGATTAAGAGGTGGATACCTCTACCCCTGGATTCGGTGGACACGATGTCTCAGGTCTGCAACAATCTCATCGCCGTCAGATAACGGGCTGGCATACGTGTGCCAGTAGTTCGTTTAGACGGGACATCGGACGAATGCGTCCACGAGAACACCCCCACCCCTTTCATCATGGATATATAGGAGCATCCCATGGATATGATGAGTCAAGCCCTCCAGCTTTTCGTGAAGTTCGCCACCATTGGAGGTGGCCTGTGGACCGTTTGGGGGGTTATCACGCTGGCGGGAGGCCTGCGTGACCACCAGGGTCCGCAGATTCAGTCTGGTGTTTGGCAGGCTGTTGGTGGCGGCCTGATTGTGGCTGCGGCGCAGCTCTTCTCGAATATCGCCCTGTAGCGTCAAAATACAATGGCGCTTGAAATCAAGGTATATCGGGAGATCACTGCCTACCAAGCGAAAGTTATGATGGGCATGTCATGGCGACAAATGGCGTGCTCGGCAATAGGAATTATTGTTGTCGGCGGAACATATGCCCTGTGCTTCTGGGCGGGGCAGTCCGATCTGGGATCCTGGATGGCCGCACTTCTGACCATGCCTTTTGTGGCGGTCGGTTGGGTGAGGCCAAAAGGTCTGCCTTTTGAGAAGTATGCGCGTTATTTCTGGAGGTACAAGTGGGACCCCCAGAAGCGACTGTATGCGCAGGACTCGGTGTTGTCGACAGAAATAGCCGCAGAAAGGTCAGCTAATGCTGTTCGCAACTCGAAAGCGCCAAAGCAGCGAGTCATCCGAGAACTCGAATGCGGAGGATGGCAGTAAGCCTGATCGGAAGGCTCGCAAGCAGAGTAAAAAGCGCCGCGAGAAGAATGATGTTCCTCGCCGTAAAAGGAACACCGCTCAGGCCGTCATCCAGTATGAGGCGATGGTCGAGAACGGCGTCTGCTCGCTTGGGGGGAACCAGTACTCCGTGACGCTGAAGCTGGCGGATATCGACTATCAGCTGGCTCCGGAAGAAGAGCAAGCCTCCTTGGTGGAGTCGTATGCACAGTTCGTCAACTCCTTTGATGCTGGGCAGAGCATTCAGTTGACGGTTATGAATCGTCAGCTTAATAAAGCTGAGCTGGCGCAGAGTGTCGAGTTCGCTCCTCGCGGTGATGGGCTGGATGCCTATCGGTGGGAATACAATGACCTGATTAACGCGAGGCTGGCATCCGGCCGCAACAACACTGTGACGGAAAAGTATGTCACCATCACGGTTGAAGCCGATGATATTGAGCACGCCACCAACAAGCTGGCTCAGATATCATCAGATGCGATCGCGCAGCTGCGAGCTGTTGGTGGGTGTCGTGCAGAAAGAGTCTCTGGTGAAGACCGGATCCGGATTCTGCATGACATTCTGAGGCCGGGAGAGCCGTTTCGTTTCGAGTATACCGACCTGATCGGAACCAACCTCACCACGAAGGATATCGTCTCGCCGTGGGCAATCGATTTCTCAGGTGACGGGAACTCGATCTGTTTCACCGGTGAGAAGGACTCGTACTACCAGGTACTGTGTCTGCGCGACCTGCCCTCGTGGCTCTCTGATCGTCTCATGAAGGAGCTCTCTGAGATCAACTCGGAGCTGGCGATCTCGGTGCATTTCCGGCCTCTCGATCACGCAGAAGGTCTGGATCTGGTCAAGCGGCAGATCGCGGAAATGGACATGCAGCGCTCCAACGAACTGCGAAAGGCCCGGAAGCAAGGAAATGGTGAGGAGTCGATTCCTCACGAGCTGGTGGCTTCGCATCAAGAGGCAGTCGATCTACGTGATCAGCTCGAGTCGAGTAACGAGAAGTTGTTCACGACCACCATTGTCGTAGGGGTCGCTGGTGCGACGAAGGACGCGCTTGCTGAGGCCGTTGAAAAAGTGCGGGTCGCTGGACGTAAGCACTCATGCCCCTTTGAGACGTTGAAGTGGATGCAGGAGGATGGTTTGAATGCCGTTCTTCCGCTCGGCGTGTCTCGTCTACCGATTTACCGGACTCTGACAACGGCGGCAGTGGCTGTGATCGTTCCGTTTACAACGCAGGAGCTGCTGCACAAGGGCGGCCTCTTCTACGGGGTGAACGCAATTAGTCAGAACCTTGTGGTGGGATCACGCACATCCACGATGAATGGAAACTCCTTCATTCTCGGTACGAGTGGTGCAGGAAAGTCGCAGTTCGGAAAAGGCGAGATCATGCAGGTCTTCCTTGGACGTCCTAACGACGATCTTATTATCGTGGACGCTGAGCATGAGTATGCGCCCCTCGGGCAGGCTATCGGAGCCACGACTGTCGAGATCAGTGCAGGATCACGAGCATGCATCAATCCACTGCATATCGACAGAGACGCGCCGGCGGATGATGGGAGCCCCGTCAAGCTGAAGGCGGAGTTCATCCTTTCTCTCTGTGAGGTGCTTATTGGAGGAGTTAATGGACTGAGTGCGCCTCAGCGCTCAATCATTGACCGCTGTGTGACGCGTATATACGGGCAGTTCTTCCAGGACAAGAGAATGGCTCCGCCAACTCTGCTCAACCTGTTCGACGAACTGCGGCGCCAGCCTGAGGAGGAGGCCAGGGCGGTTGCAACTGCCCTTGAGCTCTATGCGGCGGGATCGTTCTCGGGCTTCTCGCAGCAGACGAATGTGGACACGTCGAACCGTGCGATGATCTATGACATCTCTAAGCTCGGATCCGACATGAAGACGTTCGGTATGCTCGTGGTTCTGGAGCAGATTTGGGCACAGGCTCAGGTCAACCGTGCCAAGGGCAAGCGGACCTGGCTATACCTGGATGAGTTCCACCTTCTTTTCAGTAACGACTACGCTGGCGCGTACTGTCAGATGATCTACAAGCGTGCCCGTAAGTACGGCCTTTTGCCAACCGGCCTGACACAGAACATTGAAGAGCTTCTCATCAGTGAGCGCGCTCGTCTGATGCTCGCCAACTCGGACATTCTTGTGCTCCTGAACCAGACCCCTACGGATGCCCAGACTCTGCAGGAGCTCTTCAACTGGTCTGATAAACACCGCTCCTATTTCCAGAATATCCCACCAGGGTGTGGGCTTTTGAAAATGGGGCCGGCGATGGTGCCTTTCGATTCGAGGATGCCAACGAGCTCCAAGTTGTACCAGCTGTACACAACTAAGTTCGGTGAAGGAGTGTAGGTCATGGCTAATGTTCGAGTCGACCTTCGTAATCGAGACGCTCAGTCACTGACTGGAGACAAGTTCTCAAGCGTTAATGTTGAGTCACGCGGATCTAGTGCTCTCACTTCGGCGCCGAGGGAAGCCAGGGCCACCTCCGTCGATGGAGGCACAGAGAAGACCCCCAAAGATGGTGCTCCCGGTAGCGGAGGTGACGGCAAGGCTTCAGGCAGTAAGAAGAAAGAAGCCCCTCAAAGTAAGGAAGGAAAAAAACCTTCTCTTAAGCACGACCCTAAGAAGGTTGGCGACGAACTTCTTAGTAGTTTTCAAAAGGGAACTAAAGTCGCTGGCAAGATGCCAATAATTGCAAAACAGACTGTAAAGCAGTCAGTTAGCATTGGTGCGCCTTTTGCCAGCGATAATACAATGGCTGACACAGCCGGCAGGCTGGCCGCTCATAAAACTGTGAGTATCGCGCGCAAAAGTCCTGGGGTTGCGCGTAGTGGCATTCGCGCCGGAACTCGAGTTGGCGCTAGGGTTGCCAAGAAAACTGTTGAGGTTACGCCGAGAGTCGCTCGGATCACATCGAAGCAGGTCCAGAAGGCGGCACGACTTACGTCGCGGGTTCGAAAGGCTGGACTCAAGAACTCGGTCAAAGCGGCAAAGAAAAAGATTGCCAAGGTAAATGGCAAGGTTGCCGCAAAAGCTGTCAATAGGGCGGCAGCTGCGGCATCGAGAGCGGTTGCACATCTGATTGCAAGGATCGTCGCAATCATAGCCGTGAAAGTGAGTGCTTTGCTCATTTTCATGTTACCCATCATTGCCGTCATTGTCGTGGTGGCCATTGTGCTGTCCTTTCTTCCTTCATGGCTCGGAGGCTATGAGGAGGAGCAGAAGTCAAAGGGGGGTGCGGCAGGAGTTGTTGCGGCTGGTATGGGCGATGACTATCCATACAAGGGGATGGGTTCGTCGTCAGCCAATCCGGATACAGGATATTTCTATGGAAACTGTACGGACTTTGCGATCTGGCGAGTCAATCGCGATGAAGGCGTGACAAAAAAACCGTGGAAGTATGTGAATGCCAATACGACTCCTGCTGGGGGTCATGGATATCAGTGGGGAAATGACTCTGCTCTGCCAGGCTGGGAGAAAGTGAGTAAACCTACTCCAGGTGACATTATCTCCTTCCAGCCCGGCGCCCAGGGGGGACGCTGGAACGCAAGTTTCGGACATGTCGCCTATGTGGCTCAGGTCGGTGCCGACGGCAGCATGGTGACGGAGAACTATGGAGATGCGGAATACTTTCTGGAGAACTACACGCCGGATATGGTGAAGCAGCTGGTGTCGTCCGGGCAGGCGGTTATCAAGCACAACCCTCACTCCAAATTAAAGGTTAAGACTGAGAATGGTGTGACGACGGTCGACAATGCACATTATGCGGCGGCTGGTACAAGCGCTGGTGACGCTCAGGCGTATGCCAAGACGCAAATGAAGGCCTACGGCTGGGATGACAAGCAGTTCGCCTGTCTGGTCGAGCTGTGGAACCACGAATCGGGATGGAACTACACTGCGGATAATCCGACGTCTGATGCCTATGGTATTCCACAGTCTCTACCTGGAGAGAAGATGGCGTCTGAGGGTGCCGATTGGGCCACTAACCCTCAAACCCAGATCAGATGGGGATTGAAGTATATTAAGGAGAGACCGGACTATGGCTCTCCGTGTGCGGCGTGGACGCTGTGGCAGCAGCGGGATCCTCACTGGTACTGAGAAGGTGATTCATCATGGATCGGCGACAGAAGCGTCTTGTGGCAACAATCATTGCGGTGTCGTTGTCATTGGTTGGCGCCTTCGCTGGGGTGATCGTATGGTCGGCATCCCATAGAGGTGATTCTGAGGCGAAGGCAAGCTCGGCTGCGACATCCCCGGTGCCGTCATCGGAGGCGACCCCGTCGCGTTCTGCGACATCCTTACCGTCTCAGGTGGATGGCTATGCCTCAGAGTTTCGGCCGACGTCGGCTCAGAAGGAGCGCGCAGTGAGGGCCGTGAAGGCAGCAGCTCAGTGGTCGCAGTCGGAGACGGAACAAGAGCGGTTCAAGCGACTGTCGAGTGAGTTTTCCGATGACGTCGCGAAGCAGGAGTCTGCCTGGGAGAAATTATACGGCAGCGTCGATAATGCGCGTGTCACCGTGGACTCCACTGGCGATGCCAGCGTCACTTCGCATGACGGCAAGACCATGAAGCTGGGAGTGATGGTCACCTATACGGTACACATTCCTCATGGCAATGGCAGTGAAGTGGTGTCGTCAGGAACTCGCTTGTGGGTAGCCGAGCTCCCCCTATCGGGTGATGGAAAGGTAACGGGCTTGGAAGAGCCCAAGCTCTGAAGTCGGAACAGGACATTCACTATGAGACTCAACAGCGATCTTACTCCGCAGCAGTTGTGGACTATTGCGGCAGACAGTGAGCATCGGGATCGAGATGTTCTCGACGAGCTCGTCAGCCACCCCAACTCCTACCGCGCGCTCAGTGACTGGGCGTTAGCCGGTTTGGCTGTCGAGGATCCTAGGTCGCTGGATGTTCCGCCTCAGCCGGATGCTGTGGAGCCGGTGCAGAAACGAAAGCGACGCTTTCCGGGTCTCAAAGCGAAAAAGCGTGGCGGTGGCAGCCAGTCCGGAGACGCAGCACCAACGTCGTTCTCACCGCCTGCGACGGGTCCGGGTGTGATGGGGCCTGGTCGGGTGGAGCCGGCTGCAACGCAGGCAGCACACGTCGGGCCTGGTCCTTCACAAGCGACGAGTCGCACGCCGTACGGTTCTGCGCCGTCACGTAAACCGGCTAACCGGCAGGCGACAGTTGTGAACTCTGATCCTCAGACGGTGCCCATTGATGTTCAGAGTGAGTATCGCCGACGTCAAGAGCATCGGTCTCGCACAGCTGAACCACCCCGCAGCTTGTCACAGAACGCGGATTCTTCGGCCAACTTCTCTCATCTGCAGTCGCCTGAAATTCCTCAGTCCTCTGCAAATCATACTGCCCACGTGGGCCGAGCGCCGTTTTCAACAGATAGCACTACTTTCCAGGGCGGTAGTAGTGTTCCACCGCGATCCGGCATCTCGGATTGGGTCAGTGCTGGCGAGCAACTGAGTCAGAGTGCGCGATCTCCTGAGCCAGCAGAGCCGCAGAAAAAGGTGGATCCCCATGATATGCGTAGCCTTGCTGCAACATGGAATTCATCTCCCCCTCCCGGCACGCCTCTAACCCCGACGGCTCCCAGGAATCATCCCCAGCCCACTAACCCGCCAGTCGAGAACGGGCATAAGCAAACGAGTTGGGCCGCAAAACCGGCACCCTACGGCGTTGTTGCGGCACTCGCCGCGCTACAGGTGCTCACTGTGCTGGCTCTTTTGCTGGTTGTGGTGTGGGGTCATTAGTCAATAGTGCAACTGGGAGTCAGGTTCGCCGAAATGAAGTTGAGGTAGAGTTTCCATGGACGACATGATAATCTACATGTTTAAAAAGCTGTTTGAGTTTGACACAAGCGAAGCAACGGGTATCAAACAGACGCTATCGGAGTACAGCAATGATACGTACAATGTTGTCACGTCATTGCACAACACTGGCATCAAGCCTGTTGCGTCTGTGATCATTTCGATGCTATTGGTGCTTGAGTTGGCGAGGAATGCCAGTCGAATCGAAGCGGACCAACAGCTCGGTGTCAAAATTATTGCGGCCACGATGTTCAAGTCAGTGCTCCTTGTGTGGGCTGCCCAGAACGCCATGATGTTCCTCGATGCAATTAATCAGGTAGTTCAGAGTGTCGCTAAGAATATAGAAATGGCTCAAAAGTCATTACCGCAGCTGCCTGACATCTCCGACAAAGTGTCCAATGCTGAAATGATGGACAAAGCGGGAATGATTATGCTGCTCATTATTCCATTCATTGTCGCAATGGTCGCCGTCCTGATTGTCAAGCTCATGGTGGTAATGCGCTTCATTGAACTGTACTTTATGACCGCATTCGCATCGTTGCCGATTGCATTCTTGGGGCACCCGGACACGAAGTCGATGGGGATCGGATACCTTCAGAAGTATGCCGCCGTCTCGATGCAAGCCGCCACATTGATGCTGGCGACTAAAATCTACCCACATTTACCCGCAGTTAACGCAATCAATGTCGGTAAACCTGGAGATTCACTGAGTGGGTGGATCATTCAGAATTATGCAACGTTCCTTCTGGCTCCCGTGCTCTTGATAGTGCTCGTTTTCGCTAGCGGCAAGGTAGCCAAGGCGCTGGTTGGTCAGTGAGAACAGGGAATGTATGCAATGAGTTCGTTCAGAAGCAAAATTGATTTCTATGCAACTCTACTGACGTCTGACCAACCAGTGTCTCGGTGCTTCCGATGGTTGCTGGCATACTTGGTTGTCTACTTACTTGTTACGTACGTTGTGGGGAGGGTGGCTGGAGACTGGCCGCGGTTTCTGGTTGGAGGAATTGGGGTTTTAGGGATGGCTCCGTTTGCAAAGATCGTGGCGTCAAAGGGCCCTAAGGTGTCTGATGATGCAGACCGAGATAGTTAAAAAGCCCTGCGCGCGTATGCCGCGGTCGGTTCTGCAAGAATAATAATGAGGTTGGATGGCGTTCTACGTTTTCGTGCCGCGGTATTCCCCCTCCGAAAGGCGTTATGATTGGCGTGAATAGCGCGGTGCGGTGAAAGGTGAGTCCTCATGATTACGATCACGGTGAGTCCCGACGGAAGTGGCCAACTTTTCGGTGAAGGAGGAGAACAACGCGTCAATGCCGGGAGCGTATCCCAAGCACGTGGAGAGCTTCTGCGCCTCGTCGCATCGATCGCTGCAAGCAAGGGAAGCAGCGTCACTGTAGCCGCAATTGACGAGAACGGAAAGCAGTACATTTCCGTCGACGCCTTCGGTGCAGTTGCACTGCTTGATGAAGACTCGGTGGTCCAAGAGCGTGACGAGCCGTTCTCCTCAGATCTGACAGTGGGAGGAGGTGGTGAGCCTCCCGCCCTGCAACCAGAGGAAGGCGGTGGTGAGCCTCCAGCCCTGCAATCAGCGGAAGGTGCGTCAACGAGTGAGAGCTCGTTGGTGTCAGAGAATGCTGGCGCTGTCGATCCGGTCGCCTACTCACGTCACTCTCCGTTCGTGGCAGAGCCTGAGGGCTTCAGCCCATTCGACTCGCAAATTTCGAATGTTGACGAACTTGATGCCGGTCCCCACTCTGTACGTAACAGCGGCGCCCACGATGTTGATGCGCAACCACCACGAATCTATCCGAAGCAAACTCACACCGCTCAAAGCGCTTCGTCACCGTATCGGGTGGCGTCTCCGCAATCCACGTCACCTGATGGTGATGAGCGACTGGATGAAGGTCTGAACCGCCTATCCCACGTGTTCATTCCCAGTGAGTCCACACCCGAGCCAACTTCGCCTAGCATTATCGACTACTCTTCCCTACTCGGTGTCGATGGCATCGAGAATGATGATTCTGAAATCGACCCCGTCACTGCGTCATCTGGCACTGAGGACGATACTGGAAATGCGGGAGAAGATGTTCCAGGTTCTGCATTCCGGATGGACCTCTCAGTATTTGGTTTACCAGGTATGGAAGAGCAAACCGCGGACGCCTCTGATGCACAGAGTAGTTTCCCAGATACATCTGTCACACGTGATGACGTTGAAGAACCATCCCGTTCCTTTTCGGGCGTACGCGCAGAACTCTCCGGTGCTGACATGGGGTCTGCTGACCCGGAAGGTGTGAGTTCGTTCACGGCGGATTCGCCGTTTCCTGAGACTCCGGTGACTGTGCCTGAGGTTCGTGGGGACGAGTTCAACAGTAGTGTAATGTCAACTCGGCTTGGCGAGCAGTACTCGCCTGCACCTACTGGTGATTATGTGCCTGGAGGTGTTGGTGATCCTTCTGTGGTGCCCCCTATCTATGGCGCTGACCATTCTGATGTTATGGCGGGCTCTCCGTTTGTTCCGTCTCATGGTGCAGGCGATAGTTCTGAATACGGCTCGACTGTTCCCGGAAATGCTAATGCAATGTCAGGTGGGCAGGGAGTGCAGAGCTTCTCTTCAATGCCCCAGCAGGTTCCCAATGTTCAGCCTACTCAGATGGGTTACGCTGATGGGCGCTCGGTGGGCGGGGAAGCAACGTCGTTTTTAGCTCCGAACTCTACGGACGGTCCTCGATTGTCTGGCTGGCGTGGTGTGGCGAGGAAGTTTGGGCTGAAGGTGTCGGTGAGTGCCGCTGACCGCCGCCGGTGGCAGGATGAGCAACTCATATCTCAGCGTTGGTTGGGTACGCGAACGGTTGCCGTCCTTAATGGCAAAGGAGGTGCCTGTAAAACACCAACTGCGATCCTTCTCGCAAGTTGTTTTGCGCGCTACGGGGCAGGGGGTGTCGTTGTGGCGGACGGTAACGTCACTCGAGGTACTCTGGGATGGCGGACGGAGCAGGGCCCCCACCAATCTACGGTGCTGGACTTGGTGCCTTCGATCGACAGGCTGCTGGCGCCGTCGGCTCATTATGGTGATGTTTCCGCATTTACTCATCATCAGAGCATTGATCATTTTGATGTTCTGAGGTCCAATCCTCTCCTTCTCTCGACGCAACAAAAACTGACTCCGCAGGAGCTTGATGGGGTGCAGGAGGTGTTGAAGAAGTATTACCGCTTGATTGTCTGGGATACAGGGAATGATGAGGGTGATGACCTGTGGCTACGTATCGTCGGTCATGCGGATCAGATTGTCATTGCTACAACAACTCGGTCGGATCACGCAGAAGCTGGGCGGCTCCTTTTGGATGGTCTTGCTGCGCGTAGCCAACGCGGCGCTGAGTTGTCCCGTAATGCGGTAGTCGTCGTGTCGCAGGCAGACAAGAGTGAGGCGAAGCCGGATAGCTTGGTGGAGGGGTTCTCTGCTCGGGCGCGGGAAGTAGTAACAATCCCATATGACACAGGTATGCGGGAGCAGTGGTTGCGATCATCGGAACTTGCCTCTAATACAAGGGAAGCTTGGGTTCATGCGGCAGCCGCTGTAGCGCGTGGACTGTGACGGTCGTTGTGGACGGTTTACTGGCAGGGGAGAGGTTGTAGGTTATGGGTTTTGTGAGGGATGAGGATCTTGAGTGGGGTCCGGAGTGGATCGAGGAGCGTATCCGGGAAGGGCTGCTGGGCTACCATGACATGCCTCCTTTGGGTGTGGGTCGGGTGGTGCCGGAGGAGTACTTTGAGCGGTTTGGGGGTGTGTTTCCTGAGTCGGTTTTGTATATCTGGAGGCGTTTCGGGTTTGATGGTTTTGGGCAGGGACGCTCGTGGATCACGGATCCTGTTCAGTGGGCTCCGGTGGTGGACGCCTGGCTGGAGGGCATCGAGCTACCCTTCCCGCCCCAGCGCTGGCACTGCCTGACACGCACCGCCCTGGGGTGCATGCGTCTGTGGGGGGAGATCTCCGGGCCGGCCGTGGACATCGACGTCATCGACGGTGAGATCTCCCCGAATGCCAATGAGGCGGAGAATATGACTGATCCGGTGGTCAGGGAGCGTAGCGGCTGCGCTGTTTTCGTCATGCCGCTTGCGGATGTGTATGACGATGAGGTGTCGGGTCGGCCTTTGGCTGTGGAGGGGATTGAGCGTCTGGGGGTGCCTGGGGCTGACGAGGTGTTCGGGTTTGTGCCGCCGTTGAGCTTCGGTGGCCGGATCAGTGCGGATCGGTTGAGTGTGCAGAAGGCTGTGCCCTACCTGGTGGGGCTGGCGCAGTCCACCCCCAGGTACCTGGGGGCTGATCTCATGGCTGCCTGGGGCGGGGCCGCCACCCAGTTCCTCATCGACCAAGGCGCCATACCCAACAGTACAAGCACAGACACGTCCGGTGGCGAAAGCACCCCGGGCGACTCCGACCCCCACAGCGACCCCGACAACCAGGATGGCCCCGGTGGCCCGGGAGGTCCTGCTGGTTCTGGTTTTGGGGGTGGGTTGTGAGCGGCGGTGGCTCGCGTCGGCCTGCTCCCGGCGGGGGTTCTGGTGTGTCTGGCGCTGGTCGGGGTGCTGGTGGTGGTCTGGTGGCTGGGAACATGTTTACCCCGGGGTCTGCCGGGGGCCAGTCGGTGCTGGTATGGGAGGGGCCTGCTGCCTTGAGGGCGGCTGGTGCCCAGGTGGGGGCTGGTCAGTGGTGTGACAAGGTGGACCCGGTGGTGGTGTCGTATCACACGGGTGGGAAGAATCGGTCCTCGAGTGGGTTGCCGGGGGAGATGACGCGTCAGCTTGATGGGCAGTTCACGGCTCTGAGCCTGATGAGTGCCAAGGAGATCCTGGCTGGTATGGCCACCTTCGACGAGCGCAAGCGCTCCCCAGCCAGCCACACCGCCATCCGCCAAAAGTTCCAGGACAAGCTCGCCAAGAATCTGTGGGAGCGTCACAAGTTTCCTAAGGATGTGGCGGGGTTGTGGGCTTCTCGGGCGATGGGGGAGCTGGCGGTGCTGCACAATCCTGATCAGCTGTTGTCTGGTCCGCAGGGGCCCTCGCTGGTGGGGGGTGTGGTGGCTCTGGGGGACCGGGCGACGAACTCGGCGGTGGGGGCGCAGACGGCTCAGAGGCCCAGGGAGCTGATTCGTGATGCGGCTCAGGCGGCGGTGGATGCGGGTCAGGGGGACCGGTTGCTGCGGATGCGGGTGGTGCTGACTGACTCCCCGGACCTGGCCAAGGAGCTCAACCTGGGCTCGAAGGTGTTGGAGCCTCGGAGCCGGGCTGAGCGGGAGGCGACCTCTCCTCGCGGGCCTCCGCTGACCCCTCAGGTGCTGTCCGACCGCCTGGCCCAGCTGCCCGGCGGCCCTGACGGGCTGGAGGGTCTGAGTCGTGATGAGCTGCGGCAGGCCCTGACCCAACCACCAGTACCCACCCCAGATGCGCCCGCTCCAGACGGGCTGGACACACCAGCCCCGGACGGGCTGGACGCGCCTGGGCCGGGTAGGGGTGTCCCGGAGGTGGGCGTACCCGACCGGGGGGCTCTGGGGGTGCCGGTTTCGGGTCCGCAGGTGCCGGCTCCGGTGGAGCCGGTTGCCCGGCCCACGGAC
>ERZ773076.1029-NODE-1029-length-12696-cov-2.628273_pt1 | contig 12696 bp, 5 predicted proteins | sample MGYA00580613_ERZ773076 | MGnify/ENA primary metagenome ERZ773076 (study PRJEB29015, sample SAMEA2738005) | human oral metagenome | biome: human oral; feature: human-associated habitat; material: dental | place: China | collected 2057 ...
ATGAAGACCTGAAGGACAGCTTGTCATCTGCTGGTCCGATTGAGGTGACCCACACCGTCGAGTCCGTGAAGATTCTGGACATGAACAGGCAAAGCGAGCCTGACTTGTACGGAGACATCGCCAAGCAGGCGATAGACAGGGCTTTCGTGGCAAAGCCGAAGAGGAACAGGATCTTCTGCTCCGGAGTTACTGCCGATGAATCCGAAGTTACTGATGGTTTGCCTACCTCTTGGTCTGCCGCGCTTGACGAGGCTATTTCTCACGCGGACGATCTCTCGAGCGAGCATGAGCTCGTGCTTGTTTCTGGTGGGAATATTCCATTGTCTATGCTGAATGGAACGGTCTATCCCGAGGCGAACGAGATCCGCTCCATCCGTAGCCCAGGCCAATCGTGGAATGCGCTGACCGTCGGGGCATACAGCGAAAACATTCTGGTTGAGGAGGATGACATACTGGCCACAGGCTACGAACCCGTCGCGATGCCAGGAGAGTTGTGTCCGCTCAGCACGACCTCCCTGCAATGGAGGCATCCAATTGCGCCGGTGAAGCCCGAGATTGTCTGCCCCGGTGGAAACATAGTCGGGATGAGTAACGACTATTCAGACTGTCAGGATTTATCGCTGCTGACCACTGGCGCTGATGTAGCGTCTCGCCCGCTTGATACCGTCAACGCGACGAGCGCGGCAGTTGCCGAGGCTTCCTATATGGCGGCTGAGCTGGAGAATGCCTATCCAGATATATGGCCCGAGACGGTAAGGGGCCTGCTAGTGCATTCCGCCCGCTGGTCACGAGCGATGATAGGCAGATACTCGCCTAAGGGGTCGCTCGAGGACACGGCCAAGAAGGGGCGCAGGAGGCTGCTTAGGGCTTGCGGCTACGGCATACCGGACTTGAGCCGCGCAATCGAATGCAGGGAGAACAGCGTCAATCTCATCATCCAAGAGGTTCTGCATCCGTACGAGGTGAAGGATGGCCGTGAGACGATGAGAGAGATGCACCTCCATGCGCTGCCTTGGCCAAGGGACGTGCTCGCTTCGCTTGCCGACGCCGACGCAACGCTCCACGTGACCCTTTCCTATTTCATCGAACCAGGGCCGGGGCAAATCGGATGGAAGGACAGGTATCGCTACGCTTCACATGGCCTTCGCTTCGATGTGAACAAGCCAGGTGAGAGCTGGGATGAGTTCGGGAAGCGCATCAACGTCAGCGTTCGCGATGAGGACGAGGGCAAAGCGTCGAGCGGCTCTGGCGACTGGTTTCTTGGCGTCAACAATCGAAACGTAGGCTCGATTCATTCCGACTACAAGTATGCATCCGCCATTGAGCTGAGCGATATCGAGTTTGTTGCCGTATATCCAGTGGTTGGCTGGTGGAGGTCCCGCAAGTACCTTGGCAAGATTGACTCCGAGGCACGCTATTCGCTGATAGTGAGCATCGAGACACCTGAGGCGGAAACCGATCTCTACTCGGAGATTATCCAGGTGATAGCGAACACGTCAGCAACAGCCATTCCTATCGCCACCGGCAACATAGAGTGAGCCGTTTTCTGAGTCTTCCGTTCTTCCTGCACCTCTATGCTATGGTTGTCGGCTGCTATACTTCCAGCAGATAACACAAGACCATCCGCATTCAATTCGTCTAGAAATAGTATTTCAGGCCTCTCGCGAACCGCCACCATAACTTTAGTTAGCTAACACCAATAAAACATGCTAGCTTACCTATGGGCTTCGTTTCCATCTCCTTTGCTTGCCTGAATCAACCGATGACACTATCGACTGACGTCGGTCGGTCGCCTCTTAAGATCGCGCATCAGCTCAATGAGACCATCTGGGGTGGTAAGGACGTAGCCGGAGACTGATTGTCTATCCATATCCTTGAACAGCACCTTCCCTTTTGGCAGCTTGTACACAAGCCCATGCGCCAGGGAATTTCTGATATGCCTGAACACACATCCCGCGTGAGACTCTTTTAAACTCGCACTCTTGTCCTTACCTGACTGACGCGTCAGAATCTTTACAACCGCCTGCGTATCGGAACACATAGGCCTGCGATCAGCATAAAGCCCTTGCTTTCGAGCGACTTCCGTGAAGTCCTCACCCGGCTTGACAAACTTGACGGAGCCACTGAAGAGACGCCGCTCCATCTGTTTCAAAGTCGCCCGTGCGTCCCAACCCTCGTCCTTGAGGACCAACGATTGCTGCGTCGGGGGTGCCCATGAATCAACACGGGGGCTACGCGTCACATAGAACGACCAGAGTTTGACAATCGACTGATAGCGCATCTCCGATGGGCATGAAAAGGACAGGTCCTCCAAGGGGCATAGATCCTTCTTTAGGTCTTGTTCCTGCGTCTTTGTGACACGTTTTCTAGTTGCCAAGATTGATATCCCTGCATTTGCATGTGGGTAATCACGAGCTGCTTGGTCGCACGGGTCCCAGACAGGGCACCCCCGGGGTCGAGGGCACCATTAACGTCAAAATCCTGCCAGAGGTCAGAATCAAGCTCTCCAAAACTCTAGACCTCCCTAAATTCCCAGCGCCTTGCGCGCCGCCGATACGATATCGCCGTCTTGGTAGAAGTCGGGGCTCACGCTGCTCGCAAGCTCCATGGGGACGTCCTGCAGATCGCGAATGGCGCTAAACGGCAGCAGTATGCGCCTCGCGCCAGCGTTCCTTGCAACCCGCAGGATGTCCTCCAGATCCTTCAACTCGTCCATGGAGCCGGAGAGCCTGACAATACCGGGAATGACCGTTGACGCCATCACGGGGCGGTTGCAGGCCGCAGAGCAGAGCCCCACAAACTCGGCGAGACTCACCTCGCCACTCGGGCCCCTTGCCTGCAGGTCGTTCACGAACAGCAGGTAATCCTTCTGCCGCATGCGCATGCCGGCCGCCACGCGATCACCGTTGTTCTCGAAGCAGCGCCACGCGGCCTCAACGCTCTCGCGCGCAACACGGTTTCCCCCAATGCCCTCGTGCTCAAACCTGAATGTGCCTGCCACAGCCTTGTTCTCAAGCCTGTATACGGCACACTCGTCCTCGACGCTGCGTCCCACCGCAAACACGTGTCCGGGCTGCAGTGGCGCATCTGGCACAAGGGTGCCCTCGGACTGCTCCGGCACGGCGATAATGCGTGCGCTAGACGGGTTGTCCGCGTCGGTATAGCCTAGGCTCACGTCCATGAACTCGACGCCCGCCATTATCTTGAGCTGCTCCTTCACGCGCCGCCTGCCCTCGACCGCGTACTCCAGGATCATGCGCGCCTCCTCCTTGCCCATATTCTCGTCCGGGAAGATGAGCTTCATGAGGCCGCTGAAGGTCTTGCGCACACCTGTCTCGTCGCGCGTGTTGAAGTCGCTGTTAAGGCGGAAGTGATCGTCCAGGTGATGCGTATAGTCGCGCCTGCGCAGCTCCTTGCAGAGCTCGCCCAGGCAGTCACTGATAAGACCGTAGTGCTCCGTGAGCAGGTCACTTCGCATCTTGGGCACCTCCCAACCCGGGAGGTAGCAGTGGATGCGGTCGAAGAACGCCGAGTCGTCGTTGAACTCCGGTGGAAACGGGTCGAACAGGTGCGTGGTCTTCAGGATGTTCTGCACGCTGTCGTTTATGTTGCCCTCGAACACCATGGAGGCATCGCCCGAGAAGGACTCGCGGCCGCGCGCATAGGTGCCACCCGCCATGTAGCCCTTCAGGATCTGGATCGCATTCATATCCTTGAAGTGCATGCCAGCGACCTCATCGAAGGCAATGCAGTCCCAGTTACCCACCAATCCGGTGCGCTCCACGCTGGTCACGCGACGCGGATTTGCGTTCAGCCGACCAAAGAGGTTGGCCGTCGTGGTTTGACCGCCCGAGAGCAAGATGGCGTAGGGACTTACCTCGTTGTAGACATGGCTCTTACCAGTTCCGCGCGGCCCCAACTCACAGAGATTGTAGTTGCGCTCTATGAGCGGGACCATGCGCTCAAGGAAGTGCAACTTGGTGCGTAGCTCCATGCTCGCAGGCTCATAGCCCTCGCTGCGCAGCAGCAGGTCGATCCACTCATCGGTGGTAAAGTTCGCGCGCTGGCCAACGATTGAGTCCAGATCGAGCCTAGGCATCTGGATCGGCGTGAGGTTGGCTATCTTGAACGGGTTATCCTCGGGACCTACGCCCTTCCTCATAGTCTGGCGGGGCTTCTTGGGTCCGCCAAACACATCGGAGAGCTCGTCCTCAAGCTCGTCCTCAAGACGGAAGTACTCCATCTGGGCGATGCACCACATGCTGCCCGTAAGCATCTTCGGGTACTCGCGCACATACTCGTCCGGCATGACCATCGGGTCTATCGCCAAGTTCGAGAACGTTGCCGTGTGGATGTCACGGTACTCGTCCACCTTCGCGGCCACCTTGTCAATGATCGTATAGCTGCGCAGGTCGCGGACCTTGGACTTGATGCGCTCTGACTCGTCCGGGCGTACGTAGTTCTGCGCCAGGATGCGGCGGATGCGGTCGAGCCCCTCTGCCACGGACTCCTCGTCGTCGGTCGAGCAGTACATTCCCAGTAGGTACTCGAGGACGAAGGTGGGTACGTTGGCTCCCCGCCTCATGAGGGCCGTCAGGTCCTTGCGTACGACCTTGCCAGGGAACGCCTGCAGGGCCTTCCGATCAAGATCATCCGTCTCAAGAACGGGGACCGCGTTGCCCTGGGTGTCTTCCATATCCGTCTCCTATAGCCCGAAGTCGACCGTCGGCGCAAACGCCATGTCGATGGTGAACTCTTCCTTCCAAGAGATATCGCCCGTCTCCACGTCCCTGCAGACAAGGTAATAGCGCTCTTTGGGCGGATACTCCACCCCCGCCCTGAGCGTAAGCATCGGTCTCGTCACGCGAGCACGCTCATCGAGGGTGGGCATGTCGGCATGGACCCCCTGCACGTCGGTCACGGGGTTACCGGAGCCGTCTGTCAGGGACAGCTCGTACTCGGCCGGCAGCACCTTGCCTAAGACCGGATCCCTCTGAAACAGGTCGACATGAAACATCGAGCTCGTAATGCGTCTCTTTGTGGATACGAGCACCACGGTGGCCTTCTCCTGCTCCACCCTCGCCTTCGACGTGAGACTGCGGTTGCGCAGCTCGATGACGGGCACGCACACCTCCTGCAGGCTCACGCCACCGTGCGCGTAGTTCTTGTTGCCCGAGGCGCTCTTGAGGCGTATGCACTCGCGCGGCGCCAGCCCGCAATACGCTGCGCCATGGACATCTCGCATGTCCACCTTAACGAACAGCGGGTTGTCGATGCTCTCCCGCAAGAGTATGTGCCTGCGATGCAACTGCGCCTCAGCTGCGCCAATGTCCGCCTTCGACACCTTATCCTGCTCCCTCAGCGGGCCTCGCGTATAGATGAAGCCGTGGTCGGCCGTGACGATGACGCGATTGATCTTGAGGTCGTTGACGGCGATCTTCACGAGCGCAACCAGCTCGTCGACGGTTGCCCCGCATGCCCTGAGCACGTCATGCTCGAGCCTTGGCTTCTCGCCGGTCGAGTCGATTCTGTCCTGGTAGACGTATATGAGCGGGGCATCACCCACGAGCTCTCTGCGTGCGGCCCGGTTGCCGGAGAGAAGGCTCTTGGAGAGGATGGCCCTCGCACCGGGGACGGCCGAGCGCAGGATGGCCTCCCTGTCTGGGGTCGTCTTGGTAGACATGCCGTTCACGAGCACCTGCCTGTCATCCCACACATAGGAGATCTCGCCATGGGGCAAAAGAGCTGCCATGCCAAACTCGGTGACCGACGGGAATATCGACTGGAGCGCGTCGAGCGACACGGTTCCCTTCGTCTTCTGTTCCAGGCGGCGCGCAAGCTCACACCCCACCTCGTAGCGCATGCCGTCGGCAATGATGATCATCGTACGTCTGTACTCGCCCCTGTCGCACAGCCGATAGAACTCGGAGAAGGTGCGCTGGGCGCGCACGCCCCTCACAAGGCCACGGTCCGCCCAATCGGACTCGGAGCAGTTGATCCAACAGTCGTTCGACTTTGGGAGAAACCAGTTCACATAGATGTTCTCGACGTGCTCGGCTAGCCTCTCGGCCGCATCGCACAGCTGCCCGGGGATGTCATCGGTGTTGAGCTGACAGTCATCAAGCGCCGTGCAGAGGGCGCGGTACGCCGCATCCATGAGGTACCAGTCATCCGTATAGGCCCGCCACACATCCTCCGGTCTCGCTGCGTGGAAAGCCTGTGTGTGGCTGCGGTAGAACGCCTCGGACTCGGCTGCTGCCGCAAGCAGGTCGTAGTAGCTCCGCACGCGCTTGTACCACTTCAGGTCCTTGCGCTTCTGACGGATGGCGAGAGCCTCCGAGCACCTATCCGCCCCGTCGGCGAGACTCGACGCCAACGTGGCAAGGATCACCTCGTTCACGCAGGGGAGCACGTCCGTGTCGATGAGCGAGGACAGGTCTGCCGCAAAGAGCCGCTCAGGAATGTTCAGCTCGGCCTCCACGGTTCGCGCGACCTCATAGAGCGTCTCTCGGCTCTCCCGCTCGCCCATCCAATCGCGGACGATGTTGAGGCAGAAACGGGCATATGGAGCCGAGACATGATCTTCATACCCCACGAGCAGCTCCTCGGGCAGCGTGCACGAGGCCGCAGAGAGCAGCAGGTGCTCCGAGAGCCCCACCTCTGAGGCCAGGTCTCCCGCATAGCCGATGCGCTCCCTCAGGACAGACGACAGTGCGCCCAACGCGTCGTAACGCTCGAGGTCGGCGAGGGTTGCGTCGGGCCCATCCTCGTGCAGGGCGCAGAGGTACGTCCTCACAATATCCTCCACGCGGGCGCTGGGAGCCTTGAGGATGGACGACACGACGCCAGCCGCGACGTCTGCCTCAGATGTCGTCTCGGGCACACGCTTGAGGTAGGCTGCTCTTCTGCCTGCCGAATTGAAGACCCTCTCGAAGCGTGCCACCGCATCGCGAACGGCGCTGCCTGCGTTGATGTCGGCAAGCAGCATGGATGCCCTGTCGGCCTGGAAGTGCTCGGAGGCGAGCTCGATATCGGCAAGCCAGTCGCCCTCAAGCCCACCCTCGGAGAAGTCACGCGGCCGGCGCGTGTAAACGAGAAAGTCCATGTCCGCCCGCTCTCGTAGGATCCGCCTCTTGAGCTCGAACTGAGGTCCGGCATCCACCCTCGCGAAGACGAGCGGACGCGCGAGCTCACACCCCAGGCCGTCCTCGGCAAGGCGGTCGAAGTCCTGCCCAAAGGAGCCCTCCACGTCATGCCAGAAGACGATGCGCCGCTGCTCCCCATCTTGGAGCGGCTGCGTCAGAGCATCCTGTATGAGCTGCACCGCATCGAGGCCTGCCATCGCTTAGCTCCCTTCCTTGGCACCATGCCGCTTGATCGAGTACCTCCTACCGCTGCTCTGGCCTTGGGCCTCGATCAGCCCACACTCGACCAGCCGCCTGTTGATGCGCTGTAGCGAGCGGGGAGGGATCTGCAGCCCGTCCGATATCTCGGCGGGACGCGAGGGCCCGTGTCCGTGCAGGTACGCGAGGGCTCGACGCTCGGGATCGGACAGATCGGCAAGCCTTTCGGCCAGCTCCGGCCAATTTCGGCCAAGCTCGGCCAAGGCAGATGTGGCAATCATGCCTGCGGCCTCGGGCGTTTCCGCAGGGGACTCGGCAACGGAAGCCGCCTCTTCGAGCGCATCGATGAAGAGTTCCAGCATAAACTCAACGAATCCCGAGGAGTTTGCGGTGGCGTCTGCGGCGCCGAGCGCGCTGTAGTACCCCTTCTGATTCTTCTGGATGAGCTCCTCGACGGGAAGCCAGAGAAACACGGAGTTCCACCTGCCCAGGAGCGCCGTGTGCCAGAGCCTGCCCATACGCCCGTTACCATCCTGGAACGGGTGGATGAACTCGAACTCGTAGTGGAACACCGCGCTCTTCACCAGTGGGTGGAGCGTAGACTTTCCATACCAGGCAATGAGGTCGCTGATCTGTTTGGCAACAAGGCGCGCCGGGGGCGCCATGTGCACAAGACGATCACCATCAAAGATGCCAACCCCTTGGGTGCGAAACCTTCCCGCCTCACCCACAAGCTCGTCCATCATGGCGCGGTGGGCACGCAGGAGGTCGTCGACACTCATGGGGTCAACTCTCGCCAGCAGGTCATATGCGGCAAAGGCATTCTTTACCTCGCGGATCTCGCGTGGATCGCCGAGCACGCGCTTGCCATCGAGGATAGCCGTGACCTGTCCCAGCGTGAGCGTGTTGTGCTCGATCGCCAAAGACGAGTGGACGGTACGTATGCGGTTCTGTCGTCGCAGATGGATAGAGCGCTCACCCTGAACCATCACCGACGCCCTGCCCAGCTCGTACGACGCACGAGATACCAGATCGACGATCGTGTCGCTCATCGTAAAGGGAGGCTCGTACCCAGGCCCGCTCATGGCTTCCATCACCTGATCCTCGCAAGGACGTCTTGGAACAGCGCGTAGTTGTGCCTTACCCCATCATCGAGGTCAATCTTGATCATCTGGTCCGCCAGGTGGTGGACCTTCTCCTCATACGCGTTTGTCTCGGCCAGCTGGTCAGAGAGGACCTTGCGACGCTTCCGCAGCGCTGCGGCCTCGCGCCTGTCGGCAGAATCGAGGGATCTGTCAATGTCGTCGATCTGGTTGCGGTAACGCTCCTGTTGGGGGTGCACATACTCAGTGCGCAGGCGCGCCAAGAGATCTGGCGTGTAGCGATGCATATAGAACAGCGCCCTAAAGCCAGCCTTCTTGCCCGAGTCAAACAGCCAGTAGATGGGGCGCCTGCCCGCGCTCTGCACGCTGTAGGTCCTGCAGTGATCCTTGAAGAAGTCGTTGCGGAAATAATCGCGAACCACCTGACGCGGGTCGTCACCGCCCCCCAGCGCGTCAGCCACGAACCGCAGGTTCTCGCCTAGGCGCTCTGGGCCGTAAGCCGCCTTCAGGAAGTCGACGAAAAGGCCAACTGCGTCATCGTGGAAGTACTCCACGTCCGTGAGCGGAATGATGCCATCGTCATCAGGCATGAGGGAGGGGTTAGGAACCTGTGCGAGATATTCGTTGAGCCCATCGCCCTGGTTGGCCAACACAAGGCCAGGTTTGTCGAGCGAGTAGCGTCCCATGATGCAACCCACCGCGTAGCTCACGAGCGACCTCACGTCACGCCCAAGCTTGGCCAGGCGCACCGACACCTTGACGTCGGGCACCTCGATGGGAACCTCGCCTTCCATGTGATAGATACACGCAAAGATCCGGTTGAGCTCCTCCTCGTTGGACTTCAGGGTATCGAAGCGGTCCTGACACTCTGCTTGCCAGCGGGCGAACTGTCGCTCAATCAGCGGCTCACCTGCCTGCGAGAGTGGATGGGACTGGAAGTCCCACGAAGTCTCGAAGGCGTCCCAGTCAGTGCGAGACAGCGAACGCTGCTCGCCAACAAGCTCATTAACTATTGGCTCTTGCGCCTGATCGACAAGGATCGGGTAGGTGGCTATTTGTCCAACCTCAAAGTTGAGTGTTGGGGAAAGCATGCGGGCAATTGTCAGAATGACGGAACTATTACAAGCGCCTTGGAGATACTTCAGGGTCTCAGCGTCCGCAAAAATCGATGTGCCAGCGACGTCGAACACGTGGCCCTGAGGCTTGTACCTGAAAGCAATCAACCCGCTTGAAATCTTCGACCACGTAATTGAAGGCTTGAAGAAAAAAGCAGTGTTCTGGGGGCGCGATAGCTGCTTCCCGTTTGAGTCAACGTTATGACGTATTTCAAACCCGTCGTTTTCCCAGTTCACCACACAGTCGTTGTTGCCATACCACTTGCGATATTCTCCGCCCTTGTTGTAAGGGAACCACTTTATCCCGCTCTCGGCGGAAGCCTGGATGGAAGGACAGTCGAACCACTCGGTGCCCTTTGCCACCTCCCACCACTCTCGAACAAAAAGAGCATTCTTTCCAGTAGCAAGTCCTTGTCTTGGTTGCCCAACTCTCTTGAGAGGGACACCCCTTCGAAATACATCAAGCATTGCCTCGCTTGCCCAGTAGGCGATGGGCCAGCCGGGGATGGACTTGAAGTTCTGCGCATCAGCTCGGTAGAGCCATCCGCAATCGGGGTTCTTTGCAGCCTCTCGTAAAGCAGCAGCTTTCGTAGGAATCGATTGGTTCAGCCTAACATATGCGCCTAACTTTGCGTCCCTTTGCGTTTTCTGGAGCACCCATCCAGCATTCGCGTCAAAAACATCTGGGTGAGCGTTCGAGCCACGCGTATCAATAAGAGAAACAATGCCTGAATTGTCAATGAGCTTCTTACGCATTGTCTCAAACGAAGAAATGTACATGCACGTATCAGAAGTGATAATGGACGCTATCCCGTTATGCTTCGCTAATTTCATCCCGCGTTCGATGAAGCAGGTGCACAGATCGCTCTTCTCGTCCGGATAATTGTGAGCCACCCACCCGCTCAGCCAAGGGTTCATGTTCCCTTTGCCCATATAGGGCGGGTTCGCAATCACCAAATCGTACTTCGCGACAAGCGGCTCCATCATGGCCAGTGCCCTTAGAACCTGCTCGTAAGCCTTGCGACCAAAGAGCTCCTTCTCGCCCTTCAACCGCTCGGCGGTGGCGCGCAGGATGTCCATATCCTCAGCGCTTGGCTCAAAGAGACTGCCCACCTCATCGAGGTGCGCGAGCGCCTCCACGAGCTCGACCTGTCCGAGCAGGGACGGCACGCCGAGCCTCCCATGCTCATGGCGCGCGCCCACGATAGCACGGCGCTGCTCTTCGCTAAACTCGACGTTCTGCAGCACGGTGACACGTGGCCGTACCCCCCGGCGCAGGAAGCGTCTGTCGTACTCGCAGGCCTTCATGGTCAGTGCGAAGCTCGCCATAGCTGCGGCGCGCGGGTCTATCTCGATGCCTGTCAAGTTTCTTTCCAGCACCAACCGAGGAATGTCACGTCTGGCGTAACCACGCTCCTCGTACATGGAGGCCAAGAGGTCGAACGCATACACGAGGATGTGGCCCGATCCGCACGCAGGGTCGAGCACGGTTATCTCCTCGGGACCGCCCACGTGCAGGAACTCGCCGGGGTTGCTGTCGGGCGCAAGATAGTAGTCCATCTTGGACGCCAGGGCGCTTGCGGGGTTATTGAGCATCCAGAGGCGTCCAAGCGAATTCTCTGCCAGGTAGTGCACGATCCAGTCGGGAGTGAAAAGCTGCGTGGCGCAAGGGATGTCCTCTGCTGAAGCCTTGCGCTTGGACGCAAAGTAGTCGTCCTTCCTCTCCGACACGTAGTACTGGTACATCCAGCCCACGATCTGCACGCCTTCGCGCCAATCATCCTCAGGTATGCCGGACACCAGCCGATCGACGACGCCACCTTCACGCAACAGCCCGTCGGGCAAAAGCAACTCCATGGCAGAGCCCACAGCCTCAAAGACATCAGGCATACAGCCGTGCAGCTCGGCGCACTGCGCGAGGAACACGCAGCGAAACGTCGCCTCATCGTCGCCTCCCTGAACGAGACGTGCAACCTCGGCACGGTCGAGCCCCTCAATATCCACCACCAGGGCCTCCGCAAGGGCCTGGGGTCTCGAAGTTCCGTCGTTCCCGGAGAGCATACGGGTGTGCGAGGGCAGAAGGTCGTTCACCTCCATGAAGCGTATGGCCATGATGCGATTGAACCACGTGTACGCGGCACGCTCAACGAGCCGCTCGTAACCCTCCTCGCGGGCGGCGCCGAGAAGCTTTGCGCGCTGACGCCTCTCGTTTGAGGAGAGCACTCGCCCGTTGACAGCGTCGGCATCCGTCAAATTGAGGGGCTTCTCCGTGATGTCGTATATGGCGCACCTGCGCTCGACCTCCGCGATGAGCTCGCGCCGGGCCCAGATGCAGTAGGACTTGATCGCGGAATCGTTCATGTTAGTCACCGAGCCTCACGGCATCGTTATCTTGGAGGGCGTCCACCAAGGCCTTGCGCAGCCTCTCGACATACGCACCCACCTCATCTGGGGTGCGCATGGTCTCGGTCGGGCAGACGCGGCTCCTTTTGAGAACGCAGATTCTTGGAGAAGCGCTCTCCACAGGTTTGGCAGCCATCGTATCTGCTAAGCCCCTTCGGGCCGCAGCCCTCACGGTACGCTCCTCTGCGAGTACCTTGTCTATCTTCGAGTATTGCTGGTTCTCCCACACCTCGAGCTGGCGCATCTGGGCATCGAGCTGACTGCAACCCTTCACGGAATGAGCCGAGTCACGCTTTACGAGCGAATCACACTCGATTTGGGCGAGGACAGCCTGCACAGCGTCCGCAGATCCGTTCGCCTCAGTCGTAGCGTAGCGCTTGATCTGCTCGAGGGCGTCATCGATGCGGTTGAGCAGCTCGCCCCGCTTGGCGCTTACGACGTCAGAGAGTGCCTTGGATACCACGACGCTCAGGCCATTGAGATCCTTGATATGGTTGTACGGTTTGTCCATCGTGAGGATGTCCTTGATCTGGGTGATCGCGCTCTGCGCCCTGGCGTCTCCCTCGATGTAGATACCCTCGGTTTCCAGCAGTTCAATGAGTTTTTTCGACTCGTCGTAGAGCCTCACCTGCGTAGTAAAGAACCCTCGGATCCTATCGAGGTCCTCCGAGAGGTCGAGCAGCGTGTCTTGCGTCTTTACGTTCGCGAGCGAGCTGCAGAACAGCGTAGGGT
>ERZ773076.1032-NODE-1032-length-12675-cov-2.692948_pt1 | contig 12675 bp, 10 predicted proteins | sample MGYA00580613_ERZ773076 | MGnify/ENA primary metagenome ERZ773076 (study PRJEB29015, sample SAMEA2738005) | human oral metagenome | biome: human oral; feature: human-associated habitat; material: dental | place: China | collected 2057 ...
ACCGCAATCCCGTATATCCCAGGACAAGGATCACGTCAGCCAGAAACGAATCCGAATCCCTGCGAATCTTTCCGACGAGAGCGTCAAGCTGTCTCCATGTGAAGGGGTTCATCTTCATTTCGGAGTCGTCCGCCCTTGGCAATCTGGTGCCCTTCATCGGAGATTTCGCCAAATAGCCGTTATTCACGCACCACGTGAAAAACGACATGAAAGCGGTACGGATGCGCTGCTTCGACCCCAAGGAAAGATCAATGTCGTTCAAGACAATCTGCATATCCGATACGGACACATCGCACAATCTTTTGCTTTTCAACCATTGCGGCGCATGAATGCTCATGACGGATCGGTAATATTTCACCGTAGATTCGGAAATCTGACCAGGCAGAAGCCTCTCCCATACGCCAAGCGCATCACGGACAAGCGTCTTCGAGGACGCCAAGTCGACACCGGCCTTCAATTCCGATTGTTTTTCCGCTATCCAAGCAACCGCATCCTTGCGTCGATCAAACGTCTTCGAACCGACAAACACGTTTTTGCCGCTGAACACCTGCGCCTGATACGAGATTCTCCCAGACTTGCCCACTCTCCTACGTATGGTCGAACTCATCTCAGCACACCCCGCTTCAAAGGGGTACCGCCCTGCTCGATGAAACTCACCACATCACGCATGGCATAGCGAGGCGTTCGCTTTGAACCAACATAGGTAACATGCAGACCGCCTTCATCAGGCATATCCCGCATTGCGCAAAGATGCGACGGAGACACAGCAAGAATATCGGCCACCTCCGCAGCGGAAATCAGTCTGAACTCCTTGGGAATATCAAAAAGATCCTTATCCTTCATCTCCCCAATCCTTTCCCTTTATGGGACTCATCCCAGATTCGGATATCCTCGTCCGACACAAACGGAGCCCTGAACCGGACGAAGCCCGGCTGAGCGAGGGACAAACCGTACCCCACACCAGCCGTTCGATAGTTATTCGACACGGATGCCGGAGGAATCTCATGGGGCAACGCTCCATGTTCAACCGCTCCAGCACCCAGAATCACGTCAGTTTCAACACGACTGCCAACACGAAGCGCTATTCGGGTAACGAAGTGATCCCGATACGGGCCTATCGCTTCCCTCTGCCCCTGTTGGGCGGCCGCCAAAACAACGATCCCAGCCGAACGCCCCTGCGACAGCAGTGCGCTCAAGGCAGCCTTAACCTCCTTTTTCCATTTCGCATCAGCGGACGATTCGAACGAATTAAACTCATCCACGACCAGAACCAGCCAGGGCAGTTCAGCGGAAGCGACGAAGGAACGCATACCCAGCCGTTGCCTCTGCCTCATGATGCCGACCAGTTCATTGAGAACGTCCAATTGCTCATCAGCGTCGAAACCGATACATTCGAAGCCGTATCTGAGGCCGGACAGTTCAGCACGTTTCGGATCCACTCCGTAAAAGCGCACCCAGCCAGCCTCATTTTGCCCGGCAAGCATCCGCTCGACTCCCATAATGAACGCCCAGATAACGGATCCTTTCCCGGAACCGGTCTGACCAACCACCAGAAGATGCGAGAACACCGCGTAAAACACCGTCCCCGTATCGGTCAGACCGAGCGGAACAAGGGATGACATCCTATTGCTCATAGGCAATAAGATCCTTCATCGAGAACTTCGAAGGAATCGGATCCTTGAAGTACGCGATCACACACCCATGATCGCCGATACCGACCGGTTCGATGGTGGCAGACGCCATATGAAGCGCCTGAGCCATCTCCTCGGTCTTGTCGATGTAGTCAGCGAGCTTTTTGCCGGACGCAGGATACAGCAGGAAAGTGAGCCGATCATTCTCCAACCGCATGCGCCGAATCTTCGGATGATTCTTGCTGACGGCTTTTTTGCCGCCAAACTGAACGAGATCATCACTCGTAGTGGTCAATCCAGCCGCATCAAAAAAGAAGTACAATGAAAACCGATACCACTGCCCCGTATACAGACAGTACAGCACCAGCGACGCAGTCACAGCGCCAGAGATGAAACCAAGTAGGAAAATCACTTCTGATCCGCCTTCGCGGCAGGAACGACGCTTTCCATACGGACATTCAGACGGACATCGTACTGGCCATTCGGTGAAATAGACACTTCAGCCTGCTGTCCAGGAACGCCACGGTAGAGCTCACCAAACGTCGAAGGCACCAACTCCGAAGTAGTATCCAACGTGCCCACCCCCATACAGGTGACGCCATCCGTAGAGAAAGCCGCCGGGTAACGGTAAAGAGGCTTACCGTTCAAAAGTTCATCTTTATCGGTACGCTCACCCCCTTCATAACGCTTACGGATACGTCCCTCCCCAAGCACAAGACATCCAACCGCGACACCCTGAAACTTCATATTCATACCGGCCATACAAATCATCCTTTCATATCTATTTATTATTTGTTTATCTTTTTCATAATAGATACCTTCTAGAGGAAGAACGACATCTTCTCACGACTTTCACATCTTCGCCAAATATTCGTATTACGTATAATCAAAATCATGACCTCAGAAGAAATCAGCTGGCCAGCACCCTGGAAACCTATCTCCAGTGAAGAACTGGGAATAATCGATGGATTGATCCCGGCGGACAAAGAACATAATTTAGAAATCGCATCCTACGGAGCAACAATCAATGAAGAGCTTGCCGGAAGGCTCGGCAAAGACCAATCAAATTCCACAAATGAGGATTTTCACGCTTGGTATCTTTTCGAGAATACCGAAACACAACAACATGCATACATACGCGTCAACAGCAATACCGGCGAAAAAACGCCAAAAGTATCGGTCACATCAATCATATTCCCAACGAATTTAAACCGTACAATCAAGACAAGCAGCCTCAGCAGTTTCCCCCTCACGGAAATAGAATCTTCCCTCAACAACATTTATTTTTCTAACTTGATTGCAAAAAGAAGAACTCTATATCTAACGCAGTTTCACTCTGCCCCAATTGATTATTCAGAGCCACTGCCACACAATATTGAACATGACGCAATATTCTATGCGCTGGTCGCAGAACAATTTAATACAATCGAACAAAAATACAATTCGGTCAATCCAACAAAAATACAATCGGAAATTAACGGGATATCAGAATCTACAATACGCAGCTGGCTTTCTACAGCCAGAAAACTAGGCCTTCTCATGCCAACTACAAAAGGAAGAAAGAAGAGTAAGAAATAAAATATACCGGAAGATAGATTTTTTAAAAAGCAATCAGGTAAACGATTTTTAATGCTATATCGAACTCATCAATATGTACAAATTGGGATTAACAAATACTTAAAAGACGAAATCTATCTAAAGTGTTACACACCTCTCTTCTACAAATTCTCTAGAGTGCTTTTTATATCTTCCGTAAGTTCCAACAAACTATATTTATTACCTTTGTGATAGAAAATGGTGCGGATATGACTGTTATCAAACGGAAGTTTTTCTCCGTCACTTGAAATTGGAATCACAATCCTGCCCCGAGCATGCGCCAGTCCCATTTCGTAATACACATTGGGATTAGCTCCACTGAGATCAGCGATGACAACCTTAGAACTTTCTATGAGCTCAAGGATATCCTGAGTAATATCCGTAGGAGTCTTAATCTCATCTACTCGCTTACATTCATATCCAAGTTGGTTTGCGGCTTCTTTCACTGCCCTATAGACAGGATCATCCAAGGGGCTTGGATATGCTGTCGTATTAAAAGGCATCATTACCGCAATTTGCCTATCATTAACGGCAATGGTCGGAAACTGGATCACCGCTGGATTTTGAATAGGCTTATAATTATTACGTAAATCACCAAGCATTCGATACGGATCTCCCCTGAGAACAATCCAACGCGTTCTCGATCCTTTCCATTTTGAAAACGACAGCATATGATTCAGCTTCGTTACCGGAAAAGAAGCAACAACCGCTTCAAGACACTGGGATGGGTCAGTTCCAAGATAACCAATTTGGGCAGTTGCAGAACTGCCATCATCATATTCAGGTGATGCAATAGTGGGAAGCTGTCGAAGAAGTTCAAAATTAGGCGTCCCGTCCTCATATTTGAATTGCGATGCGACTGTCGGATCAGTGTCTTCAAATACTCTTCTTCTCTCAACAGGGGAAGACTCATCAGCACGAATGATGATGTTAAAATACATAGCGCTGTTATCCTTATCAACATGTTTGTCAGAATTATCTGTAATGAGTTTTAAACATTGTTGATAGAGATCCTGATATTGGCGATTCCCGTTATCTTTCTGCATGTAAAAAGACTTGTAATATGTCAGTAAATCAGTGAGAAGCTTCCAAGCCTGGTCACTGGACGCTTCGGAAATAAATTTCTCGAAGGAATGTCCCTTTGAGAACCCATACTTCTCGCATAGCTTTACACCCACGCTTTCTTGGGTGAAATCATCAAATCTTTCGGTAGGGAAATCCAAGACATATCCACCACGATTGAAGAGTTTGAAAAAAGGTTGCTTCTCCAGAAAAGTCAAAGTATCTGCAGCAACCATATTCACATCTCCTCGAACTCTCGCCGGGTGAGTACGGTGTCGAAGCCACCGACCCTCTCACCCTCGTGTTTATCGATTCCTGCGTAGGCAAGACTGTCATCTTCATACCGCTTGAACTTGTATACGGCGTCATTCATACGGGCGCTATTGAACACATTCAGGCTGAGCAGCAGCTCAAAATCATCTTTAGTCAAGCCGGTAACTTTCTTGAATAGTTCCGGTTCAAGCTTGGTGATGACATCCCTGAGCGTCTGCTCGCGGTAGTCGGTCAGGTACATGAAGATTGGAATGCGGGTGGCGAACTTGATAAGTTTGTCTTGAACCTGCTTGCGTAGGCTCTTATATTCCTTTTCCTCTTCCTTGATCTCCTTTTTCTTCGTTGGCGTTACCTTGTCCTCGGCCTCCCTCTTCATGTCCTTGACATGCTCGGACTTGTTGATAATGGTCTCGAGATCACTATTGAGACTGCGGAAGCCTTCGATGCTCATAAGTGCGTCCATGGCCTGCTGATTGTTCATCAACTTCTTTAGAGTGAGATTGTCCACATTTACCAGCAGAGTGCTTTCCCAGCGCTTGGCGAGCAACGTGGCGGAAGTACCAGCTGAGGCGATGTCCAGTACGTCAGTGGCGTTGACCTGCTTCATACTGCTACCGTCATAAGCGAGCACTGGAAGGAAGTGGATAAACTCGCCGACACTGGCCTCAGGCGACTTGTTTTCCTCGGGGTTGAGTGAGCAACTGTAGTCAGCAATTTGCCGCAATGCACGCGTTGGTGCGAAATCAAAGATATAGCATTCCTTTTTCAGAATCTCTACCTGATTCGGGTGTTGCCCATCAGGGTTTTTGATCGTCCAAGGAGACTGAACACGGAACGCAGCCTGAAAATAGGTTTCCGGACTCTTCAGATTACGCAACATGAAGATGCCGGTCCACGGCTTGACAGTCACACCAGTAGTGAGCTTGCCACACGATAGCGTGATGGTTTTGGACTCCAGAGGATCAGCCATGGATCTGCGTACAGGCTCTAGGGCGTCCAGACCAATGCCTGTTGCCGCTCCGGCAGCGACGTTAACGTGATAATCATGGTAAAAGGCGTTCTGCCGATTTGCCAACAGGTTCGCCATCGCATAGCACGAAGCCACTGACGGCAGGAACCAGAATGTATGGGTAAGGATGTTCTTCAATCGTGAATCCGAATACGGCATGGGAGGCTTGCGGGCGCCCATCTTCAATTCGTCTATGGACGTCTCGGCCAAGCTACCACGCATCAAGTCAAGCCATTTCTGCACATCGTTCTCATGCTTGAATTGAGCTTCTAAACCAGTGCCTTCTGCCGCGAAGAACTCGTTAAGATCAAATTCGTCGAATTCGCCACCCGAGGCAATCTCACGGATCTGGTCTGGCATCTGGTAGGTCATCAACACCACGCGGGGAAGCGAAGCATAGGGATTATTACCGGTACCGCTCCACTTTTCCTTCGCACGTTGCTCGTCGGCATAGGTCCAGTTGAAGATCTGTTCCTCGATGAACTCACCGTTAGCTATTGCACGGAACGGGGTGCCCGACAGGAATAGATAACCGCTGGTAGTGATCGGCAAGAAATCATCGTCACCTTGGGCGAAACCCTCGCCAACGATTTCAGCGACACTGTTGAGATTGTCCTTGCGTTCCTTATCATCCTCAGCTTCGAACAATTCCCTCGCGGTGTCACGCCAGGCGCCGAAATGGTATTCGTCAAAGATGACGAGATCCCAGTTGATCTCATGTACCCATTCGTTCTTGGCCTTGATGCCGCCGATGTCATTCTTGCCGAGAAAGTCTTGGAAAGAGCCGAAGCATACGATGGGTTCGTTCTTGTCTGCTTTGTCGTAGGTGAGTTCGGTGTCGCGAGAGATGAACTGCCATCTCTCGAAATCCTTGTGTGATTCAAGGTCCTCACGCCATGAGTCCGCTACGGCAGGCTTGAATGTAAGGATAAGAATGCGACTGTATCCTTCGGCCTTGGCGAACTCATAGCTGGTGAAGGTCTTGCCGAAACGCATCTTCGCATTCCATAGGAACCGAGGCGGCTTACCGGGATTATCCCTCTTGAACTGATGAAAATATCGTTGAGTCTTCTCGACTGCTGCCTGCTGCTCTGGGCGCATCTTGAAATCCTGCGTGCGAGCCGTCAACGTTTCCCGACCTTCCTTGACAGCTCGAATAGCCTGTTGAACATCTTTGACATCACATCGGAACCATTCGCCACCCATGCGCTGGAATTTCGTGGACAGCAAACGATGAACGGCATGGTCATCGAAAGCAGTGCCATCATTACGCATTGCGCTTTCCTCAAGCACGATACGCACTTGAATCTGCGCGGTTTTGGTCTGTTCGGCGATACGCTGACGAACATCTCGATCCGTATAGCCGACCTTCAGTTGCCTTTTATGACTCTCGTCATCAATGGCGTAGGCATAGATTTTCGGTGAAAGCGACGGGCGTTGCGGGAAGAACGAATCTGCCATGATCACTTTTCTCCATCCATCGGACGAATGACGCTTTCAATAAACGCCTGCTCGTCACCATCAATCCCGTATTTTTCGTATAACCTCTCATCGCTCCATGCCTGAGTGAAATCCTGAACGGGGACAAATGCGAAACGGTCCTTAGTTATGTCTTGGGACACCATAAATTGTGAGACCAAGAAACGGAAAAAGCGTGTTTCCATATATGCTTTGAGATTCAGAGCTTCCTCTTCGGAATCAAATGCACCAGCCACAAGATATGTCTCCGTGCACACCACGTTCGGCGCAAGAATGTTAATCTTCGTAAAGACCTTTCTCATACCATTTTTATCCGGGCTGCCTGCATGATCATAAGCAGTCTTCGCGCAAATCACCTTGTATTTCTTAATCCACTCACGCCCACTAGTAACTTCGGTACTGGGGAATTTTCCCTCGCCATTCTGCCAATGAAGAATCAGGTCTCCCTTTTGACGCGGGCGAACATTGGTTGCCAAGCCGAAGGGCTTACGGCTTGATACCTGTTTATCCATCGTTAGCTCCTTAAAGGCAAGGACTTTTCTGACGATGGGAACCGCACGACTGTTTCTCACAAAAATCTTGAACTCGTCAAGATCTCTGACAGACGTACATTCATCACCGTTGACCACGCTCTTTACTTCGCACTGTCCTGGATGGTCTCGATCCCAGAGAAAATAGCAGACGCCACCAGCAAGATCCACCCCAGGGAAGCAGTCGTTAGCGTTCTCAAAATCAACAAGCTGACGAATACGCTTGTCCGTAAGCATCGATGCTCGAAAATCATTAAGACCTTTGCCTCCACCGAACCAACGGGAAGGGATAATCATTGAAATATACCGCGGATTCATCTTCTGCGCTTGTTCGACGAACTTCTGATAAATTGGAGCCGCACTCTTGCCGAACCCACCGTCGCTGAGCTGATACGGAGGGTTACCGACAATAACGTCGAACTGCATGTTAAAGATCCTCTCGGGATGATAGGTATGAATGAATTCGTAAGTGTAACTTTCCAGCCCGCTACTACGGTCATACTGGTCTCGTTTGGCACCGCAGTACACGCATTTGTCGCCTGCCCACATGTGTTCAATGGCCTCATAATGAATGTGTCCATCTGGCGTATCGAACGTGTCATCAATGGAGTATTTGCCGTTCGCCTTCTTCGAGCAGTATAGGGTTCGGCGCGACAACAGAGCCGTTAACTCAGTGATGGCAATACCCCATACCTGATGGTTCAGGATGTGGTCGATACGTTGCTGCAAGTCAGGAATCTCTTCCTCAAGCCCCCTGAGCAGTCGTTTAGTAATCTCGCGCAAGAATACGCCAGTCTTGGTGAATGGATCGAGGAATGTGATGGAACTGTCATGCCAGATTTCCTCAGGCAATAAGTCGAGCACCTTGTTGGCGAGCTGAGGCGGCGTAAACACCTCGTCGTTAGAAAGATTCGCCAGACAAGAGAGCACGTCGGGGTTGTACAACTTGTTGCCCAATTGCAACTCATTACTCATCCTTGACCACCTCCAGATAGTTCATCAACGGATATTCGCATATCGGCGTAGGGACGATCTTGTCCGGGTCATCCTTGTCCACGTCAAAGTCTTCCACCATGTCGAACGTTGGCTGGGCCTCGACCTTGTCCAGAAGGGACGCAAACGTGTAATCGCGGCGCTTGACCTTGTTGCCTGATACAAGTGACCATTCCGGAAACACGATGGGATCTCCAGCCGTGTCAGTCAAGGTGAGAGCGTCGCCACAAAGGATATTCACGGAGAGCACATAGCGAATAACAGCACGGAACTCTTCCTTCGCGTCATTCTTGAAACGACTGGTATAAGTCCTATCAATCTCGCGGAATAAGCGTTCACGGCATTCCTCTACGTTATCCTGCATGATGTCCACGCCATAGACAGATGACACCGCCACGAAAGCATAACGTTCATACTCTAGCTGGCTTTTGCCGTATCGTTTGCCAACCACATCAAGTTTGCGACGCAGTACCTCTGCAAGAAAATTACCGTCACCGCACGCGGGCTCGAGAAAACGGCTGTCAATACGCTCGGTCTCCTGTTTAACCATATCCAACATGGCGTTAACCTCACGCTCATTGGTGAACACTTCACCGCGCTCTTCTACACGCTTTTTGGATTTGATCTGCTGCCGTTCTGTCACTCTCCACTCCTCGCTCACTGCACAGCCTATATCCTACGCGCTTCTAGAACCCATTCCGGCACTCATGCAATATCCAACAAAAAACATGCCTGGAACAATCAAACGGCTGCTTTCCCTTGACACTCATTCCTAAATTTTCTCGATGCCTTCTGCATAACAAAATCTTTTTTTCGCGATTCATCTAAAATCAACTACACATTTTCAGCTTGCCCAGAATCTGTTTCTTCCTCACTGAGCCCCATCATCATATTATAATGCGCAAGATGTCCCATTTCTAAAAAGATCATCCGAAAAGCGTCCAAATTTTTTTCAACTGAGCCCTCCGATAATGGAGAGCAGCACACATCATCAAAGCTAGAATGTGATCCAGCATTCGTCCATGAAATCAACGATTTAGTTATCCATCTATAATCTCCATTGACCCTATTAGGAATATCGCAAAGGGATATTCCACCATAATACTTATAATAATGTTCTAGAATACGTCTCATAGTGTTTTGAAGCCCATTGATATTGCATGATTCAGGATATTTCTTGGCAGTCTTTATCCTTTCCCACAGGACCTCATAAGTAGAACTTACTGGATTGTTTTGCCTAGATTCTATAGACGAAAAGCCATCTCTTTTCTGCACAACCCAGTATTTCATCTGACGGGTTATTCCCTTTTTGAATCCTTTAGTAAAAGAAACTTCTTTATAAAAATAAAGATTATGAGACATTATAAATAACTGTACAATATTACCTTTTCCTTCACATATTTCACTGAAGAGGTCTCGTATCAGAGATGATATAATAAAAAGAGCGTCACTATCCATACTGGATACAGGATCATCAATGACAACCACTTTGTTATCAATAGTGCCAGTGTTTTCTAAACTACCTTTAAGCATAAAATAGAAATAGAGGAAAGTAATAAAATTCTGCTCTCCCTCACTAAGTGTGTCATTCACAACTTGCCCATTATCTCGAACAATTGAATAACTGTACCTATCCATACCTTCACCTAAACGGAAGCCTGTATATCCAAACTTCTCAAGTTGTTCATTTATCGCATTTCGAGTTGCTTCAACGCCTGTAGTTCCATTTTGAAGTTGAGTCAACTCTTCCCCATGTATTTTAATCAGCTCATCGATCTTCTTTATTTCTTGTTCTAACCCTGTAATTTCATTTTCAATTTTCACCCTTTCCTTCACAAAATCTGTAATATCATCTTTAATTTCATACGTAACAAACTTCCAAATCTGCGACGAAAGCTCTTTCTTCTCTGACTCTATGTTTGCAGTCATTTCGTTATGATTTGAGATCTTTTCATTAGCTGTCTTTATTAAATTATTAATTATATTTATAGATGCATTACAGTCAACAAGCTCCACCGGTTCACTTGCATGAGAATATTTATATTCTATCAATTTTAAATTATCGCTAAAAATCTTCGATAGACTATTTACTTGAATACTAAGTGCTTCATTATCAATGAAAGGCAAATTCTGATTAAGAAGTTCATTCAAGTGCAGAATTATTTCTTCACATTCATCACTATAATCTTTCTTTATTGAACTAATTTCTCGAAGCGCTTCCACATAAGAGTCATCAAAATATTCTTCCAATTTCACCCTGAAATCTTTTTCTAATGATCTTTGACAAAATGGGCAAATTCCCTCACTACGATCCAAATAGACCATACCGGATTTTACCCAATCGTTATTTCCTAATTTTTTTACCATCTCGCTTATGTCCACATCTTCTTTGCCAACTATCTTTTTAATTAGAATTGCAGACTTGGCTAACTTCAAAATTCTTGTAAAGTCCGGTTCTGGAATAAGATCGAAAAGAGAGACATTCTTATCAAATACAGTGGATGCTTTTTCTAAGAGTTGATCGTATGTAACAGGAGCTTCTTGCTTCTTCGCATATTGCTCTAAGATTTTTTCACGGAATCGAGCTTTACTACCTAGGAAACCTTCCAGACCAGTTATTATTAGTGATTTGCTATACTTTGTTTTTTGTTTCCAAATTCTATCCGTATACTTTTGTATCAGTAAAGCGAGCTCTTCGCGCTTTCCTCCCCTGCCGTTCTCACCTTGTAAGGCTATATTGGTCTTCACCTTTTTCTCATTTTCATTTTTTATGAGTTCTTGCATTCTGTTGATCTCATTGCGTTTGTTGCTGTCATCTTGCCCTAGCGTAAAAATTCCTGGCATTTCAGATAGACTCGTGAGAGTATTCTTAACAAAGTCGACATTATAAACTTTACATGTCTGAACTTGACCATGTTCCCAATCAATGCTGCACGTTGGGAAATCTCCCGGATTGTCCAATACTCTGCTAATCGTAGTTTTGCCGGTCCCATTTGCCCCAAATACAAAATTGATCCGCCCTAAGTCTTTCATGACATGATCGTCAGCATTATAGGATGCAACTTCACTTATGTTAATCGAATTTATCATCTCATCTCTCCTGTAGTTTCTCTAGTCAGTTCATCAACCCATAATATTCCCTAACCGCTTTTCTCCCTACCCTCACCTCCAGTACGGCAATCTGTTTTCCCCATCTGTTCCACCGCTCCCGCTGCTCCAAGTTTTCTCTCGCATAGTATTTTCTGCGATACAGAATTATCCCTGCAATCCACCAGATTTCAATAAGACATGCCCGCCACAAGCAATCGTTTGAATTTTTCTTTACTAGATCAAGGGTCGGGCGCTTTGCGCCCGACCTGCACCTCCTGGACCGCCAGCAAAGCCGTCGGTCTTCCGGTGCACACATACACAAAACACTCAACTCATGTCCGGAAAAGACGAATACAACCCCTACTCCGTCTCGGAGCATGCCAAATAGGACGAATGCATGCACCCGTCCTACATTCCATATCGCTCATATCCGCTTGTCTCCGCAGCATGGACGCTTAGACAAGCATCAGCCAGGAACCATCACGGTAGATCCAGCGGCACACTCAATAATCCGCTGAGCAGTCTCCCTGACAAGATTCATCGATGCGACGAAGTAGGTATGACGCCTCTCAGCCAACAATTTTCGGGTCAAATCCGTAGCAGACCAGCCCATGCGCTTCCTCGTGCGTCTGGACACGGACATGACACCGGACCGGGCACCCCAACGACGATGAGGCAGCGAATCGCACTCCAGGCAACCGCCGGAGAGCAGCCGATAGAATCTCACCTTCACCGAAAGCCTCCGTTCCTCCTCGAACCTACCCACCTGGAGATACAACGGAATCTCCGCATCGCACTCCCCTCCCAAAGCGATACGTCTTCTCATCTCTGTTCTGATCGCCTCACGCTTCTCGGACAGGCTGCGCTGCTCCAAATCCGCAATAAGCTCAGCCCTCTTTGCGAGACACTTATCGCACCGCATCATCCGAGCGGCCTCGTCCAGCATCATCAGATGCTTCTTATTCCTGGATTCGCCCTCCGGCCGTTCCTCACAGACATCCTTCGTGACATA
>ERZ773076.1037-NODE-1037-length-12597-cov-3.745894_pt1 | contig 12597 bp, 9 predicted proteins | sample MGYA00580613_ERZ773076 | MGnify/ENA primary metagenome ERZ773076 (study PRJEB29015, sample SAMEA2738005) | human oral metagenome | biome: human oral; feature: human-associated habitat; material: dental | place: China | collected 2057 ...
TAGAAAAAAATACAATTTGATAGAGCATAACATATATGTCATTCCAACGATTGATTGGGAGCATACATGGGATTATAGGGATATAGCCGATTTTTGGTTTAATGTTTTCGATACTAATAATAATTTGGAATGGAGTAAGTTTGAGGATTCTTTATTTGGACAAAACTACGGCGACTGTTTCTCTGAGATGATCACGGATAGAGATGGGGAAGAGAACCCTCTAAAGATGGCATGGAACAATGAGGCGTTATCGCAGTCAATAGCGGAGCTTGTTCCTTTTATAAATCGATTCTTTACGGAGTGGATAAGCCAAGTAAAAATTGATGTAGCAGAGTCTAAAGATACTTTTCTAGAGCTGATAAATCTCAACGAGGATATCTTCTTTTCAACAAACTATACATGCACTTTGGAAAATGTGTACAATATAGGAAAAGTATGCCATATTCATGGAAAAACTGGAGAAAATTTAGTATTTGGTCATGGAGAAGATTCGTCTCTTTATGAAAAATACGAGAAAGAAAACATTGGAACAGAGCAATATCTTTCGGATATTGATAGAGCTCTTAGAAAAGATGTAGAGAAAGCGTTGGAAACTCATCGTAGTTTTTTTGAGCTGCTTGGAGAAATCCCCATTGAAAAAGTCTATTCTTATGGCTTTTCATATGGAAAAGCAGACCTAATATATGTGCGGGAGATTGTGAAATATTTAAGCAAAAATACAATATGGCATTTGAATAATTTTGATGATACAAATAATCGTAATAGGGGATTTGAGTCCATTATAAAATCGTGTGGGTTTAAAGGTGCTTTCGATAGATTTATATGTGAGTGAATCCAGATCTTTATTACTCAAACTTCGCACATCAAAAACGTTCCACAGACCTTGAAAACACTGACTTTATGCCAATGAAAATACTCCCTTTATGCACATTTTCGTAGTTTTTGCGACAACAGTACAGGCAGCTCTTTCAAGAAGCCTTGCAGCTGCCCCTGGATCTCCCCTTCATCCAGCATAGGCTTCTCTTGGAGTCGTTCAACAAACAGCAGCAAAAGGAGGCGCATGGCTTCCACGAAGCACACATCCGGCAACTCATCCACAGATAGGTAGAACAGCTCCCCCAGACTTCGTGCATCCTTGCACTCGCGCTGCTCCACTGCCAGGAACATGTACCGCGTGAACACGATGGAGACATGCGCTGTCATCGCGTCATACGAAAGAGAGCGGCAGTCCTTCTCCAAGCGCAGGAAACTCTTGCACACCTTGAAGAACACCTCGATGCCCCAGCGCTTGCCGTAGATGCGGATGACTTCTTCCGCCGTGAGGCTCATGTCCGTCGTCACCAATACCAGCCAGTCCTTCCGATGGTTGCGATTGCGGACAAAGACAAGGCGCACAGGGAGGGATTCTTCGCCCTTGACGACAGCGGCTTCCACACTCAGCAGATACTTCGAGCGGCCACGCCGCTTTCGGTGTTGCTTGTAGATCGCCTTCACATCCTGCAGGCATCCTTGATGGAGATAGTGTATCTTTTCCGTCTTCTTGCCATGGCGACCACCTCGTAGCCAAGGCCGTGAATCTTCAGGAGCGATGCCGGGGAGCAGAACCATGTGTCGAACAGGACGTGGCGCGCGGGGATATCGGCAGCCTTCGCTTCCTGCAGGAGCTGAAGCATCACCTCGGTTGCCTTCTGCTGGGCAAGTTTTCGCTGCTTGCCGCCATTGGAACGAGCGTCCACTTTCCGTGACGCCTCACGGAGGCGATTCTTCGTATTCTCGGTAGAGAGCAGCGTATGGCTGACGGGCAGAAGCGTATTGCCATCCGACCAGCAGAGCGTGAGCATGCGGAAGCCATAGGAGAACTCCTTCTTGGCGTGGTCGTAGAGACGGGCGAGAAGCTCCACCTTCTTGGAACGGGCGCGATGGTAGATGGAATCGTCGAGGATGAGCACGTTGATGCGATCCGCCTGAGTCAGGGGAGCGAGCGTGGCATGAATGATGGCGGCGGCAAGCTCTGTCGTGAACCTGCGCCAGTGGATTCGGCAAGAGTTCATGAAGCGGTAGAACGTATCCTTGCCGAAAGGCATGGCGGTGCGCTGGAGATGCATCTGCGTGTAGACGGAACGATGCTGGAACACCATGCGGAAAACCAGCAGGAAGATGCTAAGGACAGGGACGCCGCGAAGCTTGTACGCATTTGCCGCACGGAGGATGCGACTGACTTGATAGCGACGGAAAAAGACCTGCATTTTCTTAGAAAGCAGTTCCTCGTCTTGGTGGTTTTGTGTTATACTGTTCATAGCATGAGCCTCCATTGGATGTTTTTTGTTTGACACTTAAAATTATACCAAATGGATGTCGCTCATGCTATTTTATTTGCCAAGAAGATAGATATTTCAAGGGTTACAGCAGATTATTCATCTGCGAAGTTTGAGTTTATAAGGAATATCGAGGTCAGGGCATCGGCTCACAGCTTATGGTAAAGATGAAATGGAAGGGACATGAACGAGCATCCCTGACGATGCAGAAAGCGAACTATGCCGTAAAGATGTACAAGGATGTCGGATACAAGACAGTCGATGAGAATGCCAAGGAATACATCATGGTGTGTGACTTGTAGGAAAATCATGACTTTTCGATCCGACAGCTTTGCTCCACGATATTTTTGGATGAACCGATGACATTCATGGCATTGTCTCAAGGCACGTCGAGACGGTAGCTTTGCTATCAAGGAACAGCAAATAAGGGCTTGCAAAGGCTTAAAGCAAGGGATTCCCACCATGGGTGAAACAGTTGCCCAGAGATGGAATCCCTTTTCTTTTTCTATCAGAATTTATCGACTTGGGCGTCTGGGACGTTTCGGCGAGGGGTTGCGGACACGTTGTTATTGAAAAACAGAGTCGAGGATATGTGATTGCTTTTTGGTGTTCTGCTTTTCATATTCGCGCCAATTCATACAAAAACCATATATATTCATATAAAAAACGTTGAAAAGCAGGTTTGATAATGCTATACTGTTATGTGATGAAATATGGCACTTTACTTTGAGGTGAATCGTGAACGAAGACTACATGGACAAGTGGATCAGTATCGAAGAAGCCGCAGAATACCTTGGTGTTAACAAAGATACTGTTCGAAATTGGATAAAAAAGGACAGCGGAATACCCGCTAATAAAATCGGTAAGCAGTGGCGATTTAAACGATGTGAACTCGATGAATGGGTAAAGAGCGGAAAAAGCAGCTTTCAGGATGGTGTAGATTAATGGCAAATAACGAATATTTTGACATTCAACAATTGAATAAAAGCTATGATGATGCCATATTTGCCAAGGCCAAGGAAATAAGAAAAAGTGCTGCAGAACGCTTCGCATCGAAATATGAAATTGCTGATTCTGATCGGAATGCTATAAAGAGTAGCATGCTTAATTCTGTCTTGGAACGCAATCCCTTTGATAATGCCGAGAAGGTGTTGGTTTTTAACGCTTTTTTGACAGAAAAAACATGTGCCGAATTACTGGAGAATTATGGTGATAACCCAATTGAAATGATTGGATTATATGCTAATGTTGTTGAACTTGGTGCAAGAGAGTTTATCGATCCCGATGATACAAGTGTGGTTCATAAACACTTGGGGGCAGCTAAAAATAATGGCTTTTTCTTTACACCCCCATCGGTGGCTATAAGAATGGTATTAGCTTCAATGAACGAAAACCCAGGTGCACGGTCAGTTTTTGATCCAGCAGCTGGTGTAGGGGTTTTCCTTGCGTACAGTATATTGCTCAATGAACGGATAGAATGCGTTCAGGGGATTGAAATTGATGCTCTGACAGCAATTCTGGCACGAAATCTTTTAAGCAAAGTCAAAGAAATAAAAGGAACGGATATCGCTATTGATGTGCGATGCACGGACTTTTTTGAGTATTTTGATTCAGAAAGAGAAGAAACATTTGATTCCATAATAATGAATCCCCCCTATGGGAATATAAAGTTCCTAGCGTCTGACCTTACAGATATAAGTACAAGAGCGGATCTGTCCCAAGAGGAACGGATAGAACTTGGAAATAAAATCCGCCAGGATACTATGAATCGTTCCACGCGCTTAAGGGAGAGATTCTCTTCTTATGGGATGGCGAAGGGAACGCTGGAGTACTCTAAGCTATTTATGGCAGCGGCATTAGATTTATTGTCTGATACTGGAACTGTCGTGGCAATTACACCTTCTTCTTGGCTTGGTGATGAAACAAGCACTGCTTTCAGAAAAACTATTATTCTGAAGGGTCTCCTGCATGGTATATGGATAATACCGGAAATCGCAAAATTATTTAAGGGCGTTAATCAACCAACTGCCGTTTCAATACTTGGAAAAGAACCAGTTAGTGTTATATCTGTTTCCAATCCTGTATATAGGATTGAAGAAGTTGACTCCATAAAGACCTCGTTATCGTTGCAGTCGGTAATAGCAGTGTCCGGGGAAAAACTTAAATTCCCCAAATGCGATGGAAAATCCATGCGCATTCTTGTAAAGCTACAGACGCTCGGTAAATTCAAGGACATTGATGAGTTGGTAAACGCACGTGGAGAACTCGATTTAACGCAGTACAAACAGTTCGTATCTAAATCAGATACGGGTCATAGGCTTATTCGAGGGGATCATATACGTGGCTGGGAACTTGGCTCGGTAAATGATTCAGGAAAAGATGGATATGTAAGATACGAAGGCTTTATTGAGGCAATTGCAAATAGCTCTAAAGCGGAGTATATAAACTGCTCCAGAATAGCTATTCCACAGTGTTCATACTTGCAAAAGAAAAAGCGTATCGAAGCAGCGATTGTTCCCAAAAACAGTATTCTGGCAAATTCGTGTGACTTTGTTGCAATAAACAGTACAGATCAGAAGGACGAGAAAGAATTCTACTACTGGATCTTCCTCAATAGCTATACTGTTGAATGGGAGTTTAGAATTTTTAGCTACAACAATCATGTTGCAAATAGCGAACTTTCTGAATTGACCTGCTTACCGTATGCATCCTTACAAACTACAAATTGCTCGAAACTCAAGCTTTTAATGCAACGGAACGGCGAGGACAGGTATTCTTATTTTGACGCATTTATTGCAGTTATAGCGGGATTAAGCAAGGATGATTATTCCGTTATTTTGCAAAATGTTGAGGCTTCAGAAATGGAAAAATGTTTAGAGGCATATGATGAAATACAAGATGAAAAGCAAATTGAATTTGCAAATCACCAAATGCCATCGTTATCAAAACTTGATAAGCAGATAATTAGTTATGTTGAGCCAGGAGGAAACTGGACAAGCATACCTGAATCTGTACCTTCAAAACGACTTGATCAAATCAGGGCTATGGCAAAAACACGCGGAATGGTGAGAACTACTTACTATAGCAGGTTAAAATATACACAGCCTTCATATACTATTTCGACGTATTTTAACCGTCCAGGGAATGGCGCAAATATCCATCCCTGGGAGGATAGAACTCTTTCCTCTCGAGAAGCCGCCCGACTTCAGTCTTTCCCAGATTCATTTAAATTTCTTGGAAATGAGGCCGCTGTTAGAACACAAATAGGAAATGCAGTTCCTCCTTTGCTCGGATATGCCATAGGAAAATCTATAGAAAAGGCTGTTGGAAGGACTGTGAAATTTTGCGATGTATTTGCCGGTGCTGGAGGTTTAAGCTATGGAATGGAGTTGGCAGGATTTAATGGTGTTGCAGCGATAGAACTCAATAAGGATGCTGCAAAAACATATTCGGCAAATCATGAAAATAATATAACGATGGTTGTTGGTGATATTAATAATGAAAGTGTTCAATCTGAATTCATTTCTGCAATTGAAAAAGGAATATCTCCCGACGAGCCATGGGTTATGGTAGGCGGACCTCCATGCCAGGGATTTTCCACAGCCGGCTATAGAGATGAAAATGATATCAGGAATAAGCTCGTTGACAGTTATTTGAAACTGATTCAACGGGTACAGCCTACGATTGTGGTAATGGAAAATGTTCAGGGAATACTTAGTATGAAAGGTGGAAAGGTTATCGAAGGTGTATATGCATCTTTGAGTAAGTTGGGCTACAAGCTGAATGCTGAGCCTTGGGTATTGGATGCTGAGATGTACGGTGTTCCTCAGATGCGTAGGCGAGTCATCATTGTAGCATCGAAGGATGAGAAATATCTTCCGTCTGTTCCGGAAGCACTGTTTGAAAAATGTCTTGGCAGACGAGAAACTAACGATGGACAGACTTCCTTGTCTTTCCATCGTTATCCTGTTACAGTAGGAGAGGCCTTTTGGGGATTACCAGCCTTGATGCCTGTTAACACCTACTTCCCGAAGGATGCAGTAATTGACCCAACTTATAGTAAGTGGTGTAGTGGAGAAATCAGTACAGAAGAGTTTTTGGAGATTAGATGGGACTATGAAAAAATCTCTGTAAATACGATCTTCTATGACAAGAAATAACGGACTGGTTTAAGCCATTAGCCGATCAGGATACATAATGACAAGCTCCCCTCTGACCTTCCCCCAGTTACGGATCGGCATAGACCATTTCTTGGTTGCCTCAAACGTAGCCAAATATAATGCCTTCAGCAAAGCCTGTGGGCTAGGAAACACGCTCCTATGGCTGTTCAAACGGCGGTATTGGGAATTCAAGCTCTCAATGGCATTGGTGGTATAAAATGCTGTTCTGACTGCTGCCGAGAATTTGAATATCGGCGTGATGACATCCCACTGATCATGCCAGCGTTTCATGGATGCAGGATACTGGGCTGTCCACTTCTTATCCGCCTCTTCAAGACGTTTGGCGGCGACCTTTTCATCCGGAGCCGTATAGAGATGCTCTTGAGGTCTTTAGCAAATTCCTTCATGTCCTTATTGGCAACGGACTTCAAGGTGTTGCGTACCATATGGACAACGCAGCGCTGGTGCTCTGTCTTCGGAAAGGCGGTAGAGATGGCTTCTTTAAGCCCCGCAAGTCTGTCAGAGCACAGGATAAGGATGTCTTGTATGCCACGGTTTTTGAGGCTGTTAAGGACGCCTAACCAATATTTACTGCTTCCGTTTTCGCCCGCTTCTATGGATAGCACCTCTTTACGACCATCTTCATTGACACCGAGTACGATGTACGCAACCAGCTTACTGACTATATTGTCATGGCGTACCGAAAAATGGATGGCATCGATAAAGACAATGGGATACATGCTTGCAAGGGGACGGTTCTGCCACTGCTCAATCTGCGGCAAGAGTTTATCCGTGACATCGGAGATAAAGCCCTCTGAGGCTTCGAATCCATAGATGTCCTCCAGCATTTCAGAAATCTGCTTCGTGCTCATCCCCTTGGCGTACATGGAGATAATCTTCTGATCGATGTCTGAAATATCCTTCTGGCGTTTTTTTACTACCTGCGGCTGGAACGAAGACTGGCGATCTTGCGGAACGTCAATTTCGAAGCTGCCGTAGCTGCTGTTAACGTGTTTGCTTTTATGTCCGTTGCGGGCATTACCATTATCGGAGCGTGCAGATTTGCTGTACCCGAGGTGTTCATCCATCTCAGACACCATCATCTCTTTGATGGTACATCCAAGCAAGTCTTTCAGGGCGTTCTGAATGTCATTGGCGTTTTCGATGTCATACTCTTGGAAGAGCTGCCGGATGATGGCTCTCTTCCCGTCAGTCATCTCAACTTTGTGAACCTCTTTCCTCTGTTTTGCCATAGTGGAAGGCCTCCTATAATTAGATTTTATCACAGAAGACCTTGCGACTTCGAGAAAAAGTTTGTTTACAGAGAAATTTTCATAGACCCATAACAACTGCCTAACTGTTTGTTTGTGTCCAGGTTTCTGGGTACATATCATAATCTTCCCGCCCTAACTTTATTACTTCGCAATTTCGGCAATACATTCGTCTGCGAATTGAAGCCCCCTACTATCAATGATGGATTTTAATTGATTCGTAAGCTGAGCGTATTTACCCATTCTGTTAGTAAAGTCTGCGCTTTCGATTATGACTTGAATTTCTGAATCCTTTTGGTCTAATGATTCGATGCTTGGAGAAAGCACGGCTTGCATTTTTTTATCCACTTCATTAACAGGAACTGAAGAAAAAATCTTCGATATTTTTGCTTTGTCCTGCAGAAGAAATGCTTCCACAGTCTTCAGAATAATAGACCTTCTCTTTGCTGTAGGTTTTGAACAGTATTCAAATAATTCTTCAAATGCAATTCTAACAGATCTTGCCGCAAGGCTACGACTGCCATTGGATACAGCCTTGACCTTGTTAAATGACTTATATGAAAGTGTACTTGGATCCAACCCTGTAAAGGTGACATTGTAATTTGCGTATTCTGGGTGCAAATAACATGTCAGATACTCAAAATGCCCCAGGGATGCAATGTAGGAGAGAATGCGAAGATAGTAATCTTGCATGGCGCGCATATAATTAGATAGAGTTTTTACGGTTGCATCGTCGCGCATTTCATCCTTTGTTTTATCCCATAAGGTGCGCACCTGCCAACTGGCAGCAGATTCTCCCGTTTTTTCTTCATAATCAAGGAGACTAATAACATTATCAAAGGTAAAGCGTCTGTTTTTTGCAGAGTTGCAGCGTCCACAGAGGGGTTCAAAGAAACCATTCTGCTTAAAACCACATGCTAATGGACCAACATGGTCAGGACTTATTTTTTTTACATGCTTTCCGCAGTTAACGCAAACACCTGGACCAGCACTATTGTAGAGAGTGTCTGCAATTTTCCAATCGCCTTCAGCCCACCACATAAATGCTCTGCGGTCATGATTATAAGTGCGCATGTTTTCATCAGATCGACCAGGATCATTACGCTTCCTGCAAAAAGTACAATAATCATGAATGCCATCAAGACGGTGTGGACAATCGCCCATGTATCCCGGACTCAGTTTCGTTGAACGAATCTGCTGTGTTAAACGGAAGAATTCCTCATAATTACCTGCGTCGAATAATGCTATATCATCTGCTTTTTCAGGAAAATTCTTTAATATAAACTCCCTTGAGAACTCCTTGCCGCGTTTTTCAACAAGAATCTTGACTGCCTCATAAACAGGCATGGTCTTTTCGAACAGTTGCTCACCAACCACTTTATTTAAAGCATTGGCAAAATTGGCATTGATATACATATATCCTATATATCTTTCTTTACCACATACTAAGCATACTTTCTTTCCTGTTGGATGTATTGTACGTGCAGCCATTGTAAGCCTGTCGTCTGAATTTCCGGTTCCTGGAAGTTCGAGATCATCCGCTTTCTGAACCCACCAATCAAAACGCCCAGGGAAGAACTTGTAAAAAGAGGTCGTTTTCCCTGAACTACATTGCCAGTTTATCTTTCCGTTTTCCCCACGAATTCCTGGCAAGCCTTTATATACCGGAGAGTCCGCAATCATATTCATGTATGCAACATAACGCGCCGGGGCTGAGAAAGTTCCTCTACCATATTTATTATTGTCAGATGTTTCTATAAGAATTCCCTTATCTTTTTTCTCAGAGCTCATTCTGTTACCTCCTTATTTATACAAATGAAATTCCATTTTTGTTAGTCCTGTATCGAGGGCACGATACATATATCGGGATGCTATCGAAGAGTATGGTTTCCATTTCTTACAGCGTTTTTGTATCGAGGGCGGAGAACAATCATCTGTTTTATACGCCCATCTATACCCCTGGAGAAACGCCACATCTTCGTATGGGAGTACGTCTTGACGATTCAAGCAAAAAATTAAATACATTTTTGCCGTCCAAGTTCCGATTCCGCAGATAGAGGTTAAAGCTTTGGTAACGGCTTTGTCGGGCATCCTTGCCAGTTCATCAAAACATAAATGACCAGATTCAATTGCATCTGTTAAACAATGGATGTATTTTACTTTTGCGCTGGATGTTCCAATAGCCTTAATCTCGGAATTATCCAGGTTGTTTATAGAATCTGCACAGACGTTTCCTTCGCATAGATCTTCGAGGCGTGAGTAAATTTTGTCTGCTGCTTTCGTAGACAACATTTGTTCAATTATCTCACTTACTAAGAAAGCATAGCCATCTTCATGAGGTGTATAGGTGATTGCTCCAACCATTGAAATCACCTTGGCCAGACGCTTGTCCCTTTTGCAAAGGTACTGGACTGAAGGCGTATTCATATCAAGTGTAATGATTTCTGACATAATGCACCGCCTTTATTCGTCAATCGTTTCCAGGATATCCTCCACATGGCAATCCAGTGTCTTACAGATTTTGAGTAGGACATCGGTGGTGATGTTGCCACCTTTGCCGAGCTTCGCGATGGAAGCGGCACTGATACCGGCAGCATCCTTTAGTTCCATCTTGGTCATGTTTTTATCGATCAGCATTTTCCAAAGCTTTTTATAGGATAAGTACATTTTTCACTCCTTCTTTTATTTGTTGCCCATCATCATGTCGAAATGCTGTCCCTGCTTCATTTCGCGGAATATCATCTCGAAGGTTTCTCTGCACAGAGCCGGATCAATAACATCGTCGATGAAGTTGATACCGTCGTTCACGCCGGTAGAACTGTTGGCGATGTAAGAGAGCATGGCAGAGGCTGTCTCGAACTTGCTGCGATCTTCGTTGCCGTGTTCGTCGTGCGTAAGTTCTTCTTTGTGTTCAATCAAGATGCGCTGGCGGAGATCATTGCCTTCGTATCCGCAAAGCTGCAGGAAGTAGTACTCCAAGATGCGGCGGATGACGTTCATCAGTGGAACACCACTTTGCAATTCTTTATATTCTTCCCACAACGCAGCATAGGAATTCTTGACTGGGTTGATGTTGACGCGTTCGGTAGGTGCATCGGGGTTGATCTTTTCGCAAAGCCGGATAGATGACTGGTTTTCTATCTTCCGGATCAGATAAAACGACACGAACTCATATCGGTTGGCATAGGGGTAGGTTACTTCCCGATGGAAGTAGGCGTTATGCGTCAGAATGAAAATCTGTTTGATAAAATTCCCAGGAACGAGCGGATTGCGGTTGTCCGCGTTGTTTCGGCAGATTTCTATCATCCTTCTGACTTGGGCACTCACGATGAAGAGGGCACTGCTGTCCATGCTGGAAACAGGGTCATCGATAACTACAATCTTATCCCTGGTTTCGCCCTCGGAACTTTCGCTCCCGAGAACGAGCTGCTGGAAATACATGAAAGCGATGAAGTTCTTCTCGCCTTCACTGAGGTTTTCGGCAACAAGCCCTGTGTCCGTTCGTACGACTTCATAGTTCAGCGGTGGGGATGGTATGAAGATTTCTTGTTCGCCGCCTGCTTTAATGATCGTCACCGGGTGTGGACGGAGTTCAAATCCTTGGAAGCCGGAATCACGGAGCATCCGATTGATGCTCTTCATGGCGGTTTCTGTTTCCACGGTTTGACTGTTCAGAGCCTTCAAGTCTTCTTCAATCTGATCAAGTATCTTTTTCTGGTCATCTATTATTTTTTGCTGTGCATTAATTTCTGTTGTGAGTGCAGCGGCACTCCTGGAGTATGCCTCCAGGACATCCTTCAGAACAAATGCGATATGCTCGAACACATTGTCTTTGCATTCGGTCTTCTTGCGGGGACCGGCGGCTACAATGGCGTTATTTGCGTTAATCAACTTATTGAATCCGGTGATGATGTCTGACAGTTCCTGAAGCGGTGCATTGGTATCGTCCAAGGTGACGATCTTCGACGGCTCCGCTATTTTTTCCTTTATCTTATCAATGTTGGCAGTGATGATAGCCTTGACCGCCGCCAGCTTGTCGGTGTACGGCTTGATGTCAATGGCAGGATACAATTCGGCAGGCGTCTTGCTTAACGGAACGAACAGGTCATTTGCTGCCTGTTGGTAAGCTGTCAGGAAGGCGTCAAGTTTATCCCTGTTCTTTTGGTACTGGTCATCGAAACTGTCTGCCAGCGTTTTTTCAAAATCGTCCGGGAGTTTCCGAGAGCAGTAAGGGCATCTGTCACCGGCTATCGCATGGTATTCCTCGTGTGCCTGACGCATCCATTCTGATGCACCTATCTCTTTCAGAAAGTCAGCAAATGGTGTATTTGAGGTGTTGACGATCGCCAGGGCAAGGATATCGCTGCCTTCAATGTTTTCCAGAACGGTCGTATCATTTATGGTGCTGAAGGGGTCATAGTGCCTGGCTGTATCCGAATAGACCGAATCGTACATCCGGGTAAGTGCTTCAAGGTCATGTTCGACTGGGGAATGCCTCTGGACTTCTTCGGTGAACTGCTTTGATTTTTTCTTCCCGTCTTGTGTTTTATCAAAAGATTCCCGAAGCGTGATGGTTTTGTCCCAGCAGTCCCTATACAGCTGCTTGAGAAGATCATCCTGGGCGGTGACCTTTTTTCCTTTCTCTGTAGCTGCGTCAGTGGATTTTTTCTTTGCGGTCGCCTGCTCATTAAGTTTCTTGTCTATCTGTTCCTGAACTTCGACATTTGTTTCATTTATGGTGAAGACACCTGGCAGGCTGTGGTAGCTGTGCATATTGGTGTCGATGAATTCCTGATCATAGACAAGAGGTAGGTAATCGGCAGCGGTTTTTCCGGGGGCATAGGTGACCCC
>ERZ773076.1039-NODE-1039-length-12563-cov-5.088423_pt1 | contig 12563 bp, 10 predicted proteins | sample MGYA00580613_ERZ773076 | MGnify/ENA primary metagenome ERZ773076 (study PRJEB29015, sample SAMEA2738005) | human oral metagenome | biome: human oral; feature: human-associated habitat; material: dental | place: China | collected 2057 ...
TGGAGGCCCAGGGCTACGCGCTCGACATCACCGACGAGCGCCACCACCACGAGATATACCTCTCTGACGCCCGCAGGGTCGCGCCCGAGAGGCTCAGGACCGTCGTGCGCCACCCGATCCGCGTCGCCTGAGGATCCGCATCGCCTAAGCCATACAGAGTCCTTTATACTCGGCAAGTCCCGTCAAAGTGTACGTTTTCGTCATATCGCTTGAACCCACCCAGCGCGACGTCCTTCTCTACGAGGACACCGCCACATCGGCAAGAGCGAACTCATCAAGCAAGCGCTTGTCAGGCGGGGCGGATCCTCGATCTACTACGAGTGCCACCAGATCCCCAAGGCCGACAACGTGGCGAGCCTCTCGGCGCTCGTCTTCGAGGAGCGCGGCTTCCCCGCCCGCCTTCTCGGGGATCCGCGAGGTCATCGAGTTCCTGTTTGCCCAGGCAGAGAGGTGCAATATCGTGCTCGTCTTAGATGAGCACCTCTCCTGCGCGAAGCCGTCGTCGGTCGTGTGACGAGGCTGCGATGCGGCGATGCGGCGCACAATATGCGTAGGAGTCATGCAGGGTTGCCAGCGAAGTCGAGAATAGTGCTTGATACGATAAAATGCTCATAAGTTTTATTACAGCACCTCGTGCGGGAAGGGCACCCTCCTATGGATGGCCAGAAGCTGAGAAAACACGTGCTTGGGTCAAAGAAGACCGAGCGGATCATATTCGCCGCCACGCCAGAGATGAAAGAAGCGTTGGAGACGATAGCGCAGGAGAAGTGCGTGAGCCTCTCCGCCCTTCTCACGTCGCTCGCCGTGGAGGAGATCCTAGCAAACAAGGGGCTATTCGCACACGTCGCCACCGCGAAGTGAGTGATTGTCTCGCCAAATTTGGCGCATGAGCAATGATCGAAATCTTACATGCGTAGGTGATGGTAAAGAGCCGCCCCCGTGGCGACACGCCGGCTACAAACACCAGCCCATGTAGAGCGGAAGGCACACGCGATCTCCCTCAATCTGCATCTGCTTGGGGTGCAGCACGTACTGCGTGCCGACGCGCCTCCCAAACGTTTCCTTGAACCTGTCAAGCGACATCGTGCCGTACTGCCTCGGAGACTTCACCTCGATCGGACTCACTCGAGGCTTGCCCGCCGCATTTGCGTAGGGACGCGTGACGAGGAAGTCGATCTCCATGCGCTTCTCCTTCTTCGCCTTGCCCGACTGCGAGTAGAAAAAGAGCCGATGCCCGGCGGCCACAAGCATCTGGGCAACGACATTCTCTACCAGCATGCCCTCGTTGACCCCAATATTCCCGCGCAAGATCGACCGATACACGTCCTTATCCGTAACGTCCCCGTCCGCGAACGCAAGTGTCACGAGAAGACCAGTGTCTGCCATGTAGCACTTCAGTGACGAGCACTCCATGTTCAGCGAGAGTCCCACACCAGGGTCGTTAGAGGCATAGCAGACGTTCGCGATGCGAGCGTCAGAGAGCCAGAAGAATGCCTCCTCGTACCCCCGCATGCGTGCGTTCTTCCCCATCGACGCCAACGTGAACTTCTTCTCGCGCTTGGACAGCTGTCCCGCGACGTTGTCAAGCACCGAGACGACCTTATACTCACAACCCTTGGCAAATCTGGCGACATCGTTGCGGTAGAGTTCGAGTATCCGCCTCTTCTCCTCGTCTACAGGCGCGAACTTTCGCCGCTCGACGTACGTGGCAGCAGGTCGTGGCATACCACCGACCAACAGATACTCTCGCAGGAGCCCTGCCGCCCGACGGTGCAGACCGTCGGGGAGCGGTTGCAGGGCCTCAAATTGCCTGCGGATGAGGGTCGCGAGCTTCTCCTCACCCATGGCCCAGAGAAATTCCTCGAAGTCAAGGGGACCAAGACTAACCGCCTCCTCCTCCGAGGGGATAATGATGCCCTCGACGTTCTGCCGTATCGAGAGCAAAGAGCCAGTCTCTATGTAGTCGTAGCGGCCATCGGCAACCAGATACTTGATAAGGCCGCGCGCTTGGGGAAACATCTGGACCTCATCAAACACCACGAGCGACTTGCGCTTCACCAGATCGACCCCATAGAATGCCTGAAGGTACAAAAAGAGGGTGTCAAAGTCCGTGCGATAGTCCTCGAAGTATGCCTTTACCTCAGCTGGAGCTTGAAAAAAGTCTATAATGATGCAGGAAGCATACTCGTTTTTTCCAAAGGCCTCGACGAGGGTACTCTTACCCACACGACGAGCCCCCTTCAGAAGCACGGCCGTCTTACCTTGCCTCTCGCTCTTCCACCTGAGCAGTCGGTCATACGCCTTCCGCCTGAGCATGATGAACTCCTCCCTCTGCACGTCCGCCACTACTTCGTAGCCCTCATAGCGCACGTTGCGCAAGCCTATGATGGCATAGAATTACACGATACGCAAAACTCTATCACCGCGTCCCTTACCTCGGCGCCAAGGGACGCAGGGAGCATGGCACGGAGGCAAGAAGGCGGCGATGAGAGGGACGTATGTAGCTGCCCGCCGCCACACCACGTCAACAGGCGACGGGCTCTGCTGCACCCCTGATTATGTGGAACTCGACGATCTCAACTATCCTACTGAGGTGCGGTGTACCTTTCCGCGCATCCAAGGAGTGCCGAAGATTCAAGATGTCCGTATCTTGGTATTGTCGCTCCATTAGCGTAAGGCTGAGTAACCGATGGCCGCGGCAAACGCCTCGCTAAAGTGCGTCTTTCTGTGAGACATCGGGCCAGAGTAGGTAAGGCGGTGACCCAGAATGCGCTTTTCCGTGAGACGGCGGGCTCAGACTGCACCTTTCCGTCACGTTGCGGCTCCCGGGATGTGTGGGGCAACCTCCCGCTAGGCTGCGGGGCACTATGAAAAGAGGCTCAACTGGGCAAATGCGCTCGAGCAACCGCCCGCCAGACTGCGGGGCGGGTTGCGCGAGGGTCCGCAAATCTCGGTTTGGAGTCTGGCCTCACGGAAAAGCGCATTCTGCATACGAACCGGTGACCAAAGTCCCCCAATCACCCCACCACGTACACAAGATTTACCAGCACCTGACATAAGCTGACATAAGCTGAGGCACCAGCCCCGTCTCTGCGATAGGATAGGCCCTTGGGAGCACAGCAAGGAAACGAGAGGGAGCGTCAAAGGCATGCCTGCGCACGACATCACACCGAGCACCACCAAGCCAGGGGTCCCCACCATCTTCAGGACCTCGTGGGGAACCCTGCTGCTGAGCGTCGTCTGCTGTCTGCTTTGGGGCAGTGCCTTTCCTTGCATCAAGCTTGGCTACCAGCTGTTCTCCATCAGCGCATCTGACACGGGCTCCAAGCTCCTCTTTGCCGGCGTGAGGTTCTTCCTTGCCGGCGCCATGGTCGTGGCCTTTGCCAGCCTGCGCGCCCATCGCCTCGTGCGCCCGCATAGGGGTGAGCTGGCAGCGGTCGCGCTGCTTTCGACCTTCCAGACCGTGCTGCAGTACCTCTTCTTCTACCTGGGGCTCTCCCATGCACTCGGCACCACGAGCTCTGTCATCAACGCGAGCTCAACCTTTCTCTCCATCCTCTTGGCGGCGCGCGTGTTCAGGCAGGAGAGGCTCGACGCACGCAAGGTCCTAGGCTGCACGCTGGGCTTCGGAGGGGTCGCACTCATCAACCTCAGCTCCCTCGCTGCTGGAACGGGCCTCGCGCTCAACGGCGAGGGGCTCATCTTCCTCTCGGCGCTCTGCGGCGCCATCGTGACCTGCCTCTTGCGCGTCCTCACGCAACGCCATGACCCCGTGATGCTCAGCGGCTGGCAATTCATGCTGGGTGGCGTGACGCTCGCCTGCGTGGGCGTGGCTCTGGGCGGAAGACTTTGGGCCACGGGGCCGCAGGGAGCCGCTCTCATCACGTACATGGGCCTCATCTCGGCGGTAGCCTACTCGCTCTCAAGCGTCCTGCTCTCGGTGAACCCCGTCTCGCGCATCGCGATATACCGCTTCATGACGCCGGTCTTCGGCTTTCTGCTCTCGGCGCTGCTGCTGGGAGAGACACAGAGCATCGAGCCCATCCGCGCGACGCTGGCGCTCGCGTTGGTCGCGGCAGGCATCATCACCGTAAACTGGAGCACCCCAGATCCGCCCCAGGCAGCGCATGACGCACGGCCATGGGGCAAGATCCAGACAGCGACCCCAAGAACATCTGCGGCCTGCCCGCCAGATAACACCGACCCCGGACAGGGCAAGGCTAGGCGCTAAACTTGACCACCACTTCCCCCGCCTTCACGTCGCCCTCGTGAACAAGCTCGACGGAGGCGAGGTCGTCGGTGTTGGTGAGCGCCATGATGACGACGGTGTCGTGGCCCGCAGCGGCAATCTTCTGTTTGGAGAACGAGAGCAGCGGCTCGCCGGCGCTCACGTGCGCTCCCTTGGTCGCATACACGGTAAATCCCTCGCCCGCCATCTCGACCGTATCGACACCAACGTGGATGAGGACCTCCGCACCATCATCGCCCGTGATACCGACAGCATGGTGGTTGGGAGCACCAGCCGCCGTCAGCGTACCCGAGACGGGCGCATAGACAACCTCCTCAGATGGCTCGATGCCGCATCCCTTGCCCATCGCCCCACTGTTGAAGACCATGTCGCTGACCTTCTCCAAGGCGATGGCCTTTCCCGCAACCGGCGCGAGAATGCTGCCGGCCGGGCAGCTGACCGAAAGCGCCTCGGGCTTCTGGGGCGCGGCGGCCTTCTTGAATATGTCGAACAGACCCATTCCCCTATCCTTTCTGGGCGCTGACACGCCCACTCTCACTGGACGCTGGTGCGTCCATCTACCACTTCCTTACATACCCACTCATATCATGGACACCATTGTAGACCAACTCTCTGTTAGACCAAAGGGATGGCGCCGCCATGGGACAGATACGGAGTCCGAGCACGCAGGGTTCCAGAAGACTCCCGCGAAGGTTGGTTACTGCAAGCCTCACGAGAAAGTCTACACTCCTGAGACAATCTGAGCAGGGGCTCGCAGTGGAGGACGAAAGCCAGACCAGTACGCACAGCCGTGGGCATTTACCACAGAATGTGCGCAGCCAGAATGCGCTTTTCCGTCGTCCTCCGCGCGCAGAATGCGCTTTTTCGTGAGGGTCTGCAGCCAGAATGCGTCTTTCCGTAGAATGCGTCTTTTCTTACCTGGGCAAACGTGGCGCCGCCTTACGGAAAAGCACACTCTGTATTCATCGCCTTACGGAAAAGCACATTCTGTATTCATCGTCTTACGGAAAAGCGCACTCTAGCCCCGGCGGCGTCACCAAAACCGCATTCTGGGCAAGCTGCGCGAGAAGCATGACCTGCATATGTGCGTGCACCACTACGCCGATCTCGAAAAGCCCGAGGACGACGAGAGCTTCATCCGCCGATAGGGTGGGCTGGGACAGCCGGAAGGCAATCCGCACGGTCCGCTGCCGCTCACTAAGGCGCCGCCCTCACCCCCTCTCGTCCCTCATTCTCTCCACGTAGTCCCTCAGGTACGGCAGCCCAGCCTGCCAGCGCCACGCTCGCCTATCTCCCCCTGCTCGAGAAGACGGGACTTGTAGGTCGAGGCATAGTTGGAACCCACTCCCATGCGCCTCGCGATGTCAGCCAGGCGAGAGGGACCACGATCGGGAAGCATGGACTCAAGAAAGCGGATGTCCTTCTCGGATAAGTCCCGATAGGTCGCGGCAAGCACCTGACGCTCGAAGTCCAAGCGAGCGAGGCGGACCCCATCCTCTGCGTCATGTTTGGATATCTCGCCCGAGCGTACATCGACTGCCCACATGCGAAAGCCGATGAGCTGCATGAGGTAGGGATAGCCGCCGCTGCACCGTGCGGCAAGTCTCAAGGCCTCCTCGCTGATGCTCCTACCGGCATCCTCCACCGTGCGTCGCAAGGCCAGCTCTGCATCGGCAAGAGAGACGTTTGTAAGCACATGCTGTACCGATCTGCGCAGAAAGGACACGTCATCATTACCAAGAAGGGCCGAGACGTCATAGGGAAGTCCTGCCATCAGAAGACCGACCCTGCGATTCTCCCCGATGAAATGCTGGTAGATACTTGCAAGCTGCACCATGTCAGGAAGCGTCGCCTTCACCTCATCGACGGTGATGAGTAGCCCGAGTTCTCGCTCAGACAGCTGATCCAACAGCCTGTTCATTCTCGTACGCCAGTTGGGCTCGAACCCAGGGGTATAGTTCCGGCTCACGTTCATGGGGCCAAGGCCGAGAGAGCTAAGCCTTGTTGCCGACAAGCTTAGATCCGCGCTCTCCAATGCCCTCTGAAAGAGATCCTCAAGCATGCCAGGAACCGCAGAGACGCTCGAGGAGACCCACCCATAGCCCACAGCCTCGCTCGCAACGTAGTTCATAAGAGCCGTCTTCCCCGTTCCCCACGCACCAGAGATAAGCGTGGAGAGGTTGGGGTCACCCGGACCGTTCGCAAGAGCACCAAAGAGATCGCTCAGAAGTAGGTCGCGGCCGACGAGCTGAGCTGGAATCCTCCCGAAAGTTGGCGTAAAGGGGTTCTTTGCTGATACGTACATGAGCCTCCTTCCCTCATCGATATGCTACGTCACCTTTTGCACGCTTTGCGAGATTTGCATGTTTTGCACGCTTTGCGAGATTTGCAGCAGGTAGTCTGCGAAGGAGGATCGTATGAAGCCCATGACACTCCTTTTGCCACTCCTCGCTCCTATCAGAGAGAGCATCGCTAAGAAGCACGCGCGTCTTCGAGACGTCCGCATCGCTGAACAGTGTGTCGAAGCTGAGGCCCACCGCACCCACCGCAGTCTCAGATAGCTACGCTAGCCTTGGCCCTAACGGCGAGAGTCCGGCAACGACACGCCCACACGAGCCAGTGACCGAATTCCCCGATAGCGTTTCCTGAGTGGACATCGCCTGGAACACCGCGCACAGTCCCTTCTGAGGCAGATGGCCACGCCAAGACCCATGACTCTATCGCGGAGACAATAGATGTCTACGAAGCCTCTCTTGGAAGAGCAGCCCTGCCCAACGTTGCCTTCCATTCGGAGCTGTTGCCCAGCAGAGCGCCCAGTGGTACGCAGCTTGATGGCGCCACCCTCGCCGCCTCAGCCGCACGTCCCTTGACCCCCAGGACACGACGGGGACGCGCACCCACATCAACTTGGACACTATATGCCAGGAGCGGACGTGCCGGCAGCGCACTCGCATAACGAGAGACCATGGCATCCCTCGCTGCGCGATTCGCACCCCCTTCGTGCCACCTTCGTGCCAGCCAGCTGATACCACGGCCCCAAGCCTCACGTTTCAGCGTAGGTCGAAAATCCTAGTCCAGGTCCTCCCCGTTACTGGCGATGACCTTCTGGTAGTAGAAGAAGGAGTCCTTGCGAGCGCGGTGCAGGTCGCCCGTGCCGTCATCGTGCTTGTCCACATAGATGAAGCCATAGCGCTTGCGCATCTCACCGGTACCGGCAGAGACCACGTCAATGGGTCCCCACCAGGTGTAGCCCATGAGGTCGACGCCGTCGGCCACGGCCTCGCGCATGGCCTTGACGTGAGCGCGCAGGTAGTCGATGCGATAGGGGTCATGGATGGAGCCGTCGGGCTCTACCTTGTCATGGGCTCCCATGCCGTTCTCGACCACCATCAAGGGAATCTGGTAGCGGTCGTAGATCTCGTTCAGCGAGAAGCGCAGACCGTCCGGATCAATCTGCCAGCCCCAGTCGGTCTCCTTGAGGTAGGGGTTCCTGCCGCCAAAGCTCATATTGCTGGAGCCCTGCTTCACGTCTCCGTGTGTGCCGATGATGTTGCTCATGTAGTAGGAGAAGGTATAGAAGTCCACCGTGCCCTCGCGCAGCAGCTCCTCGTCGCCTGACTCCATCCTGATGTCGATGTTGTGCTCGTCCCAGAAGCGCCTCGCGTAGCTGGGGTAGCGGCCACGCACCTGAACGTCTGAGCAGTACCAGTTCATGCGGCGCATCTCGGCCTGGTTGGCAAGCTCGTCCTTCGGGTCGCAGGTCGCGGGATAGGTCAGGATGAAGCAGTCCATGTTGCCCATCTTGATCTTGGGGTAGTTCTCGTGCGCATACTTGACAAGCCCGGCCGAGGCCACGAACTGGTGGTGCAGGGCGTTGTAGCGCTCGTTGATGTCATCCTTGACCTTGTCCATGGTGCCCGTGAAGCCCTTGAGCGTGCCGAGCGAAAGCGCCACGCCCATCGTCATGGTGCCTGCGTTTATCTCGTTGAAGGCGAGCCAGTACTTGACCTTATCATGCCAACGGTCGAGGATACACCTCCCATACCTGAGGAAGAGGTCAACGAGCCTGCGATCAGTCCAGCCGTTATACGTGGCCGCCAGGTTGTAGGGCAGCTCGTAGTGGCTGATAGTCACAAGCGGCTCGATGCCGTGGGAGCGCAGGCAGTCGAAGACCCTATCGTAGAACTCGAGACCAGCCTGGTTGGGCCTCTCTTCCTCACCCGTCGGAAAGAGGCGTGACCAGTTTATGGACAGGCGATACACATTCCAGCCCATCTCAGCGAAGAGCGCGATGTCCTCCTCGTAGTGGTGGTAGAAATCCGTAGCCTCCCAGCTGGGATAGAGCGCGTTCGGGTCAAAGGTCGCGTCAATCTGTCGCGGGGTATTGACGTCTCCGCCGCGCATGTGATCGGGTACCGAGTCTCCCTTGCCGTCCACGTCCCAAGCGCCCTCATACTGGTTCGCGGCCGTGGCCCCACCCCACAGGAAGCCTTCCCTCATCTTCATGCTACTCCCCCTCTTTGATCGCTTGCCTACCGTCAGTGTCATTCTAGGCGAGAGCCACAGGCGTTGGGGCAGGCGTGCCGACGCGTGGTACGCGAGGCAGCGTGTCGGCCGACCGGCGCGCAAGGCCGTCCAAAGCCCATGTGCCTCCTAAAGCCCGGCCTCCCCTATCGCCGCCACGGCCTCGCGGATCCTCTCGACATCCATGACCAGGGCAAAGCGTACGTAGCCCTCACCATGGGGTCCAAAGCTCACGCCTGGGGTCACGATGACGCCGCTCTTCTCCATCAGCTCCATCGCGAAGGCAGCGGAGTCGCGACGCCCATGCGGCAGCTTGGCCCACACGAAGAGCGTGCCGTGGCAGTTGGGGCGCTGCCAGCCCAAGGCCTCGAGTCCGTCGCAGAGGGCGTCCCTACGCTCTTGGTAGGCGAGCCTCTGGCGCTCAACGCCATCGAGGGGGCCCGTCAGGCAGGCGATGGCCACGTCCTGCTCGACGAAGAACTTGCCAAAGTCCACCTGGCCCCTGAGCTTGCGGGTGGCCGCCACGATGTCGGGGTGTCCCACGACGAAGGACAGGCGCACGCCCGTCACGTCAAAGGACTTCGAGAGCGAGAGGAACTCCACGCCCACGTCGAGGGCGCCCGGGTAGTCCAGGAAGGAGCCGCCACGCGGACCGTCGAAGACGACGTCTGAGTAGGCGTTGTCATGGATGACCACGATGTCATGGGCCTTGGCGAAGGCGATGATCTCGCTGTAGATCTTGGGAGTGCCCACCGACCCCACCGGGTTCGCAGGCAGCGAGACGATCATGTACTTCGCGCGATCCGCGACGTCATCGGGGATGTCCGTCACGTGTGGGAGAAAGTCGTGATCTTCCGTAAGCGGATAGTAGTGGGGAGTTGCGCCCGCAAGCAGCGTGCTTGCCCGGAAGACCGGGTAGCAGGGATCGGGTATGAGCGCGACGTCACCCGGGTCGGCGATGGCGGCACACACGTACTGCATGCCCTCCTGGGTGCCGGCGCAGCTCATGACCATGTCCGGCGTGATGCCCAAGACACCGTAGCGACGCTGGTAGTAGTCGCAGACAGCCTGAAGGAGCTCGTCCTTGTCGTGCAGGGAGTACTTCCAGTTGGCGTCGTCTGCCGCAGAGTCCACGAGCGCCCGCTTGATGTAGTCGGGCGTCGCGAAGTCGGGCGTGCCGACGGAGAGGTCAAACACCCGCCGCCCCTCGGACTCCAGCTCACGGCGCTTCTGGTTGAAGTAGGCAAAGACCTCGTCGCCGAACAGGTCGAGTCTCTTCGAGAGCTGCATGGTATCGTCTCCTCTCACAGGGCCGCAGGCGCTTGCGCGCCGGGCGCGGGTCGTGTCATCTTTCGTATTCTGGATCATCCCCGGGCGACATTGTGCCACGTAAGTTTTTCTGACGTGTGACAAAGAGTGGTAAGACTGCGTTTTGCCATGGCATCCGGACAGGCGCCCTGGGCGGGACATAGGCTGCACGGGGACCGGCAACGGTCCGGTGTGGGAGCTTCCTTAGACCCGCAACGGCCCAGCGCGGGGACCCGCAACGGCCCCTCAGCCTGGCGGGTACCGACTTTAATCCGCCAACTGGGCAAACGTCTTGGGGAAGGTACCCGCCAGATTGGCGGGCACTGACGCCGTCGGCCCGATGAGTAGTTCGAGGTGCTCGAGTCGAACCTACAGGGGTCGCGGAGGGATTCGCAACGGCCCCTCAGATTGGCGGGTACCGACTTTAATCCGCCAACTGGGCAAACGTCTCTGGGAAGGTACCCGCCAGATTGGCGGGCACTAAGCGCCGGGCAGTGGGCACTGCGGCAGGTCCTGGGGAGCATTGCGGCAAGTCCTGGGAGCGAGACGGTGGGTCATGGAGGCGAGGGGCGGGACGACCAACTGGGCAAGCTCGTCTGGTGGACAGCCAACCAGCAAAGTCCTATGCTGGCGTGGAGGCCAGGCGATGCCCGCGATCCTCGCCCCACCCACCCGAGTCGACGCATCGCACGTATCAGAGAGACCTCGGACACGTACCAGAGAAACCCCGGAGAAGACCCTGAGGCAAGGAGGGCGTGACATGGCAACTATAGACGTGGACGCGCTGCGAGACTACATGAGGGACTACCTGGGAACGGCCATGTCCAACGGGCTTTCCGCTGCGATGGCCGAGTTGCCAGAGATCGACGGCATGGGTCCTCGCGAGCTGTGCGAGAGGGCCAAGAGGATGGGAGTCGATCTGGGAAGGTTCGCGACTCGGGAAGACGTGGGGTGACTCAACACCTTGCAGCCTTGTGCCGCGAGGTGTTGCCCCGTTGACGTGGCCCACCGACCAGACCGGGCGCCGGTCGCAAGGCTCCTCATACGGTTGGTGCCCAACTACCCATCCCCTCGTTTGCCCCTCGCCTCATGGCCACGTCATCGGCCAGACATCCCACCGCGTAGAGCGGAATGCTCTCCACATCTCCCGTACCGAAGTTACGCGCAGAAACGCGCACCACACGGTCGGGCTCGTACTTGTCCCTATACACGCCGAGACTCCTGGAGCGCACGTTCTTGGTGGACTTGATCTCGATGGGCACGGCCTTGGCGGAGCCGTCTTCGACGACAAGATCAATCTCTGCCCTATTGCCGCTCGTCCAATAGCGCGGCTCGATGCCTCGGGCAACCATCTGCTGCACCACATAGTTCTCTGTAAGCCCACCTGTGTCGAGCAGCGAACGCCCGCGCTCGTCGAAGAGTGCGCTAGCCGGTATGCCTGACATCGTGGAAAGCAGGCCGACGTCGTTCGCGTAAATCTTGAAGGAACCTCTATCCTCCTGAAGTCGCAGAGGCACCTGACCGGAAGACACTCGCATACACTTGTCGATGAGCCCTGCCGAGAGAAGCCACGAAATTGCACCTTCGTACTCGCTCGACCTGCCCCCGCTGCGCACCTGCCTGTACTGAAACTTGTGATTCTCCTTAGCAAGCTGCCCGGGCACGCTGTTCCACACGTCGCGAGCACGTGCGACGTCAGTGGGGCTTGGTGCGTACTTGGCCATATCCGCCAAGTAGAGATTGAGGACGTCACGATGCACCCGCACGGCATCGCGGACGTCACCAGTGCGCGCATAGGCTGCCACGGCCTCTGGCATGCCACCCACGAGAAGGTAGGTGCGGTAGAGATCCATCGCCTGATCGTGGAGCTGGTAGGCACGTCTATCGAAGTATGCCTCGCGTATGCCCTCAAGCATGAGGGCATGCCCTGTCGCCCCCATAAACTCGTCGAAGGTCATGGGATGCAACACCATGGTGTTGACCTTGCCCACTGGCAAGGAGTAGTACCTCTGGTTGACCGCGACGCCAAGCAGGCTCCCCGCCGCGATGACGGGATGCGAAAAGTTCGCCTCTTGGAAGTACTTGAGCGCAGTTAGCGCTCGATTGGATACCTGTGCCTCGTCGAAGACATAGAGCATGTTTTCTGTATCGAGGGTGTGACCTGTGATCTGACTAAGGTTCGATATGACAGTGCAGGGATCGAGGTTGCCATCGAAGGCCCGTGTGAGCCTCGGATCCTCTTCCAGGTTGAACAGGGCGTACTTCTCGTAGTTCTCCCTCGCAAATTGCTCGATGAGGTAGCTTTTACCAACCTGACGAGCACCAAAGAGGAGGAGCGGCTTACGCTGGGGGCTACTCTTCCAATCGAGGAGCCGTCGCATCTCGGCACGTTCCATGTGCTACTCCAATCTATCGATAAATGGAGAGTATCACATTTTTACGCGCTTAAAAATGTCGTTTTCCACATGTAGGGAGTTGGGAA
>ERZ773076.1046-NODE-1046-length-12503-cov-3.756105_pt1 | contig 12503 bp, 9 predicted proteins | sample MGYA00580613_ERZ773076 | MGnify/ENA primary metagenome ERZ773076 (study PRJEB29015, sample SAMEA2738005) | human oral metagenome | biome: human oral; feature: human-associated habitat; material: dental | place: China | collected 2057 ...
CCAAGGCGCACGCCACCCCAGTGCAGACGACGCCGCCGCCCAGGACCACCAGGGAGCCGGCGAAGAGCTCATCCTTGGGAACGTCGTCGTCAATGGAGAACCGGTAGAGGGCCTCCACCACGCCCGCCGACAGCAGCGGCAGCACAATCTCGATCGCACTGTTGAGCAGCTCGGCCGTCCCGTACTCCCCAGCCGTCAGCGCAGTCGTGTACAACGGCATGAGGACCAGGGAGACCGCCTTGACCGCCAGGCCCCCCAGAGCGAAGACCAGGGTGTTACCCAGCAGGAAAGCAATGCGTCCCTTATTGCTTGCCGCCACCGAACTGCGCCTTCCGGGCCTCGAATTCGACGGGATCATCACCCGTGTTGACTGAGTAGAGAGAGCCACCCCGCTGCAGAATCCATGTCATGCAGCCGTCTCCCTGATGATCCTGGCCGGAACTCCCGCGACCGTCGCACCAGCAGGGACATCGTGGATCACAACGGCACCCGCCCCAATCATCGCGCCATCGCCAACTGTGATAGGCCCGAGAATCGTCGCTCCACAGCCCACGACGACATTCTTCCCTAACACAGGTACTGTCTCGATGCCCTTGCGACCGCCAATAGTCACCCCTTGACCGATATGACATCCCGTACCGATCACCGCGCGAGGATGGATCACAACTCCCAGAGCATGGTGCGGAAAGTCTGTATTCTCACCAATGCGGGCAGCATACGGAACGTCACAGGCGAACACCACACGCATAGCTCCGCGAATGAGGTATGCGGCGGGCGCAAGACGGTGCCGCGAAAGCCACCGGGCAGCCGCATATGAGACGTAAACAGGATCTATCATGAGAGCCCTTTCTCGAGGAACGTGTGGTAGGGGAACAGGTGATACCACTCGGGGCGGTACAGGAAGAAGGTCGTGGAAGCCGCGAAGGCGATGATGACAAGCAGAGCGCCGATGTACGAGCGCTCGGGTCGGCGGCCCTGAACGGTGACATTTACGAGGCCGACGACGAAGGGCATCGTCAGGTACATCTCGAGACGGTCAACGAGGTTGAAGCCCAGGGACACCGTCACCATGGCAATGTTTGCAACAGCGAGTGCCAAAAGGTTACGGGTATTCCCGGACGGATCACTCTCCACCGCAGCGTTCCATCCGCAGGTGGAGGCCAGAAGTATGAGGAAGATGCGCACTACGATTAGCAGAACGGTGGCCGAGCGCACCCCGCCGTCGGCGTAGTCGCTGTTGAGGTAGTGACCGTAGTAGGCGGAGGACGCCGCAAGGGAGTTCATCACCCAGCTCAGTGAGAGCATGCTAGTCCCGATGAGGGTGCCCCATTTGATCCAGTCACCGAAGGTACTCAGCCTCATGGCGGAGACGAGGTAGATGACGAGCAGGAGCAGGGCGCTGAGATGGAACTGGGAGGCGAGCGCGATGAGCAGGGCGTAGCGCAACAGCTTGCGCTCCATGAGCGCGGGGACGGCCAGCAGGAAGATCGCCACCGCAATACCCTGCCGGGCGAGGAGTGTGAAGTCGTAGAAGGCGGACATGCCGAAGGCGAGGAGGACCGCCAGGGAGTAGTTGGCGGCGTACCGCTTGATGAACAGCACCGCTGATCCGTAGACGAACACCGAGATGATGAGCAGCAGGATGTTGAAGCTGTCCGTGATGCGGCTGACCAGGTAGTTGAGTACGACATAGCCGTACTCGAAGCGGCTGACGGTGAAGGCCTCCTGGAGGGAGGTCGTCGCCTTGATCTCCTCGAAGACCCGGTGGTACTCAATCGTGTCGTTGCCGACGCTGACGGCTCGCATGGAGGAGAAGGCCACGAAGGCCACGAAGGCCACGACCAGAATGACCCGGGAGCCCCGCCGACTGGCATTGCCCCGCAGCCCCAGGAGAGCTGCTGGCAGGAGAAGAGCGGCGAAGAGCGCGAAGTGAATCCACATGCTTCGGCATCACCATTCCGCCAGCGCACGGTAACGGTGCGCCAGCCGCTCGGCTTCATGAGTGATGTCGAAACCCGCGTTGCGCATGGCCCGCTCCCCCTCCGCCCTGCGCCGCGGGTCCCGCCCGTGGTCGAGGGCCTGGCTGACATGGTGCGCCCACTGAGGCGCCGGCATGTCCAGCGGCAGGAAGGAGACCTCCCCGATCGTGACCTCATCGGTCACCTCGTCAGAGCACACCAGAGGGAGCCCCGCGCACTGCGCCTCCACCCCCACCATCGGCAGCCCCTCGTAGAGGGAGGGCAGAAGGAACATGTCCATCGCCTGGTAGAGGTCAGGGACGTCCTTGCGGTCCCCCAGGAACAGAACGCGGTCACTCAGGCCGCGCTCGGCCACCACGGCCTCGATGCTCGGCCGTAGTGGGCCGTCGCCGACGAGCATGAGACGCGCCTCGGGGCGCGCACGGAACAGCTCGGTGCACACATCGATGAGGAACCGGTGGTTCTTCTGCTCACTGAACCGCCCCACATGGCCGACGACGGGTACCTCCCCCAGCCCCAGCCGGGAGCGCACCTCGGCACGGACCGACTCATTGAAGCGGTATGTCTCCACGTCGATCGCGTTGGGAACCACCTCGAAGCGGCCTGAGCCGAACAGGAAGTCACCGGCCGCCCGGGAGCAGGCCAGGCGCGCGTCGGAGTAGGCCCCGATATTGCGGCAGACGAGCCAGTTGCGCAGGCTCCGCAGCCGGGAGTCGGAGTACGCCGTCGCATGGGAGTGGACGGCGAAGGACCGCACCCCGTGGCGATGGGCCACCGGGTAGAGGAAGCGCGACAGGATGGGGTCGTGCAGGTGCGCCACGGGGTACTGCCCCGCATGCTGCTCCAGCACCTGCCCCAGGGATGATCGGATGCGTCCGATACGGTTCCCGGCATCGATGACGTAGCAGCGCCCGCCCAGCGCCTCGATCTCCTCACGATGGGTCTCGTCGGGCGTGGCGTAGCAGAAGAAGTCGAACACCACCTGCGAGCGGTCCATGTGCCTGAGATAGTTCATGAGCACGCTCATGACTCCGGAGCGCCGGGAGATTGATGAGTTGATCTGCAGGATCCGCAGGGGGCCGCCCCCAAGGTCCCGCGTGGTCGATGACTGTTCCTGGCTCATTGCCTGTCTGCCTCCGTCGGCCCCGGATCGGTCCGGGGAACTGCTCGTCCTGCTAACGCCGGTCCTCATTTCACCTTGAGGGTCTTGATGAGGACCCACACGCCGATGTGGAAGACGGAGCGGGGGACGCTGAGATGCTCGATGTCGCGGTAGAGCGTCCAGTGGTACTTGACCAGGCTCCGTTTGTTGGCCGACACCGATCCCGAGCGGAGCCGGTACCTCATGAGCACCACCGGCATCCCCCAGATGAAGGGCTCGGTGCGGAGCATGCGCAGCCACAGGGCGTCGTCGTTGCGCTTGCGGATGTTGGGAACCTCGAACTTGCCCAGGCGCGCCACGTCGTACATGACGGTGGAGTTGCCCACCGGGCAGTCCAGGAGCAGGCGGTTGTAGCTGATCCTGGCCGGGCTGCGCACGATCCTGCCGGTGGGCACGCCCTGCTCGTCGATCTGGGCGTAGGCGGTGCAGGACATGGCCACGTCACGCGAGGTCATGAAGTCGATCTGGCGCCTGAGCTTGTCGGGGTGCCACAGGTCGTCGGAGTCCAGGAAGGCCATGTAGCGCCCCTGGGCCAGCTCCATCGCCCGGTTGCGGGCCATGGCGGCACCGCTGTTGGTCTCCAGCCGCACATACCGAATCCGCGGGTCGTCCTTGGCCAGGGCCCCCACGACATCGGTGGTGTCGTCGGTGGAGCAGTCGTCGACGACGATCAGCTCCCAGCGGGGGTGGGTCTGGGCCTGGACGGTGGCGATGGTCTCGGCGATGAAGGCCCCGCAGTTGTACGTCGGCATGATGATGGAGACCAGGTCGGAGTCCAGTTCGCGATCCTGCTCAGTGCCTGCTGTCATGCTTGCTCCTTAGGTGTCGTCATTGCGCGCCTCACCTGGCCACCGCCAGGACGGTCCTCAGCGCGATCGACAGATCTCGTCCGATGCTGAAGTTCTGGACGTCACGCAGGTTGAGGCGCATCTTGGCCGGCAGGACCTGAGTGAGGTAGGCGTCCTGGCCCGGCGGGGCGGCCGCCAGGATCTCGGCCTCGTCCTTGAACTCGATGGAGGCCGTGGAGGTGACTCCGGCGGGCAGCAGCAAGGTGGCCCGCATCTGCGGGGTGTACTGCTGGACGTACTCGGGCACCTCCGGCCTGGTCCCTACGAAGCTCATCGTGCCGCGCAGGATGTCGATGAGCTGACTGATCTCATCGAGCCGGTAGCGGCGCAGCACCGCTCCGACCTTGGTGACCCGGGGGTCGTTGCCCCGGGTGATCTGGTCGCCGGGGTCTGCCGGCCGGTGCGTCATGGTGCGGAACTTGACGATCCGGAACTCGCGCCCGAACTGGGTGACCCGCCGTTGGCGGAAGAACACCGGTCCGGGCGAGTCCAGCTTGATGAGGGCCGCCAGGATGATGAACAGCCATCCGAGCAGCACCATCAGGATCGTCGCTCCGACGACGTCGAGCAGGCGCTTGAGCCGCAGCTGGACTCCGCGTCGGGCCAGTGCGTCGTAGTAGGGGCGGACCTCCTCGGTGCGCAGGGAGGCCGGCAGCTCCTCCCAGGGCGGCATCGTCATGAGCGGCCCATCGCCGCGAGCGTCTCGAGCGCGCAGCTGATGACGTAGTCGACCTGCTCGTCGGTCAGTGAGGTATGCAGAGGCAGACTCACCTCACTGGCATAGAGGGCGTAGGCCTGCGGGAAGTCCTCAATGGAGAAGCCGAGGTCGCGGTAGGCGCTCAGCAGGGGCAGCGGCTTGTAGTGGACGTTGCAGGCCACGTCCGCGCGCGCCATGCGTTCGATGAACTCGTTGCGCGCCTCCTCCCCCAGGCCCGGCAGGTTCGCCAGGTAGAGGTGCCCGGATGAGACGCTCCCGTCCTCGTAGTGCCGCAGCGATGTCACGCCCGCCGGCGCCAGGGCCTGGTCGTAGCGGGTGATGATCTGGCGCCGACGCTCGAGCATCGAGTCGTAGCGGGTCATCTGCGCCAGGCCGATCGCGGCGCACACGTCGGTCATGTTGCACTTGTAGGCGGGGCTGACGACGTCGTACTCCCAGGCCCCCAGGCGGGTCTTGGACAGGGCGTCCTTGCTCTGCCCGTGCAAGGACAGCAGCATGTACTGGCGGTAGAGCTCCTCGTCCAGGCCCAGCTCCGGCCTCCACGTGACGGCGCCGCCCTCCGCGGTGGTCAGGTTCTTCACGGCGTGGAAGCTGAAGGTGGTGAAGTCGGCGGCGCTGCCCGAGGGCGTGCCGTCGCGCCGGGCACCGAAGCTGTGGGCGCCGTCGGCGACGAGGGCGACACGTCCCAGCGCCTCCTGGATCGCCCCCGCCGGTGTGAACAGGTGGCTGTGGGCGTCGACGACCGCACGCAGCACCGGGTAGTCGCACATGCGCCCACCGATGTCGACCGGGATGACGGCCTTGGTCCGCGGGGTGATGGCGGCCTCCAGGGCGCCGGGGTCCAGCCCGTAGCCGCCGTCAGCGTCACCGGCATCGACGATCACGGGGGTGGCGCCCACATGAACGATCGGGGAGGCAGAGGCCGTGTAGGTGTAGGCCGGGACGATGACCTCGTCTCCGGGACCGATGCCCAGGACCCGAAGGGTCAGCTCCAGCGAGGCGGTCGCGGAGTTCAGGCAGGCGGCCCGGGTGGTTCCGCAGCGCTGCGCCACCTGCTTCTCCAGGGTCTTGGTGCGCGGTCCGGTGGTGATCCAGCCAGAGCGCAGTGCATCCACCACTTCCTGGCACTCGGCGTCGGTGATGTCTGGAGGCGAGAAATCAACACGCATCAGTCAGCTGTCCTCACTGTTGGCGACGGATTCGTACTGTTGTCAAAACGTGGGTGATAGGTGGGCACCGCGCGAGCGAGCTCCCGCTTGATCTGCTCTCCGCCCTGGGACAGGCAGGCCATGAGCCGAGCGATCTTGTCCTCCACCTCCAGCCTGGTGGGAGGCGGTGCCGTGGAGACGAGGATCGAGGGGTTCTGCGTGGGGTGCAGATCCTCGTCGTGCATCTGCAGCTCCTCGTAGAGCTTCTCGCCAGGACGCAGCCCGGTGAAGACGACCTCGATGTCACGCCCCACCCGCAGGCCCGAGAGCTTGATGAGGTTGACGGCCAGGTCGTAGATCCGCACGGGCTTGCCCATCTCCAGGATGAAGATCTCTCCGGCCTGGGCCATGGAGCCGGCGGTGATGACCAGCTGGGCCGCTTCGGGGATCGTCATGAAGTAGCGGGTGATGTCGGGGTGGGTGACAGTCAGCGGCCCACCTGATCTGAGCTGGCGCCTGAACAGCGGGATGACCGAGCCGTGGCTGCCGAGCACGTTGCCGAAGCGCACGGCGGCGAAGACGGTGGAGCGGCTGGTCTGGGCCAGGGCCTGGATCTCCAGCTCGCACAGCCGCTTGGTGGCCCCCATGACGTTGGTGGGGTTGACCGCCTTGTCGGTGGAGACCAGGATGCAGTGGCTGCAGCCGAGCTCCTCCGCCAGACGGCAGACGACCCAGGTGCCCAGCACGTTGTTCTCCACGGCCTCACGGGCGTTGTCCTCCATGAGCGGCACGTGCTTGTGGGCAGCCGCGTGGAAGACGACCTTGGGCCGGTACCGCTGGAAGCAGTCGCGGACGATGCGCTCGTTGGTCACCGAGCCGATGACGACCGAGAGCGTCACCCCCAGCTCGGTCGCCTTGGGCTGCATCTCGTGGAGCAGCTCGTAGGCCGTGTTCTCGTAGACGTCGAAGATGATGATCTGGCTGGGCCGGGCCTCGATGAGCTGACGGACCAGCTCAGAGCCGATGGAGCCACCACCGCCGGTGACCAGGACGACCTGGTCGCGCACGTACCCCATCCCCGTGGAGTCGAAGGCGACCTCGTCACGGGAGAGCAGCTCGGAGATCTCGACCTCCCGCAGTGCGATCCGCCCGTCATCCTGCTGGGCCAGGTCCCGTACGTTCGGGAGGGTGAGGATCCTCAGGCCCGTTGTCAGGCAGATGGACAGGATGCGCTGACGCTCGGAGGCCAGCGCCGAGGGGCAGGCCAGGACGATCTGCTCGGCCCGGCACTCCTGGGCGATGCGGGGGATGTCGTCACACGCACCGTAGACCTTGACGCCGTGGACGTGGCGACCGTGCTTGGTCACGTCGTCATCGACCAGGGCCACCGGCTCGCCGCACATGTCCTCATCTCCCAGGCGCATGCGATTGATGGTCAATGACCCGGTTTGCCCGGCCCCGACGATGAGTGTGCGAGGGCGGGCGTCTTGCGCGCCCGATCGAGCGCTGCGCTGCACCTGGCTGCTCCACAGCGCTCGGGCTGCGAGGCGTGTCCCCGCGGTCATGATAGCGAGCAGCGCCCAGGCCATGACGTAGGAGCGCACGGACAGCCCGCCGTCGAAGGCCGAGGAGAAGAGCAGGTCCCCGCAGACCGAGCCGACGACTGTCGCGTAGAGGATCCGCAGAACTTCCGTCATCGAGGCGTAGCGCCAGAGACTGTTGTACATCTTGAAGGTGGCGAAGACGCCCACGTTGACCACCGCCAATACGCCCACGGCCAGCAGACCGCCGGTCGCACCGGTGGCTGTCGCCCACTTCGTGGTCCCCCACGCTGCGCAGTACAAGGCCAGGTAGGTGGCCAGGACGTCAACGATCATGAGGACGATGGGCTCGACCCGGCACACGGGTGGGCTCGCCCACGCCGGAACATGGACAGGAGGCGGAGGCGGCAAGGAGCCGACCTCCGACGAGGCGCTCATAACACCTGTCGCCCCTCGCCCCCCGGGAGTCGTTGCGAGCAACTGCCCAAAGCCGGGCTCCCGGTCCTCAGCGCGCTTCGGCGACCGGCTCTCGACAGAATACGAATCGTCACGTGTCTTAGCCATGGATTTTCTCGCTCCCTTGAACCGTCTGACGGGCATGGGACACACCGCCGACGAGCAAAGAACTCTGATCAAGTGATCGGAACTGGCGGGAGCGACAGATTTCAGATGTCATCAGGGTTTCAATCTACGGACGAGCGAACAGTGCTAACTGATTCGCTGGACGGACTCGGGGATATCGATGTTGTTACTGACACGGGCAACAACAACTCGAGAACATGACGACTGGCACACCTTCAGTCGCCATGAACATTTACCGTTTCTATTCGGCTCATTCCCAATCTAACACCCAGCACCACCGATTGGAAGATTCGGAGGCGATTTTGCTGTAATCGTCGTTTATCAACACATTCAGGGCCACACTGTGGGGTGAAATCACATATCGAAATGCGTAAATACTTGAAGCAACAAGATTTGACGTCAGACAAGCCCGAGAACATACATAACTAGGGCAAACATTCGAGCCCAGACATATTCATAAATGCTCTCCGATGACGTCGTCGCCTTACTTTCGATGCAATGTCTCATGATTTGCGAAAGCTTCTCACGTCACGACATCTGAGGTGGAGCCGGGATGGGATTCCCGGAGGTATCGTTGACCAACAGGGCCATCGCGGACTCACTTCCTCCATCCAGACGTCGTCCGCGTCACGAGCGAGGCGGCTAGACAGCCGCGATCTCAGGGCGGACGACGTTGCCCCGCACGCCCTTGTGCTTGCCCCCGGGCTCGGATACATCGTTGAGCACCACTCCAAGCGTTCGGCCACCTCCCTGCTCCACAGCGAGAGCCGCCTCCCGCAGGTCCTCCGCACTCGTGCGCCCGGCACGCGCAACGAGAATGACTCCCCCGGCATAAGTCGCCAGGACCACCCCATCGGTGAAGCGCAGGACGGGCGGGGCATCGACGATCACAAGGTGATCCGATGCCAGTCGTCGCAGCAGATCGCGCATCATGGGAGCACCCAGCAGTTCGGAGGGATTCGCGGGCGTATTGCCTGCTGGCAGGAGCTCCAGGCCGGCTACGGGGCCTTTGACCAGGGCGTCCTCAAGGCGAGCCGAGCCCGCCAGCACGTCTGCGAGCCCCGGCCCCTCCTGGAGTCCGACAGCACTCGGCGAGCGCAGATCGCCTTCGACCAGGGCGACCCGATGGCCGGACAGGGCGAGTACTCGCGCCAGGCTGGCAGCCGTCACCGAGGTCCGCTCCTGAGGGCCGGCCGAGGTGACGACCAGGACTCTCCTGTCGCCCTGGGACAACGCGTGGAGCACGTTGGTGCGGGCGGCACGCAGCTGCTCCTCCATCTTGATCTCCGCCCCTCGGCTCAGCCACCGCAGCGAGGGAACCCGCGGTAGCGCGCCGAGCAATGGCACTGACAGAGCCTCACGGACCTCTTCAGGTTCTTTAAGACTCTTGTCGAGCAGCTCCTGTATAAGGATCCACGCGTATCCCAAGACGAGCCCAGCCAACAGGCCCACTGCCACGCAGGTCGCCAGTGCGGGCGAGCGAGTCGCGCTCACCAACTCAGCAGAGGACAGAAGGACAATCTCCACGGGGGACTCATCCCCCTCCACCTCCTTGACCTCAACACCGGCTTGCCGAACCACCTCATCAGCCACGACCTGGGCCTGGTGCGACGAGGAGGCACTGGCGGAGACCTGCACCGACACCGTCTCGGGGGTCCGGGCGGCGGACACCGAGGAGGCCAGTTCCTCAGGTGTGACATCCAACTTGAGGGAATCCACGACGCGCCGGGCAACGGCTGCCGAGGTGAAGACGGGGACCATGGCGTCGGCCTTCATGCTGGCGAGCTGCTCCGCACTGTAATGAGACAGCGCATTCTCTGCTGGATCTCCTGCCACTTTGACATGCAGGTAGGCCTGAGCCGTCGCCGTATATGAGCTCGGCGAGGCAAAAGCGAACACCATTGAGGCCAGCACGCACACGACAATCGCTAGAGCGAGAGAGCCGATGCGTCGACGGGTCAGATGAAGAAGGTCCTCGAGCGTCATTTAGGTATCACCAGTAATGATCAGAGCTGACAGGAAAGGGCTATCGCCGACATAGGAACTCAGCGAAGAAGCACCTGAATTAATGTGATGGATAGTAACACATAGGAGGCTGAGACACGCAAGCATCCGGCCGGTATAATAAGGAGACACTCATTGCATCGACAGAATTTTGAAGAATTCTCATCATCTGATCAATCGATTTTCGTAGATAATCTACAGACGATCCATCTCCCTCTCACACCGTCACAGCATGACCCCCTTGAAGGACTTCTTCTCCGGAAGGATGATGCGATCCCCGAAAACACGGTCGTAACAAGAAGGAGCAAAGTCCGACAGTCCATCCGCGTCCGTGAAGGTGATCTCACCGAAGTAGATGTTTCCATCCACCTCGTAGAAGTCGATGCGCGCGCAGGCGAACCCCTTTCCGAGCTCGCAGGCCAGGGAGCGCATGGTCTCCAGGCCGTTCGGCGGCGGGACATCCGGGGCGCGGTCGGCTTCACACGTGTACTCGAAGGGAGCTCGGGTCCAGTCCGGAAGATAGGTGCCCCGCAGCGCACGACCCGGAAGCCTGTCCACGGTGAAGACGAACTGGATGACGCCGTCGAACACCATGAACTTGTAGTCCCGCAGCCTCCCTGTATTGTCGCGCAGGAAGGGCTCGCACACGATGCGCGGCTCGCAGTACTCGTAATGCAGCTCGAAGCCGCCCTTCATTGCCTGACGCAGACCAAGCCATTCCCACAGCCGCCGACGAGCCCAGTCCTCGTCAAGGGCGCTCTTGTCGGGTACGAGGATGTTCCATCCCGAGCCGTGCGTGGCTTTGAGGACGAAGCTGTCCGGCAGGGAGTCGAAGTCGATCTCGTCGGGAGAGTCCCACACGCCCAACAGCGGAATAAGGTACTTCTCCCCCACCGTGTCGGCGACCCACTGGCGCACCAGGAACTTGTCTGCCAGGCGTCCCTTGAGCGGGGTGGAGTCGTAGAGCTTGAGCCAGTGGATCTTCTCGGTCATGGTGCGCGGATCCTCCAGATGGCAGGGCCGGCACTTGAACAGCCAGTACCAGCGTTTGAGCGCGGAACGGTACCGGGGCGGTGACATCCGGCAGTTGTGTCGGTAGATCGTTCGCTTCAGCCAGTTCTGAACCGGTGGGGAGAAGAGGGCCTCTGCGGCACTTCTGACACTCATCGTCCTAACTCCTCAAGTCAGGCGGCCGACACAAGCCCCATCCAGGGAGGGGACCGCGCGCAGAGCGACTCGAACCACCTTGTCGAGGGTCCGGCGCGTGACGGCTAGGGATATTGGAAAGACGGCCCCGCGGGGACGGGAGGCGCCGTTGCTCGACCTTGCCCTGGTGTCGAACAGCGGCATTAGTTTGCCCTATCCCAGATATATTCGTAAAGCAACCGCCTTGGCGTGTCCTAGTCAGGTGCGAGCGACCTCCCCCGTGAAACGGCCTCGTCTCTGGGGCAGCGAAGTGCGAGCGCCCGTTGCGTTGATCTGCCAGTACATCGACCGGCACAAGGAGCGCTTCGAGGCCTGGCCGATCTGCCGGGTCCTGTCCGACTCCGGCACCAAGATCGCCCCGGCCACCGCGCTACACCACACTACGGGGCACTACCCACCGGGGCGTTCGAGGGATCATCCCCGCTCGCGCGGGGTTTACGCGTGTCTCGGCAGCGAGCTCGCGCCAGTCGTCCGGATCATCCCCGCTCGCGCGAGGTTTACCTGCGGGGCGGTCAACTTCGGTCTCCACGCCACGGATCATCCCCGCTCGCGCGGGGTTTACCCTACGAGGAAGGGCATTCCGGCGTAGGATGGGGGATCATCCCCGCTCGCGCGGGGTTTACCATGATGCACAGCACACAAAGTTCCCCTTGCACGGATCATCCCCGCTCGCGCGGGGTTTACGACGAGGGCGGATGGCCCGCGCCGGGCCTCTGGGGATCATCCCCGCTCGCGCGGGGTTTACTCCCGGGTGCTGGCGGGGTGCCCCGACGACCGGGGATCATCCCCGCTCGCGCGGGGTTTACCGGTCCCTGGAGTAGGCCTCCTCCCAGGCGGAGGGATCATCCCCGCTCGCGCGGGGTTTACCATCACTCATCCTCTCGGTAGGTACATACCCGAGGATCATCCCCGCTCGCGCGGGGTTTACATGCGGCGGAGGAGATCGAGCTCGACGGCGGCGGGATCATCCCCGCTCGCGCGGGGTTTACCTGTCCAGTAAACTCGCCATCTTAGATGAGGACGGATCATCCCCGCTCGCGCGGGGTTTGCCCCCCACCTGGGAGTGGGGAGTGGACGGCCGCGGGATCATCCCCGCTCGCGCGGGGTTTACAGGATCATGTCTTCGACAAGCGCCCGGGCTGACGGATCATCCCCGCTCGCGCGGGGTTTACTTCGCTACGAATCTGAGGGCCGAAGCCCTTCCGGGATCATCCCCGCTCGCGCGGGGTTTACGCCTCGGCCAGTTCGTCCCAGTCGTCCGTCGTCGGATCATCCCCGCTCGCGCGGGGTTTACCAGGCGGATCGTCTGGTCCGC
>ERZ773076.1048-NODE-1048-length-12493-cov-2.837514_pt1 | contig 12493 bp, 5 predicted proteins | sample MGYA00580613_ERZ773076 | MGnify/ENA primary metagenome ERZ773076 (study PRJEB29015, sample SAMEA2738005) | human oral metagenome | biome: human oral; feature: human-associated habitat; material: dental | place: China | collected 2057 ...
ACGGGCTACTCGACCCCCAATCCATGCCAGGTCACAGGAACGCTCGAAATCGACCGAAAACGCACGAACAGCGGAGAACTCATTGCCGATGACGCGTAGCGCACCAAGCACACCAGAGGCTATCAGATCCTCGCTGTCCGTCCCGGCATGTTCCTTCCAGCCCTGGCTGACCATCAGCACATTCATGCACGAATCTTCGGTACCAAATGCCGCGATTTCAGTCAACAGGGAGATGGTTTCCTGCAAGACATCCGCCGCACGTCCCAGCGCAACAGCGTCATCACCATGATCCGGTGTACCGCCCGAATCCAGAAGACCGGGTGCCCACAGGACGACCATGCGTGAGCCTCCCCCCCTTGCATCCAGCCTCTCCAGCAACTCCCGGCATGTTGCACGCGCCGTGAAGGTCAACCGGAAATCTGCGCCATCGGAATGATCGCCCGACATCTCCGTCATCGCCTGCCGAATCGCAGCCTGCATGACCTCAGGCACATCAATCAGAAGACAATCTGCTCCTGCCCTGGGCTCAACGCCATCATGCGTGGAAAGAATACCGGGAAAGGACGGCTTCCAGCAGCGCGCATACAACCAATTCTCGATCGGAAGCCGTCCTGACCTGTCCCTGGTAGCTTCCAGGCCCTTGCCCAGCTTCCTGGGATTCAGGTAATAGCGTTGCCGCTCGAATGGATAGGATGGTAATGGAATACGCCTGGTTGCAGTGGAATCATCTTCGTTTCTCCAACGTGACCAATTCACGTTCACGCCATGGGCCCACAGGCTACCGAAGGCATGCGCGAACATCTGTTCATCATCTGTCTTCCCGGCATCCTGTGCATGACACATGGAGGCCACCACGGAATGTTCGTCGCTACATGCCGGATTCTGTCTGGCAAAGGTTGCCAGAGTCCGGCCGGGTCCCATCTCGACAAGGACAGAAGGCCCCGCGTTCAGCAGCTCGCCAACTCCCTGCCGGAAGTTGACGGCATGGCGAACGTGACGCGCCCAGTAATCGGGGTCACAGGCCTCTTCATCCTCTATCCATTGACCACTCATGTTGGAGACGAACCGCAAACGGGGGGGGCGGCGTCGGACCTTGCCGATCGCCTTGGCCAGCGGTTCATGTACACCGGACATCATGCCGGAATGAAACGCATGGGAGGTATGCAGCGGCTGAACCGCAAAACCACGCTCCCTGACCCACTGTATAGCTTCCGCCACACGACCGGACTCACCTGTCAACACGCAGAGATTGGGTGAATTGTCTGCAGCGATCTCCACGCCGGGCACATTCAACCCGGCCAGCCCCTCCACGCCCGCTGTGACGGCAACCATGCTTCCTGCCGGCTGCAGCTGCATCAGTTCGGCACGCAACGCTACCAGACGCAGTGCATCATCTGGCTCGAACACGCCCGCCACACATGCAGCTACCCATTCTCCGATGCTGTGCCCGATCATGCCGGCCGGTTCCACACCGACATCCAGCCACTGCATGGCCATGGCATACTCGACAGCAAACAGTGCCGGCTGCGCGAACCGGGTCTGCCTCAGCTGCTCGGCGGCCAGCTCCCTGGCATCTTCTTCCGGATAGAGCAATGAACGGAGATCCATACCCAGCACCGGAGTCAATATGCCAGCCGCGTGATCGATCGTTTCACGGAACACGCCCTCCTGCTCATAGAGAGCCCGTCCCATACCGGGATATTGCGTACCTTGGCCCGGAAACATAAACATCACGCGCGGGCTTGCGGTGCCTGCAAGGCCTTTGACCAGATGGCGAGAGCTGCCACTCTCCATCGCCGCCGCCGCATCTTCCGTGCTGCGTGCGACCACAACGGCGCGATGAGAGAATGCTGCGCGACCCTCCTGCAGAGTGTACGCCGCCTCCCGGATGTCCGTGTCGGGATTCGATGCCAGATACCCTCCCATGTCGGCCAGATACCTGTCTCGTCCCGACGCAGTCCGTGCGGACAGGGGCAGAAGTATCGGACGCCCGACAGCGTCATCGCGTTCCTCCACGTCAACCGGCACATAGCCACGTGGATCGGCGACAATTACGTGCGCGTTCGTTCCCCCAAATCCAAAGGAACTCACCCCGGCGATTCTGGGTCGCTCACTGTCTGTCCAGTCGATGCGATCGGCACTGATCCGAAAAGGGGTCTCGGATAGACCAAGCTCGGGATTCGGCTGCTCGAAATGCAGCGTCGGCGGTATCACCCCATGACGCACCACCAGAGAAGCCTTGATGAGGTTGGCAACACCAGCTGCCTGATCGAGATGCCCCATGTTGGATTTGAGCGAACCCAGCGTGCAGGACGCCGGCAACGAACCCAATGACCGGTATGCCCTCATCAACGCACTGACTTCCACCGGGTCTCCCAACGGGGTGCCAGTTCCATGAGTCTCGACATAGCCGATGTCGTCGGGCCGAACCTCCGACAGTCCCATGGCCTCGACAATGGCAGCCGCCTGTCCGTCGGCGCTAGGTGCAGCAAAGCTGGCCTTGTCCGCACCATCGTTGTTGATTGCGCTTCCCAGGATGACGGCATGCACCGTGTCATGATCACGCAACGCATCGGATAGCCGCTTCAGGACGACCACGCCGGCGCCGTCGCTGCCGAATGTCCCTTGGGAATGGTGATCGAACGGACGACAGTGCCCATCCGGTGCAAACACCCCGCCCTTCTGATAGAAATAACCAGCATGGGGAAAGACGACCGAAACCCCTCCAGCCAAGGCCATGTCGCACTCCATGTCGAGCAAGGACTGACATGCCATGTGTGTACAGACCAGAGACGTCGAACATGCGCATTGCAAGGTGACTGCGGGCCCCTTCAGGTTGAGCTTGTAAGCAACCCGTGTTGCCAGGAAATCCTTGTCCTCATGAATGGCAAGTGCATGAATACCGCTCAATGCTTCGTCCGAATCAATGACATTGAACAGCAGGTATGAATTCTGATTTTCTCCCGCAAATACGCCCACTGATCCAGGGCAATTGCCAGGATCATATCCGGCATTCTCCAGGGCAGTGTAGGCAACCTCCAGAAAGACCCGTTGCTGCGGATCAAGAATCTCCGCCTCTCTGGGACTGTAGCCAAAGAACGCTGCATCGAAGCTCTCCACCTCCTCAATGACACCTCTTACTGGCACGTAGTCGGGATCCTGAATGACCCAGTCCGGTAGCCCGGCGTGCTTCAGCTCCTCGGGGGTGAATCGGGTGGGTGCCTGCCTTGCACCAGATTTTCCCAGAATTGATCCACATTCGATGAACCCGGAAAGCGACCAGCCATGCCGACGATTGCAATCAGCCGCGAATAGTCCTCCGCAGTACGGTCAGTGCTGGATCGATCGTTCAAGACCATTGCTCATGCCTCCTTGTATTCAAGCCAGTCTCACCTTTCCCCGAGGCCCACCAGTCATGGATGCCCTGCATGCGCCCGTGCCCTGCGCCGGCTGGACCGACGCTTCGCCCTGCTCAGCGAGCCTTTGACCACGGCACTATCATCATTCTCCCGCCGGAGAAAATTGCTCAGTGCGGTAACCGTGGGATACTGAAGGAGGTCCACGACAGACACCTCCACGCCCAGTTGCTCCATCAGTCGGTTACGCATCTGCAGGATGAGCAGCGATTGACCGCCCAGGTCGAAGAAGTCCACATCCATTGGGCATGAATCCATCTCCAGAAGATCGGCCCATATGCGGGCGATCTGTTCCGTCAATTCGCTTTCCGTTCCTGATGTGGATATGGAATTCCTGCCCTGATCGCTGCCGATGCTCCCGCCCGACGCAGTTCCAGCCACGGATAACGTATTGCACTCCACTGGGGCAGGCCAGCCCAGGCTTTCAAGCAGGGCGGCGACCGTACCAGCCATGCCCTCCCTCGCCCAGTGCACAAGAATCGATCGCATCCAGTTCAGAAGACCGTTCAGCAATGCACCAGGCGTCCTTCCGCCAAAGTACTTCGCATCATGGAATAGGCGCAGGCGTATTCCTCTTTCCGGGATGATCATGAGTTCCAGTGGAAACGGAACATGTTCTTCCGTACCAAATCCATGAACACGCAACGGGGCCGCGGTGTCACTCGCCATGCTGGCATCCATCGGGTAGTTTTCGATGACCAGAGCCGCCTCGAACAGCGAATCATGGCGCCCCAGACCAAGTGCCCGCTGGATGTCCGCCAACCCGACCCACTCATGGGGTGTCATCATTGCCTTGGATCGCTGCACCGACTGGAGCCACGTCACCACATTCTGATGCGGCTCAATCGATACGCGCATCGGGATGGTATTGATGCAAAGACCGATCACATCATCGATTCCGTCAAGGGCAATATTCCTGCCGGACACGGTATTGCCGAATACAACATCCCCTCCCATGCCCAAGGACGCCAGAACCAGACCATAGGCAGCCTGCAGTGTGGTGGCCAAGGTCACGCCGGCGCTGCCACACGCCCTACGCAGAAGTCCAGTCTCCTCCTCGGTCAACCCCAACTCCAGAGACAACGATGTCATGGCATTCCTGTCTTCGCTGGTTTCATGGGTGTCCACCATGCGCAGCAGCGGCCGACCACCGGGTATTCCCTGAAGATGGCCCTTCCACATTCGGACTGCCTCGTCCCGCGGAAGCGTCTGGAGTACCGACAGGTAGTCCCGGAACGTGGCACCGCATGCACCTTCGGGGGCCACGTTCGAATCATTGCCTTCGTACAGCGTGAACAACTCCTTCACCACACTGGCCAATGACCATCCGTCCATCAGAACATGATGATGTGTCCACACGAATCTGCTCTCACCGGAAGCCATATGGATCAGTGCAAATCGATGCAATGGCCAGCCGTCGATGTCCATGCCACGCCGCCGATCCTCTTCTAACCATGTCCGCCATTGCGCCTCATCCAGACCAACGTCCTGGCCTGCTTCAGTCCATTCAATGTCATCCATGTGCAGAATGGCCTGAACTGGGTGAGGCAAACCCTCGTGATGGAAGCTGGCACGCAGTGCGGGATGCCGCTCCAGCAAAAGTCTGCAGGCATGCTTCAGCCTGTCCGCGTCCAGTTCTCCCTCCAGAACGCAGTGAAACTGAATCAGGTAATGATCACTGCCCGGGTGACTCAAGCCGTGAAACAGCAAGCCATGTTGCAATGGTGTCAGAGGTAGAATGTCCTCGAGCATTCCATCTTTGGTGCTGGAAATCCTTTCACACCTGTCCACAACTCGAAAATAATCCCGACGTCCGATACCTGCCAGCGCGAGATCGGCGCGGGGTAACGTCAGCTCCCTATCGCTGAACACGGCCTGCACGATCCGTCTCATGCCGAGAACAATGCCTTCATGAAGCCTTGAAATGGTTTCCGTCCGGTATCGGAATCGCCCATAGGCATACCCAACCTTCAGCATGTCATCCACCAGTCGCACATCCATCACGATTTCATGCGTACGTGCGGCATGCGGATCTCGGGCACATACCTCCTCGCTGGCCGTCATCCCGAATTCCAGGCCGGCTTCATCGAACTCTCCCAGATAATTGAGCACGATGCCTGCCTCGGGAAGATCCTTCATCCGGTTGTCCGGGGGGGCACAGAACCGGATCCAGGCCAGATCCAATGCATGATGCTCGAATTCCTGCAAAGCTGCTTGCGCGTTCTCGACGCACTCCAGCACATCCGGACCGGTCATGGAAAGCGCAACCGGATACATCAACGTGTACCAACCCATGGTCTGACTATTGTCAGGAAGCCCGTGGAAGACCCCCCTTCCGGAAGACTCCATCTCGAAGCAGGCCACGTCGACGCCACTGAGGCTGTTCAACGCATGTGCCAAGGAAATGGCCAGAAGTTCCGGCATTCGCAATCCGGCGGTATCCAGAACAGCCTTCCAGGGACTTCCGACTGCTTCCAGGCCATTCAGCACCGAGGGATCAAAGATGTCTGCCAGATGGACCCGCCCCTCATGAAACGTCGATGATTCCAAATTGGGTCCGACTGGATCGTCGGGTGGCAATCCGACGGCATGCTGCCAATCATGCCCGATCCAGAACGCACGCAATCGGTCGATCCCGATATCTCTCATCTTCCAGTCCAGCGCGCGAGCCCAGGCGGAAAATGACACGACGCTGGCGTGGGAGGATTCCCTGCCTGCCAGATACGCCTGGCAATCTGCCCTGAAGTGTTCAAGCAGATTGAACCAGGACACCATGTCCACGATCAGATGATGTGCAACCAGTGCAAGACGCACTGTTCCCTCGTCAGGACCCAGTATGAAGGTTGCATGCAGGAGTGGACCGTTCTCCAGGTCAAGACCCACCTGCATCTCGTTCAGACGATCCAGCAGCGCCGCGCGCGCCGATGAACGATCAATATCCGGCAGGGGGAAGACATCCACGGAGACTCGTGGCTGCTCATCCAGCGATTGGGCCCACCCGGACGAGGGATTCCGATGGTATCGAAGACGCAGGACATCGTGCTGCATCAGGCAACGCGTCAGTATGTCCATTTGAGCCTGTACAGGTATATCCGCCGTCACCGGTGTCACCAGCCATTGGTTCCACCTTGCCGGTGCATCGGGAAGAACCTGGAAGAACCACGCCTGAACAGGCAGCATAGGCACCTCGCCGGTCGACACATCTTCGAGTTCTGCCTCATTATCCATGGCCGCCCGTCGGGAACGCTGCTCGATCACATCCGCCAGGTCGGTCAGAACAGGATATGCGAATACATCCGTTGCAGAAAACGTCAGGCCCGCAGATCTCGCCCGTGCCACGAGCTGAATGATCAGTATCGAATCGCCGCCCAATGCAAAGAAGCTGTCGTATCTTCCAACCGAATCGCGATTCAGCAGGCCACACCAAAGCTCGGCCAACGCCCTTTCGATGGTGCCTTCCGGCTCGCTGCCGGCGCACAGTATCGGCATCGCCTCGGCCACCTCTTCCGCCGGGATCGGAAGCGCCTTTCTATCGACCTTGCCATTGGTTGTCAGCGGCATGGTCTCAATAAGCGTGATGGTCGAAGGAATCATGTAATCCGGAAGTCGTTCCCGAAGCTGCTGCCTGACCCAGGCAGACGACGGTGCTGACGCCATATCCCGCGGAACCACATAGGCACACAGTCGCTTTGCGCCACCAGGACCATCGTTTCGTAGAATCAGAGCTGCCTCACTAACACCGGGCAGGGAAGAAATCACGGACTCTATTTCACCTGCCTCAATACGGAACCCGCGCAACTTGATCTGATGATCTGCCCTACCATGAAACTCCACGACGCCATCAGCCCGATATCTCACCAGATCACCCGTTCGGTAGAGCCGTGCATCGGTCTGCGAAGAGAATGGATCCTGCATGAAACTGGCGGCAGTCAATACCTGATCGTTCATATACCCATGCGCAACGCCATCGCCGCCGATGAAGAGTTCACCGATAACGCCAGGCGGAACTGGTGTCATGTAACGGTCCAGAACATAGATTCTTGTGTTCGCAATACGTCTCCCGATGGGAATGCTTGCCCCCTCAAGGTCCGCTGGCGATATGGTGTGACAACAGGTGAACGTCGTACCCTCGGTGGGCCCATACCCATTGATAAGACGGATCTCCGGAAACGCATTCAGAAACTTCTGCACCTGAAGTCTGGGCAGAACATCGCCACCGGTAAGCAGCTGTCGCAGCGAACTCAGCGCCGGAAGGGATTCCTCGACCATTCCCTGGAACAGGCCAGCCGTCAACCAAAGAGTGTCCACCCGATGATCCGCGATCTGCTGGCCGATCTGGTCGAACCCCAGCAGACCTGGCGGCGCAATGGCCAGTGTCCCACCGTTCAACAACTGTCCCCATATCTCGAACGTGCTTGCATCGAATGCCAGAGGTGCCAGCAGAAGTCCCACATGATCAGGGCCGAAGTCGGCATAATCGGTATTGAGCACGAGCCTCGCAATGCTGCGATGCGCAATGCGGACCCCTTTGGGTTTGCCCGTGGAGCCGGACGTAAACATGACATAGGCCAGCTGGTCAGGGTCCACTCGGACTCCGGACAGCGGTTCGATGACATCCTGATCCAAGCGATCGATCAACCATGCTTCGTCCAGATACGCCAGTCCCACGTCATCGCTCAATGCACCGACCAGATCCGTATCCGCGACCACGAGCCGCGGGCAGGAATCTCGATATATTTCCTGAATTCGGACCAGGGGCTGACCGATATCCAGCGGAACATAGGCGGCACCGCATTTGAGGACGGCTAGCATCGCCTGCACGGCAAACAGGGAACGGTTCAGGCACAGGCCCACCAGATCCCCAGGTCTGACGCCTTGATCCTGAAGCAGGGTGGCCAGCTTTCCGCTGCGCTCGTCCAGCTCGGCATAGCTCATCCTGGCGGAATCCGTCACCAGCGCCACCGAGTCCGGATGTGCGTTCGCCTGTCCGGAAAACAACTTATGGACCGCCATATCCGGATAACGATCATCCCCCTCGTTCCAGGTCACCGTCAGACGCCTGCATGTGTGTTCAGCCAGCATGACCAGCCGATCGACCGGAGTGTCCTGCGCCTCGATACCTTTCTGCAGGATCGTAAGGAAGCACTCCAGCAACTGATCCACATAGGATTCATCGTACAGATCTGTGCCATAATCCATCCAGCCCGAGATGTCATGGCCGTCCTGATTCAGCTCCAGACTGAAGTCATAGGAAGAGTTTCCGAGCGCAAGCTCACGGAAACGGCATGACAGACCCGGGGCGATCTGCACCTCCGCTTCTGGTGCCCTTTCGAAACTGAAGGTCGCCTGGAACAGCGGCGAATACGCCGTATCCCGCTCGGGACAGAGATTCGAAACGATCTCCTCGAACGGTGTGTCCATGTGCTCCATTGCCGACAGCATGTGCTGACGGGCACGCCGAACAACCTCACCGAACGAGGGAGAATCGCGCATGTCCATGCGCACCGGCAGCATATTCAGAAAACAGCCGACCAGCGGTTGAAGCTCCGGACGTGTTCTGAGTGACACCGGAACACCGATCGCAAAATCGTCTCCTGCACCAAAGCGCATCAGAACGACGGCATACGCTGCGATGTACACATGAAAGGGGGTGACCTCCATCGCTGCTGCCACCTTCTGCACGGCAGCCGCTACGTCTGGAGGGATTTCCATCGACCGGCGTGAACTGGTCGCTGTCAGGACGGCCGGACGCTTCCTGCAGGGCTCCAGTTGCAGGCGGTGCGACATACCATCCAGAACCTGACGCCACCAGGACATTGCTTTCCCTTCCGGATCACGCCCCAGCTGTTGACGCTGCCATATCGCGTAGTCCCCATACTGGACAGCAGGTTTCGGCAATTCGCTGCTCCTGTCCAGATAGGCCGCCCATAATTCATGGATCATCAGCGATATTGAGCCACCATCTCCCACCATATGATGCATGGACACCAGGATGCTGTGGCTGCGTTCGCCCGTACGTACGACACACATCCTCAACATGCATCCCGAGGCCATGTCAAACTTGCGCACGGCCATGTCACGCAGCAGCACGTTCAGGTTCCCGTTCGCCTCTTCCGACCCAGCCGGCTTACCCTCATGAAGGTCAACGTACTTGTAGTCGAGCACGGGTTCTGCAAGAACAACCTGCTTCGGCTCATCGTCCCGGACCTGAATCGCCGTTCGCAGGATCTCGTGCCTCTTCTGCACGGAAAGCATCGCGTGCCTCAGCCGATTCACATTCAGGTCACCCTCAACCATCATGACACCGGCAATGTTCTGATTGACGTGATCGGGATCCAGCTTTTCCACGATCCATAGCCTTTCCTGGGCGCTGGACAGCGGTATGGGTGCGTTACTTTTCCGCCTCTGGACCGACCCCGCATCCACGTGGCGCTTCTGCCGAACCTCCGCGAGCAATGCGGCACGCTCCTCGGGTGTCATCCTGGCCAGTTGGTCTCTGATATCACTCATTCTTTCTCCACCGGGTCAGTCAAATCTGAAGCGCCACAACGCGAGTAGATAGAACACAACCGCGAACCCGAACAGCGCGCCAACCGTTGGACCCAGTTCCGCAACGCCGTACCCCCTTACCATGACATCCTGATATCCCTTGAGCGCCCACGCATGCGGCGTGAACAGCGATATTGCCTGCATCAGCCTTGGCATCTCGAACAGGGGTATCAATACGCCACCCAGTGCCGCCATGACCACCAGGATCAGGCCCGACATCGGGCCCATCTGCTCGGTGGATCGGGATAATGCTGCGATCAACAGTCCAAGTGCGTTCGCGGCCGCTGCCGTACCCAGCGTAACGACCAGCAGTCCTGGTACAGAACCCCTGAGATCCATATCGAACACCAGCGCCCCGAAGGCGAAGAGAACGGCGACCTGAATCAGGTTGACCAGATAGAACGGTATGAGCTTCCCGATGAGTATCTCGAACTTCGACACGGGTGCCACCAGTAACCTGATGATGGTTCCACTTTCCTTCTCGCGCAGGATCGTGTTGCCGATCACCTGAACAATGAAGAAGATACCGAAGATGGTGTAACCAGGCACATTCTGCTCGGCCGATGTCATCGGCCTTGAACGCTCCCCTCCGTCCGGATGTTCCCGCACCATCCTGACATTCGGCTTCACCTCGCCGGGCAAGTCCCCTGCCCGACTCACGTATTGCTGCATCAGGGATTTCACGGCAGGATCAGCCGCAGACCTTCCGGCAAGCTGCTTCAGCAGATGTTCACTATCCCGCATCATCTGTATCGCGGCGGCAACCTCCATCACTCGGGTACGGATCAGCCGTTCGTAGGGAACAATGCTTTCATCTCCGACGGCCGGATCCACCACCAGCCGGACGACGCCTTCGTTCCCCTTGCCTTCACCCTTCAGGAGACGCTCGCTGAAATCCTTCGGAAACACCATGGCCATGGCATGTGATTGCCGCGGATCCTTGATCGTCGAGGCTGCATGCGCTGCGTCCACGGCGACACCGTCGACGTGGCTGACAATCTCGACGTTCCGGTCCTTCTTCAGGCGCTCGATGATCCATCCGGCTGCCGGGCCCTGATCCTCGTTGACCACCAGTATGCTGACGGTCTGCACACCCTGCCGCCCAACACCAGCGTACGTCATGATGGACACAAAGACGATGGGCAGCAGAAAAAGGACACCCAGTGCCGCACCATCACGCAGCAGCAACTTGAGTTCCTTGACAGAAATGGCAATGATTCGACTGAACATAACGGCGGTGTTCCTGTTTGGGTGAGATTTCCTGAAAGACGACCTGATCGGACAGACGTGTCATTCGTCCCGCAATCTGCTTCCGGTCAATCTGAGGAACACCGTCTCCAAGCTTGTCTCAGTGATGTTCAGGGCACTGATCTCCGTTCCGGATCGTCTGATCATTTCAAGGAAGAACATGAGTGCCGGCTGCAACGAGACGGCGTCGACCTCCATCACGTCATCCTGAACGCGGATTTCCCGGATGGTGCTGGACTCCTCCAGCAGACCACGCAGACGTTCCAGCCCGCCTCTATCGACACGCACGGTGAACTGACCTTCTCCGACCAGTCTTCGAAGACCCTCCGGCGTGTTCATGGCGATCAGGCGGCCATGATCCATGATGGCAACTCGATTACACAGACGCTCTGCCTCCTCCATGTAATGGGTGGTGTAGAGCACCGTCAGGCCTTCGCTGCGAAGTGTCTCGACACTTTCAAAGATTGCGTTTCTACTCTGAGGATCGATCCCGACCGTTGGCTCATCCAGAAACAACACCCTGGGTTGGTGCAGCAGCGCCACTGCGAGATTCAATCGCCGCTTCATCCCACCTGAATAGCTGTCCACAACATCCTTTGCCCGGTCCCGAAGCCCCGCTACATCCAGTGCCATATCGACACGACTTCTCAACGTTTCCCCCCGCAGACCGTAAAGAGCGCCAAAGAAACGCAGGTTGTCCACTGTGGTCAGGGACGTATATAGCGCCAGCGTCTGCGGCACGACGCCGATCAAGGGGCGCGCCTGTTTCGGTCGTCGCACCATGTCCACGCCAGACACGAACAACGTGCCGGACGTCACGGGCAGCATGCCGGTCATCATCGAGATGGTTGTAGTCTTGCCGGCACCATTGGGCCCCAGCAATCCGAATATCTCACCCTGCTCTACCCTGAAGGAGACCCTGTCCACCGCCTTGAACTTGCCAAATGTGCGCCGCAGTCCCTTCACCAAGATTGCCGGTTCACTCATGGATCCCCTCCCTTCCGGGACCGGCATCCTGCATGTTCCCAGCTTTGCTCCGGGCGCCCGGAATGACACGCCTTCCGGATGCAAAACACCTCTTCAGATCGGTCATCATCTCCTGGACCAGATCGCCAGCGTTCTCACGGATGAAGAAGTGGCCTCCCGGATAGAAGGTCGTCCTGAAATCTGCATCCGTATGGAAGCGCCATCCCTCCACATCCTCAGGGTTGACAAATGCATCAGCTTCACCGCCGAAGGCGTGTATCCTGACAGTGGACAGTGGACAGTGGCATGGGCAC
>ERZ773076.1052-NODE-1052-length-12468-cov-3.189237_pt1 | contig 12468 bp, 11 predicted proteins | sample MGYA00580613_ERZ773076 | MGnify/ENA primary metagenome ERZ773076 (study PRJEB29015, sample SAMEA2738005) | human oral metagenome | biome: human oral; feature: human-associated habitat; material: dental | place: China | collected 2057 ...
GCACTCTCTTGTAGTAAAGAGGATATTAAGAGATTAGAAGGAAAGGTAGATGTTACCGTCTACGTAAAAGACAACAACGGTACGCCCTTAAAGAATTGGGAGATATATGCTTACGATGAATGGGCGTGGGAACACAAAAGTGACTCGCACCCTACTTTTCACGCGAAGCGGTCGGCGACTGATGATGAGGGGATAGCCTCGTTTGTACTGAGTGTAGATGTGATTGATGAGCAAGAAGTGTATCAGTTTGTGGTGTATTACACTGAGGACAATGCAGGGAAGAAAAATCTTTCGGGCACTGAAATTACTAAGAACAGTTTGAAAACAGTGAAAACGGTTACCCTTAAAGCGAAAGAAAAATCAACGATTACAATTACGTTGTAGTAGTTATCGGACAGATTTCCCCCTTGAAACTTAAAAACGCTAAAACATTATGGATAAGAACAGTGTTTTACAGTACAAAAATCTGTTTGACGGCATTACTCATTATATAGAAAGTGAAGATGCCAAAGAGCAAATAGAGGTTTGGTTTGCTCGTGAATTGCAAACTATATTAGGCTATGCTCGCTGGGAGAACTTTTTGGTAGCGATACATAGGGCAGTGGCTTCGTGTAAGTCGCAGCAAATCAATGTAGATGACCATTTTCGTGAGGTCACGAAAATGGTCGAATTAGGTAGTGGTTCGAAGCGTGAAATTATGGATTTTATGCTTACTCGTTATGCTTGCTATCTCATTGCTCAGAATGGTGACCCTAAGAAAGAAGAAGTTGCTTTTGCTCAGAGTTATTTTGCTGTGCAAACCCGCAAGGCAGAACTTATAGAAGAACGTCTTAACTTACTTTCTCGTTTAGAAACGCGCGATAAACTCAGAAGTGCTGAAAAGCAACTTTCGCAAAACATTTATGAGCGTGGCGTTGATGATAAAGGCTTTGCGCGTATCCGTTCTAAAGGTGATACCGCTCTTTTTGGCGGACATACTACTGAGGATATGAAGCTGCGGTTGGGAGTAAAAGCTAACAGACCTTTGGCTGATTTCTTGCCAACGCTTACGATTGCTGCTAAAAACCTCGCTACTGAAATGACCAATTACAATGTGGAAAGTAATGATTTGCACGGTGAATCTGTTATTACGCAGGAACACGTACAGAATAATCAAAGTGTGCGACAAATGTTAGGTCAGCGTGGTATCAAGCCAGAAGAATTACCTCCCGCTGAAGATATTAAGAAATTAGAACGCAAAGTCGCACGCGATGAGAAAACAATTGCCGAAAACTCTCAAAAATTACCTAAAATATGATTCCGACACAAGCACAAATTGAAGAATTCGTTTTAAACCTCGAAGCGCTTACCCAACGCGAGGTGATTCGCATTAAACTATTGTTAGCTGATAAGTTGGCTGTTACTGATAGCAAAGTAGGAGGAGTGCCTTATATCCCTAAAGGGGGTGCGCTGCCCAGAAGTGCTGAAGGCAAACCGCTGTTTATGTTGGCACAAATCAACTGTGAGCAATTGCCTGAAAATAGTCTGTACCCTAAAAAGGGTCTTTTGCAGTTTTGGATAGCTGATACTGAAGACCCTCTATATGGGTTGGATTATGATGACCCTTGTAGCAATGATTTTAAACGAGTACTTTATTTTTCTACTATTGGCGAAGCCTTGCCTATAGATGATTTTATCAGTGATTACACTTTTGATGATAATTATCTTCCTTTCAATTCTAAAAAACAATTTGCTTTGCATTTCAAAAAAGATACCGAGAGTATTTCTTTAGAAGAAAGGGCTGCTACCCAACTCTTCTTTGAGAAGTGGAATGAAGCCTTTTCAACCCAAATAACCACTATTGATGAGTTTTTCGAGGAAGTACCTAATGATATTTGTGAGGAAATCAATGCTTCTCTCCTGAAAGAACCCACAGGACACAAAATAGGGGGGTATCCTTACTTTATTGAGTATGACCCACGTGAAGAAAACGACCCTCATACGCTTCTTCTCCTGCAAATAGATATTGATAACGTTGAAGGAGAAGAGATTTGTTGGGGAAATGAAGGTGGTGTAGCTAACTTCTTTATCAGTCCTGAAGATATGGCTAATTGTAAATTTGATGATGTGCTTTTTCACTGGGAAGATAATTATTGAGCCCACTTTAAAAAGGGGCATATTTTGAATCCAGTCTGACCAGTGTGGTCATTCTGAGTGAAACATAGCAATCGGCTTCGCAGGTGAATACCTTTCGAGAAATTGCCATGAAAGAGCCGAAAGCTTCTCTGATAGGCCCGAAAAGGGCAAATATCGATCTTTGAAATGTTGAAATCTGGAATATTACCATCCTTCGGAGGTTCATCCACATACATCTGCAATATGCATGCATACGATGTTTGAGCAAGCCCCTGTATCGGGTCTTGCCATTACGTGTATGAAAACTGTATTGGAACATGGCGGCTTCTACGTTATTCCGTTTATGCTGTTCCTCCAAAGGAAGGCTTTCTATCTGCTTCCTTAGCTGATAGGCTTTAATGTCTTTGTCTTCAAAGTAACGCCAACCGGTTTTGTTGTTCCATGGGATTCTCCATCGCTTTCTGGAGCCCTGCTTTGTGACGGCTTTGACTGCCTCGTAGGTGTTGCCAGTAGCAATTTCCCTGACGGTAAGACCATCCTCGTCATGTGGTATCAGTTCCCATCTGCATCCACCTTGCATCTTGCCAGTCTTGAGCTGCATGGCATTGTGGTTCTTTGCAAACTCTCGATTGTCTGGACTTTGATAGGCACCATCTGCATACAGGTCTTCAATCGTAGAATCCGTGACACGTTCACTGTTTTCCACAGCCTCCTGAAGGAAATGGCAGTCTGCAAATACTGCAGTTTCAACCTGAACGGAAGTGATGATGTTAGGCTTGCCTTCCTCTACAGTCTCTGTGATGTTGGTCACATAGCCTTGCACCTTCTGGTCGTTCTTGGCACGATAGGTTGCATCAGGATCGTTAGGATTCTGAAGGCTGTCTGCCTTTACCTCCTTCTTGTCTCGAAGTACAGCCTTTCCGTCCATTACGACATACTGTTCATCAAACAGACGCTGAAGAAGATCATGTGCAGGAGAAGTAGCAGGAAAAGCTGCCAGCATCTCCATGATGAAATTACCAATTCTGGCAAGATTGCTCTGAAGCGTATCAGAGTCAGAGCGATAAACTGTCTTGGAGGAATCCTCTTTCAAGTATTCCTTTGCCCGTTCTTCCTGCTCTGGGGAGAGATGGGTAAGCGTGCATGTCTTGAGGAACTTGACCAGAGTTGTATGTATCAGTTCATAGCGAGACTGGCGAGCGATATTGCTGCCGATAAGCTTACTGTCCATACGGACGCATTTGCCTGATATCTTGAGAAGGTGTACATGCTTGCCAGCAAGCTGCTCGAAGCAGAGCTGCATCAGGTCAAAGCCAGTTCTTTCCTGATATTCGCAGATGCGGCGGCGAAACAGATAATATGTATCTATTGATGGGGTTACATCAGTCAGAAGTTCCATGCCGAGAGCCTTTCTGGTCAGAAGGTCAAACTCGCACTTCTCAAACAGATCCTCGTCGCTGCAACCGAATCCCTCCTTTAAGACAGACATAGCCACGAGTATGCGGATGGAGGCATTTGGGCGACCGCTCTTCTTGCCTTCAGGGAACAAAGGCTTGAATATCTCCTCATCAATCTTGGTTGTCACGAGACTATAAAACTGGTTATGCCATGAGTTGGGGTCAGAATACTTCTTTGAAGCACGACTTCCTAACTGCATTGAGGGAGCCGTGAATATATCTAACTGAGGATTCGGATCTGTCTTTTTAAACATAGTCATTCTGTTTGATTGATGGTGCAAAGATACGAAAAATACTCCAGATAACGGCATAAATCGAAGATTATTATCGTGAAATATAAACATTTTAAACAGGCCTTACTTTTTAAAGTGGGCTCATTATTAAAGGCTCGCATCTAATACCTAAAAAAAACAACTATGAAACATATTTTAATAACTTTGTTACTATGTGCGTCTTCAATGTATGCACAAAATCCCTTAAAAGGCGAATGGATAACCAACACTCTGTTGGGTAACTTCAAAGAAGAAGACTGCAACTTATTTGAACTTACAAAAGACGAAGATGAAGTATCAGGTATTGCAACGGTATTTGAAAAGAACAACAAAAATCAATATAAATCATCTTACTTTGCCCCTTGTGGCAACGACTGTTTCCCCTCTATAACAGGAACATTTGAGCTTATTGCCCCCTCGTATGTACGCCTCAATGCCCTAACTTTTGAGCAATATGGCGATTGCGAAAAGAAAAACGAAACGTTGCATAACGATACCGCCGTTTATTACATATACAAAGTCTCTGATAAGAAAATCTTCTTGGTAAAAAGCACTTCAAGAAATGAAAAAGAAGATCAAGAAAAGGCTAAAAACTATCTGTTGGTAACCGGTATAAAGGATAACGTATTGTATAACCGAAAGCACAAAATGAAAGTAGAGGCTAAGGGTATAGCACCATTACCTGCACAAATAGAGAAATATGCTACTGATATACTTCACTTGAAAAAATTCAAGATACTTGCTTATAACCAATTAGAAGATAGAGCGGCTTGGGTATTTGCGGTAAAAGACCTCACCACAGGAGCTATAACCTATGTAATACAAGAAAATTATTATGAAGCAAAAGATAAAGAAGTCGCTGACTTTTTTGATTGTACCGAAGCCGAAATAAAGAAGTTCAGACAATAATCCTGAAGATTTGAGAAATTGTAGGTTTGAGGAGGGGATTTTTTTATTTGGAAGTGTAGCTAAAAAATAGCCACTAATAATTTGTTGGTTGATATTTATTTTTTAATTTTGCCATAAAAATAAGAGATTTGTTTATGAAAACATCTGTATTAGAAGAATTAGGAACAGCCCAAAAGGTGTTTGTTCCATTTTCTGAAGAAGTATCTATAAAATACCAAATGACAGCAGCTGAAGAGAGTGCTGTTTTAAAGGGACTTAATGATAAGAAATTAGGAAAGGTTTCTTCGCAAGAAGAAGTAGAACAAGAAATGGAACTATTTAATTCATAAATCTTCTAACACTTAATCTTTATGTTACGATTTAACGCCCTTAATAGTGTACAAAACAAAAAGCCCTTACAAGTGGCTGAAAATGGCAAACGCTCTGAATTGTTTGCTATCAATGTGTTTAACGAGGTGGCGATGCGTCAGTTGATGACGCGTGATGCTTTTGATGCGGTGATGAACGCTATTCAATACGGCACCAAAATAGACCGGCGTGTGGCTGACCAAGTGGCCGCAGCTATGCGCGATTGGGCTATCTCGAAAGGGGCTACCCACTATACACATTGGTTCCAGCCTCTGACAGGCGGTACTGCCGAAAAACACGATGCTTTCTTTGAGCCCCTAACACGCGATAGTGCTATAGAACGTTTTTCGGGTAACCAATTGGTGCAACAGGAGTCCGATGCCTCTAGCTTTCCTAATGGGGGTATTCGCAATACTTTTGAAGCACGAGGTTATACGGCTTGGGACCCTTCGTCGCCGCCTTTCGTATACGGTACGGTGCTTTGTATTCCTACTATTTTCATCGCTTATACGGGTGAGGCCTTGGATAATAAAACGCCACTGCTTAAAGCACTTAGCGCTATAGACCAAGCTGCTACTGAGGTGGCTCGTTATTTTGACAAGAACGTTAGCAAGGTGACTTGTACCTTAGGGTGCGAACAAGAGTATTTTTTGATTGACAGAACGCTTGCTACTACACGTCCGGATTTGATGATTACCGGCAGAACGCTCTTAGGGCACGAAGCGGCTAAAGGGCAACAGCTTGACGACCATTACTTAGGGGCTATCCCGAGCAGGGTGCTTGCCTATATGCGCGATTTGGAACAAGAGTGTTTGTTGCTTGGTATTCCGGTAAAAACGCGTCATAATGAGGTAGCGCCTAATCAATTTGAGTTGGCTCCTATCTTTGGGGAGGCTAATTTGGCAGTAGACCAAAACTCGCTGCTGATGGATGTGATGCGCAAGGTGGGTGAACGTCACGATTTTGTGGTGCTGTTTCACGAAAAACCTTTTGCTGGCGTAAACGGTTCGGGTAAGCACAACAACTGGTCGCTGGTGACCGATACTGGGGTGAATCTCTTTGCCCCGAGCAAGACTCCGCAGAAAAACTTACAATTCCTCACTTTCTTTATATGCACAATTAAGGCAGTACACGAGTATGAGCCCTTGTTGCGCGCTTCGGTAGCTTCGGCTACTAATGACTATCGTCTGGGAGCAAATGAGGCTCCGCCTGCTATAGTGTCGGTATTTATAGGCGAACAGCTGAACAAGGTACTCGATGCGCTGGAGAATATGTCGGGTGAGGAGGTTTCGGGTAAAGATAAAACCGAACTGAAGCTGAATGTAGTAGGCAAGATACCAGACCTTTTCCTTGATACTACTGACCGCAATCGCACCTCGCCGTTTGCTTTCACCGGTAATAAGTTTGAATTTAGGGCGGTAGGTTCTAAAGCCAATTGTGGCAAGCCTATGATGGTGCTTAACACTATAGTAGCCAAGCAGCTAAACGATTTCAAAAAAGAAGTAGATGGCCTAATAGAAGGCGGAATGAAGAAAGAAGATGCTATCTTTAGGGTATTGCGCGCTTATGTGAAGAGCTCTAAGGCTATCCGTTTTGAAGGTGATGGCTACAGCAAGGCGTGGGAAGAAGAGGCTGCGCGCAGAGGGCTTTCTAATCATAAAACTACTCCTGAAGCGCTAAGAGAAAACATCACTGATAAAGCCATCGCTCTCTTTGAAGGAATGGGGGTACTGAGCAAAGTAGAGCTTATTGCCCGTTATGAAATTGCCCTTGAGGAATACGTGAAAACAGTGCAGATAGAGTCGCGTGTATTGGGCGATATTGCGCGTAACCACGTGGTACCTACTGCCGTGCGCTACCAAAATACGCTGATAGAAAACGTGCGCGGGCTTAAAGAGATTTTCGGTGATGCTTATCAGGAAGTGGCTTCGGAGCAAATAGAGCTTATTAGGCATATTTCTGAGCACATCAAGGTGATACACAGCACTGTGGAGGCAATGATTGAAGCGAGAAAACGCGCTAACCATCTGGCTACCTTCGTAGAGAGAGCCGATGCTTATTGCAATGAGGTAAAACCATTCTTTGCCGATATACGTTACCACTGCGATAAACTAGAACTGATGATTGACGATGAGCTGTGGACTCTGACTAAATATCGCGAACTTTTATTTAACTAATAGCTAACTAAGTATGACAGAAATTACTACTTCAGACCTTCAAATACTTTTGAAGACTTGGACTACAGACCTTATTAAATTCGTACCTACCTTGCTCGGTACTATTGCGCTTTATTACGCAGGTAGGTATATCATTCGCTTTATAACTAAGTTGATAAAGCGCATAATGGAGCGCCGCCAAGTAGACCTTGCCCTACAGAACTTCTTATTGCAGGTAGTGCGCTGGGTGCTCTACATTGCGCTCTTCCTGACCATAGTACAGGTGATAGGACTGCCCGCTACCCAGTTTATTGCTATCATTACCAGTGGTTTCGTAGCAATTGGCTTAGCATTGCAAGGCTCTCTTTCTAACTTTGCTAGCGGTATAATGATATTGATATTCAAGCCTTTCCGCGTGAGCGATACCATAGAAGCTAACGGACAAAAAGGAACCGTTAAAAACATAGGGCTATTTGCTACAACGCTCAATAAACCTGATAACGAAGAGGCTATCATACCTAATACACAGCTATTTGGTAATAGTATTATCAACTACAGTCGAGAAGAGAAAAGGCGGGTGTATGTGTTAGTAGGTATAGGCTATAGCTCTAGCATACAGAAAGCGCGCGAGATACTGCTAGAGATAGCCAGTCAAGAGCCTTTAGCCCTTAAAGACCCTGAGCCTGTAGTGTATGTAGAAGCCCTTGCTGATAGCTCGGTAAACCTTTCATTGCGCTATTGGTGTATGAATGCTGACTATTTTACCTGCTATTTTCGCACTTTAGAGACTATTAAAGAGCGTTTTGATGGTGCTGGTATAGAAATACCTTTCCCACAAGTACAAGTGCATCAATAAGCCACTATATTAATAAATTGACACATTAACTTTATAATAATATGAAATTGCAAGATTTTACTACCGCACGAGAGCATTTGCAAAAAGTGCTCTTACCTACGCATCTTATTTACAGTCCGATTTTCAGTGAAGAATCAGGAAATCAGATTTATATAAAGCCTGAAAACCTACAGAAGACAGGCGCCTTTAAGATACGTGGGGCTTATAACAAGATTAATAAACTTACTGAAGAAGAGAAGAAGCGCGGGGTGATAGCCTCATCAGCAGGCAATCACGCGCAAGGAGTGGCCTATGCTGCCCGAGAGCTCGGCATCAAAGCGGTGATAGTAATGCCTAAAACTACCCCTTTGATAAAAGTACAATCGACTAAGAAGTACGGGGCTGAGGTAGTGCTATATGGCGATGTGTATGACGATGCTTACCAGAAAGCTAAAGAGCTTGAAGCGCAAGAAGGATATGTGTTTGTCCACCCTTTTGACGATATTGATGTATTAGAAGGACAAGGTACTATCGCCCTCGAAATACTTGAAGAAATGCCCGATGCTGAGGTGATAGTAGTGCCTATAGGCGGTGGGGGACTTATATCGGGCATTGCTGCTGCGGCTAAGATGATTAAACCTGATATTAAGATAATAGGGGTAGAGCCTAGCGGAGCGGCATCAGCTACTGAAGCCCTTAAGAAGAACAAGGTAGTTACCCTACCCGAAGCTAATACTATAGCCGATGGTACTGCCGTAAAACGCATTGGCGACCTTACTTTTAACTGTATCAAGCAGTACGTAGATGAGGTGGTAACCGTAGATGATTACGAACTGACTGAAGCCTTTCTACTCTTGGCTGAAAAGCACAAGATTATAGCTGAGAACTCAGGTATATTGCCTTTAGCAGCCCTTAAGAAGCTCAGCGAACGCGGCAAGAAGATAGTGCCTGTAGTAAGTGGTGGTAATATAGATGTACTGATGATATCATCGATGATAAACAAGGGCTTAATAAGTCGAGATCGTATTTTTAACTTTGCAGTAAGTATACCTGACCGCCCTGGTGAATTAGCTAAGATTACCCATATCATTGCTGATGTAGGGGCTAATATAGTGAAGTTGGCACACAACCAGTTTAAGAACCTATCGCGCTTCCGCGACAAAGAGGTACTTATCACGGTAGAGACTAACGGCACTGACCACGTACAAGCCCTTATTGAAGCCTTTGCAGCTAAAGGCTATGAAGTAACAGCGAAGTAGAAAGAGGATATTTATTTTATCAAACATAAAAATGGGAAAGGATTTAACACAATCGAATATAGAGAGACAAAATATTTTGAATAACCGTTTTGCAATAGAGAATATTGCTAAATTATTAGATATTCAAGGAATGCTATTTGAAGGTGAATATCGCTTTACTAAACAAATGGTTGCTGATTTCTATGAAGTAGATACATCTACTATTGATAGATATTTATCAAATTATGCAGATGAATTAAAACATAATGGATATATATTAAGTAGGGGTAAACAGCTGAAAGAGTTTAAGTTACAATTTGGTCACCTTATAAATGAGGCGAGCAAAACTACCCAAATGGGGCTATTTAATTTTCGTTCTTTTTTGAATATAGGAATGTTGTTAACAAATAGTGAAAAAGCTAAACAGATAAGGGGATTAATACTTGATATTGTAATAGGTATTATCAATGAGAAAGTAGGAGGAGGTACTAAATATATTAATAGGCGGGATATGAATTATTTTTCGGCTGCCATTACAGAAGAAAATTATAGAAAGGTACTAACTTCTGCTATTAATAATTATGTAGAAGGACATCCTAATTATAAGTATTCACAAGTTACTGATCTAATATACAAAGCTGTTTTTAGAGAAAATGCTAAAGAATATCGCGAAATTCTAAACCTTAATACAAAAGACAATATTCGCCTTACACTTTATGCAGAGGTTCTTTTAGTGATTTCTTCATTTGAAAATGGAGTAGGGACTCAGATAGAAAGGGTATTCCAAAATAAAGGTAATAGGCGTTTATCAATAGAGGAAGTCAAGCTAATTATAGAACAATTGGCTAATGCACCTTCTCAACAACCTTATTTAAATGATGCACGTACAAAAATGGCTTCGCGTGACTATGGTTTTAGAGAGGCTTATCACGATAAAATTGCAGAATATCTAAAAGCAGTTACTCCTGATGAATTTGAACGTTTTATAGGTGCTGATTCTGTAGATTTTGATAGTATTTTGGAAGATAATAAAGATGTATTAGAACGATTAAAACAAGCGGGGAATGAATAATAAGAACATTTATTACTTTACTTATGAAGATGTACTTGATGTATATGCTCGTACTATTGATAAAAGTGGAGGTGGTTTTATAGGAGTTCGTGATGAAGGAGGTATAAAATTAGTGGTTGATTTTGTTCAGAATGATACATATTATCCTGATTTTGCTACTAAATTAACTTATTTAGTATTCCGTTTTTGCTCTGGACATTTTTTTAATGATGGGAATAAGAGAATTTCGTTAACTTTAGGAGCATATTTTCTGCATATAAATAGACATAATTGGGCTGCAGTTACTTTTATGAAGCGAATGGAGGCTATTGTCTACCATATCGCAAAAGGGAATATTGATGAAGAATTATTGTTGCCTATAATACAAGCTATTATAGCGTGTACGGATTTTAGTGAATCACTTAAAATTAGCATAACTGAAGCAATAAGGCCTACACAAAAGAATATTGAAGATAACGTTTAAGTCGTATCAATACATAAACAAACAAGGCTTTGTCTCATTGTTTGGCAAAGCCTTGTTTGTTGATCATTACCCCATTGTTCTTATAATTCCATCGTTACTCTTGTGAGTGCTTTAATGGTCTTATCTAAATCTTCATAAGTGATAGCATCATTAAGGAAATAGCTCTCAAAAGCGCTCGGCGGTAGATAGATGCCCTCGCGTAGCATTCCGTGGAAATACTTCCTAAAACGTGCTGTATCGCTCTTAGCCGATGATGCAAAATCTGTTACAGGCTCTTCAGTAAAGAAGAGGGTAAACATCGAGCCAAAACTGTTGATTTGGTGCGGTATGCCCGACTTCTCAAGCACCGTATGGAAGCCTTCGTGTAGGTAGGCAGTCTTCTTAGCAAGGCTCTCGAATACCTCAGGCTGCTCATTAAGAGCAGTAAGCATCGCTAGTCCGGCACTCATCGCCAGAGGGTTACCGCTTAGAGTACCTGCCTGATATACAGGCCCTTCAGGGGCTAAATAGCTCATCACCTCTTTGCTACCAGCAAAAGCCCCTACCGGTAGTCCGCCACCGATTACCTTTCCAAAGGTAACAATATCAGCCTTAATACCAAACACTTCTTGCGCTCCCCCTTTAGCTAAGCGGAAGCCCGTCATTACTTCATCAAATATCAAAAGCGCTCCATTGTCAGTACATAGCTGTCTTAATCCCTCTAGAAAACCTTCAGCAGGAGGTACGCAACCCATATTACCCGCTACAGGCTCGATAATCACGCAGGCTATCTGCTGCGGATTGGCTTCAAAAAGGGCTTTTACTGAACTCAAATCGTTGTAGTTTGCCAAAAGTGTATCTTTGGCAGTACCTTGCGTTACCCCAGGACTGTTAGGCGTACCAAAAGTAGCGCCACCACTACCCGCTTCTATCAGAAAAGCATCAGAATGCCCGTGATAGCAACCTACGAACTTGATAATCTTCTCTCTGCCGGTATAACCACGCGCCAAGCGTATGGCACTCATACAAGCCTCAGTACCGCTATTCACAAAGCGAATTTTGTCGATATTAGGCACCATAGAGACAGCCAGCTCGGCTATTTGTACTTCTACTTCGGTAGGAATACCAAACGAAGTACCTTTTTTGGCGCGCTCGGTTACAGCCTCAATCACAGGCGGATAAGCGTGTCCTAAGATAAGAGGCCCCCAAGAGGCGATATAATCAATATACTTGCGGTTATCTTCATCGGTCAGATAAGCCCCGCTGGCTTCTTTGATAAAGATAGGATTGCCCCCTACAGCGTTAAAAGCGCGTACAGGCGAATTAACCCCCCCAGGGAGTACTTGTTGTGCAGCTGCGAATAACTCGCTACTTCTTTTGTAAATCATATTGTTTAGTCTTTAGTTGTTAGTATGTTTTAGTCGTTAGTCGTTAGTATGCTTTAGTCGCTAGTCCTTAGTCTTTAGTCGTTAGTATGTTTTAGTCGTTAGTAATTAGTCCTTAGTCGTTAGTATGTTTTAGTCGCTAGTCCTTAGTCCTTAGTCGTTAGTATGTTTTAGTCGCTAGTCCTTAGTCCTTAGTCGTTAGTATGTTTTAGTCGCTAGTCCTTAGTCCTTAGTCGTTA
>ERZ773076.1063-NODE-1063-length-12389-cov-2.742825_pt1 | contig 12389 bp, 11 predicted proteins | sample MGYA00580613_ERZ773076 | MGnify/ENA primary metagenome ERZ773076 (study PRJEB29015, sample SAMEA2738005) | human oral metagenome | biome: human oral; feature: human-associated habitat; material: dental | place: China | collected 2057 ...
TACTAACGATAGAACAAATGGAATATTAGGTTTCTTTTTCATTTTTCTAATAGTTAATTAATTTCATTTCATCTGTTATACTCATCGGCTCATTGACAAATTGGCAAATCGGCAAATCGGCTAATCAAGCGGCAAAGTTTTTGTGTATAAGCAGGGTCGGTAGCATAGCCAGCTTGCGCCACTGCTATGGCAAACTTATAAGGGTCTGCCCTAACCGCTAAAGCCTTAGCATAGCGCTTATTTTTAAAGAAAAACTGAGCGTGGTCGGCAAAACAGGCTTGTTTCAAATGAACTTAAAGAAAAAGGTGAATTTTACAGCGCGTTGAAGCTGCTGGCGGAGAACATTCATACCTACCGTCAGGGCGAAGTCGCACACTGATAATGGCAGGGAACTGCCCTACAGCAGGCGGTGCGCTGAGTATCTCGGTGGTGAGCAATAGCTGTCGCTCAGCCTCATTACTATTGCGCAGGGCTTTCACACCAAAAAACATATTCCTCGGCGCGTGCTGCCCCCAGCCACTCTCTAAGGCTGCCTGCGCTAAGATAAAGAGATGCGAGATACCTGTCTGCTCCTCAACTGCCAGGGCTGCCTCTTTGTATTTGTTTATAAAATCTTGTACTATCGTTTCCATACTATTGTTGTTTGTTTTTCGTTGCTAACAAAAGGGTTTCAACGGCATTTTCAAGTTCCTTGATGCGCCGGTTAGCCTCATTAAGGTCAGCGATAGCCTTGGCATATTTAGCCGATAGGTCGTCTATCATTTCGCGATAGATATGTATTGCCTTATCTACGTTGTCAAGCTCGCTGCTCTGTAGTTCCACTCGCTGCTTAGGTCTGCCGAAAAGCCAACCCGCAAAGCCCGAGAGCAATAATCCTATAAAGGAAAAAAAGTGTTCTTTTAGTAACTCCATAATCATTAATTTGCTAATTTGCTAATTTGCTAATTTGCTAATTTGCTAATTTGCTAATTAACAAATCGGCAAATTGACTAATTTTAAAGGGTTATTTCTTTAGTTACTACGTTATTAGGGCGGTCTGTAGCTGTTACTAGTACTTTGCTGCCGCTAAGTGTTGCATTGATAGCGGTAGTAGTGTACACCCACTTACCTTCGCTAAGAGCAGCAGCCCCTTCTTCTATAGCCGAGTTGTTAGCGGCAACTATTTTTACCTTTACGGTCATCACTTTCGAAGCGTCGGCTACCTCTATAGCTATTTTCTCACCATTATGAGCGCCTGTATAAGCTGAAGTGTCGATACGGTCTATTACCGGAGCCTTCAAATAGTCAGCTATAGCCATTATGTAAGCACTTACCCCAGGTCGTTTAGCAGCCTCATCGGCATATGCTTTTTTAAGAGTAGGATTTTCCAAAGCATTTTTGGCATATACAGTTGCTTTAGCGAACTTTTGGTGATGAGCCTCTTGTTTAGGCGTCTTACTCACCTTGTAATTAGGGAATTTAGTAACGATAGTTCTACCATTTACTTGTTTAAATACGAGTTGTTTACCAACTCTTCCGCTCAAACCAGCGATTACGATGTTGTTTTTACTTTTTGCCATTTTTTTAATATTTTAAGTTGAACAATTAATTAAAGAGCGCTCTTTGTTTGTTTTTAACGCTGCAAAGGTGCGGCAAAAAGCAAAGCCCCGCAAATAGTTGTCGCATCGTGTTACAACCCTGTCTCATCATACTACAACCTAACCCCTAAACCACAAAAAAAGAGAGACGAAAAACAGTGTGTTTTTCGTCTCTCTTTTTTGACTTTTGTCTTCAGAAAGGCTCTATGCCTTCTTTTGTTTGTATGACACTTCTATTAAAGCAAAAACCAAAACAACTGCTATTAAAGAAATGAGATTGAAGGGCAAATCTCTTTCTTCCCATCTTAAGCAACCTATAAGAAAACATGCTATCAAAGCCCCCTTTAATAACCAGAGGTACATTCTAAAAGTTTTCTTTGACATAGGTCGATCTTCTTCTGAAATAAATGCTCGAACTTTTTGTAAAAATTTAGTCATAGTATATAAAAATTATTGGGTTATGATTCAGTATTAGTGAGGCAAAGGTATGAGTATTCTTAATATACCCTCAGGGTTACAAAACTTTCATCTTCATAGCGTTTAAATTTATAAACAGCATCATTCATCAATCCCTTATTGAAAACACCCAACGAGGCAAGCAACTCAAACTGTTGCTGAGTAAGCCCCGTCACACGCTTAAAAAGCTCTGGTTCCAAGCGCCGCACTACATCGTAAAAAGTCTCTTCACGATAGGTAGTCAGGTACATAAAGTACGGAATACGCGTAGCGAGCTTGCGCAACTTCTTCTGTATTTCGCCGCGCTTTGTTTTATACTCTTTTTCTTCTTCAGTTATTTTCTTATCGGGCTTTTCTCCTTTTTCGGCAGCCTCTTTCTTGGCTTTCTTTATCTTCTCACTCTTGTTAATCATAGTGCTAATATCATCGCGCAGCGAACGAAAATCTTCTATACTCTCCAAAGCAGCCATCGCTTCGGCGTTGTTCATCAGGCGACTTAAGGTAAGGGTATCTACATTCACCAGCAGATTGCTCTCCCAACGGCGCACCAGCTGGTTAGCAGTTGTTCCCACTATAATTTTGTCTAATATATCCTGTGCATTAATAGCGTCTAATCGTCCCCCTTCGTAGTAAAGTACCGGCAAAAAGTGTATAAACTCAGCTACTGCCCGCTCCCTGCTTATCTCGCTATTCATCGTCAGCTGACCGCAGTATTGGTCTATCTGCTTCAGCGCACGGTCAGGAGCAAAGTCAAACACATAACAAAGGGTTTTAACTATTTCCTCGCGGTTAGGCGAAGTCTTATTCGGGTTCTTCAGTACCCAAGGAGTCTGCACTCTAAAAATCGACTGAAAATAAGTCTCCGGACTGGTAAGACTTCTCAATACAAAAATACCCGACCACGCAGGCACCGATACCCCTGTGGTAAGCTTACCACAAGATAGCGTAATCGACTCCGATGTAATAGGGTCGCCCATTTGCTGTTTCATACGCCTCAAAGCCTCTTCTCCTATCCCTGCCTTAGTGCCCGAGCAGTTGATAATCTTATAGCTTTTGAAAAACACATTGGCTTTTAGCAGATTTTCCATCGCATCACAAGCCGACACATTAGGCAAAAACCAAAAAGTATGTTGCAAGTTCCTAAGCAATTCCACATCCGAAAAAGGCATAGGGGCAAAAATATCCGCTTTTAGGTCAGTTTCATTAGCCTCTAAAAATTGCCCTTTAATAAAGCTTAACCAACCTTGCACCGCTGTTTCATATTTGAATTTGGCGTTCTTTCCCTTGCCTTCAGCTTTAAAAAACACGTTGAGGTCAAACTCATCTTTATCACCTTTCTCAGCCATTTCTTCTACCTTCTGGGGCAGTTTGTAGAGCATCATCTGCATTTTGGGCAGCGACAGATAGGGGTTATTATCGCCCTGCCATTGCTCTTTGGCTTGTTGCTCATCAGTATATGTCCAACTAAAAATCTGGTCTTCTAAAAAATCGCCGTTTTGCAGCGCACGAAAAGGGGTGCCAGAGAGGTACAAATAATGGTTAGTCGTAATGGGCAGTGCTTCCTCATCAAAATCCTCTACAAAGCTAATATCGTTACCCTCTTCATTTTCTATATCCTTAGCCTCTGTTCGGTAGTCTTCATACTCTTTTTTAAGTTGCTTTTCTATCTCTGTTTTAGAATCACTAAAAAGGTCTTGTGCTTTTTCGCGCCACGCCCCAAAGTGGTATTCGTCAAATATCACACAATCCCAATGCGTTTGGTGTATCCATTGGTTTTGCTCTTTAATGCCCTCCGTAGCTCTGTCTTTGCCCAATAGGTCTTGAAACGAACCAAAATACACATATGGGCGCTTCTTATCTATTTGCTCCCGCGAGATGTCAATCTCCGACTGCGATACAAACTGCCAGCCTTGAAAGTCGGTATGAGTAAGCAGGTCATCGCGCCACGCATTTACCACTGCTGGCTTAAAGGTGATAACAAGCAAGTGCTTCCAACCCATCGTTTTAGCCAACTGATAGGCAGCAAAGGTTTTTCCGAAGCGCATTTTAGCATTCCAAAGGAAGTGCGGTATATGCCCCTCAGTTGGCGGGTTGTTCTTAAAGAAATTAGCCGTAATAGCTACCGCTCTTTGTTGTTCAGGGCGCATTGCAAAGCTGTGATAGCGAGTCGCATCAGTGTTGTATTGCCCCGTCTTTTCATAGGTAACACACGCTTTGAGGAGTTCTACGCTACAGCGAAACCACTCGCCTTTTTCACGCACTACCCCCATACGCTGTAGGCCACGATGAATTTCGTGGTCGGTAAAGAAGGTGCCGTCATTGCGAATAGCAAGCTCATCGAGTTCTATACACCACGTTTGTTGGGGCATTTTCACGGCTTCAGTTTGCTCGCGCACACGCTCTTCGGCAGTGCGGGTAGTATAACCCACCTTTAGGCAACCAGGGAAATGCTCATAAGAATACGCATAAATACGAGGAATGTTCATTGTTAGTTATTATTAGGGGTTAGTTATTAGTCGTTAGTAGTTAGATGGGGCGGATAGTTGCTAAAGTTTAAAATTTTCAGGTTACTCATAAGTAAATTCTATTTTAGCGTAATTATCCTCTATATAATCAATTTTTTCTGTTTTTTGATTTATCTTTTCTATTAAATCAATAATGTGTTCAGCTATGAATATATTGCTTTCTATCATAGAAAATGGTAATTTTGTACCTTTCCCCTTTTCAAAATTGAATTCCTTTCCTTTAAATTCAATAGACTTATTTTCTTTATTATAAAAACCTCCATTATGCGAGAGATTTCTTAACTCAGAAAATATAGAAAACAAATTTTCATCTTCTTTGCTTAAATTATATTCTTTTGCTAAATTCTTAAACGTTTTCATTATAGAAATTTCTTCTTTTTGAATATGATTGGCTATTAAGCGAAGATAATTCTCTACCCGAACAAAAAACAAAAAATAGAAACCATTAAATAAAAATTCTAAAAAAAGATATTGACAGTCTTCCATTTGCTTTTTATCTAAGGTTTTTCCCTCCCAATAGTAATAAAAAGAATCATCTTGTAAAGATGGAGATAATTCAATTCCAGACATTAGCGATTGAAGCTCCTGCATTAAGTATGTATATATGTCTTTTCTAATATCATTATCTTTGCGTGAAGAATTTATTTTTAAATGAGAGCACTTTTTAATCAAATTTCTAATTTTATGTATCATTTCAGACATATTTACCTTATAGCAGGGAATTTTTCTTTTTTCTTCTTCCATTTTATTTCAATTTAATTTGTTAAACCTTCTACTCCATTACATCAATTTTTTCCTCTATATAGGCTATTTCTTCTGCGGTAAGCCCATACTTTTTATAAAGCTTTTCATCTGTCCATTCTTCAGTAAAATCTTGTAGGGGGACAAACTGGTATACACTACGAGGACCATTTTGGGTTTTCTTTTTGATAGAAACCAAGTATCTAAAAAACCTTGTTTTAATATAGCTAATGATATTTTCACACTCTTGTTGGGTAAAATGATGCTCATTAGGATTATAGCCAATTACCAAATAAGTCTGTGAACATACACTATTAGGCTCCCCATAAAAAGGCATTCCTAAAATTCTACTATCAGTACCCGTCCCTCCTGCTGCAGGGATATATACCTTATGTAAATCCTTAGTTCTTACGTTTTTAGGTATTTGGTCTTCTCTTATCCAAGCCACTTCAGCTACTTTTTTATTGGGATAATACTTTATATGATATTCACTTGTTTTCTTAGTAGAAAAATCTTTCCAACTTGAAGTAAGCAACTGTTTGTTGGTAAAAAAATCTTTAGGACTCACTAAATTTGAGAAGTTATTATCAATAGTATAATTCGCATCTGCTTTAGCTATTTTATCTAAAATAGTAGATGATTTAACATCTCTAACGACAATTCCGCTATTATCATTGCCTAGATAATCATTCCTGTGTATAGCTTCCTTTCCTATATCTGTATAAAGATAATAATCACATACTCCTTCGTGTTCTCTATCCCATAAAAAATAATTTACTCCTCCTTTTATTTCAACTCCTTGAAAAACATCATTTGAATTTTGAAAATCGTGCATTATTCTAATTTTATTTGAGTTTAGCATATCATCAACCCATTTGTCTGGAATACCTTCTGTACTTCTTGTCATCCAACGACTGGGGGTAATCATACAAATATATTTAGGGTTTAGCTTTATAGCTTCGTCTATAAACAAATGATAGATAGCCTTTGCTTTAGAACTATTACCTTTTTCATTACCCACATTTAACTGGTAAGGCGGATTGCCGATGATTACATCAAATTGCATTTCTTTATAAGGGTTTTTGTTATGTATAAATAGATAGGCGTGTTGTTCAAGGGCGCTACGTTGCTCGGTGCCAAACTCTCTTTCGGTAGCACCGCAATAGCTACACTTGCCCTTAACGAAGGTATGCTCGCAGGGCGCAAAATAAATATTGCCATCAGGGTTACCTTGCTGGGCAAAAATATTGGTAAGGCAGTGTGCTAACTCAGTAGTATCTTTACTGAAATAAAGGGTACGCCGCGCCATAAGTGCCGTAAGTTGGGTAATAGCAATGCCGTAAAGTTGCTGCCCCAATATATGGTCAAGGCGCTCCTGAGGGTCAGGTATAACCGTTGCCAACCCTTTCATCAGCCGTTTGGCTATCTCGCGCAAGAATACACCACTCTTAGTAAAAGGGTCTAAAAACTTAGCATTAGGGTTGCTCCACAACGCCTCGGGCAAAGTATCAAGCATACGGTTTACAACTGCTGGTGAGGTAAAAACTTCGTCATTACTCAGATTTGCTAAACAATCTAATACGTCCATACTTTAATCAATTTGTAAATTTGTCGATTTGTCGATTTGTAAATTAGCTAATTGGCTAATTGGCAAATTGACAAATTTTTAAATAGGGTTTATACGCTGAAGTCTGTGCGTGTAGTTCATTGTTTGCGCCAAACATATCAAGCTGTTTACCTACATTGCCAGTGGTAGTGGTCTCAAAATCAAAAGTGCGATAAGCTACTTGTGTAAAGTCAGGTTCACTAAAAAGCCATTCGTAGAAAACAATAGGCTGCCCATCGGCAGTTTTGTAGGTAAGGGCATCACCACAAATAAGGTTCTTTTGCATTATAAACCGAATGCTGTCAGCAAGGGCTTTCTCTAAAGAATGTCCTTGCACTTGTTCGTAGGTATCTAAAAGTTCGTTAAAAAGCCGCTCACGGCATTCGGCTATATTGTCGGGCAATATATCTATCCCATAGATACTGCCCACTACCTGTAGCAAATGGGTATCATACGCCAAAGGTTGTTTGCCGTACTGTTCAGCGAGAGTGCGGAGTTTGCGGCGTAAGATTTCAATAAGGAAATTGCCATTACCGCAGGCGGGTTCTAAGAAAGTAGCGCTAAGGCTAAAGCTCTGTTCTTTTACCAAATCGAGCATAGCATTCACCTCGCGTGGGTTAGTATACACCTCGCCGTGGTCAGCAACTCGCTGTTTCGATTTTACTTGTGGAAGTTCCATAGCAAAGAGCCTTCACCTGTTCCAAAGTGAAGAAATAACGCTTGAAAAGCGTGGAACAGCAGCTCTACTCTTTGCAAAATTTAAAAATAGTAGCTCATAGCAAAGGAAGACACTATTGCGCTTCCTTTGCTCTACAGGCTAACCTATTCTGTATTACTTGCTATTGAATTTACCAGATTCCTAACAGCAGAATAAAGCTAACGCTTTTTTTGATAATTTTGTTATACAGACATAAAAAAAGCGTGAATTACAAACTCTTCTGCTGTTAGGAAGCTCTGGTATGCTTGTAATACAGAAAAGGTGTAACCCACGCATATAGCGCAGGCATCAACTTTTTGTTTCTGTATTACTTGTCATTGAATTTACCAGATTCTCCTAACAACAGAACAAAAGCTAACGCTTTTAATATATCTTTATTTTGGGTGCATAATTACGACAAAAAAGCCTATTATGCAATTTTTTCACAAAGTTTTTTGAACAAAAAACACATAACTCACTGATAATAAGAAAAATAAAATATCCTCCCAGCCCTCCCATTCTTCTCAGCCTTCTCAATCCTCTCAGCCTTCTCAATCCTCTCAGCCTTCTCATTACTCTCAGCCTTCTCATTACTCTCAGCCTTCTCATTACTCCCAGCCTTCCCAGCCCTCCCAGAAAATCATTTATTTTTAACGTTCAGTCTTGCCTGATACATACGTTCTTTTATTCCCCCTTCTTTTAGGAAGTTTTTTTCTTGTTTTTCCAACAATCGATAAAGTAAAAAAGAAGTCTGATGAATGAGAGTTATGCAGAGGTTAGCAAGGGCTTCGTCATTATATTTGTGCAGAAGAGAATGATATTGGTCAAAGATAAGTTCACTTGCAGCGTACGCACGCATTTTTTCATAGCGAGGATTAGAGGTGTCCCACAACAGTTTGTCACGAGTACGCAGATAGTCCTGATAATCAATTAGTAGTTCTTCAAGACTTGCTTTAGCCACATTAGTTAGTTTTATTTCAGTTTCAGTAGAAGTAGCGGCAGCTCGGTTACCTTCAGCTATATTTTGTTTACCAGAGCGAGCGGCTTGTAGCATTTGGTCGATAGTACGGTCACCTTTTTGCAGAAAATGCTGAGTAAAGAAGAAAGTAATGTCATAAATAACAACAGATTTCTTATAGGCAATAAGATTATGGTAATCGCCTTTTCTTTTCAGAATGGCACTCATAGTTTTATATTTTTAGTGGGTTAAATATTATGGTCGCAAGTTAATAATTTTTTCTCTATTGATAAAAAAATTAAAAAACTTTTTTGAAAAAAATCGCTGCTCCCAGCCCTCTCATTCTTCCCAGCCTTCCCATTCCTCCCAGATATACTTACACTATACGATGAGCGAAAGATGAGCGAAGGATTACCGAACAATAGCAATCACTACAGCGGTATTGCTGCCACCGAAGCCTGAGGCAGTTTTAAGGAAATACGTTAGCTGTTGGTGTTGGTGTTCTTTTAGAAGATGCAAAGGGTGCGGCACACCGTTGTCTGAAGAATTGAGGCTCTTTAGCAGCACTCCTCTGCGAGCCGCCTCAATGGTGACAATAGTTTCCAAGAGTCCTGCGGTGCCTAAGGTATGTCCAAAATAACCTTTGTAGCTATTGAGCGGTACCTCAAGTAACTGAGCGCGACTAAATGCGTAACTCTCCATCTCGTCATTATAGCGCGTGCCGGTACCGTGAGCGTTGATAAGCTGTATTTGCTCAGGGCGCAATCGGGCTTCCTGCAAGGCGCGCTGTACGCTTTGGTAAAGTCCTTCGCCGGTACGCGAGGGAGCAGATATATGGGCGGCATCATTGATAGAGGCACTGCCCAACAGCTGCGCCTTAGCCCCTTGTGGGTCGCGAGTTACATAAACTGCCGCTGTGGCTTCGCCCAAAGTAATACCGTCTCTATCAGGACTGTAAGGCTTACAAGGGTTCGCACTGATAGCCTGAAACGACTGAAAACCCGAAAGTACAAAGTCGCTTATCTCATCGCCTGCCAATACTATTGCACTATCATACGCCCCTGCCTTTAGCAATCGGTCAGCTACCGATAGCGCCATCACTCCTGATACACAGGCATTAGAAAGTACTATTGGCTGAGAGGTAACCCCCAGCTGAGTTGCTATTTTGTGCGCTAAGGTAGAGAGATAAGGCAAAGGGGCATCAGTAGATAAGTTGTTGATATTGCCTTTGGTAGTAGAGAGGATAAAAGCAGTGCGCGAGGTGATAGCAATGCGTGGTAGCAGGGGCTGCACTGCCAAAAGCAGCAATTGCTCTAAGCGCGAAAACTGCCCTTTGAAAGAGGTAGTAATAAATTGAGCAGCTATTCGCCTATCGTCTATCTTCGATAAGGGAATAGCTGCCCATCTGCCCATAGAGGGGTGTTTTGCAATACCCGATTGCCCTTGTAGTACGGCGTCTATAGTACTAACGAGGTCAAAGCCCAAAGGGGTCACTATGTTATACTCTGTAAAAAACAACCTTTTTCTAATTATGTGCTTGCGGCTCGCCTCTTACTAACCCTACGTAACTTATAACGGCCACTACTATACAAATCGCCATAGCAAAGACCATTGGGCGTTCAGTATCAATGGTGAAGAGAGCAAGAAGCATACCCACTACCGATCCGATGCCAAAACGCAACATACCCGTAAGCGAGTTAGCGGTACCAGCTACTTCGGGGTACATATCTAATATGGCGGCATTGGCGCTACTCGATACTACCGACACAAGTCCCACATAAGTGGCTACTCCTACTACTGTAACCCATAATCCCAAGTGAAAAATACCGCATACTAACAGCCATACACCGGCTATCAGCTGTATAGTGAGCCCCAATCGCAATGATTTTTCTACGCCTATTTTAGTAACAAATTTACCATTGAGCGAGGTGGCTGTCATCATCACGAGGATATTCAGCAAAAAGAAATAACCAAAATGCTTAGGTGCTACCCCAAAAAGCCCTGTATAGACAATAGAACCTGCTGAAAGAAAGCAAAACATACCTGAGTAGGAAAGCGAATTGCAGAAAATATAGCCTAATACCTTTTTATTGCTCAATAATCTACCAAAAACCTTTAGAATACTGCCTATCTTTAAAGGCGTTCGTCTGGCAGGCGGAAGAGTTTCGGGTATTTTAAAGAAGACTAATAGGGCGCAGACCAATCCTAATGCCATTAGCACATAGAAGATAATATGCCAATGAAACCAGTCGGTTAGGTACCCGCCCAATACTGGAGCCAACAAAGGAGCTATCATCGTAACAATCATTATCATAGACATCTGTCGTGCAAACTCATTCTTAGCAAAAAGGTCGCGCAGTAATGCCCCTGTAACTACGGCTGGCGAAGCTCCAAAAAAGCCCTGCACAAAGCGCAACGCATAGAAGTGCTCTATATGCTTCACTTGGGTAATGCCTAAAGACACCACTGCCGACACTACTATACCAATAAGAATAATTGGTTTGCGCCCATAACTATCGGATAAAGGCCCCCAGAAGAGCTGCCCAAAGGCAAATCCGAAAGTAAAAAGGGCTAAAGTAGTTTGTATTTTCTCCTGCGATACGCTAAAGTCATTCGCTATATTGAGGAACGCAGGTAGGTACATATCTATCGCTAAAGGCGTGAGCATTGACAAGATGCCCAAGATAAGTACAAACAAAAAGTCGGCACGTGGTTCTTGCACTATTTTTTAGGGTCTTTAATATTGTTAATATCCTTCAAAAGTTGTTGGTAGTGCAGTTGGTTGATACTATTAGCGGCTTCACCTTGTAGGGCTTGTTGTAGATATTTTTCTACTTTGTTGAGATTTTGCAAAGCGAAAATACGCACATCAGACACTTGGTTAAGCGTTATTTTATCAGTTTTATTCTCTGGATTGATGAGTTTGCCTAATTGCTCTATATAAGCGCGCTGTGCCCCACGTCTGTAAGTGTTTTGGCGCGCATCAGAAGCGTTGAGAGGCTTCCACACCGCAGCAAATACATCGTTTAGGTACTCGTCGGCAGTATAAGGGTTTTGCGATACCAACGCCTGATTAGCAATACGATAAACTACCCCTTCAGCTAACAGATAGGCTAAAGTAGTGTTTTGCTGTCCTAATATGCTGGCATCAACATCTACCCCTATTTTATCGGTTATCTCTTGTGGGTACAACCAAAGCGGCGTGGTAAACAAATGCTGGTCTATATAAGCAACTGCCTCTTTTACTTTCTCTTTAGGCACTTCTTTATATACCTCTTTATCACCTACAAAACCTACATATCTATTGCCAATGTATTTGAGTACGTGGTTTAAATAACGGCGGTACTGCTGAGTAGCTGCTTGGTGCATTCCTGATAAATATTCGTACTTATCATTAGGTTGCTTTGTCCACTGAGGTAAATTTTGTACTACGTATTTAAGGTTTTTAAGTCCGTAAGTATTGGCTTTCATCACGTTGTCGGAAAGGTCTTCGCGTTGAGCACGAGGGTCTTCGTTATTGCCTTCGCCCCCAAACCATAAACGAGGATTTGCCTTTACGCGCTGGGTAGTAATATCGGCAAGGGCTTCTTGCTCGGCATACTCATCTTTGTACTTATCGGCATAGTAGCGGTAACCCCACTCTATCGCCCATTTGTCGTAATCGCCTACACGAGGGTAGATTCCTTTAGAAGAGATATTGTCTTCAGGCTGAGCTACATAGTTGAATCGGGCATAGTCCATAATAGAAGCGGTGTGACCGTGCGCTTCTACCCACGCCTTGTCGCGGAGTTTTTCTACCGGAGTGGCATAGCTTGCCCCCATATTATGG
>ERZ773076.1067-NODE-1067-length-12376-cov-2.683873_pt1 | contig 12376 bp, 12 predicted proteins | sample MGYA00580613_ERZ773076 | MGnify/ENA primary metagenome ERZ773076 (study PRJEB29015, sample SAMEA2738005) | human oral metagenome | biome: human oral; feature: human-associated habitat; material: dental | place: China | collected 2057 ...
ATCTTATTACAAAATTGCAAATTCAAACCATAAGCACCTGTTCCTAATGTCATTACTAACGGTTTATTATCTTTTTTAAAACTCTCTTTTATTTCAGAACGTTCACTCAACGGAGTATCACCTGTAATTAAATAGCAATTCAATTGATTAGCTAGATTTATTGCTTCGCTAACTAAAGTACAAAACACTATTATCTGATTTTCATTTTTAACATATTTAGCTATTTCCACATGTCTTTTTTCATCGTTAAAACAACTATAAGCTAGATTTTGGAATTGATCTATTATACTTTCTCCCTTACTAATTGAGTTGAGTAATTGTTGCTTTTTACGATTGTAGCTTTCCTGTGCTTCTTCACTAGCAATTATTCTAATGTGTTTAATCTCTTCATTTTTATCAAATTCAAAATCACATTCAAATATATACGGTGCTATAAGTTTGTGTAAATAGTCTATGTTAACATCAGATAACTTGTAAAATTCTTTAGGACGTTGGCCAACTTTCTTATAGGATATTTTTTTAAAAAATACATTTAAGAATTCTTGTTTACTCATCCCTATTATCTTATCACTTAGAAAATTCATCTGATTGTAAATATCCCATTCATTTTTAGTTAATGGTGTACCATTTAAAATCAATCTATAATCACTCATTTTAGCAATGCTCATAAGCCTTTTATATCGTTTTGTATCATCGTTTTTAATAAATATACTTTCATCAGCAACGATGAATAGCTTTTTATCTTCTATTTCTTCAAGTAATTCAACATAAGTTTTATCACTATTTGATAAAGTTTGATATCCTATAATTTTATAATCTATATCTAACGTCCATTTGTTTATTTCATCTTGTAGATTATCTTTTGTAGAAAAAGGACAGAAAAACAAAACTAAATCACAATCAGTAGTCTTAATTAATTCTATTGCTACTTTTGTTTTTCCAGTACCTTGTTCCATGAACAATGCACCTACTTTTAATTTTCTAAATTTTTCAAATGCTTGTTTCTGATTTTCTGTAAGCATACTAACGCTCCAATTCTGAAATTATTTCTACATCCTTATTAATCTTAACAGGTTCAGTAACTTCTAAATAACTTGTATCATCTTCTTCTGTAAGTTGATTAAAGCATAAAGCTAATTCTTCACCACATATTTCTTTAGTTGTTTTATCATTTTTAAAAATTTTAAATCTGAATTCATCTGTGTAGGATAAACTTAAGAAATATCCATTCCCCTTTTTTAGCGGTCTAATTAATTTAGACGGATGCCAAAATTTATAATTTTTATAATAAGAACTGTTGGGCAGTTTAATTAAAACCGCCCTGTCAGTCTCGTGTTCTATGTTTTGCTTATTAAATTGAATTGTTTTCCACATACTATAGATACTCCACTATAGCTTTATCTAATTTATATCTGATTTTTTCACCGTTAAATTTTTCTAATTTCATATTCCATATACAACCATCAATTGTAAATTCAATTACCTCATTTCCTTGTTTTGATATATAAATTCTCTTATCTTGTGCGATATCTTGAATATATTGAGGCTCATATTTAATTTTATATGGTTTAAAACTGTATTCTAATTTATTATCTTTTACTTCTTCTACTAATTCCCAATCAACTAGAATAGCTTCTAATACTTCTAAAATTGTTTCATCTTTTTGATTTCTATTATCAATTTGATTATTTTCAAAATCAAAACTTTCTTCTAAAAAATCTCCGTATACACCGTAAATTCCTGCGTTTGAAAAAGCAAACACTCCAGCAAAGTTTTTAGTATCATAGTTCGCTAGATATCTGTTTATTCTTTTGTGTTTAAGGGCGAAGTTTAATTCGCCCCCGTTTGCTACTGTTTCTTTTAATAATTCTAATAATTCATTTGCTTTCATTTTTAATTTCCTCCTATTTATCCTCTTCTTTTTTATATTTGTAAAACATTGATTTTTTACCACATAATCTAATAAAATCATCTTGAATCATTTTAATTAATTCGTTTGCTTTATCAAAATCTTTTGTTAAAATACTTCTAGTTATTTCATATACTCTATCGTAAGTTCTAGCATCTTGATTATAACGTTGAATAGCTGTTCCAATATAAGCGTTTGTTTCATCATATAACCATTTTGTAAATTCTGGTAAGCAGTTAATATCATTATTTTTATATGCTCTATATACAACTCCTGCCTCATATTTTGTGATTTGACCTCTTTTATAAACTGTGTATTCCATGATGTTTTACCTCTTTCTTTATCTTACATTTATTATTATACAATACACGCTCGAGCGTGTCAATAGTTTTTAAAACTTTTTTTTAAAAAATGCATAAAAAAATAACCCCCACTATTGTGGGGGTGTTTGTTAAAATACTTCAACTTCTGTTAAGTACTTATCCTCAATCCATTGATCACTATCCTTATAGTTAACACGTGACCAACCGCCTTTTTTCTCATAAACACGTACTCTAGTACCTGCTGGGACAAATTCCTTATCCTCGCTATCTTCTGTTGGTTGGCTTTCTAAAATATAATCAATGCTTACAGTTGCTTCGTAATATGGTTCATCACGTTTAGCAAGTTCTACGTCTTCGTCTAAAATACTTTTCTCTACCACTGGTGGTTCAGTCACATCTCCAGCTAATAGTTGCTTAATTCTATTAATAAAATATTGTCTACAAGCTTCAGTCCCTGCACCGTTGTAAGCTCCACCGTTTCCGTGCAATTCCATACTTCTATGAGGGCAATCAGTTGCACTAAATTCGTGGTGTAATTTAACCGTGTCTTCGTTAATAGGTAATCCATAACTTTGAAGTACTTGACCAGCTAGTAATAGCGTAGCGTCCTCATTAGCTATAAATTCACTATCACTTGCTGACATTGATTGACAAACTTCAAACCCGATAAAATTACCGTTTCCGTAAGGGTTCGCTGTGTGCCATTCTTGATGGTTAGATGGTTGGAAAACATAAACATCGTTTCTATCTACATAGTATGCTGCGAATCCTCTATCAAGAGTTCCGTTGTTTACACGGTCTACTAAAAATCCGTCGTATTGTCTAGCAGATAGAGAACCTCCATCGTTGTGAATTACAACTCCTAGTATATCATTTTTTGGTGGAGTAAAGAATACTCCGTTTTGAAAATAATCGCTATAAATTTCTGTCATGTTATTTATCCTCCGTTTTGTTTTTATCATTTCTTCCTACAGTTTGTCTGTAAGATTGGTGAATCCCAACTGCACTAAAACCTAAAGCAATAGCAGTAGGATCTTTGAATAAAATCGTTCCAATCAATCCCCCCAATACTCCTAAAATATTAGGTATCATTTCATCTGGAAAGAATTTAGATTCTTTTAAAAATTTCCCCAACATCCCTAATAGTGCAACTATTAGAAATACTGATGCTGTTTGTAAATCTGGCATATTATTCACCCCCTTTCTTATGGTAATGTTGTAGGCCAGGGTTCGTTTGTTAAGTATGAAATTGCACTTACTCGAATATCTCCAATATCTCTATCCGTTGGGATAGGATCATTGAATGTGAATTGAATGAAATTTAAGTCTGTTACTCCTCCCAAATACCAGATTCCATAAGGTCTACCTTTGTCGTCGTAAATTGGTCCTACAAGCGAACTTTCGCTTCTAAAACCTTCGGGAATACCGTTAGGATAAGTAAGTTTAGCCCCTTTGTCTCCACTGCTATTGTGTCTTACAAATCCAGGTCCATTTCGTTTTCCTACTCCAAACCAACCCCATTGAAGACCTCCGAATTGATAAGTAACAAGATTGTTTACTCGTCTGATTTTTATGAACGAGTTGCCTGCTCGGGAGACACTATTTAACGTTCTCCAACCAGTATCACCAATCAACACTTCCCATCCAGTATTGCCACCATTGGTAGTTTTTATCCATTTTAAAGCACCATTAGTTTTATTCTTATCAACATAAGTTGTACCAATTTCAGCTTCTACTACACCGTTAGGCATTCCCGTTCCGTGAATTTCCCAAATTGGTAACTCAATATTATTTCCACCACTTATACTTAATGTGTTGTTGATAAGTGTTAGTGTTTGATTAGGTTTAAGTGTATTCAATTCATCTTTAGTTACAATTTTTTTAGCTGCCAAAGTTTCTTCAGTAATGAATTTTGAAGCATCTATTCCAGGTTTATCTTCAAGTTTTTTCACACGTTCAGTCAATTTGCTATCATCATAAGATGTGCCAGCAGGTCTTTCTTCTAAGACTGTCAAACGTCTTTTTACTTCTGAATCATCGTAAGCTGTATTTGCAGGAGCAGGTCTGTTTTCTAACGCTTGAACTCTAGATTTTAAATCACTATCATCATAGATTGTATCTTTATCGACCTTTGTTTCAAGATTAGTTACACGTTTTGACAATTCACTATCGTTGTATGCTGCAGGAACTTCTGTAGTTTTTGCATATCCTAGATTTTTAATTTCCTCTATAACGCTTTTTTTAGCTTCAGTAATATCGCTAGTTGTTGCAAAGCCAGTTATACTAGGAATTTCATTCTTTAAAGCGTACGTTTCATTAGCAACCTTTGTTGTTAAGTAATCACTTAAATCTACACCGTTTATTTGAAGTTTAGATAACTCTTCTTTTAGCTCCGCACGTGTTACTAACTCAAATGAGCTAATATTTTCTACATGTTTAATTCTACGCTTTTCAACTTCGTTCTTATCAATTTCAGATAACACTACATTGAATTTGAATTTAAACACATCTAATGAGTTACTCTCACTATCTAAGAATAAGAAACCTAATACTTCCTCACATCTAGCTATTAAATCAGTATTGAAGTTAACCTTAACTACATTACCTTCTACAGTCCCATTGGATTGCCATGTTGAATTAGAATCCCTGAATTTGAATAGTACCTTAGGTGTATATTGCGTTAAATCAGTTTCGTTTTTTACCACAAACTCAAATCCAGCGTTATTCTTATCATGTGAGTAGAATTGAATGTTTAAATCTTTTGTTCCACGTCTACTAGGTGTGTTTGTCAAATTTGTTCTTACTAGTTTTTTCATCTTCTAACTCCTTACCGTCTAATTCATCACGTAATTTTTCTAATCGTTTCTTTAATCCTGTTGGGAATGGTACACCTAATGCACTTAAATTCTCAATTAACGATAGACAATAACTAAGTGTAAAGAATAATAAGAAAGCTGTAGCAATTTCGTTAAATCCTAAATAAAGTAAGTATGGATATACTGTAATGCACATTACACAAACTATAATATGTTCAATCAATCCACGTCTATTAATAGTTGAGTTTAATTTTTTTGTTACAAAAGCTTTCGCTATTCCTGTAAAAACATCAAGAAATACCACTAGCGTAAAAGCGTGAATATAGACATCTTTAACTAAGTGATAATAGCGTTCTGCTAGTTCAGGTAATGTTATTTCCATTTAGATTACCTCGTAAAAAAGAACATGCTATTCTGCATGCTCTTCTTTTCTTTCTGTTTCTGTAGTTTCTTTCGGTGCTTCGCTTACTGTTGGTGTTGGAGCAACTACCTCTTTTGGAGCTTCTTCCACTTTAGGTTGTTCACTTACTGGGGCAGGAGTAACAACAACTTCTTTTGGAGCTTCAGTTACAACTTCTTTAGGTGTGGCCACTTCTTCAACTGCCTTAAGTTCTGCTTCTTTTCGTTTGAATTCCTCAACTGCTAACCTAACCATTTCACGTAAGTTTCCAAAGTTAGGTACTTGCTCTAAAGTTTCAACCTCTGTAATAACCATTCTCATGTGAGTTTGTACTAAATAATCGTTTTGTTTAAATTTTGCACGTTTTACACTAAATTTCATCTTAATTATCCCCCTCGCTGTGTGATAAATTGTTGCTATTTTCTCCGTGATTGTCATGATTTTCTTCTCCTTCATCGTCTTGTGATAATTGTTCCATAATTGTTTGGACTACTTTTGTTAATGCTTCATCTAATTGTAATTTAGTAATGTATCGGTTGTTATCATCCTCTAATTGTTCTTTATTTTCAGTACGTTCAAAAGTGATTTCTTTATATTTAGTAGGTTCATTACTAGGAATCCACTCAACAACGCTTGTGTGGTCTTCAATTACTTCATATAGTTTATTTTCAAATTTGAATTTATCTCCTACAGAGTAATCGACATTTACCTCATAAGAATCAAATGCATTAATGATTGTATCTTTCTTAGCGTTGATTGTCTTAGGATCTAGCACGTTCAGTAGTAATGCCATAATCACTTTATCATTACCTTTATTAACTTTATTAGCAAACTTAGTTAATGCTTTCTCACGTTCTGCAGTATCTTGTTTGTTTCCTGTTAAAATACCTACTTGCTTGTTAAGGTTAGCATATTCAGCAACTAGTGCTGGAGTTGCTTCTCCTGTGTACATCTGAACTGCGATTTGTTTTCTAATTTCTTCTAGAATTTCTGCATCATTAGCAGTTGCAAATTTACCTGGCAGTTCAACATTACCATTGAAATATATACCTCCTGTATTCATATTAAAATATACGTTTACACTCTTGTATCCTCCTGCGGTTGGGTTAGGTTGTTTAACTGAGATTTCTAAAGTCATATTATTGTACCTCCTCGTGTTTTACTTCTTCTACTTTAGTTTCTTTTAATTCTTTTAATTCCTTTTCTTTTACTTCTAGTTCTTTGCTTAATTCATTATAAGCAACCTTATAATGTGCTAATTGCATAGTTTTTTCACTCAATTCTTGAGCGATTAAATCGATTGGTTGTAATTGTTTATCCATTAATTAATTCCTCCAATTTGTTTTTTAATTCTTTATTTTGTTGTGATAGTTCTTGTACTGCTTTAATAAGGTAAGGTATAGTATCATAATAGTTGATTCTTAGATAATCGTTGTAGGTTTGTTTATCGTCCATATCATGAACAACAAGGCTTGCTTCCACAGATTGAACTTGTTGAGCAATTGCTCCGATTTTTTCGAATTTATTATCTTTTTTCCAATTAAACTCAACTATTTCAATTTTATTAAGTAAATCTACTGCCTTAACTTTAGTTGGTTTAACATTGGTTTTTAAACGTTTGTCAGATATTGCACTTTTTACTCTGTTGATTTGTGACCACCACATTACTTTTGTTGTGCTACTTCCTGCCCCTTGACCATATATATCTTGGTCATGAGTATAAATATGTCTACCGTGTACATCTAATCCTCGATTAAAAACAGCAGTTGCATTACAAACCATGGCACCATTACCATTTACATACCATGCATTCGGTCCTGCTTGATACCAATTGTTCCCCCATGCTGCCCAAATTTGAGCACCACGTGTCCCAGCATTGTGTCCAGGATTTAATCCACAGTTGAAGTTGTTTGACCCTGTAAGCCAGAAGTCTCCAGGTTGATTAGGGTTCTTACCAATTCTGAATCCTCCAATATCCCCAGTATATGCTGAAAGCCAGTCAGTATCTAGTTGAGTTGCTGATATTTTAACAGTTTGTAAAGATTTGATAAAAGCATCTTGTGCCCAAAGCTTACTGATGAAAGCTTTGTGAGCAACAAACTCTTGAATCATTGCATCATCTACAAGTAAGTTATTAACCTTTACTGCCTTAGCAGCAATAATTTCTGAAGTGATACTTCCTGCCTTATGGTGTCCAGTCTCCAATGTTTTAGCTTTTATTTGTCGACCTTCAATTGAACCATCAACAATTAATTCTGCTGATTTTTTCTTGTAGAGCTCTAACTCCTTAATAGTCCAACTTGAAAAATCATTCCACGCTGATTGATGGATACCAAAAACGTAATGTTTAACTTTTTTCCCAGCGGTCTTTTCAAATTTTAAGGTTGCTGTCCTTTCTTCACTCCACGCATAGCTATTAATTGGGAACATTTCAGTAAATCCCCAACTTTGACTGTTATCTGTATAAGTAACATATATATGAATTCCTATTCTTTGCTTACCTCTTCCATTGCTAGAAAACTTTGCTTTGAAGTAAAATTCTGCTCCATCACTTAAATCTTCCTTGATATCATCGGTAATGAAAGTATCACGTTCACCACTTGTTATACTTTCTCGTTGATTCACTCTTACTAGATTCTCATTAGATGGTGTGATTACTAATTTATCAGTTATAGCGTTAATACTCTCTGGACTAACTGAAAGCATACTTGCAAGATTTCTTCCATCGAACACTTGATTTGAACCAAAATCAATCTTATCAGCACCTACTCTTAGTTGTGAGTGCCTTACAGTATCGTTTAACGTGCTAGTAACTGTATTTAAAGTTTGATTAGCAGTTTGTTTCCATGTGTTTAATTCGTTGACATTTTGTTCTACATCTTCAGGAGCTGGTGTCCAGTCAGTATAAATATCACCAACTTCAATTTTGCATCTTTTAGTATGCACCTTACAACTTGTTGCTCCGTCAACACGTATTTCTAAATACCAAAAATTATTTTTAACCATTTCTGAATTTAACACTACTTCAAATTTAGCGATTTTATAATTATTTCCAGTTGATAAATTACCTATGTTTTGATAAAACGGACTTCCAGAGGAACTCCACTCAGTAATATCTCCTAGTGCTTGGAAATTAGCTGTTATGTTATTGTTATTAAATCTCACAACATCATCAATGGAATACTCTAAAAATATTAATAATTTATCTCCAGCTTTCAATCCGTCTGCTAAAACTGTATGTAAAGATAATCTCATATTAGTACCTTCAGGAGAAAAACCACTTACAAATTCTCCCCAGTCTTTGGTAGTTTTTAAAGCTCTATTTCTCCCACCTACACTAGTTGGAATACTATTTCTAACATTACTTATCTCACGACTAAAACTATTAGCTGTTTCTTGCACCTTGTTTTCAACAACAGAGGTTGTTGCATAACCTTTGTCGTTAACCCACTTTTCGATATTTCTTCTTTCAGCAGTCAATTGATTAGCTGTGTTATTTTGCACCCAAATTTGCATATTAGCAACTCTTACTCCATCTTGATTTTTGTAGGTCTCTAACGCTGATAGTTGGTTGTTGATACCTCTAGCACTCTCTGTAAACTTACTACTAAATTCTGTGTTCTTAACAAAACCTTTATTATCAATGATTTTATTAATTTCAGTTCTTTCACGGCTTAATTGACTAGCTGTATCTCTTTGAACCCATTGTTTCAAGCTTTCCGTTCTACTGCCATCTTGATTTTTATATTCCTCAAGTGATGTAATCTTACTTGTTAAGCCGTCTACACTTTTAGTAAACTCTGCTTTAACTGCACTTAAACTATCTTCATTTTTCTTTTTAACAGCAGTAAATTCTCTAGTAATACTAGTTTCAAGTTCTGTAACCTTGCTAGTAGCACCGTTAACAAGTCCTCTAAGTTCTCTAACTGTTTCATTGTTAGAAATATCTTGAATGTTGTTAACTCTATCAGTTAGTGCTTGAATTTGCTTTGTTGCTTCAACTCTATTTTTGCTTATCTCTAAGTTTGTAGCTTGGAATTGCCTGTTGTAGTTTTCTACAGTTGTTGATACTTGATTTCTAATAGGTGCTAGTTTTTTCTCTAGATCTTCATCAATCTTAGCTGTTATTACTTCACTTGATGCCTTAGCTTTCTCAAATCCATCTTCAATCTTTTTATTAATTTCATCTGTATTTTTCTTAAATAGCTTATCATAGTTTTCACTACGTTCTTTGACTTTTCGTTCTATATCCATAGTGATTATATCTGTATAAGCATTAGCTTTAGCTATCGCTCCACTACTAGCATTTGATACTTCTGAACCTAATCGACCTTCTTTTTCACCTAGAATAAACTCTTTCCATTTTTTTAGCATTGGATCATAGTGAGTTTCAACTACTCTTATTCTTTCGTCTACACCATATTTTAAATATTTTAAAATTACAGTGTCTCCACGATTGATATCCTCTGATAACTGTTCATAAGTAACTTTGATAGAGTTTTTTGGCTTGTCGATATTTTGTTTTGTGAAATATTCCATGGCCCATTCTTCTAACTCTTCAGCAGTTCTTAAATCATTGTTGGATACTGCTATTTCATTGATGAATGGATAATCATTAATCAACGGACTTTCTACAATTAGATTAATAGTAATTTCTTCATCTAATGCTTCTAGTTCTTCTTTTTGTTGTGCTTTTAATGATTCAATTTCAGCTTTCTTTCTATCAGCTATCGCTTGACTTTCAGCTTTTCTTTGTTGAGATTTTCTCTCTCTTGCCTGATATTTAGCATTTACTTCTGATTCAATTTGAGAATATGATTTAATTACTTTACCACTACGCTTTACTTTCTTGTTATTCTTAGCAAGTTCTTTAGCGTATCTTTTAGCTATTTCATCTTTCATTTGTTGAGCTTTTTTAACAGCATTTCTACCTTGTGAGTATTCTTTTTGAGATTCTCTCAAGGCTTTTAATTGTTGTCTGTGCTGTTCTCGTAAGTCCTTTTTATCGTACTTATCACCAACTTTAAAAGTTGAACTAGCATAAATTCTAGTAACAATTTCATCAGAATTACTAGTATTAACAAATTCACTTATATTTTTAGCTGTAGTTAATACTTCTTCAGTATCTCTTCCTAATCGTTCTAACAAGCTAATTTGTTTATCATGCATATCAATATCTGCAGAATAAGTATCAGCAATTCCTCCTAATAATTCAAATGATGTTCTAAGTTTATTATCAGTATCATCATTATGTGATACAAACGAATTAATAGCATTTATATCTGAATAATATGAGAAATCTTTCTCACTAGATAAAAAGTTTGAATACCATTCATCAAGTACTGACATACAGTTTACACGAAGTCTTCCGAAGTTATTTACTAACCTTTTACTAAAATCATAGTTTTTTTGATATGCCGTGACAGTAATACATTTATCATTTTCAGATATATCAATATCCTTAATTCTAAATAAGTTTGTTCTGTCATGCTCATCAGCTTTTACAATCATACCTTTTTCAATGAAAGAATATAGATCATTGTCTACTGTTGGATATTTGAATGTTAATTTATACATTGTATTCAACACCCAGTGAATGTCCGAATCGTAAGCATTATTCAACACTATTCCGTTATAAGTAAAATCTATTTCAAATTCATCATATAACCATAACATTAAACGAACGCCCCCCATCTACACTCTATTTCCAACCTAGTAATTCCATTACCTAGAACAATCCCACTCACTCCTGGTTTAATCTCAAAAAACGCTCCTAGCATTACACTATTTAATAGATTTCCGTTCTTATCATATACATTTTGTTCACCTTGTTTGCATTCAATAACTAACTTTTCAGATAGCTGTTTTAATCTGACTACCTGATTACCTATGGTTAATGATGTGCCACTCGTTGAATTTCCATATAGAGTTATTTTAGGATACATTATTACATTAGTTTCATTGTTTATAACTCCATTACCTGTGTATGTCTTAATATCAGATGCAATACTATATGAGAATGGATTACAAGTGAATACTACGTCTATTTCATATTCATCTACTTCACCCAGTCTAGCTCTTACTGCAGATACTGTTAACACCTCATAATACCTGTCAGGATTATCAGAGGCTATTAATTTACCACTACCTTCTAACCACACTAATAATTCATTGATTTGGTTTAATTTTACATTGTGGATTAATAGCTTATATGATTTTTCTACAAGCTCATATGCTGTAGAAGTTCTTACAATTCCTCCTGACATATCATCAGATGTAAATATTTTGTCTTTTCTTTTCCCTTTATTGATTCCATCATTTTCTGTTACAAAAATTTCAAAGGGAAAATCGGCGGTAGACTTCCCTTTGAAGATTAACTCATTATAATGTAACGACATTTCTACCACCTCCAAAACTCATATTTTTGTATTCTTTCATAGATCTCACTAGTTTTTGTTCAATCTCTTTTACTAATGTATCAATGTCTTCTTTGTTGTTTATATTATTACCTGTCACGTTGATGGTAATATTAACATTAGGATTATTAGCTCCATATTGTTCTGCTAACGTTCCACTTATTCCTTTAATTTTCTCTCTTGTAGATAATGGTGTAATGTTCACACCACTTCTTGTTACTTGGAATAATTCTGGGCCAGCTTCACCTACAATACCTTGATATCTTGGTGGTAAACTTTGAGTACTCCCAATCATTCCACCATTAGCAAACATATCAATATTCCCACCATGTGCAAATAAATCAATTTTCCCACCTGAAGCGAATAGTCCTAATTTTTGTAACATTGCTATAGGTCCACTTGCAACTACTGAAATCACTGATTGCCAAAATTGAGGAATACTCCTAATTGCCCCAGAAGCACTATTAGCTTTGTTCGTGATATTATCATTAGCTTCTAATTGTTTTGTAGGT
>ERZ773076.1072-NODE-1072-length-12348-cov-5.989750_pt1 | contig 12348 bp, 14 predicted proteins | sample MGYA00580613_ERZ773076 | MGnify/ENA primary metagenome ERZ773076 (study PRJEB29015, sample SAMEA2738005) | human oral metagenome | biome: human oral; feature: human-associated habitat; material: dental | place: China | collected 2057 ...
CGATACGGAAATATTTAGCAGCTTCTTCAATCGTCAGCGTGTAGCGTTCCCAGATTGGAACATCAACTTGATTCATGAAATCAGTCCTCCTTTCAAATTTTTGTTTTACAAGCAGTCAAGCAGCCTTAGCAAGGCTCACGGGAATCTCACCCCTGCATGGTTCTCATGTAGCCATACTCATTGCCTGCGACGCTTCTAACGCTCGGACTGTGACTATACGGGAGTATCATTATGTCGATAAGAAAGTCATGGCAATCATCTTGCTAATGATGATTTATGGAATACCAGTAGGAATCGCTCGCTGTCATTTCTGACAGGTCATGGCGTACCGGTTCCATCAGCTCACTTCTTATCGCAACGTATTTGACCGCTTTATTCAGTTTTCAAAGAACATAGGGGCTTATTCGCCTGCAAAAACATACAAAAGTATATATGCTTTGGCAGAATAACAAACCTCTCCAGTCGGGAAGCGTGGAAACATCATCACGCTTCCACGAAAAGAGAGCGTGCGTCACTTGATTTCAAATAACAAAATCTTTGTAATCAGTCTTGTTTCCATTCGTCCACGCAAAACCTCATCAACAACCATGCTTTGATTTCCGTATTCATCTTTCATCAGACGCAGGGAGCGTTTTGTCATATATCCCCGATAATGCCGGATAATCTGATTGATTGCTTCCGCATTGCCGTCAGTAGCCTTTACAATGAGAGGAAAGGGAACAAGAGAATAATTCTTTTTCATTCTTCAAATTCCTCCATAAACTTTTTCATCATGGCAAGTCCACTGGTTCTGTGTCGGTAAACAGTGGAACGGTTAAGTTTCAGCATGTCAGCAATTTCTGAATCGCTCATATTCACAAAATAGAACAGGAGCAGAATATTCCGTTTATTGCTTGGTAAATTCCGCAGTGCTTCGCTTAGCAGGTCATTCTCAATACCAATGGATATGCCGTTCAGTGTGAAAATCTGAAAATCCGTTGAATAACTGTCTGCTGTTGCAAACTGGCTGACAAGATAATCGCCAATTTCCGAAAAGGACACTTCATGCTTTGCCAGTCTGGAAAGCTGTTTGAAATAGTCTTTTCGTTCATCTTCCATAGCCCGTTTGCAGATATAGTCAAACTGATTTTCTATCGTTGCCTGAAAAGATGATGGTTTCATGTTCTCACCTCCTTTCTCTGGATTGAAAGGAAGTGAGTTTTGCTCCTTTGCCTCCTTTCACTCTTAGTCCCGACGTGAAAGGAGGATTTGTTGCATTAACAACCAAAAACTTTTCGGATAAATAAAAAAATGTCCTATCGGAATTATTCCGATAGGACATCAAGGTTATTTGCATAACCTTAAAGAACCACACATAAAATATGAAATCACATGGTTTTTTTTCAGTGGAATCTAAAAGAATGTATACTTCTCTTCGCAAATTATAAGTTTTTACTTTTTTTCCACATAATCCCATAATTTCTTCTTCAATTAGTTTTTTTATTCTATCCTGTTATATTTTCTTTTTCATACCCTCACTAAAAATCTTTTTTATAGTAGCTAATTAATCAATGGTTCCACATATTTCAATTGAGAAAATTACATCAAAAACACAAAATAGAACACTATCCTGACAGGGACTAATCTTTCTTTATTACTATCTTTATTTCTTTTTGTATTCCTGTAAAATCGTTTTCAATAACTATTTCTTTAAGTAAACTATTATTATGGTAATACATAGTAATTTTTCCCCCATTCTCCATCAAATAGACATCACCATAAACACCAAATAATGCGCCCGATGGTTCTCCGAATATTTCATGAAGTTGCTTTTGATAAACTTTCCAAACACAACTAATTTCCTTGTCCAATAATGCCTCCTTTAATAAATGTGTATACAATTTTAGTCTCCATTGTGTACAATGGAGACTAAATAACGCAAAATGATTATCTAGATATTATATAATATCCACCCCAAGTACTATAATTTGCATAACCATAGTATCTATCACAAGTTTTAGGATCAGATATATATTTACCGGAAGCATCTTTGTAGGTTACCTCCGTTAATCCAGCCTTATGAGACCAGCCACCATCACTATCCTGTCTATACCAATGATAGTCATTCTTAGCTATAACTAATGCAATTTTATACTCATTTGATTTGGGTACTTCACTATAGCTAGAACTCCTAATGGTTCTTCCTAAACTTTCCATATCTGATTTTACAGCTTTAATTATAGCGTCTTTAGTAAGAGCTTTATAATATTTTCCAGTTCTATATCCAGGCTGAAACATATGTCCTGCACTTGAATTCGATGTATCGCTTGCTATTCTGTTTAATATATAACCATAACAATTTGCTCTATAAATATTGTCAGGGTGATTCCAATATGAAGGGCTATATGGATATTCTCCACCACCTGTAGGCATACCGGAACGCATTGCATTAACTTCATCATTAGACTTAAAGTCTCTTTCAACACTTGAATTTAATTCAACAGATTCATCTGTTTTTATCTCATTGCTATTGAAAAAATTATCAGGTGCTGAATTCATCCTAATATCATGCTTTATGTTATCGTCGTTAGAATATAACATATCTTCTATATCTACAGAAATATCTGAAATGTCCGATATTCTCAAATCTTTGTAAATTTCGTTAGGTACCGAATTCATCCTGATATCATACTTTATACCTTTATATTCCTGAATATACTCATTGATATTTTTTTGATTTTCTTGTACTTCTCCTAAAGCCGCAAATGAACTTGTACTTAAGCCAAACATCATTGTAAAAATCAAGAATAATCCGCCAAATTTTCTTAACATAATCATACTCTCCATTTCTTCTATTATTAAGTCAATGCTAATACATATTTTGTACAAAAATCAAATCCCAGTTTAATTGTCTCCGTTCTTATACCTTTGAGGATTCATATAGCTCATATTTCCACCTCCTATATTTATTTCTCTGTCGAGTTTAACAACAGTGATTTGCACATTTACAAGTCGAACACCTATACTCACCACTACCATCTATGTCAAATATGTCGTAAATGCAAGTATTTAAGGCTGTTGCTATTTTATTCGCTACTTTTAATGATGGAGCTTCATATTCTCCTGTTACCTCAAATTTGCTGATATACTGTCTTGAAATGTTAATTTGACTAGCTAATTCAGCTTGTGTTAATCCTAATTCTTTTCGTCTTTGTTTCACTCTATTTTTCAAATTTATTACCTTCTTTCTATGGTTAGCGTATCACATATAAAAATAAAATGCAACTATTTATAGCATTTTGTTTTTACGTTTTACAATCTTCCAATTACTCTCATTCTTTTCAAGCGTCAGGCTGAACTGTGATATCTGTGTCGCCTTGGTCTGTGGGTCAAGATATTTGACCGCTAAGGATACCGTAACCTGATTTTCCTTGCGGTTATAAATCGGATTGACAAGTTCCTGAAAAATATACTCTTTACCAACCGGCTTTAAGACTTTATCTGCCACATAATAGGATAATTCCTTTTGCGTAGCGGTAGGATAGAGCTTGAAAAAGGTCGTCAAAAAATCGTTTATCTCATTTGTGGTAACGGAATCAACTGTACCGTCACTGTCCAACATCTTTGGTTGATAGGAAGATTTTGCCGGTGTGCTGGTAATGGTAGGATTCTTGATGATTACCATATTTCCGGAAGTGTCCACATAAACACTGACAAAATAAGAGGAGTACACATTTTTCTTGCTTTCTCCCTCTGTAATACCCTGTTCCACACTGTATGTCACATCAAAGATATTATTACCAGTATCTTTGACCGCCCATATCTGAAAGTCTTGAAGTGTGGAAGATACAGGTATATCCTTTCGCACCGTGTCATTATTAAGTGCTTGAAGTTCTTCTGTCAGATAGTTTTTTAATGTCTTGGTTCGGTTATCAATCGAGAAGCTGTTTTGCTCCCATGAGTAATAGACTTTCGCAAATTTCTCTACAAAGTTTTCTACATTGTGAGTATCTATATATTCCTTTTCTATGATTTTGGTTTCGTGAATGGTATGGGTATCTATTGCCGTAAAATGCTTAAATACCGCAAAGCTAAAGCTGATTCCTAAGAATATCCATAGGGCAATCACCATCTTTCTTCGAGGATTTGCCTTATGAATACGGGGTTTCTTGGTTTTTAAAAGCTGTTTCTTATCTTTTTTATGATTGATGAATTTCATGTTTTTATTCCTTTCTTATCGTTTGATTCGTCCTGCTCCTGCAAAATGCTGCTTCCAGTAGGAGCTTGTCAGGTCGGTATAGCCTATCGGGTCACCGGCATGATACATGCGGTTATTTCCGACATAGATTCCGACATGAGTAATATATGTTCCTGCATTATAGGTAGAGTGGAAGAATATCAAATCTCCTGCCTGTGCGTCCGATAATGAGATATGCCATGTAGCGTCATACTGTGCTTGTGCGGTTCTTGGCAAAGAAATACCAGCTTTTCCATAACACCACTGCACCAGCCCTGAACAGTCAAAGGAAGTAGTGGGAGAAGCTCCGCCATATACATACTTCCAGCCCTCATATTTGAGCGCTTCATTCATAATCTCCTGTGTGGTTTCATTATCAAATTTAGCTGTTACAAGGTACTGTTTGACCAAAGCCACATAGAACATATTTCCATAATTGTATCGCCAGCCCCCGTTGATGGAGATGGCAATAGGATTGGAATAGCTCACCCTTGTACCGCCGGAATGCTCCTTTGCAAAACTTTGAGCCAATTCAAAACTGTATTTTTTCCCACGACGGGCAACATAATCTAAGAAGCCACCGCCATAGTTATAGGACTGAATGACACAATCAAAATCCACGACTAAACGCTTACTGCTTGCCAGAAGCTCACTGAAATATTTTACCCCCTGTTTGACAGAGCTTTCCGTATCCAATGAGTTTGGGGGAAGCCCCAGCGATTCTGAGGACTGCATAACGTCCTTTGCCGTACCGCCGGATTCTACCTGTATGATGGCAAGCAATACATTCACATATTCACTGACACCATATTCCTTAGCGTATTTTTCTACCATCGGCTTGTGTGCCAAAACCTCTTTGGAAACGGTCGAACCGCCAAATTGACCGTTCCCAAATCCGCTGTCCTGTTCATCAGAAACTAAAATTGTGATAAACAGGAGCAGAGAGAAGATAAACACGAAAAAGCCGGAAAATCCGATGAGAAGATGTTTTAATTTCATGACGACTTACCTTGGTCTTTTTTTATCTTGGCGGATTTTAATGGTCTGCTTTTAATATTCACAGTCTGCGTTCTTTGAATGACAGGAGCTTGCCTTGTTATTCTAAATTGTGGTGGATTTTCTCTTGATATTTCCAATTTTTGTACGGTTTGCTCCTGTACATTCACTTGTTGAGGTTTTCTTACGGATTTTTGCAATTCTCGTCCTTGAACAGTTTGCTCTTGTACTGTCGTTGGTCTTTCATGGACAGATGAAGCAGGTCTTTTCTCTGATTTTGCCATTTCCATTTCCAAACGACGGTCGGCAATGCTCTGTCGTCTTGCTTTTTGCTCCTGCTTACGCTTGTTTGCTCTGTCTGTCCTTGCTTTAGAGATACCGCCGGTAAAATCATTCACATTTTCTCTGATTTTGTTTTTCCCTTGAAAGATGGCATATCTTGCGTTTGTCGGCAGGTCAGCGACCTGTTCTTTAAATTGACTGACAGATTCCGCTATCGTATCTTTCGTATCCGCTACCGTTCCGACACTTTGTCCGAGCCTTGCTCCAAGTGAAGTAGCCTGTTTGCTTTGTGGTCTGCTGTGGTCGGTCTGTGTTTTTGGAGAATGTACCGAGCCATCTGTATCCCTGTTTCTTTTACCGGCAACCGCAGAACCTACGCCAAAAGCAGTCATAGAGCGTCCTAGTGTTCTTTGCAGACGGTGCATTTGTGCGTGCATAAGCATACGAGGTTTTCTCATCATACGGCTTCCGACACCTTGTGAATCATTGCTTTGCAGAGAAAACAGGCTCATCAAATCGCCCAGCTTAAAGTAAATTCCGGCAAAGGTTACTATCTGTAAAAAGGCAATCATAAAAAACGGATAACCGGCAGACAGCGTATATAGCATAGTCGAAATGCTAAAGGCAACCGTGATAATTAACGTAATTCCTGCACGGGTCAAAATAGTATTAAAGAGCTTTGTAATGGCTCTTTTGCTCATACCGTCAAAGGTCGGTATCATGCTAAGCAGGAAGCTGACGGGCAAAAACATGGCATAGATGATAAAAAGTATCTGTGAAAAAATCATAATGCCGGTCAGAAGAAAGACAAAGATAGAAATGCCGATGTTAAAGAGGAACAGAAAAAACACCGTTCCCAACCTGCTGATTGTCTTTGTGATGGTCATGTTGGTGTTGTTATTATCCTCAATTTCTTCTTTGATAATTTTTTCTCTATCCTCACCATTATTGGAATCAGGACTGGTAGACAAAAGATTTTCCACACGGTCAGCTCCAAGACTATCCATATCTGTCGTTCCGTATTGGAGCAGTAGCCAAGGCTGTTTGACCTGAATGGAAAACAGACTATCCCTGATTAAATCCACACTGTCTTTTCCCTTTGCTTCGGAATCCGGCAAGGTGATTTTCGTACCCAGTGACAAACTAGCATTGCTGATGTCCGATGAAAAGTCATTGATTTTTGTAATATAATCCGGAGCATAGGCAATGAATGAAGCGGACAGGATAAATACCAGTACAAAGTTTACAATAGCATGAACCGCTTTTGTTGTTTCCTTTTTGATAAGTCCCATATAGGTGACATAGATACCAAGTATCAGAATGAAAATCAAAAGAAAACCTACATAGAATCCCTCTGATGATAAGCCACTTGAAGTAACACCGGCTAAGGTTTGCATATTTTTTCCGATAGCGTTCGCTGTGGAAGAAATAAAATCCAGAGAATAGGCTTCTTTGACCAAATAACCAGTGGCATTTGAAATATACAGGCTGATTATCCAGATAAAATTGGTAATCGCATATAGTCCATACATGACCTGTTTTCCAATTCCATCAATCCAGTTCCACGGCAACCAATCCCAAGAGTTATCTACATAAAAATCAAGCTGATAGTTTGACAATGGGTATTTGCTGTATTCGTTTGCCGTGTTTACCGTATCATCAACCAATCCTGCGGCATGTGCTACCGTTCCTATCATAGATAGAAATAGTAAGCTGATGATAATAATTGCACCTGCTGTCAGTATGACTTTACCAATCCATTTGAGTATTTTTGTAAAGTTCTTTTTTTGTTCCATGCTTACACCTCGATTCTTGCAGGCGGTCTGGTATCAAAGGCATGTAGCAGTTCCTCAAATACAGGGTGAAACTGTATCACGCCAACACGCCCATATAAATCACTGATAAGGCATTGCCCGTTTTCCAAGTTACGCAGACGTTTTTGGTTATATTCATCTTCGGGGTCAACACCAAAGAATGCCAAAGTCTTTTTTATCTCATTGATATCTGTGGAACGAAAAGCAAATTTTAATCCCAGATTATTTTTTAGCTTTTCATCTAAGAGGTCATCTGTATTCTGTGTTACGAAATAGACACCTGCATTCATGGCACGTCCGGCACGCACTAATTTCATGGACAGGGTTTTGCCTTGAGCTACCTGTAAAAAGCTCCATGCTTCGTCCAAGTCCACAATCTTAAAAACACTTCTATCCGTATGGATAAAGTCCAAGGCAAAGGTACTGATAACAATAAGCATTGCCACGGATAACAGCTCCATTGTGGTATATTCTTCAAAATCCGTTTCCTTATCCGGAAGCACCAAATCTGCAACCTGTATGATATTTAGCTGTTTTTCCAAGCTGATGGATTGTTTCACTTCGCCGTCGCTAAAGAGAAGATGGGCAAAATCATAGTCGGTAAAACTTTCAATATGCTCTGCAATACTGATGGCTGTGGTACTTCCTTCAACTCTCAATTCCTCAATGACCTTTAATAAGCCCCTTTCTTCACTATTTGTTACGGCACGGATAGCTTTTCTAAGGACAGGGAAGCGGTCGGAATCACGGGAAGAAATCCCCGTTAAAAAGGTCAATATGTCAATCGCAAGAGATTCTGAATCCTTTGGATTTTTCATAATCACATAAGGGTCAAGCAGTCCCATGTTTTTCTTTTCTGATGTCAGATTGACGATATTGATTTCATGAGCAATTTCAGGCAGGGTTTCTTTCCAGCTTCCACGTTCCGCTTTCGGGTCAACGATAAGAGCCTGTGCTCCAAAAAGAACCGCATAATAGACAATCAGATTATTCGCAAAAGACTTTCCACCACCAAGAGAGCCGACAAAAGCAGAAGCTAAGGCATTGGTTACAGAGCCTTTTACCCCCTGTGAAGCAAGAGCCGGTTTCAGATAAACATTTCTTCCTGTATCCAGACTGTAGCCGACATAAATTCCGTCTTTTTCACCAAGCATTTGTGTTGCTCCAAAGCCAAGTCCGGCAAGAAAATCCGAAGTCACATACTGGATATAGTCATTCATATAGCGTTTGCCAGTTGGCAGAAATTCCCCCTGCAAGCCAATCATATCGCCAAACGGTCTCACCAGCTTTACACTTAAATCATCGTAAAAATCTCTCACCTCATCACAACGTCTTTTCAGCTCGTCAATATCATCAGCGGATACTCTTACCACATAAGAGAGTTTATACATGGATTCCTTGCTTTGGTCTAAATTACTTTCCAACTCGCTCACACTTTCTAAAGCGTCGGCAACATTGGAGCTGGTTTCATTGTCATTTTGCCAAGCGTGGTTATCTAAATCTTTTAACTCCTTTTTCTTATTTCTGACTGTCCCCAAAGCCTTTTTATTAGCTACAATTTCAACGTTCATGGAGGTATCAATCGGAAAAGTGAATTGCTGTTGCTGATAATAGAAAATTTCACTTGATGGAAAATCCAGCTCTCCGACAATGCTGTTGATAGTAAAGTAAGCTACATAGACTTCTCTTTCTTCCTGCTCAATCTTCAAATATCTTTGCTTTTCTTCTATCAGGCAACGGGTAGGTTTGATAAGGTCATAGTATTTAATCAGCGTTTCTCCATCTGTTTTTTTCTTTGAAAGATGGTAGGTATAATCTTCATAGGCAATGCCGGTCTGTCCGTAAACATGTTCTATAAGGTAACCGAAATCATCTTTGTTTAACGGTCGGATTTTGAATCTTCTGGAAATCTTGTTTGAAAGCAATTTTTCCATTTTTGAGTAACGGAGAATTTCATCATTATTCATACTGACGAAATCGCCCATCAGATAGTGGTTGACATCATAGATAAAATCCAAAGCCGCATTCTTAGCTTCTTTTGTAAATCCTTTGACAGATAAATCCTGTTCGCCGGAAAGGAGCTTGAATCCTATATAAAAGCGATAGTCCACCTGATTTTCTCCAATCATGGAAATCAAAGCCTCTGTCTGCTCATCAATTCTTTTTTCGGCAACTTCTTTTAAATTTCCGACCGCTTCCTTTTTGGAGCGTTCCTGAACGGAGCGTATGCTTGATTCGGTGCTGATTTGCAGAGCATGGATTTTTCCGTCACGATTTTGTGCGATAAGCTGTCTGAAAGAATCATGCACCTGTAATTTCTGCTCTGGACTTAGAAAAGAATAGTTGTAGGGAAGAAGTTCATAGTAAGCAAAGCATTCCCCATCATGATTCCAGACCAGATTATTTTCAATATATTTAATTGGATATTTCATCATATTCACTCCTAACTGCTGTAATTGCTTCCTGTATATTGCTTTTTCTTAGCTGTATGGTTTTACCTGCATAGGTCAGCTTTGGTCTGAACCAAAAGGAAAATACCGACTTCAAAAATCCGTAAGGCTTTTTCCCGTCGAATGTTTTCTGGCTCATAAACCAAGTCAAGATGACAGGGATTCCAAAATATTTTAGAAATGCCCCATCAATCAAAGATAATGGCGGTAAATTTCCAAAGATTATGACTGCAAATACAGACACTACAAACCATGTCATTTGCGTAAAGGTGATGGGAAAAGGCAACTTAAAATCATTGATAGAATAAAGTACCTTTTCCACCGACCAGATATTTGTGTAGCTTCGTATTTTTTTCATTTCTGTTATCCTTTCATAGAAAAGGGATAGTCCGAAAACTACCCCCTTAAATAAAAATATCTGCCATTAATGTTGATATTGGCAGACATCAGTAGATGATTTCAAAAATCCCACGGCTTGTATGGATAAAAGTTCCCGAAAGCTCCAAGTCATGACCAAAGGATTCATAATCAATATAGTTTTGTAAATTTGCCGGCACTTCACCAAGCATTCCCGTTTCCTCAATGTAATAACGTGCCACATCCGCCATATCATCACAGCCGGAATGCAGGATAATATCGTCCTGATGTTCGCTTAGTTCTTCAATGCTTGAAAAATGCGTAAGCAGAGCGGAAAGCTCTGACTGCAAATCTTCTGGCAGGTCACATACAAGCTCATAAAGACGGTTAAGTTCCTCAAGAGGGGTATATTCGTCAATGTCAAAAGGAAGTTCGTAATCATGAATAGCATACTCCTCATACTCATCATTCAAGCCGATTTTTTCTCTGACTTCTTCAAAATCCACGGGGAGCTTAAACCAAGCTCCCACGAGTTCTCCCTCATTGTATTTGCCGAGGTTGGCAATATATACCTGCATATCGTCCATTTCTTCACACCCTTTCTAAGCTCCAATGATTTTATTGAATAACTCCAATAAAATATCCTTGACACCGGCTGCATTAAATACCAATCCCACTGCGATAATAGCAATGATAAGAAATCCGATAAGTTTGGAAAATTCACGTTTAAATCCAAGATACAAGCCAATCACAACAATAGCTAAAAGCACCAGTGATTGTGCGTTTGATAAAAACCAGTTATAAAGATTTTGTCCAAAGTTCATTACAATATTCTCCTCTCTGATAAAAAATAAGTTTGTTTTGAAAAGGCAATCGTGTTAAACGATTACATCTTTTATATTTGCTGACTGTTGTTTAAGAATCTGCCTGTGCTTATCTGTCAGCTTTGCATGCTCAAGCAGGGTGTTTACTGTCTGTGTCTGGTTGATTTCGTCCAGCTTTAGTGCAACCTTTAAAGTAGGGGCAACCTGACGAGCCAGCCAGTTCAGTGTACGTTCATAGGTATAGGGTTCCGGCTTTGTCGTGAGCTTTAATCTTTCACGGTGATTGCCGATAAACCAAGCCCATTCATCATTTAATTTCCAGTCACAGCGTGGTCTGTTATCGTCCCTGTCCACAAAGCGGATATAGCGGTTGATAATCTTAAAGGCGGTCTGTTCCGGATTGTCAAAGACAAGCAGGTCACGAACGGCATAATAGGCACGTTCATTTTTCAGACGGATTTCAAATCGGTTTTTCACTTCCGCTTCACTGATAGGGATATGATTTTTCTTATACTGTTCATAATCCTTTTCATAGATACAAAAGTAAACTTCACTTTGGAGAGAACCGATATAAAGTGTATTTCCCATACATTCCTTTTCATCTTTACGTACCAGTTCTCCACTTCGGTAGCTTTTGAAACTGCGAAAGACGGAAATACATTCTTCCTGCCTGCATTTTTCGGTAAGCAGAGGAATATTCAATATGCCGGTTCGGTCATTGATGGCTAAATCCAGCCTTTTCATCACACCGCCAGCCGACAAAGCGTCCATGAAAAATTCGTACCAGCTTCGCTCCTGTGCCAATAGATAGGCTTCAAACTGCCTGCATCCACGCCCCTTTAGCTCTACTAGAATACCCTTGTTAAGCTCCTGTGAGCAGAGAACAAATATATCCCCTAAAGCGTAATGCTCTGAATAAGAGTAAAATCCGTAATCCTCATGAAGAAAATAGAACAGCTTTAGTCGCAGGATATGTTCTATGACATATTTGACCTCTGTTGTCGGAAAGCGAATCCTTATATAGTCGAAAATAAGCTCAAGGGGAGCATTGGGATTAAAACGCTCCAAGGTTTCAAGAAGCGACTGCTCAAGTTCTTTTGACGGTGATACTTTTCCTGTTTCAATATCGCTTAGATATTGCCTTGTAATGCCTGTACCACTTGCCAGACGGCTTTGTGAAATACCATAAGCTAATCGGGTTTCTTTTAACTTTTCGATATAATTTTCTTTCTCCAGTAAAATCCCTCCTGTCTAAAAAAGCACATGTCAACTTTGAAAGCTCATCTGACACATGCCTTGATTCTTATAATCCCTTGCCCAAAAGGGATTAAGCGATTATAAATTGATTGTTTTTTGTCGATTTGTACCCCCCTGTTAGATACGGGGGGTGAATGGTTGGCGTGGCTATC
>ERZ773076.1073-NODE-1073-length-12330-cov-3.272342_pt1 | contig 12330 bp, 10 predicted proteins | sample MGYA00580613_ERZ773076 | MGnify/ENA primary metagenome ERZ773076 (study PRJEB29015, sample SAMEA2738005) | human oral metagenome | biome: human oral; feature: human-associated habitat; material: dental | place: China | collected 2057 ...
GGGAACCTTTGTTTATCCATAGAACCGGTAGAATAGAAATAAACTACGTGACAAGGAGACACACAGCATATGACCACTCCCACCGGTGCCATTAACCGCCGTGGTTCATTCCGCCCCGGCGAGCGCGTGCAACTAACCGACGAGCGTGGTCGCATCACCACCATCACTCTGCAGCAAGGTGGGGAGTACCATTCACATCGAGGGTTCCTCAAACACGATGAACTCATCGGTGCGCCTGAAGGAACTGTTATTGAGAACACTCACGGTTTTCTTTATCAGGCGCTGCGCCCTCTGTACAAAGATTTTGTGTTGTCTATGCCGCGTGGTGCTGCCGTGGTATACCCCAAAGATGCCGCTCAGATTATCGTGAAGGCCGATATTTTTCCGGGGGCTCGTGTTGTCGAAGCCGGTGTTGGTTCCGGTGCTCTTTCTATCGCTTTGTTGCGAGCTGTAGGCGATGATGGCTGTGTGCATTCTTTTGAACGTCGCGAAGAATTCGCTGAGGTCGCGCGTGCAAATATTGAGACTATGTTCGGGGGAACGCATCCAGCGTGGAAGCTGAGCATTGGTGATCTCCAAGAGAGACTTCCCGAAGTTGAGCAGCCCGGCAGTGTCGATCGTGTGGTACTTGATATGCTTGCGCCTTGGGAATGTTTGGATGCTGTTGCGCAGGCTCTTGCACCGGGCGGGGTGTTAATTTGTTATGTGGCAACGGTAACCCAAATGTCTCGGCTGGTGGAAGGGCTGCGTGCGGATGGTCGTTTTACAGAGCCTGAGTGCGATGAAACTATGGTACGCGGCTGGCATGTTGAGGGGTTAGCGGTTCGTCCAGATCACCGGATGGTTGCGCATACAGCTTTTCTGATCGTAGCCCGGCGCCTTGCAGATGGTGCAGTTCGTCTTTCTCCGAAGCGTCGGGCTTCTAAAAACGACTTCACCGATGATGATATGAATGCCTGGATTCCGATGAATGTGGGGGAGCGAGAGGTTACTGATAAGAAGGTGCGCCGTGCCCTACGGGACGCTAAAAATCTTGCGGAGCATGCAGTGCATGCCCATCGGGTGGCTGTAGCTGAATCTCAGGAAGAAACTTCTATGCCCAATGGTTTAGATAAACCCGAGTAGGCTTGACCAGTATTCCTGGCCCGCAGCGGTGGGCAAAAACACCGTCCATGACAAGTTTGCTGATGAGAGGAAAAGGATTTGACGCCTGAACATATAAATCCGTCTCGGGAATCGTCTTCAGATCCCAAGTCGTCGGCTCGTCAGCCAAGCCCCGCGCCGCATTATTCTGCAGCTCAGAGCCAGAATCCGATTCCTTCTTCTCGCGCTGTAAGCCCCCAAGAGTATGAGGCTTTACTGAGGCGTGTAAATGCTGCTGAGTCGACTCGCACTAATATGAACCGGCAGTTACGAGCCGCTTCTGAGAAAAATCGTAAATTGGTTGAGGCACTTACTCACTTCAAATATGAGATTGAGCGGCTACGGGCTTCACTAGCACAAGAGATCATGCCCCCGCTGAACTCGGGAATTATTCTCGCAGTCAGTACGGGACAGCGTATGACCTACGTGCAGGCTGCTGACGATAAGAGTCCCGCTGAAACCGAGGACTACCTTGATGTCCAAATCGGAGGACGTTTTATGCGTATTCCGCTCTCCCCGCTTTTGGACCGTAAAAACTTGGCACCGGGTATGACGGTGCTCCTCAATGAACAGTCTGAAGCTGTTCTATCCCTTGGATATGAATCCTATGGGGACGTTGTGACGATTCGTGAGGTTCTGAGTCCCCAGAAAGTACTCATCGATACTGCGTCTGGTGCTCAGCAAGTTGCCCGTGTCTCTGGGGAGCTTGATGTCGATTCCCTGCGCACAGGTGATGCAGTTACCCTAGATAGCCGCATCCGGATGGTTACCGGGATAGTTCCGGCAAGCCGCTCTCAAGAACTCGTCCTCGAAGAAATTCCGGATATTTCTTACGAAGATATTGGTGGCCTCGGAGCGCAAATTGAGCAGATCCGCGATGCCGTTGAGCTGCCTTATCTGCACCCAGAGATTTTCGAGCGTTACCATTTGGCACCGCCCAAAGGTATATTGCTCTACGGACCACCCGGAAACGGTAAGACCATGATCGCCAAAGCTGTGGCAAACTCACTGGCGGCGCGTGCTGCCGCGTTAAACCCAGGTACAAATACTCGCGGTTATTTCCTTAATATCAAAGGCCCAGAGCTCCTCGATAAATTCGTGGGAGAGACCGAACGGCAGATCCGTGATATTTTCGTGGCGGCGCGGGAAAAAGCCCAAGCTGGTCACCCAGTCGTTGTGTTCTTCGACGAAATGGAGTCACTATTCCGTACCCGCGGCACGGGGCGTTCTTCAGATATAGAAACCACCATCGTTCCACAGCTTCTTGCTGAAATCGACGGCGTTGAATCCTTACAGAACGTTATCGTCATCGGCGCCACAAACCGTGAAGACCTCATTGACGCTGCAGTTATGCGCCCAGGGCGTCTTGACCTGAAAATCCGTATTAACCGTCCAGATGCCTCTGGAGCTACCGAGATTTTCGGGCTATATCTCACGGACGATCTGCCTCTAGATCCCCACGAAGTCGCCAAGCACGGTTCGGCAGAGGCGACGCTAGCAGCCATGATCTCTGCCGCCGTCGCGCAGCTTTACGCTCGTACTTCCGCTAACGCCTATGTAGCAGCAACTTTGGACCAGGGTATTAACACGGCAGATAATCCCCGCCTGCACGAAGAGACCCTATATCGCGGTGACTTTGTCTCTGGCGCCGTTATCCGCAACATTGTGGATCGCGCTAAAAAGTACGCCATCAAGGAACACCTCAGCTACACAAGCTCACCTCCCACCGGTATTGCCCATGAACCCCAACCAGAAGGTATTACCACACGACACCTTCTCGAAGCGGTACGCGCAGAATTTGAAGATCAAGTTGAGCTGCCGCCCCTACCTGATGTTGAAGATGCACTCACCGTACGCGGAATACGAGGCAGGATTCTTTCCATCACGCCGCCACATACCGCCACTACACCTTAATCGTTCCAAGAAAGTAACCTCATGTTCCAGCCCGTCTACGGTATTCACCGCATCATGGGAGCAGAAACCGAATACGGTGTCATATCCCCGGATGCCCCTGACACAAACCCCACGATACTCTCCGCTATCGTGGTCAATACGTACGAAAAACTGGAAGCGAAGCGCACAGAATCTCTACGCCGGACCATCGAGAATAACGCGCAAGAAGCACAGCGCACGCGCTGGTCTACAGAATCTGAGTCTCCGCTCACTGACGTCTTCGGACACACCGTCAAAGAACAAGAGGCACACTCCTCACAACTCACACACACCCGTCGAGAACTCACAAGCGAAGATATAGCGCTTGAAGCCCTACGAGAAGCAGGAATTGACGGATCCCAAGAACTTATCCACGGACGAGGAGGCTATCCGGAACGCCTCGACTGGGACCGAGTCACCATGAACGCCATGCTCGCCAACGGCGCCCGACTCTACGTCGACCACGCCCACCCCGAATACTCATCCCCCGAAGTACTCACTCCGCTCCAAGCAGTGCTCTACGACGCTACAGGTGACAAAATAGCCTACGATTCCATCACAGAAGTAGCGCAGCACAGCAACGACAACCTACCCGCCATCAAGCTCTACAAAAACAACACCGATTCCAAGGGACAATCCTACGGTGCACACGAAAACTACCTCATCAGCCGCGATATCCCTTTCGAAGACGTTGCCAGCACGCTCCTAACCTTCTTTGCAACACGCATCATCTATACCGGGGCAGGCCGCGTAGGCATAGGTGTTAACGGCGAAATTCCAGGATTCCAAATCAGCTCCCGAGCCGACTTCTTTGAACGCCCTGTCGGGCTCGAAACAACTATTCGACGGCCCATCGTTAACACCCGCGATGAACCCCACGCCAACTCCGAGCGCTACCGCCGTCTGCACGTCATCCCTGCAGACGCCAACCTTTCCCACTATTCAAACCTCCTTAAATTCGGCACAGCCACTCTAGTACTAAACCTCATAGAATCCGGACGCGCCCCAAACCTACACCTCGCCGACTCAGTAACAGCGTTACACACCACCAGCCACGACCTATCACTCAGTGCTCAGCTCCCGCTCACAGAAGATTCTGACAGCACCACCAAATTCGCCACAGCTCTAGAAATTCAACGCGCATACCTCAACGCCTGCAAAATCCACGAACAAGAGAACCCCACCGGAGTCGACAACGACACCCAACAAATACTCGCCCTCTGGGAAGAAACACTCGATGCTCTAGAAACAAATCCTCTCGCACTTGCAGATCGTCTCGACTGGGTCGCTAAATATGCGCTCGTCAGCAGCTATGTGGCCAAAGGTGTTCCCTATACCGATGCAAAGCTCAAAGCCCTTGACATACACTATGCAGATATAGATCCTACACGGGGTCTTTACCACCGCCTCGTTGCGCGTGGTCGGATGCGCACCCTCTTCACGTCTCAAGACATCGAAGACGCCGCCCGCACCCCACCATCAGACACCCGTGCTTATCTCCGAGGAACCCTGATGAGCCGATGGCCCGATGAAATCATTGGTATCAACTGGGATACCGTATCTTGCCGGGGGCGTTACTCCCACGAACTTACCCGACTCGCCATGCCTGAGCCCACACGCTACACTCAATCTGAAGTAGACCCGCTCTTACCACGAGTTACCCACTCCGACGAACTGCTTCAACTCCTCCAACAGAACACGACACCCCATAAAGACCTTTAGGAGAAAACATGTCACGTGAACGCATCCACGCTTCAGAGCTCCAGTACCACGAAGAACTCACTGAACAGGAGGAATCCCTCACCCAACAAGACACGACCGTTGTACATGACGTAAGCGAAGTCGACGATATCCTCGACGAAATCGACGGGCTGCTCGCCGAAAACGCCGAAGAATTCGTCACCGGATTCGTCCAAAAGGGCGGTCAGTAACTCAAAGACTTGCTCAAAGCACTTTCGTCCCCTTACTAGAAACACACCATGGAACAACGCATATTTGGCATAGAAAGCGAATTCGGACTTAGCTACGTACCCCAGGGGCTAGGACGGCTCAGCGTCGAAGAAACAGCTGCAGCGCTCTTCAAGCCCGTCCTTGATGAATGGCGCTCTACTAACGTTTTCCTGCCCAACGGTGGACGGCTCTACCTCGATGTAGGTTCACACCCCGAATACGCCACCGCCGAATGCGCCACTATCGACGAACTCCTCGCCCAAGAACGCGCGGGCGAGCTCCTCTTCGCTCAGCTAGCGCAACAAGCCCAAGAGCAATTGCGCGCACACCACGATCGCCCTCTCAACGGCACGATCTACCTTTTCAAAAACAATGTAGACTCCGCCGGAAACTCATACGGCAGCCACGAAAACTACCTCATTAGCCGCAAACTCGAATTCCCCACCCTCGTTAAACAACTCGTACCATTCCTCGTCACCCGCCAAATCCTTGTAGGCGCAGGAAAAACCCACCCCCACGGAGGACCCTTACCAGGTTCAACAGATCCACAAGCCACTACAGGCATACCTTCATACTCGTTCTCACAGCGAGCAGACCATATCTGGGAAGCAGCAAGCACCTCAACCTCCCGCACACGACCCCTCATTAACACCCGCGACGAACCCCACGCCGATGCCTCACGATACCGCCGTATGCATGTCATCAACGGCGACTCCAATATGGCGGAACCCACGGTACTGCTCAAAATAGTCAGCACCGACCTCGTGCTACGCATGCTCGAAGACCGATTTCCTGTCACCAGCTTAGAACTCGCATCGGTCCCGCAAGCTCTACGCACCATCAGCCACAACCTCACCGGAACCGCAGCTTTTGAAACCACAGATGGACAACGCTACACAGCTCTAAGCGTTCAAAGGCACTACCTCGACGCTGCCCGCCAATACATCACGCAATACGGGACCCACCACCATCGTGTCGATTACGCACTAGACCTCTGGCAGCGCACCCTCGACGCCATCGAAACCGGTGACTACAGCAGTATTGACACCGAAATCGACTGGGCTATCAAAAAGAAACTCCTAGACGCATACATCGCCCGTAGCAACGCGGCTGGAACTCCGACAGACTATGCGAGCGCTCGCATCCAACAGCTCGATCTTGCTTACCATGATATTGACCCCCACCGCGGGGTTTACCATGCTCTAGCCCGGCGTGGAGCCATCACAACGCTCCTCCCGCCTGATGCCGCACAGCGTGCGATGCAGGAGCCCCCGGCAACCCGCGCACGACTACGTTCACAGTTTGTAGAGGCGGCTAAAGATGCGGGGGAGCAGTCTACCGTAGATTGGGTACACCTTAAACTCAACGCATACCCACAGCACACCCTAGTATTTAAAGATCCTTTTCAGACGGAGAGCTCCGAACTCACAAAGGTTCTTGAGATGCTTCGCCATAAGAACCCGCCTCAGTCCGTTCCGCCTTTGGTGTAATGTTCCACAATATGGTTCTACAACTAGCTTTTTATTCTAGGGTTTGATACTTTACGTATGTTTTATGTTCTTATTGATTTGCTCTACACCGTTGTATTTGTCGGGTTTTCGCCCGTTTAATATTGAGTTATAGAGCATCACATAATTTCGGCGTATCTTAAACGTTCAACTCCGAAATAAAGAAAACCTAGGGAAGGAACCTTTGTGTCGAAAAAAGCCTTGGCTGCTTCAGTACTCACTCTTTCGATGTTGCTAAGCGCTTGCGGCGCTAATAGCCCCAAGATTGAGGATGTCCACGTTGACCTTAAGGGCGGTAAGGAGGCTCCTGCGGTTTCTTTCTCCAAACCATTCTCGACGGATCACGACGTAACGCATGTTATAGACGAAGGAAATGGTGAAAGTATCCAAGATGACGACGCTATTCTTCTGAATGCTTCTATTTTTAACGGTGAAAATGGAAATCTTGAAGAGAGCACATATTCTACAAATCCTCTGACAATTCAGATGAGTAAATTAAAACAGGGATCTCCTGAAATTTACGAGGTTATTAAAAATCTCAAAGTGGGCGGGTCTTTTGTATACAGTACAAATCAGACTCGATCTTCGGGATCGACTAACCCCAGCACTGCATCTTCGGGTACTCCCACTAATGTGGAGGTTTATACCATTACATCTAAGTTGCCTAAGGAACAAGATATACCCAAGTATGCCCAGGGTACCGAACAGTCACCTGCCCCTGAGCTTCCAGCTTTTTCTTTGGATCAGGCAACTGGTGAAGCAGAGCTTAGTTTTGCGGAAGATAGAGGGGAGGCCCCCAAGGACCTTATCTCACGGGAACTCATTACGGGCACAGGTCCTGAGTTACAGGAAACTGACATGGTTTTTGTACGCTACATCGGTGCACAATGGTCTGACGGCACAGTTTTTGACGGAAACTATAATAGTCAAATAACCCCCTTTAAACTTAACGGCGTTATTAAAGGTTGGACTCAAGGACTGAAAGGTAAGAAAGTCGGCTCTCGGGTTGAACTCGTTATTCCTGCCAACTTAGCATACGGAGATGAAGGTAAAAACGGTTCTCCGAAGGGAACTCTAGTTTTCGTGGTGGATATATTAGCAGCAGCTCCCACTGTGTCCCCCTCGCCATTGACACCTAATTCTTCACAAAGCACCATAGCTGTGTCTTCAGCTTCCCCCACAGCTATCCCCTCTAGCTTGGCGCCTACGGCTGATCCCACCAAACAGTAAATTCTATTCGAGCTCTGCCGATAAGCGCTGTACCCGTCTTCGGTAGGGCACTTGAGAGAAAAGGAAACATATTATGTCTTTTGGCCAGCGTAAGCTTGATCGAGAAAAGCCGGAAATTGATTTTCCCGAGGGCGATGCCCCGACCGAACTTGTTATCCAAGATCTTATCGAAGGTAAGGGGGCTGAGGTTGTTCCCGGTTCTCGTGTCTTGGCGCACTATGTAGGTGTTGCTTTTTCCACTGGTGAGGAATTCGATGCTTCATGGAACCGCGGCGAGCCGCTTCCGTTCCAGGTTGGCGTGGGGCAGGTTATCCGCGGTTGGGATGAAGGGCTGTTAGGCATGAAGGTTGGCGGTCGGCGTCGCCTCGAAATTCCTGCAAGCATGGCCTACGGTGACCGCGGCGCAGGATCGGTCATTAAACCTGGTGAATCCCTGATCTTTGTAGTGGATTTGGTAGACGTTAGCTAGAAAATCTTAAACTTTGGGGCTGCTGTCGTAATTTACGGGTACGAATACAGCAGCCCCTGAGTTGTTTAAGGTTTTATATATCCCCGTATGATGGATGTATGGCAACAAAAGCGCGAGATGTTTCGTCTAGTTCATCGTTGATCAGGATTTATCATCGGCTATGCAATAGCTCGCGGCGCGGTATTTCTCGCGCAGAGTTTTTAGAAGTATACGGTTTAGACGAATACACCATCTTTGGCTCGGGGAATAAACGAAAAGCTGAGACCATCGCTAAAAAGTTTGAGCGTGCAAAGGACTGTTTGCGTGATGCTGGTATCACGTTTAAGCATGTTGAACGTGATGGCAAAAGCTACTATGTGTACACTCCGGTCCCTAATCCGCTTCTTGATTGGGAACTTAAGCTAGAGGACGCACAATTTCTCATGAGCCTGTGCCGTGCCTGGGAAGGTACCGAGCTTGAGAGCTCTGCACATCGTATGATGCGTAAGATCGTTCTTAGCGTTCCCACGCTCTCAGCTTCTATACGTTTAGAGGAACTAGAGGAACCGCTCCAGCGTATACGTCTGAGTGATGATTCCCATCTAGAAGAGATTTTTAGTGCCTTTAGCGAGCATAAAACCATTGACATGGACTATGGGGACCTCAATACTCGCCATAGCGAGAATCTGTCCGTGTGGGGGATAGGGTACCGTTACGGCAATTGGTATTTTGCGGCGCACTATCCCTCTCGCGAGGGTTCTGAGGCTCCGAAGGAAGAACCGAATCGTGCGTATATTCACCGTTTTGAGCGCATTCAGAGTATGCGCATCAACGGTAGTCAACAGCAGCAAGAGAATTTTGTTCGGCCTGGTGAAACGTTTGATTTTCAAACCATGCTTTCTGAAAACCTTCAGGGCTATGCCCGTACCGTGCCCGCCTTGTCTTTAGATTCACATGAGCAGCTGCTTCTTGACTCATATGGTGTTCGAGAAACTGCGGTGAAAGCCACCGCACGCGGATTGAAAATACTGGTCCCAAAATCGTCCGCAGATTTTTCGAGCAAAGACCTTCAACGGGCCCAGGAGGCATATCGAGCTCAGCACAACCTGGTGGAACGTTTGCTTTCTACCCATCATCACAAGGCTGTTTTGCCCGAAGCATGGCGTAAAAATTCTCGCCGTGAACGCGATGATGATACAGACCGTTTTATTGACATGCTCTTGGTACTACATCGTCTAAGCCAAGATGATGCGGCTTGGTTTGAAGGGGGCGCTCCTTTTAAACCTGCAGCTTCACTTCTGCAAGTGGATAACGGCAAGCCTAAAAGTAACCTTGTCAGTGATTTTACCAATGTCTGCGAGGATTACGGAGCTGCAGAGTTGGATCTTGCAGTCCCTATAGTCTTTCCGCCTCGTCAGGGTCGTGAACTATATGCCGAGCTAACCTATTCATGTGACGATCCGATTTATCAGGGCGTTCCTCTGTCAGCTTTAGAGCGTGCCATGCTTTTCTTTTCAGTGTCGGCTGCTGAGGTTCTCTACCCAGACGATGCACGCGTTTCCAAAATTCGTGAGCTGCTGTTGGTGAGCTACCCAAAGGATGCTGAGCGCTTGCGCGGAAGCCTAATTTTTACTCCTGAACACCATCTTATTCCTTTAATACATCGGGCAGTCTCTCAGAAACGAGCCCTTATTTTTGAGTATGCAGGGGTGCAGCGCACCGTTGATACTTGCTCACTGATCTTTGAAAATAATCGTTTTTATCTGCATGGGCTGTGGCGTGAAGCTGCCGATTCTAATGCCTGGCGAAATTTTGCTCTTGACCGTATTAGAAATGCGCGGCTTGGCGGTAAAAGCCATCAGGCCGTCGCCGCTAAGATTCCCAACACCCCGCATCTTTGGTCTCGGCAGCAACAGACAAATACAGAACACCCTTATGTTCGAGTCAAAATCGACGTTGAAAGTCTCAGAACAGAGCGGCGAGAGAGTACTATCCGTACTTTGAAACGGCGGAGTACTCACGTTTCACGATCCCAGCCTTCTAAACCTGAAACGCCCTTGATTTACCATGAGCTGCACTACTATCCTGGTGAAAGCGAGGCAGGCCTTGAGCAAATATTGCATTTCGTTGTAGCGTATGGAGGTGCTCTAGAGATTCTTGAGCCAGAACCTGTACGGTCTCTACTTAAAGATCGTCTGATGTCGATTTTAGCGTAGATATCTACGAAAGACACGCCCAGACATCTATAAGTAGAATAACAACCTTGTATAATAATTCCTATGCCGTGGTGGTTTTGGGTATTACTATGGGGCACCTTAACGATAGGTTCTCTAGCGTTTTTAGCGTGGTTCGTATATCGTGCACTCACACGGGGCTTCATGTTACTCGATCTTGTAGCAACATGGATGGAATCCATCGAAACTCGTTTCGATGAAGCGCAAGCGAATACCCGCCGAAAATTGCCTGCCGAGCAAAGCCTAGGGATTTTTACCCCAGTAACCACGGCGTACAATGAATACGAACAAGGAAAACAGACACGCAGGTCTGAGCGAATCAAGCGACGGGTCTCCCGACGAGATCGACTCGGCCAACCTCAAAATATCGGAGACCTGCTCTAAGCACAGAAAGGTTCATACCTTATGGGTCAGTTGTTCAGTCACCCGGCAACTATTATCGTAGTCATCCTCCTCATCGTTCTGCTCTTTGGTGCTCCCAAGCTCCCAGGTATGGCACGTAGTCTTGGTCAGTCGATGCGTATCTTCAAGTCTGAAGTTGAGGGTATGAAGAGCGATAGTAAGAAGGAAGACGATAAGGACGATGTTGTCACCGCTGAGGTTGTTGACAACAAAGCTAAGTCCGAAAAGTCTGAAAACTAATTTTCAGTACAACAACACAACCCGTGCAACCACCTCTCTGGTGGCACGGGTTGTCCAGTAGTTTATCTACCCATATCGATAATTTTTGAATAACAGGTATGAGGCGGAGCTTAGAATAAAACGAGGAAAACGATGGCAAAACCGGATCAGGATGTACGCAACCGCAAACTAAATCCTGAAGCCCGTATGGAGCTGAAGGAACATCTGCGTGAGTTTCGTGACCGCTTCATCAAAGCGGCTATTGCAACTGCTATCGCCGCCGTACTTTCCGTTATTTTCTTGTACCAGCCCTTTATTGATGCAATCTCTGAGCCTCTCAAGCAAATCAACGCAGCAGATAACCGCTTTGCAACCTTAAACTACGGCTCAATTTCTTCACCCTTTGACCAGCTCATTCGCGTGGGTACGTACATCGGTCTTGGACTTGCTGCACCCGTTTGGCTCTATCAAGGACTGCGCTTCTTACTTCCGGCGCTGCATACCAAAGAGAAAAAATACCTCTTTGGTTTCCTCAGCGGCTCAATCTTTGCTTTTGCCTGCGGTGTCTTCATCTCTTGGTATAGTCTGCCCGGTGTTGTTCGTGCACTCACAATGTTCACCCCGCCCGGCGGCTCGAACGTCATTGACGCTCCAACCTATATTTCCTTCATCGTTAAGTTTATTTTCTTCTTCTCGCTAGCATTTATTATCCCCGTCATCCTCGTGGGGTTGAACATGCTGGGGGTTATCCGGGGTAAAACTATCCTCAAATCTTGGCGGTGGATCGTGGTTCTAGTAGCGCTCATCGCAGCCATGACAGCTCCCGGTACGGATATCATGATGATGTTCTACCTGATGATTCCGCTCCTAACTTTCTTCTTCCTCGCCATAGCAATATGCTTGCTCAACGATAAACGGCGTGACCGCCGCGAAGCTAAACTAGCAAAGGGTCTTACAGAGACCGAGCTCAATACGGCCACCAGCGCTGAAGACCTTGAAAAGCTAGGACAGCTTGAAGAGGAACCCTCCCAAAAGTAAAACTCCAGAATCCTCCGTCTACTCAAGACGGAGGATTTTTAGGCGCAGGTACACTAGAACTATGGCTGAAAACCCCCAAGAAACCACTCACGACTCGAACGACCGCCCGAGCTACTTTGCGCAGTATCAGGCCGCGCAAGAACGTAACGCTCACGCAAAAACAGCGCTTAGTAAGTTCGAAAAGAATCTCGGGTTTCCTCTTGACAGTTTCCAACGTCAGGCATGC
>ERZ773076.1074-NODE-1074-length-12328-cov-3.756946_pt1 | contig 12328 bp, 10 predicted proteins | sample MGYA00580613_ERZ773076 | MGnify/ENA primary metagenome ERZ773076 (study PRJEB29015, sample SAMEA2738005) | human oral metagenome | biome: human oral; feature: human-associated habitat; material: dental | place: China | collected 2057 ...
ACGTTCAGCTGACTCTTACTAATCGGTCGAGGGTTTAACCAAAGGGTTTGGGAAAAGAGATGAATAGATAAAGAATTCTGTGTGCGATTTTCAGGGTGTGAATATGCGATAGTGGCGTAGTTGGTAACGCGCGACCTTGCCAAGGTCGAGACCGCGGGTTCGAGTCCCGTCTATCGCTCTCAAGAGAAGAGTGTTCTGCGAAAGCAGAGCGCTCTTTTTTTTGCATTGAAATGAATTGCATAAAAATACGTTGACTAGCATAAAGAAAAGTGATAAGTTATCTGGCAAGAGATGTTTACCGAGATAAAGCGGTGAAGTGACAGAGCATAGAATATATATTTTGTGCGGACATCTCAGGCAGAACAGAAGGAGGGAATGTATGATGAAGAAACGATGGAAACAAGCTGTTTCGTTGCTGCTGGTCTCTGCTATGACAGTTGGGCTGGCTGCCTGTGGTGCTTCCTCCAAGGACGGAGCTGCGTCCGCAGGGGCGACAACAACAGCAGCAAACGGAGGCTCAGCTTCCGGGACGTCCGACCTGAATGTCATGTTGGAGACGCCTGTGGAGGCGCTGGATCCACAGCAGGCAGTCGATGGAACGTCTTTTGAGGTGATTGCGGATTATACCGATGGTCTCTACCAGATGGATAAAGATGGAGAGGCAGTTCCGGCGCTCGCAGCCGACACACAGATTTCTGAAGATGGTCTGAGCTATACGTTCAAAATCAGGGATGACGCAAAGTGGAGCAATGGAGAACCAGTTACGGCGCAGGATTTTGTCTTTGCGTGGCAGAGAGCTGTTGATCCAAAGGTTGCATCAGAGTATGCATATATGCTCAGTGATGTCGGTCAGATTAAAAATGCAGCCGAGATCATTGCCGGGAAAAAAGACAAGAGCGAACTCGGCGTGACAGCAGTAGATGACAAAACTCTCAAGGTAGAACTGAATGTTCAAGTTCCCTATTTCCTAGGACTTATGTATTTCCCGACGTTTTATCCGGTCAACCAGAAGTTTTTCGAGTCCTGCGGCGATACCTTTGCTACAAGTCCGGAGACAACCCTGTCGAACGGAGCGTTTATTCTTGACAGCTATGAACCTGCTGCGACAACCTTGCATCTCAAAAAGAATCCGGATTACTATGATGCTAAACGGGTTAAACTCACTGGCATCAATTACCAGGTGATTCAGGATTCTCAGCAGGCGCTGATGAGTTATCAGACAGGCGCTGTTGACACTACGCTTGTGAACGGCGAGCAGGTTGATCAGGTGAAGGATGACCCAACGTTCCATGCGATTGCGGCAGGCTATCTCTGGTATGTGGTGCCGAATATCAGCAAGGTCAAGGAGCTCAGCAATCTGAATGTTCGTCTTGCAATGACCATGGCAATCAATCGCGAGAGTATTACGACCGGTGTTTTGAAAGACGGTTCGATTCCAACTTATACAGCGGTTCCAATCGACTTCGCGACAGGACCGGATGGCTCTGACTTTGCCGGGGACCAGAAGAAGTTTGAGAATGTCTGCAAGTTTGACGCAACTGCAGCTGCGGACTATTGGAAGAAGGGGCTTGGAGAGCTTGGCGTCAGCAGCATCAGCCTCAATATGATAGTGGACGCTGACGATGCGCCGCAGAAAGTCGCACAGGTTTTGAAGGAACAGTGGGAGACCACCCTTCCGGGACTCACAGTCAACCTTGTTGTGGAACCAAAGAAGCAGAGAGTTCAGGATATGCAGGATGGCAACTTTGAAGTTGCACTCACAAGGTGGGGGCCTGACTATGCGGATCCGATGACCTACCTTGGCATGTGGGGCACGGGTAATTCCAATAACTACGGCGAGTGGAGCAATGCGGACTATGATGCGATACTGGCGGCATGCACAACAGGCGATCTGGCAATGGACGCAGCAGGTCGCTGGGCAAAACTGCTTGATGGGGAGAAGATTGTCATGGACAATGCGGTTATTTTTCCGCTGTACACACAGTCCAATGCACAGATGATTTCTTCCAAAGTAACAGGTATCGACTATCATCCGGTCGCTCTGAACCGTGTTTACAAAGACACTGTAAAATCTAATTAATCCTCACAGTGCGAAGAGGCCGCGTCATGTATGTGGCGCGGCTTCTTTTTCAATTTCTGAAAGCAGGCAATTACATTGAAAAAATATGTTCTCAAACGAGTTCTGACTGCTGTTTTCACGCTGTTGGTCATTCTGCTGGTTCTGTTCATTTTGATGCAGCTCATGCCAGGTTCACCCTTCAACGATGAAAAGCTGAATGCTGAACAGAGAGCTCTGTTATATGCGAAGTATGGCTTGGATCAGCCCGTGGTCCTTCAATTTTTCAGGTACGTATTCAATATGCTCCGCGGGGACTTTGGCGTCAGTTATAACATCTCCAAAAACACGCCGATCGCACAGTTGATTGCACAGCGTCTTCCCATTTCAATCGAAATCGGCGGCATGGCTGTCGCAATCGGAGCACTGGTTGGTTTGCTGCTCGGATTGGTTGCAGCGTTGAACCGAGATACTATCTGGGATTCTCTCGCGACGGTTATTTCGGTCATTGGCGTCTCAGTTCCCTCTTATGTGTTTGCACTGGCACTTAGTTTTCAGTTCGGGTTTAAGCTTCACTGGTTTCCGATGCTGTACAGCACGAAGGAAGCACTGAATGCAAGCGTATTGCCGAGTATCGCACTCTCGATGTTTACATTGGCTTCGATCGCGCGATTTACACGATCGGAAATGGTAGAAGTTCTTGACAGCGAGTATATGCTTCTCGCGGAATCGAAAGGGCTGTCCGGAAGAGCACTGCTGTTCCGGCACGCACTTCGCAACGCCCTGATTCCGATCATTACGGTTCTGGCGCCTCTGATTGTCGATTTGATGACCGGTTCTCTCGTCGTCGAGAAAATTTTTGCGATTCCCGGCGTCGGTTCACTGCTTGTCAACGCAATCCAGAGCAATGACTACAATGTCGTGATTTCTCTGAGCTTCATCTACTCGGCGATGTATATCGCAATTATGCTTGCTGTCGATATTCTCTACGGCATCATTGATCCGAGAATCAGGTTGGCAAAGGAGGGAGGCTGAGATGAGCGAAACAGCAGTGAAAACGGATGCTGCGGCATATGTTCCCACAGCAAAGGACTTTTGCTTAAAAAACAATACGAAAGAGCTTGCCATCGACACAAATTTTGCCGCGCAGAGTTTTTGGAAAGAGGCGTTCATCCGCTTTGTCCGGAAGAAAAGCGCAATGGTTGGGCTGATTCTGATTGCTCTGATCGTGGTGCTGGCGGCCGTCGGCCCGAAAATGAATGCGTACTCTTACAGTGCGCAGAACATTGCGCAGAAAAACTTTGCACCCCGTGTTCCCGGACTCGAGCGGTTTGGAATTCTGGATGGCAGTGAGACCATTTTGACGACGAGCGGATCTAAGAAAGTAAACAGTTATCGGGAGAAAAAACTTGATAATGTCTATTACTGGTTCGGGTCGGATAATTTCGGGCGGGACCTCTGGACCAGAACCTGGTCCGGCGCACGCGTGTCTCTGATGATTGCGATTGCGGCAGCAGTGATTGATATGCTCATCGGCATGAGTTACGGTTTGATCTCCGGATATTTTGGGGGCAAAGTCGATATCATCATGCAGCGCATTCTGGAAATCTCAAACGGAATTCCGCGGCTTGTGATCGTAACGCTTCTTCTGCTGATATTGAAGCCGGGGATGTTGACCATTATCTTTGCGCTGATGCTGACAGAGTGGATCGGTATGAGTCGTATTGCGCGGGCAGAGATGCTGAAATTAAAGGAACAGGAATTTGTACTTGCCTCCCGGACACTCGGGGCAGGTCCTTTCTTCATCATTTTCAAGGAAATTCTGCCCAATATCATTGGTCCGATTATCACACAGGTTATGTTTTCCATTCCCACGGCCATCTTCACAGAGGCTTTTCTCTCTTTTGTGGGACTGGGAATTCCGGTTCCGGAGTGTTCTTTGGGCTCTCTGATCAGTGATGGCTTCAACTCTTTTACGACGCACTCGTTCCAGATTCTTCCGCCGATCACCGTCATGGCGCTTTTGATGCTGAGTTTCAATCTGGTCGGCGATGGCTTGCGCGAGGCGCTGGATCCGAAGTTGAAGGAGATGTAAGAGGGAGGTAAGTCCATGAGCGAAGAAAAAATACTTGATATCCGCGATCTCGACATAACATTTCGGACGACGGCAGGTGCCGTGCATGCAATCCGCGATGTCAACATTGATCTCTACAGAGGGGAGACGGTCGCCATTGTCGGCGAGTCGGGATCCGGAAAGTCTGTCACAATGCGCGCGGCAATGGGCATACTCGCGAAAAATGCAGTGATCAATCACGGAAACATAGAGTTCTGCTATTGTCACGACGACGGCACGGCAGAGAAAGTGGATATTCTCACGAAAGACAAGAAATGGATTCGACGGCATATCAATGGCAAGCGGATTGCAATGATTTTCCAGGATCCGATGACATCGCTGGATCCCACAATGCAAATCGGCAGACAGATTATGGAGGGAATGATCTGGCACTATCATACGCCGAAGAAGGAGGCCTACCGGAAGGCTGTTCAACTGTTGGATGAGGTTGGAATCGAGAATGCCGAGAAGTGCATGAAGGCATATCCGCATCAGCTCTCCGGCGGCATGAGGCAGCGGGTTGTCATTGCGATTGCGCTCGCCTGTAACCCCGATCTTCTGATTTGCGATGAGCCCACGACGGCACTTGACGTCACGATTCAGGCGAAGATTATAGAGCTGATCCGCAGAGTTCAAAAAGAGAGAGGACTCTCTGTTGTTTACATCACCCATGACTTGGGCGTTGTCGCAAAAGTTGCGGACTATGTGAATGTCATGTACGCCGGGAAAATTGTCGAGAAGGGCAAGAGCAACGAAATTTTCTACGACCCGAGACATCCTTACACATGGGGGCTGCTCTCCGCGATGCCGGATCTCGACACAGATGATGACAGATTGTGTACGATTCCCGGCTCTCCGCCAAATCTGCTGCATGAGAAGGCGGGAGATGCGTTTGCACCGAGAAATGTGTACGCGCTCGCGATTGATGATAAACTCGATCCGCCCATGTTTCAAATTACCGACAACCACTTTGCGGCGACCTGGCTTCTCGATCCGAGGGCACCGCGGGTGGAGATGCCGACAGAGCTAAAACGAAAAATTGAGCGGATGAAGAAGGAGGCGGAACAGTATGGCGGCGAATTATAATGCAGAGCCTCTTCTCGAAGTGAACGGACTCAAGCAGTATTTTCAGGTCAGCAGAACATATGCGGTCAGAGCGGTGGATGATGTCAGCTTTAAGATTTGGCCCGGCGAGACTTACAGTCTGGTCGGCGAATCCGGTTCGGGAAAGTCGACAATCGGCAGAGCAGTCATTCGCCTCTATAACCCGACGGCCGGAACGGTTCAATTCAACGGCATGGATATCTCCGGGAAGATGAGTCGTCAGACCGAGAAAAACCTCCGCAGGCAGATGCAGATGATCTTTCAGGATCCGATGGCGTCGTTGAATCCGAGAAAGACGATAGGGGATATTATAGGCGAAGGGCTCGACATCCACCACAGCTGTCAAAATGCCGGGGAAAGAGAGGCGCGCATTAAGGCCATGCTCCGGAAAGTCGGTCTGGATCCGGAGCACCACTCGCGCTATCCGCATCAGTTTTCCGGCGGACAGAGGCAGCGCGTCGGCATTGCGCGGGCGCTCATGATGAATCCGAAACTCATTATTGCGGACGAGTGCATTTCTGCGCTGGATGTCTCAATTCAGGCGCAGGTTGTAAATCTCATGAAGGATATTCAAGAGGAGACGGGGACGGCGTATCTCTTCATCGCGCACGATCTCGCGATGGTCAAATATATCTCCGATCGAATCGGTGTCCTGCATCTCGGGCATTTGTTGGAGACCGGATCCAAGGATGAAATCTTCTCACGCCCGATTCATCCATACACGAGAAGTCTTCTGTCTGCCATTCCTGTGCCGAATCCGATTGTGGAAAAACAGAGGGTTGCTGAAATTTACGACTATAAGACTTCCGGCATCGACTACAACAAGGGGACGAACCACCTTGTCGAGGGCACACACTATGTGCGGTGCACGGATCAGGAGTTTGAAAAATGGGTCGGTGCTGCTTCCCACACTCGCCTTTTTGGCACAAATCAGCTATACTGAGACAAATGTGTCAGGAGATGAAGGAGTAAGGGAAGCAGATGCAATACGAAGGTGATGTCTACCGCCCGCCGAGCGAGGCGCGCAGTTTAATTATTCAGGTAACCATAGGATGTTCGCACAACAAGTGCACTTTCTGCCACATGTACACGGACAAGCAGTTCCGCGTGCGAAAGCGGGAGGAGATTCTTGCCGACCTCGACGAATGCCGGGATACCTACGGTCCCTATGTGCAGCGCGTTTTCTTCGCGGACGGTGATGCGCTGGTCGTGAAAACCGAGCTCCTCTTGGAACTCTTACACTATGTGAAGAAAAACTTCCCCTATGCGGAGCGCATTACCTCCTACGGCACGGCGAAGGATGTGCTGCGAAAGTCGGAGGAAGAGCTGGTAGCGCTTCGGAAAGCCGGACTCGCAATGATTTACCTCGGCGCGGAGTCGGGGGACGATGAAGTACTTGTGCACATTCAAAAGGGCGAGACGGCGGCGGAGATTATCGCGGCAGGGCAGAAGTTAAAGCGCTGCGGCATTCAGACCTCGGTGACCTTAATTTCCGGCCTCGGCGGCAGCGCGGGCATGGAGGCGCACGCCGTGAAGTCTGCGGAGCTCATCAACGCAATGAACCCGGAGTACGCTTCGATTCTGACCCTACACCTCTCGCCGGAGTCGCCGATGGCGAAGGAGATACAGCGGGGCGAGATGGAGCTCTTAAAGCCGGATCAGATCATGGATGAGACGGAGCTCTTCTTAACGCATATCGACTCGCCGGGAACCGTGTTCCGCACGAACCACGCCTCGAACTATCTGGCGCTCGCGGGTACCTTTAATCAGGATCTGCCGCGCCTCCTCCGCGAAGTGCGAGAGGCGCGCGAGCACAGCCGCTACCGCATGGAGAGCTGGCGCAGAAGGCTCTGAGCAAGTGTCAGGCGTACGGAAACTTGCTTTTTTCTTTGCCATAGCTTCTTTGAAAGGGTACAGTTTCAGGAAAACGCTATAAAATTTGCCTGCTTTGTTTGCGTACGGATATTCACGGTAGCGGGAGGAAAGTTTATCCCGATACGTAGATGCAATTGTACGGAGTGAGCACCGATTATTTTGCCGCTTCGTCTGCCTACGGATATTCACGGCAGCAGTCGATGTCAGCGCGGGTATGGAGGCGCACGCTTCGATTCTACCCCTGCATTTCTCACCCGAGTCGCCGATGGTCAGGGAGATACAGCGGGGCGAGACGGAACGCTTAAAGCCGAATTAGATTACGGAAGCAAAAAAGAGAGAAACCGCAGCAGAAAGCGGTTTCTCTCTTTTCATGTATCAAAGTAGCGAAAGGATGCGACAGCGGCAAAAAGCGAACGGTACGGAGAACCGCACAGGACGACTCACTGTGCAGCTGCCTCGGCCTCATCCGAGAGCGCACCGTAGCGCGACTTGAGCTCTGCGATAAACTCGTCCTCGATGTCGGTCGGGCGCTTACTCTCTTTCGTGAGAATGCCAAAGCGCAGATGCTCGTTGGTCGCGCGGAGCGGAATATTCACGACATTGTAGTGCATGCCCTCGTCGGGATATTTCGGAATGCCTATCGTGTAAAAATTGGAGCGCGCAAGGAGCCTAATCTGCTCCATGCGATCGTTGACATAGGCGATTTTTGCGGAGTCATTGAGATCCACAATGCCGTTCTCGGTCGCAATGTGGTAAAAAAAGTCCTCGTACTGCCCGATGTAGCGCACAAAGCCGTAGTTTAAGAGGTCGCGGATATCCAGTTCCCGGACCTTCTTGCCGCGGAGCAACTCATGATTCATCGAGAGAAACACATAGGGCTTAAAGCGGGCAATGCTCTGAAAGCGAAGCCGCTTGTTTTCAAAGTTCCGGAGCATGCTCTCGCTCTCGGAGACGGAGAAGTGTAAGACCCCGATTTCCGAATAGCCGCTGGCCACATCGTCCACGACATCCATCGCATCGGTCTCCCGGAGGCGAAGAAACAAGCTCTCTTGGTCCTGGTGGCGGCAGACAACCTCATTGAAGCAGACCGCCGTGTGGGAGAAGCGGGTCATCGAGACCACGAGACGACTGCCCTGCTGGTGCGTCTGGTTGATGAAGCGGTCGAGGCTGTCCATCTCGTCGAGAATCACCTGACAATGTGAGAGAAAACTCTCGCCGTTTCTGGTGAGCCGCACGCCCTGGTTGGTGCGCTGAAAGAGGTCAAAGCCGACTTCCTCTTCGATGCTCTTGATGATATGCGAGAGCTGGGGCTGGGAGATATACATGGCTTTCGCAGCCTGATTGATGGAACCGTAACGCGCGACACCGACAAAGTATTTCAAATTTTTAGTATCCAAGCAAGCCTCCGAACTGTCTTTGCGGCGGCAGCGCCGCCCTTATGCTGTTCCTATCATAACATAAAACCTGCCTTGTCCCAAAGGTCAATTGACAGTTCCGCAGGGCTTGCGTAAAATAGCAAGAGTCGGCGCCCGTGGCGGAATTGGCAGACGCGCTGGATTTAGGTTCCAGTGGGAGACCGTGCAGGTTCAAATCCTGTCGGGCGCAGCGGGAGTCATGCCACAAAAAAGAGCGGTTCACACGCAAGTCGGTGTGAGCCGCTCTTTTGTCATGACGGGACAGACGAGAGGTCACATGGTACAATAGAAGAAAAATGGAGGAGGTTGTACGGATGGAGCGGCGAAGTACAGGTTGGACGCTGGTCCTGTTGATCGGGATGATGAGCTGTTGGATGACTGGCTGCGGGACGGTCAGTCGGGAAAAGAAAGCTGTTCCCACAACCGGGGAAGAAGTGCGAAGCGACGCGCCGGATACCGCCTGCCATTTTCGTGATCTCACGGCGGAGCCGGTTCAGGTCGGCTGTGAGCCCGGAGAGCCAGAGGAGGAAACAAAGTGAAGGGCAGAAAATGGAGCGCAGTTTGCAGTGCGGTGACAATAGGGTTACTCAGCGCGAGTCTGCTCGCAGGATGCGGGCATAAAAAGAACACTGCGGCACAGACATCCGCCGAGGCGCTGACCATTCAGGCGGAGAGCAGCATTCCGGACATCAAGGCAGAGGCCGCTGAGGCGGCAGAGAGCGAGGCTGCCGCAAAGACGGTGACTGTCGACCTGAAAGTCGAAAAACACAAGCAGGAGGGCAGGCATATGGTGCGCGCCGGTGCGCAGACCATCTCGGTGCCGACCTCGTTTGAGGGCCTGCAGAAAGAGGGCGCGGTATTCAGCGGTGAGAATGAAATCGTGAAGGCCGGGGCAACTGGGAGTTGCCGCGTGCAGTATCGGGGCTCCTTCGGACACATTCGGGTCAATGTGCGGAACAATCAGGACGAGGATTTACCGGTCAAGGACTGCACGATTAAGGGCATCGAGATCGGCAGTTCCGATCCGGATCCGGATCTCACCCTCTACGGGATTCCGATGGGAGCAACGAGACAGCAGGTTGCGGATGTCTACGGAGAGCCTTTTTCGAAGACCTTTGACAACGAGAAGCATATGTCCAATATGGTATATCAGTTCGGCGAGGACATTTACTCGAACCAGGTCGTGATGATTCTGTTTCAAAACGGCAGAGCGGTCGCCGCGAGCTACGACGACTTTTCGCTTTCGGAGCGTTAATTGCATCCGGACAGAAAAATCCCCGGCAGTATCGTTTGGATACTGCCGGGGATTTTTTTAAACCGCGGTGCTCTTTTCGTTTTGCTTCACCAGATTTTTCGGATGATAGCGGTGTCTGGTCAGGAAGAGGTAGAGGCTCAGCGCGACGGAGGTCGTGATCCAGCTGATCGGATAAGCCGTCATCAGGGTCAGAATATCGCGGTGCAGCGGCACGGCGAGGAAAATCCAGAACAGGCGGAGCACACAGACGCCGATCATGGTCATAATCATGGGCATCCAGCTGTTGCCCATGCCGCGCAGGGTGCCGGAACAGAGCTCAATCGGAATGTAGGTGATAAAGAAAGGCACCACATAGTGAATCAGGCGGCGGCAAATCGCGAGGACATCGGGATCTTTCGTGAAGAAGTGCAGGAAATCCATGCCGAAGAACCAGATGACGGCCGAGAGAAAGAGGGTTGCGAATGCGGAGAGCGCGAAGGAGACGCGGAAGCCCTGAAAGGCGCGTTTTACCTGTCCTGCGCCGTAGTTTTGTCCCACGAAGGTCGTAATCGCAATGCCGAAGGCATTGATGACCATCCAGAACAGCACATCCATCTTGCCGTAGGCTGTGACTGCGGCAATGGTGTTGGTGCCGAAGCTGTTGACGGTCGCCTGCACAATGATATTCGAAATGGTATACATGGTGCTCTGCAGACCGGCCGGGAGGCCGACATAGATCATTTTTTTGAGCCAGCCGAAGTCCATGCGGAGTTCCCGCGGGTTGAGACGCACTTCGCTGTCTGTGTGGAGCAGGACATAGAGAACCATAATCGCAGAAGCCGCCTGTGAGAGTATGGTTGCGAGTGCAGCGCCCGCGACGCCCATGTGGAGAGAGACCACGAAGACCAGGTCGAGCACAATGTTGCTGAGACAGCTTAGAATCAGGAAGTAGAGCGGGCGTCTGGAGTCGCCGATCGCTCTGAGCACGGCCGCCCCCATGTTGTAAAAGAGATTCGGAATCATGCCGAGGAAGTAGATGCGGAGATAGGCGGAGGCCTCCGGCATGATTTCATCCGGCAGAGACATTGCGCGGAGCGAGAATCTGGTCAGCGCGAGGCCGAGCACCATGATCACGACGCCGGAAACCAGCGAAAAGGCCAGAGCCGTGTGGACACTCTTTGAGACCGCGTTCCGGTCACGCGCGCCGTAGTATTGTGAGATGATGACGCCGCAGCCCGAGGAGAGGCCGATGAAGAAGCCGACAAACAGGTTCACGAGCTGTCCGGTCGCACCGCCGACCGCGGCGAGGGCGGTATTGGTGCCGACAAAGCTGCCGACAATCACGGTATCTACGGTGTTGTAGAGCTGTTGAAAAAAGGTACCGAGCAGAATCGGAAAGAAAAACAGTAAAAGTTGTCCGGTAATAGGGCCCGTCGTGATTGACGGCGCCTGTGTCTTGGCTTTCATGGAGCGCTCCTCTGAGAAAAAGAATAGGTCTAAAAAGCATAGCACAGGCGGTTGACAATGAAAAGATTCCCCACGAAAAAGAAAAGAAGTGCTATACTAAGTAGCACAGATATTATGAGAAAACAGGATTATCTCAGCCGGGAGGACGGGGAATCCGTTCGATGTTGAAGGAGAAAAGAATACGAGTTTATGAGCAAACGAAAGAAGGATGAAGGGGGACTTTATCGGCGCCTGCGAGATTTGATTCTCGGCGGCGACGATGCGGACACGGAAGATTTTGCGTTGCCGGAAGAGCTCCGGCAGAAATACAGAAAAATTTGTGAGGAGCTGAAGACTTGTCCGCCGGAGGAACGGGAGAGCAAACGAAAAGAATTAGAGGCTAAGTATCACATTGAAATTTCCTTTGATCCGGAAACAGACGAGTACTCCTTTCGGGAGGAGCCGCTGACCGGCAGCCTGAAAAATCGGATGCAATCACTGGGCGGACATGTGTCCGAAAGTCTGATTCCGCGCTGGATGCGCGGTGACGACGGAGAAGAGGAGGACGACGAGGAGTACGAGAATCCGGAGGGAGGCGATCCGGGCGATGACGACGGCAATCGCGGCGGGCGCGGTTTCGGCAGTCTGTTGTTCCCGTTGCTCATGCTGCTTGCGGTTGTCATGCTGTTTTTCAATTTACTGTTGCCCTTCGGCGGCAAGCGAAACAGCGCGCAGGTCAAAGAGGTCTCGTACACGGAGTTCTTGCGCCGCATCGATGAAAAGTCGATTGTTTCGGCGAAAATCGGCAATTCGGTGATTCGCTTTGACGTGAAACCGGAGGGCAAGAAATACACCTTGCACTATGTGACAACGCGCATGGACAGCGACCGGGACCTGCCCGAGAAGCTCTATCAGGCAGGCGCGGTCGTGACGCGGGAGCGCTTTGATATCGGCGGTCTGTTGCTCTCGGGCGCGGCGCTCTTTTTGCCGGTCATTCTGATTTTTGTCGCGATGAACTTCCTGATTCGACGCATGGGTGTCGGCGGGGGCGGCGGCGGTTTCATGGGCGGTGTCACCAAGAGCAA